>Ga0105107_10000582_pt1 | contig 23406 bp, 19 predicted proteins | sample PPLLaktember2015_6_FD_79335 | JGI IMG/M metagenome (GOLD analysis project Ga0105107, IMG submission 79335) | Freshwater sediment microbial communities from Prairie Pothole Lake near Jamestown, North Dakota, USA - PPLs Lake P8 Core (1) Depth... | ecosystem: Environmental > Aquatic > Freshwater >... | reverse complement strand
GCTCGACCGAGCCCATCTCGCGCATGTACATGCGCACCGGGTCGGTCGTGCGGCCGAATTCGCTGTCGAGCGTCGACGCGGCCGCCTCGGCCTCCTCCTCGACGTCCTCGGTCGGTGCCGCCGCAGGCGTCTCGGTCATGAGCAGCGTGTCGGCGTCGGGGGCCTCGTCGTAGACCCGGATCCCCATGTCGCCGATCATCGAGATCACGCCCTCGATCTGCTCGGCGTCGAGCACGTCGTCGGGAAGGTGGTCGTTGATCTCGGCGTAGGTGAGGTAGCCGCGCTCCTTGCCGAGCACGATCAGCTGCTTCAGCCGGCGCTTGCGCGCCTCGACGTCGGCGGGCGTGAGCTCGCGCGGGGCCTCGGCGTGCTTGCCATTGCGGCCCTTCTTGCGCTCGGCGTCCTCGACGCGCTTGTTGAGGATCTTCGCGGCGATCTCGCTCTTCGACGGCTGCACCGCCGCCGGGGTGGGCGCGAGTGCGGGCTTGGCGGGCGCCGCCTTCGCACCTGGCTTGGCCTTCGCACCGGGCTGGGCCTTTGCACCGGGCTGGGCCTTTGCACCGGGCTGGGCCTTTGCACCGGGCTGGGCCTGCGCCTGCGCACCGGGCTGGGCCTTCGCATCGGGCTGGGCCTTCGCGGGCACCTGCGGTTTGGCGTGGACCTCGGCCTTGGACTTCGACGCGGGCGGGCCCTTGGGGGCAACTGTCGGCTTGGCCGCAGCCTTCGCGACCCGATCTTCCTTCAATGCGGGCTTGGGTGCGGTTGCGCCCTTCACCAGCGCCTTGGCCGCGGAGTTGGCGACAGCGTGCTTCGCGGCGGTCTTCGGGGTAGGCTTGGCGGCCGGCTTCACCACCGGCCTCGACTTGGCCGCCGGCGGCGCCTTCGCGATCGTCTTGGCCTTCGGCTTCGCGACCGGCTTCGTCTTCGGCTTGGCGGCAGGCTTGGCGGCGCTCTTCGCCTTCGGGCTCGGCCGCGCCTTGGCCGCGGGCTTCTTCGCCGCGGCCGCCGGCTTGTGGGGCGCGGGCTTGCGGGCGGGGGTCTTCGCCTTCGCGGGCGACTTCCGGGCGGGCTTAGCGGGCGACTTGGCCATGGGACTCCTTGAGGGCGGCGTGCAGCGGCGTCGGGAACGGCGGCCTCGGGCGGGGCCTTCCGTTCACGTGGGGTCGATTCAGGAAAACTTCAAATTTTACTATGGTTCCGACACCCTCCGCCGAGTTCCGTGCGGCGGCCGGGGAGCATCGGAACTCAGGTCTCGGTGTCGGACGCAGGAGGCGCCGATCGCCCGCGGCGGACGATCTCGAGTTGCCGCAGGCGTTCGGTCTCCTCGGTGGAGAGTCCCGCCTCGGGCGGTGGGGTCGGGGTGCCCGCCCGCCGCGCGTTCTGCCACCAGCGGGCGGCGCCCGCGCGAAGCTGGGCCTCCACCTGGTCGACCCCGAGCGCGTGGTCGTGTGCGGAGGCGAGCGCCGAGGACAGCACGGCGTCGTGCCCGGTCTGCGCGAAGTGCTGCATCACCGCGGCGGTGTTGAGCGGGCCGGGCTCGGCAGCGCAGAAGTCCACCAGTGCGGCAAGTGCGGCTCCCTCGGCGGTGCCGTCGTCGGGCCGGGGCAACGCGATCGAGCGGGCGAGCTCCGGCTGCAGCAGCAGCCCCTGGATCAGCTCGCGGGCGAGCGAGGGTGCGCGCCGGGACGGACCGCGCGACACGCCGCGGCGATCGGGCCGCGGTGCGCCGCGATCCGGCGCCGCGCCGGGTGCGGGCTGAAGCAGATGCTTGAGGTCGGATTCCGGCAGGCCGGAGAGCTCGGCCAGGCGCCGGCGAAGCAGTGCTGCGAGCACGGGGGCGGTGATCACCGCGATATGGGGCCTCGCCGCGGCGACCAGCGCCGCACGTCCCTCGGCGCTGGTGGGCGGGTGGCGCGCCGCCAGCTCCCGCAGCAGGAAGTCCGACAGCGGCACGGCATCGCCCAGCGCAGATTCGAACGCGGCCTTGCCGCGCTTGCGGACGAAGTCGTCCGGATCCTCGCCATCGGGCAGGAACAGGAACTGAGCGTTCTTGCCGTCGGCGAGCGTCGGCAGCGCGTTTTCCAGCGCCCGCCAGGCGGCCTTGCGCCCCGCGTTGTCGCCGTCGAAGCAGAACACTACCGAGTCGGTAAGGCGGAACAGCTTCTGGACGTGGACCGGCGTCGTCGACGTGCCGAGCGTGGCCACCGCGTAGCCGACGCCGTGTTGCGCCAGCGCGACGACGTCCATGTAGCCCTCGACCACGACGACGCGCGCCGCGTCCCGTATCGCGTCGCGCGCCTGGAACAGCCCGTAGAGCTCGCGACCCTTGGCAAAGACCGGCGTCTCGGGAGAATTCAGGTACTTGGGCTCGCCGCGGTCGAGCACGCGCCCGCCGAAGCCCACGACGCGCCCGCGCACGTCGTGGATCGGGAACATGATCCGGTCGCGAAACCGGTCGTAGCGCTTGCCGCCGTCGCCCTTGATCACGAGTCCCGCGGCCTCGAGGGCCGCGTCGCCGTAGTCCTGGAACGCCCGTTCGAGCGACTGCCATTCGTCGGGCGCGTAACCGATGCCGTACTTGGCGGCGACGGCGCCGGTGAGCCCGCGGGCCTTGAGGTAATCGATGGCGCGCGGCGCGTCGCGCAGCGCGGCCCGGTAGAACTTCGCCGCGGTGAGGAGGTGCTCGGTCAGGTCGGCGACCTCCTCGCGGCGCTCGCGCTCGCCGGGGCGCTCGACGCGCGGCACGGTGAGCCCCGCGTCGCGCGCGAGATCGTCCACCGCGTCCGGAAACGTCTTGCCCGCGTACTCCATCAGGAAGCCGATCGCCGTACCGTGCGCGCCGCAGCCGAAGCAGTGATAGAACTGCTTACTCGGGCTGACGGTGAACGAGGGCGACTTCTCGCTGTGGAAGGGGCAGCAGGCGACGTAATTGGCGCCGGCCTTCTTGAGCGGTACCAGGCGGTCGATGACCTCGACGATGTCCACGCGCGACAGCAGCGTCTGGATGAAGTCGTTGGGGATCATCGGGAGCTTCGCGATCGCAGCATCACGCACGGCCGGGCAGGCAGAAGCCGGTAGAAAGTTCTCCTCCATCGGCTTCGCCTGCCCGACCGCGCGGATGCGCCACACGGCAGGGACGCCCGCCGATTATTCGCCACCCCCCGTTCCCAGGGAAGGGGGCCGACGAAGGATCCCCGCTCGGGAGGCGCTCCGAAAGGGGGTGGCGCCGGCAATCGGCGATGCCCGGGCGGTCCCGGGCAGGCCCTGGCTCGGCCGGGAGGGATCAGCCGCTGAGCCGGGCCTTGACCTTGGCCGAAACGGCGGCGAGGTCGGCGCGTCCGGCGAGGCGGGGCTTGAGCTCGGCCATCACCTTGCCCATGCCGGCCGCACCGGTGGCGGCGGTCGAGGCCATCGCCTCGGCAATCAGGGCGTCGATCTCGGCGTCCGAGAGGGGCTGCGGCATGTAACCTGCGAGCACGTCGAGCTCCGCCTTCTCGACCGCGGCGAGGTCGGCGCGGTGGCCGGCCTCGAACTGGGCGATCGAGTCGCGGCGCTGCTTCATCATCTTGTCGATGACCACGAGCACGTCGGCGTCGGCGAGCTCGCGACGCTCGTCGACCTCACGCTGCTTCACGGCCGCGAGGAGCATGCGGATCGTCGACAGCCGCGGGGTGTCCTTCGCCCGCATCGCGTCCTTCATGTCCTCGGTGATCTTCGCCTTGAGCAACATAGGGGGCTCCAAAGCAGGAGGGGGCGAATCGCTTCGCCCCCTCCGGATGAATCGGTCGCCGCGTGCGGCGGGTCGGCTAGTAGAGCTTCGGCGGCAGTTGCTGGCTGCGGATGCGCTTGTAGTGGCGCTTCACTGCGGCGGCTTTCTTGCGCTTGCGCTCGGAAGTGGGCTTCTCGTAGAACTCGCGGGCGCGGAGCTCGGTCAGGAGGCCGGTCTTCTCGATCGTGCGCTTGAAGCGGCGCAGCGCGGCCTCGAAAGGCTCGTTGTCGCGGACGCGAACGGTAGGCATGGGTGCGGGTATCCGGATTTTTGGCAATCGAAACAGCCTGCCATCATAGCGCAGCCGGGAGCACACCGGCAAGCCCCGGGACGGCCCGAACGGAGACGTGCCCGAGAACAGGACCAGGAATGCGCTATTGATATTCGGCAGACCATGCGTCCCGACGTGGTGTTGGACGGCGATCTCCGGGGGCTTCCGGAGGCCCCTCATATAATCGTCCGATGCGTGTCCTCGGCATCGAGACGTCCTGCGACGAGACCGGCGCCGCGGTGTACGACACCGCCGGCGGTCTCCTTGCCCACGCGCTTGACTCGCAGATTGCGCTGCACCGCCCCTACGGCGGCGTCGTGCCCGAGCTCGCCTCCCGCGATCACGTGCGCCATCTGGTGCCGCTGATCGAAGCGGTGCTGGCCGAATCGGCAACCACGCTCGCCGACCTGGATGGCATTGCCTACACCGAAGGGCCAGGGCTCGCGGGCGCGTTGCTGGTGGGGGCGAGCGTCGCTTCCGCCCTTGCCTATGCGCTCGGCCGGCCGGCGATCGGCATCCATCACCTGGAGGGGCACCTGCTGTCGCCCCTCCTGTCCGATCCGCGCCCGGACTTCCCGTTTGTCGCGCTGCTCGTGTCGGGCGGGCACAGTCAACTGTTCGAGGTCGCGGGCGTCGGGCGCTACCGGCTTCTCGGGGACACGCAGGACGACGCCGCCGGCGAGGCATTCGACAAGACGGCGAAGCTCCTCGGCCTTCCGTACCCCGGCGGGCCGGCCCTCGCTCGCCTCGCGGAATGCGGCCGCGCCGGTGCCGTCAGCCTGCCGCGGCCGATGCTCGACTCCGGCGACCTCGACATGAGCTTCTCGGGGCTGAAGACCGCCGCGCTGACGCTCGTGCGCCACCTCGAGCGCGACGGCGCGCTGCCCGCGCAGGCGAAGGCCGACATCGCGCGCGAGTTCGAGGCCGCGGTCGTCGACGTGCTGGTGGGGAAGTCGATCGCGGCGCTCGCCGCGACGGGCCATACGCGGCTGGTCGTGGCCGGCGGCGTGGGCGCGAACCGTACGCTGCGTGCCCGGCTTGCCGGCGCGATCGAGCCGCGTGGCGCGCGCGTCTACTTCCCGGAACTCGCCTTCTGCACCGACAACGGCGCGATGATCGCGCTCGCCGGCGCCATGCGGCTCGCGGAGGCCCGACCGGGCGCGCGCACGTTCGGCGTGCGACCGCGCTGGGCGCTCGCGGAATTGCACGCGCCGGCGCCTTGACGCCTCGGCTCGCTACGAGCGGCCGATCGAGCGCTCCTGTCCGCTGCGGAGCTTGCGGATGTTGTCGCGGTGGCGCCCGATGAGCAGCACCGCGATCGGCACCATCGCCCACGCGGTGAGCGTCGCGCCCTGGATGTAGAACATGCCGAGCGGCATCAGCACGGCGGCGACGAGCGCGGCGAGCGAGCTGATCTTGAAGCCGTAGGCCATCGTGAGCCAGATCACAGTGAGCGTGAGCCCGAGCGGCCAGTGCAGTGCGAACACGATGCCGGCGCCGGTCGCCACACCCTTGCCGCCGCGGAAGCCGTGGAACACCGGATAGATGTGGCCGAGAAACACCGCGACCGCGGCCGCGGCGACCGTCCAGGCCGGCGTGCCGAACTGCGCCGCGAGCTGCTGCGCCGCGTAGACCGCGACGAAGCCCTTGAGTCCGTCGCCCAGCAGCGTGAGCAGCGCGGCCTTCCTGTTGCCGGTGCGCAGCACGTTGGTCGCGCCCGGATTGCCCGAGCCGTACCCGTGCGGGTCCGGCAGGCCGAAGGCCTTCGAGACGACGACGGCGAACGAGATCGACCCGAGCAGGTAGGCCAGAGCGACGATGACGAGCGCGGCGAACACGGGTCAACAGCCTGTTGGGGAAGCTCTCTCGTGACCTGCGGATGCGCGTCTCGAAGGGCTGCCGAGCGGGCGGGCGGTAAAATCCGGGTCGATTCTAGCAAAGCGGTCGTCCCACGGCCGCGCGATGCTCCCCATCCCATGGACGCCAACACGATCTTCATCCACGACTTCCGCGTGCAGACGAAGATCGGCGTGTATGCGTGGGAGAAGCAGATGCTGCAGACGGTGCGCCTCGACCTCGAAATCGGGCTCGCCGACGACCGTGCATTCCGCAGCGGCAAGTTCGCCGACGCGCTCGACTACGCGAAGGTGGTCGAGCGCCTGTCGGCCTTCGCCGCGACGAATCCGCACCCGCTGCTCGAGCGCTTCGCCGAGGCGATCGCCGGGATCGTGCTCGCGGAGTTCGCCGCGGCCTGGGTGAAGCTCAGGGTCGCGAAGCCGGCGGCGCTGCGCGGCGTGCGCGAAATCGGCGTTGCGATCGAGCGGCACCGCGCGTAGCGGGGCCGTCTGCGTCAGGCGTCGACCGCGACGTCGATCAGCACCGGCGACAGCACGCGGATCAGGTCGGCCGGACTCATCCCCACCAGGTAACCGCGACGCCCGCCGTTGACGTAGATCCGCGGCAGCGCCGCAATCGTCCGCTCCATGTACACGGGCATCGCCCGCTTCGTGCCGAAGGGGCTGGTGCCGCCGACCTGGTAGCCGGAGTGCCGGTCGGCGACTGCCGGCGGGCACGGCTCGACGGTCTTGACGCCGAGAAATCGCGCGAGGTTCTTGGTCGACACTTCGCGGTCGCCATGCATGAGGACGACGAGTGGCCGCTTCGCGTCGTCCTGCATGACGAGCGTCTTGATGCAGGCGTGCTCGGGGACGCCGAGCTCGCGTGCGGAAACGGCCGTGCCGCCGCGCTCTTCGTACTCGTAGGGGTGATCGGTCCACGCCACACCGTGCTCGCGCAGCACGCGGATCGCATTGGTGACGGGGAGGCGCTCCCGGGGCATGTCAGTCCCGATGGACCGCCCCGAGGGACTGACCCGCCCCCAATGGGGGCAGCGAGCGCAGCGAGCGTGGGGGTCGTGTCATCCTAGCCGCGCGGGTGGTGTTCCGCGTGCAGGCGCTTCAGCCGCTCGCGCGCGACGTGCGTGTAGATCGTCGTCGTCGTGATGTCGGCGTGGCCGAGCAGCAGCTGGACGACGCGCAGGTCGGCGCCGTGGTTCAGCAGGTGCGTCGCGAACGCGTGCCGCAGCACGTGCGGGGACAGCGACGCCGAGGGAATGCCTGCCTTCACTGCGTGACGCTTGACGAGCACCCAGAACCCCTGCCGCGTGAGCGGCCCGCCACGCGCAGTGACGAACACGTGGTCCGACTTCGACGCGCCCGCGAGCGCAGGGCGGGCGTCCCGCAGCCAGCGCTTGAGCCACGCGATCGCCTCCTCGCCGAGCGGCACGAGGCGCTCCTTGCTGCCCTTGCCCATGACGCGGACGACGCCGGCGTCGAGCGCCACGTGCGAGCGTTTCAGGCCGACGAGCTCGGAGACCCGCAGCCCGGTGGCGTAGAGCGTCTCGAGCATCGCCCGGTCGCGCAGGCCCAGCGTCGTGCCGGGGTCCGGCGCGGCGAGCAGCTCGTCCACCTTCGCTTCGGAGAGGTTCTTCGGCAGGCGCCGCGGCCGCTTCGGCGGCCGCACGCGCAACGTCGGGTCCTCGCGCACGAGCGCGCGCTCGAGTTGCAGCCGGTAGAAGCGCCGCACCGCGGAGAGGCGCCGGCCGATCGACGTCGCCTTGGCCTTCGCGCGGAACTGGTCGGCGAGCCAGGCCTCGACGTCGCCGCGCGTGACCCCGAGCAATCGGCCACCGTGCGCCGCGAGCCACTTCGACCACGCGCGGAGGTCCCGGCGGTAGGCGTCGAGCGAAGCCCGGGCGAGGCCGTCCTGCAGCCAGAGCTGGTCGCAGAAGGCGTCGATCAGCGCGTCGTCGTCGCTCATCGTCTCCTACCCGAGCTTCATCTGCCTCGGCAGCCAGGTGACGAGGTCGGGGAAGAGCCAGAGCAGCACCACCGCGACGCACATCAGCAGGAACATCGGCAGCGTCTGCCGGGCGATCCAGGTGATCTCGCGCTTCGTCATGCCCTGCAGCACGAACAGGTTGAACCCGACCGGCGGCGTGATCTGCGCCATCTCGACCACGACGACGATGAAGATGCCGAACCAGAGGAGATCGATGCCGGCCTTTTCGATCGTCGGCAGGATCACGCCCATCGTCAGCACCACCATCGAGATGCCGTCGAGGAAGCAGCCGAGCACGATGTAGAACGCGGCGAGCGCGACGACCAGCGCGAACGGCGACAAGCCGAGCGAGCCGATCCACTCGGCGAGGTCGCGCGGCAGGCCGATGTAGCCCATCGCCAGCGTCAGGAACGCGGCGCCCGAGAGGATCAGCGCGATCATGCAGTAGAGACGCGTCGCGCCCATTAGGCTGTCGACGAACGTGCGCCGGTTGAGCGAGCCCTGCGTTGCCGAGACGACGAGCGCACCGACGACACCGAACGCCGCGGCCTCGGTCGCAGTGGCGAGCCCGACGTAGATCGAGCCCAGCACCGCGCCGATCAGCAGCATCACCGGGATCAGGTGCCGCGACGAGGCGAGCTTCTGTGCGAACGTCGTGTGGTGCGCGATCGCCGGCACCGCGCCCGGATGCGCGAGCGCCCACGCGACGATGTAGCCGGAGAACAGCAGCGCGAGCATCAGCCCGGGAAGCACGCCGGCGATGAACAGCTGCGCGATCGACACATTGGCCGCGACGCCGTAGACGATCATGATGATCGACGGCGGGATCAGCAGGCCGAGCGTGCCGGCACCGGCGAGCGAGCCGACCGTGATGCCCTCGGGATAGCCGCGCGACTTCAACTCGGGCAGCGTCATCTTGCCGATCGTCGCGCAGGTGGCGGCGGAGGATCCCGATACCGCGGCGAAGATCGTGCAGCCGATGATGTTGGTGTGGAGCAATCGGCCCGGTACGCGCTCGAGCCAGGGCGCGAGGCCGCGGAACATGTCCTCGGAGAGCCGGGTGCGGAACAGGATCTCCCCCATCCACACGAAGAGCGGCAGCGCCGTCAGCGTCCACGACGACGACGAGCCCCAGATCGTCACCGCCATCGCGTCGCCGGCGGGCCGCGAGCTGAACAGCTCCATGCCGATCCACGCGACGCCGGCAAGCGCAAGGCCGATCCACACCCCGCTGCCCAGCAGCCCGAACAGCGCGACGATCAGGAACGTGGTGATCAGCGCTTCCATGCGCTACTCGTTGAAGCGCGGCTCGACTTGCGTCAGCGCGCGCCGGGTGCCGCGGAACTCGCGCACCAGCTCGTCGAGCAGCGCGACGAGCAGGATCAGCGTGCCGGCGGCCATCGACAGCTGCGGGATCCACAGCGGCGTGGCGTCGTTGCCGGTCGAGACGTCGTTGAAGTCGTACGACTGCCAGGCGAGCCGTATGCTGAAGTACGCGAACAGCGACGCGAGGAGCACGCCGACCCCGAGCGCCCACAGCTCCACGCGGCGCCGGCTCGCGGGACCGAGCCGCTCGATGAGCAGCGTCACGCGGATGTGCTCGCCGCGCTTCAGCGTGTGGGCGAGCGCGAGGAACCCCGCCGCCGCCATCGAGTAGCCGGCGTAGGCGTCGGTCCCCGGCACGTGGAAGTGCAGCAGCCGGCCGGCGATGCCGACCAGCACCATCGCCAGCGTGCCGACCAAGAACAACGCCGCCAGGTACCCGGCGGCGTCGTAGAGGCCATCGAGGCAGCGGCGCAGCGTCATTGCGCTGAGCCGCCGGACCGGGGCTGGCGGCGCGCGCGCATCACATCGCGCGGTAGGCGTCGATCACCTTGCGGCCGTCGTCGCCCGTCTTGCGCAGCCACTCGGCCAGCATGAGGTTGCCGACCTTGCGCAGGTCCGCGGTGAGCTGCTCGGACGGCTTGGCGATGGTCATGCCCTTCTGCTTCAGCTGGTCGAGGTACCAGCCGTTCTTCTCCTCGGAGAGCTTCCAGCCGCGCGCCTCCGCGTCGGCCGCGGCCTTGAGCAGCGTCGCCTGCTGGTGCTTGTCGAGCTTCTGGAAGGCGGCCTTGTTGACGATGATGGCGTTCTTCGGCAGCCAGGCCTGCGTGTCGTAGTAGTTCTTGATGTGCTCGTAGGTCTTGCTGTCGAAGCCGGTCGCGCCCGAGGTCATCATCGAGTCCATGACGCCGGTCGCCAGTGCCTGCGACACCTCGGCCGCCTGGACCGTCACCGGCTGCGCACCGACGAGCTCGGCGATCTTGGCGGTCGCCGGGCTGTAGGCGCGCCACTTGAGTCCCTTCATGTCGGCGCCGCTCGCCAGCGGCTTCTTCGAGTAGATGCCCTGCGGCGGCCACGGCACAGCGAAGAGCAGCATCATGCCCTGCCGGTCGAGCTTGGCTTCGAGCGCCTTGCGCGAGGCCTTGTAGAGCTTGTACGAGTCCTTGTAGGACGTGGCGAGGAACGGGATGCCGTCGATGCCGTAGAGCGGGTCCTCGTTCTCGAAGTTGACGAGCAGGATCTCGCCGAGCTGCGCCTGCCCGCCCTGCACGGCGCGCTTGATCTCCGGCGCCTTGAACAGGGACGCGTTCGGGTGCAGCTGGATCCTGAAATCGCCGCCGGTCGCCTTCTCGACGTCCTTGGCGAACTGCTGCAGGTTCTCGGTGTGGAAGTTCGACGCCGGGTAGGCGGACGGCAGGTCCCATTTGGTCTGGGCGAACGCGGGCAATGCAACGGCAAGGCCCGCCGCGGCGGCGAGGGCGAAAAGGCGCTTCATGAGGTCTCCGTGGTTGGCGAGCCGGTCGCACCGGGCTGCCCGGGGCGGCGTCGGGTGCAGGCTCGATGGCGCGATTCTATTACCAGAGGTCGCGGCGCGCATACCGCGCCGGCACGCCTTGGAGCGCGGCGTGGAACCATTGGGTGAGCTGCGCGGCATCGAACACCGGCAGGCCCACGGCCTCCTGCACCGCGTCGCGGTAGGGTGGCATGTTCGCGCACTCGAGCACGAGTGCGCCGAGGTCGCGGTGGGCACCGACCAGCCTCCGCGCCGCGGCGATGGTGTCGTCGGCCAGCCGATCGGGGTCGACGTGACCGCGCCCGAAGCGGATCGTCTCGGCGAAGTAGCCGTCGGGATCGAGGCCCTCGATCGGCGTGTACGGATGCGCGCCGGCGGCGGCAAGCGCGTCCGCGCCGAGGTCCGCGGCCGAGCAGGTGACGACCCCGACGCGCAGGCCCTTGGGCAGCGTGCGCTCGATCAGCGGCACCTGCAGCAGCGCGGAGGTGAGTACCGGCACGGGCAGTGCCTCCGTCAATTCCCGCTGCCAGCGCACGAGGAAGCTACACGTCGTGGCGATGCCGACGCAGCCGGCGTCCGCAAGCCGCCTGCCCGCGTCGACGAAGGCGGGCAGCAGGGTGTCGCGGCGGCGGTGGACGACATCCTCCACGCTCGCACCGGTGACCACCTCGTGGCGCACGGGGAAGTCGAACGTCGAGGGCGAGCCGAGGTCCCCGGGGAGGCGCGGAAACGCGGTGTCGAGGGTGAGGATGCCCAGCATTCAGGAGGCAGAAGTCAGAAGTCAGAAGTCAGGGGACGGCGGCCCTGTGACCGCCCGTGCAAAGCGTGGCAGGCGAGGCTCCTATAATGCCCGACGCGGCGATCATGCGATACGCATTGTTCCTGACTTCTGACTTCTGATCCCCGATACCTGATGCCCGAACGGTGGCAGTTCTGGATCGACCGAGGCGGCACGTTCACCGACGTCGTCGCGCGCCGGCCGGACGGCCGCCTGCTGACGCACAAGCTCCTGTCGGAGAACCCGGAGCGATACCGGGACGCCGCGGTGCAGGGCATCCGCGAGCTCCTCGGTCTTGCCGCCGGCGCGCCTGTTCCCGCCGACGCGATCGAGGCCGTGAAGATGGGAACGACCGTCGCCACCAACGCGCTCCTCGAGCGCAAGGGCGAGCGCACGGTACTCGCGATCACCCGCGGCTTCGGCGATGCGCTTCGCATCGGCTACCAGAACCGGCCGAAGCTCTTCGTGCGCCGCATCGAGCTGCCGAGCCTCCTCTACGAGCGCGTGATCGAGATTGACGAGCGCATTGGTGCCCGCGGCGAGGTGCACCGTCCGCTCGACGCCACGACCGCCGAGCGCGACTTGCGCTTTGCGTTCGACGCCGGCATCCGTGCCGTCGCGATCGTGCTGGTGCACGGCTACCGTTTCCCGCAGCACGAGGCGGCACTGGCCGAGCTCGCGCGCCGCATCGGCTTCCCGCAGGTCTCGGTGTCGCACGTGGTGTCGCCGCTGATGAAGCTCGTCTCGCGCGGCGACACCACCGTGGTCGACGCCTACCTGTCGCCGATCCTGCGCCGCTACGTCGCACAGGTCGAGCGCGAGCTCGCGGGCGATGGCGCGGGTCCCCGGCTGCAGTTCATGCAGAGCTCCGGCGGGTTGACCGACGCGCACCGCTTCCAGGGCAAGGATGCGATCCTGTCGGGCCCTGCCGGCGGGATCGTGGGCGCCGTCGAGGTCTCGCGGCTCGCCGGATTCGACCGCATCATCGGCTTCGACATGGGCGGCACGTCGACCGACGTCACCCACTGGGCGGGGGAGTACGAGCGGGCGTTCGTCACCGAGGTCGCGGGCGTGCGGCTGCGCGCGCCGATGATGCAGATCCACACCGTCGCGGCGGGCGGCGGCTCGATCTGCACGTTCGACGGCGCGCGCTTTCGCGTCGGCCCGGAATCCGCGGGAGCGAACCCGGGCCCCGCGTCGTACCGGCGCGGCGGGCCGCTCGCCGTCACCGACTGCAACGTGATGGTCGGCAAGCTCGATCCCGGGCTCTTCCCGCGTGTGTTCGGCCGCCACGGCGACGAGCCGCTCGACGTCGACGTGGTGCGGACGAAGTTCGCGGCACTCGCCGCGGAAGTCGCGCAGGCGACCGGATTCGCGCGCACGCCCGAGGAGATCGCCGACGGGTTCCTGAAGATCGCGGTCGAGAACATGGCCAATGCGATCAAGCACATCTCCGTCGAGCGCGGCTACGACGTCACCGAGTACACGCTGTGCTGCTTCGGTGGCGCCGGCGGCCAGCACGCCTGCGCGGTGGCCGACGCGCTCGGCATGACGCGGGTGTTCATCCATCCGCTCGCCGGCGTGCTCTCGGCGTACGGCATGGGTCTCGCCGACGTGCGCGCGCTGCGGCAGCAGGCCGTCGAGGCGCGCCTCGACGCGGACTCGCTCGCGGACGTCGAGCCCATGTTTGCCCGGCTCGAGGCTGCTGCGCGAGGCGAGATCGCGGCGCAGGGCGTGGCCGCGGAGCGGATCGGCGCGACGCGCACGCTGCACCTCAAGTACGAGGGGACGGACACGACGCTCGAGGTGCCGGCCGGGCACGCGGTTGCGCCGATCGTCGCCGAGTTCGAGACGCGCTACGCCCGCCAGTACGGGTTCCTGATGCCGGGGCGGCCCCTGGTGATCGAGGCCGCCGCGGTCGAGGCGGTCGGGCGCACCCAGTCCGCTCGCGACGAGCGGCCGGCGTTCGCGCCGCGCCCGGGCCCGCTTGCACCCTTGCGCATCAAGCGCGTGTTCACGGGCGGGGCGTTTCGCGAAGCGAACGTGTACGCCCGCGAGGACCTGCGTCCCGGCGACGCGATCGACGGCCCGGCCGTGATTCGCGAGCCGAACGCCACCACCGTGATCGAACCCGGCTGGCGGGCGACGCTCACGCCGCGGGATCACCTCGTGCTCGAGCGCGTGGTCGCGGCCGAACGCGCGCACGCGCTCGGGACGTCGGCGGACCCCGTGCTGCTCGAGGTCTTCAACAACCTGTTCATGGCGATCGCGGAGCAGATGGGGGTGACGCTCGCCAACACCGCCTATTCGGTGAACATCAAGGAGCGGCTCGATTTCTCCTGCGCGATCTTCGACACCGACGGCAACCTGATCGCCAACGCACCGCACATGCCGGTGCACCTCGGCTCGATGGGCGAGAGCGTGAGGACGATCATCGAGCGGCGGCGCGGCACGATGCGGCCCGGCGACGTGTTCGTGCTGAATGCCCCCTACAACGGCGGCACGCACCTGCCGGACGTGACGGTGATCGCGCCGGTGTTTCTCCCAGTCATCAGGGATCAGGGATCGGGTATCGGCGCAGCGGAGCCCGAGTTCTTCGTGGCGAGTCGCGGTCACCACGCCGACATCGGCGGTATCACGCCCGGCTCGATGCCGCCGGACTCGACGCACGTCGACGAGGAGGGCGTGTTGCTCGACAACGTGCAGCTGGTCGCGGAAGGTCGGTTTCTCGAAGCAGAGATGCGGGCGATCCTCTGCTCCGGACGCTACCCCGCACGCAACGTCGACCAGAACCTGGCCGACCTGCGCGCGCAGGTGGCGGCATGCGCAAAGGGCGCCTTCGAGCTTGCGCGGATGGCCGACCACTTCACACTGCCCGTGGTCCGCGCCTACATGAAGCACGTGCAGGACAACGCCGAGGCATCGGTGCGGCGCGTGCTCGGTGCGCTCGCCGACGGCTCGTTCGCGCTCGAGATGGACAGCGGCGCGACGATCCGCGTGGCGATTCGCGTCGACCGCGAGCGGCGCGAGGCCGTGATCGACTTCACCGGTACCAGCCCGCAGCAGCCGACCAACTTCAACGCACCCTCCGCCGTGTGCAAGGCGGCGGTGCTGTACGTGTTCCGCACGCTGGTCGACGACGAGATCCCGATGAACGCGGGGTGCCTGAAGCCCCTGACGATCGTCATTCCCGAGGGCTCGATGCTGAACCCGCGCTACCCGGCGGCGGTGGTGGCCGGCAACGTCGAGACGTCGCAGGCGATCACCGACTGCCTCTACGGTGCGCTCGGCGTGCTCGCCGCGTCGCAGGGGACGATGAACAACTTCACCTTCGGCAACGACCGCTACCAGTACTACGAGACGATCTCGGGCGGCGCGGGGGCGGGCCCCGACTTCGACGGTGCGAGCGTCGTCCAGACCCACATGACCAATTCGCGGCTGACCGACCCGGAGGTGCTCGAGTGGCGCTTCCCGGTGCTGCTCGAGTCGTACGCGATCCGCCGCGGCAGCGGGGGCGCGGGGCGGCATCGTGGCGGCGACGGCGGGACGAGGCGCGTGCGCTTCCTCGAGCCGATGACCGCGGTCATGCTCGCCAATCGCCGCCGCACGCGGCCGTTCGGGGTCGCCGGTGGGGAACCCGGGGCGCCGGGGCGGAACTGGGTCGAGCGCACCGACGGCACCCGTGAGGAATTCGGCGCCACCTGCCGTGTCGAAATGCACGCCGGCGACGTGTTCGTGATCGAGACGCCCGGCGGCGGCGGCTTCGGCGCGTCCGACTGAGCGAGGCGGCCGCAGGCCAGGCCCGAAGGGCCCGTCGCCGAGCGAGGTCACACGGGGCCGACGATACCCGGCCGCATCTGGCGCCGGCAGGTCAAGGAGGCCCGGCTGACCGCACCGCTGGCGGGCAGGGGATAATCGCGCTACCTAGATACGGGAACCTCGGACATGGCAGGCATCTACGACTTCAAGGTGAAGGACATCCACGGCAAGAGCGTCGGCCTCGACCGCTACAAGGGCAAGGTGATGCTGATCGTCAATACGGCGAGCCAGTGCGGGTTCACGCCGCAGTACAAGGGACTCGAGGCGCTCCACCAGAAGCTGCACGGCAAGGGGCTCGCGGTGCTGGGCTTCCCCTGCAACCAGTTCGGCGGACAGGAGCCGGGCACCGAGGCCGACATCGCGTCGTTCTGCGAGCTGAATTTCGGCGTCACGTTTCCGCTGTTCGCCAAGGTCGACGTCAACGGTGACGCCGCCGCGCCACTCTGGAAGTGGCTGAAGCAGGAGAAGCCCGGGCTCCTCGGCAGCGAGGCGATCAAGTGGAACTTCACCAAGTTCCTGATCGATCGCCAGGGCAAGGTCGTTGCGCGTTACGCGCCGAACGACACGCCGGAGTCGATCGCTGCGGACGTGGAGAAGCTGCTGTGAATCGTGCGCTGCTCGCCGTCGCGGCGGCGCTCTTCGTCGCGGCGGCCGCCCCGGCGCATGCGCAGGCCGACCCGAACAAGGTGCTGCGCGCGGTGTTCCCGACCGCGGAGACCGGGTTCGACCCGCAGGCGGCGGGGGACATCTACAGCAACGCGGTCAATCGCGTGATCTTCGACACGCTGTACAAGTACGACCACCTCGCGCGGCCGATGCAGCTCGTGCCGAACACCGCGGTCGCGCTGCCCGAGATCGCCGACGGCGGCAAGACGTGGACGATGCGAGTCAAGCCCGGCATCTTCTTCGCCGACGATCCCGCGTTCAAGGGACAGAAGCGCGAGCTGACGGCCGCCGACTACGTCTACTCGTGGAAGCGCATCCTCGACCCCCGCATGCGCGCCAACGCGCTGAACGCGATCGAGGGGCGCATCCTCGACCCCGAGGGCGTGCTCGCGAAGGCCCGCCAGGCCGGGCAGCTCGACCTCGACGCAAAGATCGAGGGGCTGCAGGCGGTGGACCGCTACACGATCCGCATGAAGCTCAACTTCCCCGACGCCGAGCTGCTCGCCAATCTGACCACCACGGCGTTCGGCGCGGTCGCGCGCGAGGTGATCGAAGCCTATCGCGACGGCTCCGGCTGGGTGATGGCCAATCCCGTGGGCACGGGTCCCTACCGCCTGAAGGAGTGGCGGCGCGGCCAGAAGATCGTGCTCGAGGCGAACCCGGGCTATCGCGAGGAGCGCTATCCGGAGTCGAGCGACCCGGCCGACAAGGCGATCATGGCGAAGCTCAAGGGCAAGCGCGTGCCGCTCGTGGGCCGGGTCGAGATCAGCATCATCGAGGAGGGCAACCCGCGGCTCCTCGCATTCCGCGGCCGCGAGATCGATTACGTCAGCGTACCCAACGACCTCGTCTGGAATGTGCTCGAGCCGCCCGCGACGCTCAAGCCGGCGCTGGTGAAGGAGGGCATCGTGCTCGGGCGCGGCGTGCAGCCGGCGATCACCTACACGTACTTCAGCATGGAGGATCCGGTCGTCGGTGGCTACACGCCGGACAAGATCGCGCTGCGGCGCGCGGTCGGCATGGCGTACAACGTTCCCGAGGAGATCCGGGTGATCCGACAGGGGCAGGCGATGCCGGCGAACCAGGTGGTGCCGCCGACGGTCAGCGGGCACAACCCGAAGCTGCCCACGAACCCGATCTACAACCCGGCGCAGGCGCGCGCGCTGCTCGACCGCTTCGGCTATAAAGACCGCGACGGCGACGGCTTTCGCGAGCTGCCGGACGGCAAGCCGCTGACGCTGATGCTGTCGTCGGCCCCCTCGGCGATCGAGCGCCAGTTCGACGAGCTGTGGGTGCGCAGCATGAAGGCCGTGGGCCTGAAGATCGAATTCAACAAGCAGAAGTGGCCCGACCTGCTGAAGGCCGCCCGGCTCGGCCAGTTGCCGATGTTCTCGCTCGGCAACATCAACACCACGCCCGAGGGCTTCGGCTTCCTCGGCCTGCTGTACGGCGGACACGCCGGCTTCTCCAATCTCGCGCGCTTCAAGCTGCCGGAGTACGACCGGCTCTACGAGCAGGCGCGCGGCATGGCGCCGGGACCCGCGCGCGACCAGGTGATGCAGAAGATGGGCGACCTCGTGAACGCGTACGCGCCCTGGAACGTCACCGTGTTCCGCTACGAGAGCGTGCTCGTCCACCCGTGGGTCGTCGGTTACAAGTACAACGCGTTCAACCAGCACCCGTGGCCGTATTTCGACGTCGACGCGGACCGCCGCAAGGCGGCGGCGAAGCAACCGTGACCCTCCCGGCGACGCCGTGCGACGTGCGCGTGCGCTGAAGCGACTCGCGCTCGCCGCGCTCGCCGCGGCCGTCGTTGTCACCGTACCCGCGGCCGCCCAGCAGTGGGCCGATCCCGGCAAGGTGCTGCGGGTGACGTTCCCGATCGCCGAGACCGGCTTCGATCCGCAGGCGACCTCCGACCTGTACTCGGGGCACGTGCAGCGCGCGATCTTCGAGCCGCTCTACGTCTACGACTACCTCGCGCGCCCGTACCGGCTGGTGCCGAACACGGCGTCCGGGCTGCCGGAGATCTCGCCCGATGGGCGCACGTGGACGATCCGCATCAAGCCGGGGATCCACTTCGCCGACGATCCGGCGTTCAAGGGCAGGAAGCGCGAGTTGACCGCGCACGATTACGTGTTCGCCTGGAAGCGCCTGCTCGACCCGCGCATGCGCTCGCCGTACCTGTGGTACCTCGACGGCAAGCTGATCGGCGCCGAGCGCGTGCTCGCGAGCGCGAAGGAAGCGGGGAAGCTCGACTACGACGCCGAGATCGAGGGCCTGCGCGCGCTCGATCGCCACACGCTGCAGGTGAAGCTGGTCGAGCCCGACTACATCCTGATGGGCTACATGGCGCACGCGGCGATGTCGGCGGTCGCGCGCGAGGTGGTCGAAGCCTACGGCGACGCGTCGGGCTGGGTGATGGCCAATCCGGTCGGCACGGGACCCTTCCGGCTCGCCGAATGGCGGCGTGGACAGAAGATCGTGCTCGAGGCCAACCCCGGCTTCCGCGAGGAGCACTTCCCGACCGCCGGCGAGCCCGCCGACGCGCCGACGATCGCGCGCATGAAGGGCAAGCGCCTGCCGCAGGTGGGACGCGTCGAAGTGTCGATCATCGAGGAGTCGAACCCGCAGCTGCTCGCCTTCAACAGCGGCGAGCTCGACTACGCCAACGTGCCGCCGGACCTCATCCCGAACGCGCTCGATGGCGGCAACAAGCTCAAGCCCTATTACGCGGAGCAGGGCGTGAGCCACTGGCGCATCACGCAGCCCGCGCTCACCTACACCTACTTCAACATGGAGGACTCGGTCGTCGGCGGCTACGCGCCCGAGAAGGTGGCGCTGCGCCGCGCGATCGTCATGGGCTTCAACGTCCGCGAGCTGATCGACGTCTGGTTCCAGGGCCAGGCGATGGAGGCGAACCAGCCGATCCCGCCGGTCGTCTCGGGCCACGTGGTTGGCGACGTCGGCGGCGCGGTGCCGCGCGACCCGAAGCTCGCGATGCAGCTGCTCGACCGCTTCGGCTACCGGGACCGCGACGGCGATGGTTTCCGCGAACTGCCCGACGGCAAGCCGCTCGCGCTGGTGATGGGGAGCGCCACCTCGGGCCGCGACCGCGCCCGCGACGAGCTGTGGAAGAAGAGCATGACGCGGATCGGCATCCGCATCGACTTCCTCGTGCAGAAGTGGCCCGACCTGCTCAAGATGGGCCGGGCCGGCAAGCTGCAGATGTGGCCGGTCGGCTGGATCACCCAGTACAACGAGGGCGATGCGTTCATGCAGCTGCTCTACTCGAGGAACATCGGGCAGTCGAACTACTCGCGCTTCGCGCTGCCCGAGTACGACGAGCTGTACCGGCAGACCAAGCGACGGCCGGCGGGACCGGAGCGCACCGCGCTCTACCGGAAGATGAGCGAGCTCGTGAACGCCTACAACCCCTGGGATCTCGGCGTGTGGCGCGTCGAGAACACGCTCGTGCGGCCGTGGGTCGGGGGCTACAAGAAGCACGCGTTCCACGAGCACGCGTGGAAGTTCTACGACCTGGACGTCGAGCGCCGCCGCGCGGCGGCGAAGCGATAGGGGACATCGCCCGGTCGATGCTGCGCCGCGGCCAAGGAACGGGACGCGTCGCGGGAATGCCACACATCGTCGCTGCGGCAGGGGCGGGTGGCCATTCCTCGTTGCCTGGCGGCAGGGCCTTCCCCTAGAATCGAATCGACGTCGCAGTTCATTCCGGATCCGATCCCATGACGACCGCCCTCCGACCGCACGACACCGCGATTCGCATCGCGATGCCCGCGCGCGCCCGGCAAGGCGGCGTCGCATCGGACCTGCGCATCGCGCCTTGACCCCCGGCCGGGTTGCCCGCCGGGTGCGGCGGGGCGATCCGGACCTTCCGTTTCGTTCCCGTCGCATTGACTGACGTGCCCGCGCACGCGGCATCCCCGCGCGCGGGATCGGCCGGGGCCACGAGCTTGCGGCCGGGAGACGAAGAAGAACGATCATGGAACAGTTGCAACGCCTCTTTCGCCGCCACTTCCGCGGCCTGTGGCTGTCGGCGGACTTCCGCAGGATCTGGGCCTCGCTTACGATCACCTCGTTCGGCGCGCAGGTCACCAACCTCGCGCTGCCGCTGACGGCCGCGCTGATGCTCCACGCGACGCCGATGCAGATGGGCATCCTGGTCGCGCTCGAGACGCTGCCGTTCGCGCTGGTGTCGCTGCACGCCGGCGTGCTGCTCGACCGCGTCCGCAAGCTGCCGGTGGTGATCGCGAGCGACGTCGCCCGCGGCCTCGCGCTGATGGCGGTGCCGCTCGCCGCATTCACGAGCCTGCTGTCGATGGAGGTGCTCTACGTCGTCGGTTTCTTCGTCGGCGTGCAGAACGTGATCGGCGGCGCCGCGCACCAGGTGCTGCTCGCGCAGATGGCCGGCCGCAAGCGGCTGGTCGAGGCGAACGCCAAGATCTCGCTTGGCGAGACCTCGGCGGCGCTGGTCGGCCCGGGACTCGCCGGCTTGATGATCCAGGCGGTGACGGCGCCGTTCGCGATCCTGCTCGACGCGCTCGCCTTTCTCGGCTCGGCGCTGCTGCTGCGGCGGGTACGCGTGCGGAGCGACGTGCCGCACCCGGGGCCGCGCGCCTCGGTCAACTCCGAGATCGTCGAGGGATTGAAGCTCGTCTGGCACAACCGCACGCTCTTCGCGCTCGCGTGGGTCGCGGGGCTGTGGCAGCTCCTGCACCACATGCAGATGGCGGTGCTGGTGCTGTTCGCGACGCGCGACCTCGGGCTCTCGGCGGGCGCGATCGGCTTCGCGTACATGTTCGGCGGAATCGGCTGCGTGCTCGCGGCGGCGTTGGCCGAACGGCTGTCGAGCCGTCACGGCGTCGGACCGGTCATCCTGCTCGGGCTGCTGCTCACGGTGTGCGGCTGGGTGGTCTATGGGCTGATCGGCGGGCCGGTGTGGTTCGCGACGCTCGCGCTGGGCCTCGGCATGCTGCTGTTCGACTTCGGTGGCGTGACGTGGGGCATCAACTACCTCGCGCTGCGCCAGGCGATCACGCCCGACCGGCTGCTCGGCCGCATGACCGCGACGATGCGCTTCCTCACCGTGGCCGCGGCCCCGGTGGGATCGCTCGCCGGGGGCGTGCTGGGCACGGTGATCGGCCTGCGCGGCACGTTGTGGGTGATCGCGTGCCTCGGCGTGCTGCTCGGGGCTGCGGCGCTCGCCTGGTCGCCGGTGCGCGGGCACCGCGTGTTGCCGGCGGTGGCGGATTAGCGTCGCCTCCCCCGGGCGCGACGCTCGTCGGTACGAAAGCGGGAGCGCGGGCCGGCCGGATAGAATCGGCCGGTCCGCGCATCCACGCCTCGTCGATGACCGTCTGGCTCTTCCGCGACTACCCATACCAGACCGAGCTCGAGGCGCACGTCGCCACCTCGGACGATCGGGGGCTCGTGCTCGACGCGACGATCTTCTATCCGCACGGCGGCGGCCAGCCCGGCGACACCGGCGTGGCGACCTTCGAGGACGGCACGTCCGTACCGGTGATCGACACGCTGAAGGGCGAGACCCGTGCCGAGATCGTGCACGTGCTGGCGCCGGGGTCGGCGCGACCCGCGAAGGGTGCGACCGTGCGCCTGGTGCTCGACTGGGCGCGGCGCCACGCGCACATGCGCATGCACACCGCCTGCCATCTGCTTTCGTCGGTGCTGCCCTGGCCGGTCACCGGCGGCGCGATCCGCCGCGATTCGGCCCGGCTCGACTTCGACATGCCGGCCGCGGCCGCGGACCGGTCGGCGATCGAGACGCAGGTCAACGCGCTCGTCGATGCCGCGCTGGACGTGTCTAGCGAGTGGGTCACCGACGCGGACTTCGACGCGCGGCCGGAGCTCGTGCGCACGCTCGCGGTGGCGCCACCGCGCGGCGCCGGCCGCGTGCGGCTGGTGCGCGTGGGCGACGCCGACGTGCAGGCCTGCGGCGGCACGCACGTGGCCAACACCCGCGAGATCGGCCACGTCGTCGTGCGCCGGATCGAGAATAAGGGCCGGCAGAACCGCCGCGTCGAGATCGCCTTCGCCGACAAGTAGGGTCAGACCCCAATTCTCAGAATTGGGGTCTGACCCTAATTTAGGCCAAGGCCTTGTTCAGCGCGACCTCGAGGCGAGCGAGACCCTCGAGGATCTCGTCCAGCGAGATCACGAGCGACGGCGCGATGCGCACGACGTCGGTCCCGGCCATCAGCACGAGCACGCCGGCGTCGCTCGCCGCCCGCATCACGTCGGCCGCCTTGCCGCGCCACGGGTCGTCCAGCTCGCAGCCGATCCACACGCCCTCGCCGCGCAGGTCGCGGAAGACGTGGCGGCGCGCGTTGATCGCCTTGAGGCCTTCCATGAAGAGCGCGTGGCGCGCCTTGACGCCGTCGAGCACCTCGGTGGTATTGATCACGTCGAACACCGCGCCGGCGACCGCGCAGGCGAGCGGATTGCCACCGTAGGTCGTGCCGTGGACGCCCGGCCCGAAGGCGCTCGCGACCTCGGCCGTGGTGAGCATCGCGCCCACCGGGAAGCCGCCGCCGAGACCCTTCGCCGTCGTCAGGATGTCGGGGACGATGCCCTTCTGCATGTAGGAGAAGAGCGCGCCGGTGCGGCCCATGCCGCTCTGGATCTCGTCGAGGATCAGGAGCGCGTTGTGCTCCGTCGTGAGCCTCCGTGCCGCGTGCAGGAAGGCCGGCGTGCCGGGGGTCATGCCGCCTTCGCCCTGCATCGGCTCGAGGATCACCGCGCAGACGTCGTCGCCGCCTTCCTCGCGGAACGCCGCCTCCAGCGCGTCGACGTCGTTGTACGGGATGTGCGTGAACCCGGCGGGGTTCGGCCCGAAGCCCTGCGCGTACTTCGCCTGGCCGCCGGCGGTGACGGTGAACAGCGTGCGGCCGTGGAAGGCGTTCAGCGTCGAGATCACCCGCAACTTGTGCGGGCCGAAGCGGTCGTGCGCCCAGCGGCGGGCGAGCTTCAGCGCCGCCTCGTTGGCTTCGGCGCCGGAATTGCAGAAGAACACGCGCTCGGCGAACGTCGAGTGGACGAGCCGCTCGGCGAGCCGTAGCGCCGGCTCGTTGGTGAACCAGTTCGAGACGTGCCAGAGCTTGCGCGCCTGCTCCTCCAGCGCGCGGATCATCGCCGGATGGCAGTGGCCGAGCGCCGTGACCGCGACGCCGCTCGCGAAGTCGACGTACATGCGCCCATCCTGGTCCCAGACGCGCGAGCCTTCGCCGCGCACCGGAACGAACGCTGCCGGCGCGAAGCACGGCACCATCAGCCGGTCGAAGTCCGCACGCGTGACGGGCATCGTTGCGGCCGTCGACGTTGCGACCGGCTCGCGCCGGGCGCCGGTTTCGATCACGGCCTGCGTGGCGGCGTCGGGGGGAGGGCTCATG
>Ga0105107_10000580_pt1 | contig 23421 bp, 24 predicted proteins | sample PPLLaktember2015_6_FD_79335 | JGI IMG/M metagenome (GOLD analysis project Ga0105107, IMG submission 79335) | Freshwater sediment microbial communities from Prairie Pothole Lake near Jamestown, North Dakota, USA - PPLs Lake P8 Core (1) Depth... | ecosystem: Environmental > Aquatic > Freshwater >... | reverse complement strand
CGACACCGAGCACCATATAGCCCACCTGGCTCACCGCGTGGAAGGAGAGGAGCTTCTTGAGATTGTGCTGGGCGAGCGCCATGAGGACCGCGAAAATAATGGTGGCGGCTCCGACGATCATCATCATGAGGGAGAGCCCCGAGCCGGCCTGGATCTGAAATATATCGAGTGAGATCCGGGCGAGGAGGTAGATGCCGAGCAGCTTATCGAGAGAAGCTGGGAGATAGGCCATGATCGAGGCCGGCGTCGATTGCGCCATCTCGGGGATCCACGAGTGGAAGGGCATCGCCCCCGCCTTCGCGATCGCGCCGACGAAGAGGAGAATAAAAGCGAGAGTGCCGAGCGTTCCGTCGGTCGATACCGAAAGCTCCGAGATTGTGAGCGTTCCCGCCTGAATCCAGATAAGGATGACGCCGAGGAGCATCGCCGCGTCGCTGAAGCCGAGGATCGTGAACGCCTTCGCCGCCGATTTCTCGTGCCCCTTGTCCCCCATGTTCGTCATGAAAAAGAGTATCGCCGTGAGGATCTCCCAGAACATGAGGAGAATGAGAAGATTGTCGGCGAGCACGATCCCGGCGGCCGCAGCGAGCGCCCACAGCATGAACGAGTAGTAGATGCTCGCTTTGTCCCTGCTCCAGAGATAGCCGAGCGAATAGAGGATCGCGAGCACCGCGAAGATCGCGGTGAAAAGGAGAATGAAAGCGCTGAAGTTATAGAGCCTGAGCGCGAAGTCGAACGGGAGCGATTGTCCGAGGGTGAAGGGCACGATGGAGTAGGAGATGTCTCCCGCGCCGAAGAGCGCGATCGCCCTGAGGAGCACGTAGGCGGCGGCCGCGAGCGCCACGATCCCCGCGACAAGCTTGCCCTTGCGGGGGATGAAAAGCGGAATGATCCCCGCAAGCGCCGGAATAACTATAGGATACAGAAGATCATGCATATGTTTGGCTCCGGAGACGGCAGTCTAACCGTTCTCCCTCCCCTCGGCAAATCTTTTTCTCAGCGCCTCGGTCTTCTCGTGGCTCAACCGGACGAGATCGGCCTCGGTGAGCACCCGCCGGCCGCCGCTCGCGCGGTCGACGATGCCGATTCTCTCCGTGCACGAGTAGCACGGATCGACGGCCGCGGTGATGAGCCCCGCGTCGGCGATCGTGTTACCCAGGACGCTCAGCTCGTTCGTGAGGATGTTGTTGAAGCTCGGCGCCCGCACCTTATGCCGCATCGGCATGTTGCCGCCGTTCGAACGCACGTAGTGGAGCACCTCGCCGCGCGGCGCCTCGTACACGCCGATACCCTCGCCCGGCGGCACCTCGCGGATCTCGGCGCAGATGTCCCCCGGCTTCGTATCCTCGATGAGCTTGAGACACTGCCGGATGATCTTGATCGATTCGAAATTCTCCAGCTGGCGGACGACCGCCTTGTCGAAGACGTCCCCGTGCTCGCAGAGGATCACGTTGAAGCTCACCTTGTCGTAGGCGTCGATCGGATGATCGCGCCGGTCGTCGACGTCGTAGCCTGCCGAGCGCGCCGTGGGGCCGAGCGCTCCGTAGAGACGGCACTGGTCCTTATTGAAAATGCCGACCCCCTTCGTCCGCGCGTGGATCACGGGGTCGTCGAGGATCGCCTTCGTGAGCATCGCGTTCTCTTTCTCGACCTGGTCGAGCATCTTGATGATGTTCGGCACCTCTTCCTGCGGCAGGTCGCGGCGCACACCGCCCGGCTTCATGACCGCGTAGTGGTTCCGGTTCCCCGTGACCGCCTCGAGGATATCGAGGACCGGCTCGCGGAACTTCCACGTCCACATGAAAACGGTGTTGTATCCGAGGAAATGCCCGGCGAGCCCCGTCCAGAGGAGATGGCTGTGGAGCCGTTCGAGCTCCGCCGCGATGCAGCGGATATACTGCGCCCGGAGCGGAACCTCGATCTGGCACAGGTCCTCCACGGCCTTCACGTAGGCGTACGGGTGCGAGCAGGAGCAGATGCCGCAGATGCGCTCAACGAGGAAGGGCACCTGGTCCCATGTCTTGTGCTCGGAGAGGAGCTCGATCCCGCGGTGGCTCCATCCGATCGTGATATCGATGCCGACGACGCGCTCGCCGTCCACGTGGAGCTCGAAAAACTCGGGCTCCTCGAGGAGCGGATGAAACGGGCCGATCGGGATCTTCTTAACCATCGTGCTTCACCTCAGGGGTTCTTGCCCTTCGGCGCCTTTCCCGCCACTTCGTCCGCGCGGGCGTCGCCGTCGTCGCGCTGGCGCACCGTCTCGTGATCGTCCTTGACCTCGCGCTTGGCGGGGTAGTAGTCCCCGGGGCGCGTGTCGGCGCGGAGCACCGGCCGGAGGTCCGGATGATTGAGGAAATTGACCTCGTACATCTCGAACATCTCGCGCTCGATCCACTTGGCCCCCGGGATATAGGCCGCGATCGAGTTGAGGGTCGGATTGGGCTTCGCCGCGAAGGTCTTGATCGTGACGAAGTAGTGCTCCCGGTCGAACGGGAAGAAGAACATCACCTCGACGCCGTTCGCGTCGTCGACCGCGGCACCCGTATCGAAGCGCGCGTTGAGATCGTCGAAAAGAAACCGCGCGAGGTCGGTCCAGATTTCGTTTTCCGCGTAGACGTAGACGCGCTTCGGGGAGCGCTCCGCGATCCGCACCTTCGAGCCGAACCGCTCCGCGATCCGCTTCTTTACTTCTTCTCGTTCCATACTCAGCTCTCTCGCCTTACAGCTGGTTCAAAACCTTCACGATGCCGGAGATGATCGTCTCGGGTTTCGGCGGGCACCCCGGAATGTAGGCGTCCACCGGGATATATTTGTCCAGCGGGCCTACGACGTTGTAGCCGTCGCGGAAGATGCCGCACTTGCATCCGCAGGCGCCGAAGGCGACGACCTTGATCGGCCGAGGCGCCGCGTCGTAGAGACGCTTGAGCCGCGGCAGCACGTTCTTCGTGACGGGGCCGCTGATGAGAAGCACGTCCGCGTGCCGCACGCTCCCGACGAGGATGACGCCGAAACGCTCCACGTCGAACCGCGGGGTCAGGCAATCGAGGATCTCGATGTCACAGTTGTTGCACGCCCCCGTATTCACGTGGAAGACCCAGGGGGATTTCTTCAGAGCCTTGAGCCCGAGCGACATCACTGCCTCCGAATCCTAATACCCGAGGACCGCGAGAATCATCGCGATCACCGACAGCGCGAACATCGGCCCCCAGAAGAAACGGACCGCCTGGTCGATCCTGACCCGCGGGTTCGTGTTCTTGATGAGAACCATGATGACGACGATGGCCACGTACTTGAGGATCGAGGTGAGAATCCTCCACCCGATGAAATTGACGCCTCCCCAGAGCAGCGTGATGATGAAGAGCGGCATCACGACGTACATGATCGCCGTGTTGAGCCGCACGATGGCGAGCGGCGCTCCGGAATACTCGATGTGCGTCCCCCCCGCGATCTCCGTTTCCGCCTCGGGAATGTCGAAGGGGAGGAACCCGAGCTTCGCCTGCGCGCAGAATATCATCACGATGAAGGCGATCACGCCGGAAACGCTCCCGAGCATGACGCCGTTGTATTCCTGATACATGAGTATCTTCTCGAATGAGAAGCTCCCCACCTTCATGATCGTCGTGAGGACCGAGATCATGAGGGGAAGCTCGTACGCGAAGAGGAGCTTCATCTCGCGGCTCGCGCCGAGCGCCCCGAGCGGGTTCGCCGACGCGCTCGCGCCGAGGATGAGGGCGAGCGCCGGGATCGTCATCACGTAGAGGGTGACGATGGAATCCCCCACGAAGGACGCCTCGGGCCGCAGATTCACGAGCCAGATGATCGTGGACGCCAGGGTCGCCGCGGCGAGCCCCACGACCGGCATGATGAGAAATCCGGTCGAGCGGGCGTTCACCGGAACGACGACCTCCTTGCCGAGGAGCTTCACCATGTCGGCGAAGGGCTGGTACCACGGGGGGCCGACGCGGTACTGCACGCGGGCCGTCACCTTGCGGTCGACCCAGGTCGTCAGCAGCCCCACCACCGCGGAGAAGACGAAGCCCGGGAAGACCAGGTATTTCACTATGTACGTAAAAGCCTGCATGTCGCCTCTTCGTTACCTCGGCAGCGTGAAGCGGGTGAAGTAGCGCCCGCCTTCCGCAGTGCGCCGGTATTTCTTCTCGATCGTCGCGAGCTCCTCGAAGACGAGCGCCCCCGACGTGCACGTGGCCACGCAGCGCGGCTCTTTCCCCTCGGCGAGACGGTCCGCGCAGAGGTCGCACTTCGGCGAGGTATGCCACGTCGAATAGGGAAGCATGACGCCGAACGGGCACGACATGATGCACGATTTGCATCCGATGCAGAGGTTCCGCATGCGGACGATCGTCCCGTTATCGTCCTTCTTGATCGCTTCCTGCGGGCAGACATTGAGACAGAGCGGCTCGTCGCAGTGCCTGCAGTGGAGCGGCACCGTCGCCTTCTCCTGTATAGACCCATGCTTGAGATGCCCCTGCCCCTGGTGTCCCGCCGCGCACGCGGCCGCGCACGACCGGCACGAGGTGCAGAGGTTCATATTGATGTAAACGCGTTTCTCCATATCCCTACTTCTCGCTTTGCCGGTGGAGCCTCGCGGCGACGGGCCCGAGAACGATCTCGCCGTTCGCGTCGAGCTTCCAGGGGAAGAGCTTCCGCACGGCCGGAAAATGGATCGTCGCGGCTGCGGTCTTTCCCGAGAGCTTCTTCGTGATGTCAACGGAGAGCACGATCTCCGCGCCCGCCGTCGAGACGTCCACCCGGTCTCCGCGCCCGAGCTTGAGCTCGCGCGCCGTCTCCTCCGAGACCATGAGCACCGCGTCGGGGCACGTGATCTGCGACCAGTAGAAATTCCTGCTGAGGGAGCCGTCCCCCGCGTGGGCAGCCTCGCTCCAGGGGATGAGGACCGCCGGGGCGGAGTCGAGCTGCTTCTGGGAGGCGAGGTATTCCTTCATTTCCGCGCCGATGCCGTCGGCCGATGCCTTCCGCTCGACCCTGCGCGTCGGCTTCGCCTGGGGCGCGAGCTCCGCTCCCATTTCTCCCGCGAGCATCATGAGGAACGCTCCGTCAGTCACCGCGCCGCCGACAGCCGGGTGCCCCGCGCCCCGCGCGAGATCCTCGCCGAAAGCGGGGGATACGGTGCCTGCTTTCTCCATGAGGCTCGCCGCCGGGATAACGACGTTCGCGCGCGCGGCGGTCTGGTTCCAGAAAAGCTGCGTCGTCACGGTGAAGCGCTTGTCGCGCATCGCCTTCTCGATCGGCGCGGCCGGGTAGGCGGAGAAGAGGTCGAGCCCGAGAATGACGAGCGCCTTGAGCTGGTTCGCGGCGAGCTTCGCGAGACATGCGCTCTCTCCCGCCGCGCCGAGAACGGAAGAAACGCCCCACGTGTTCTGCTGGACGAACTGCGGCACGAAACGGCGCTCTCCTGGACAGATATGCGTGAGCGCCTCGGCGAACGAGAATACGAGCGCTGGGGCGCCGATGCGGCCGAATATATTGGAGAGGTACGTCGTCACCTTCACGGCGCCGAGCATCGAGGCGGCGGCAGCGGCGATCGCGTCCTTCGGCACGCCCCCCGTACGCTCGATCTCTCCCCAGTCGAGACCCTGGATGATCTTTCCGAGCTCCGCGCCGAGTGAGGCGCCCGACTTCTCCGCGGCCGCCTTGAGGAGCCCCGCGGCCACCGCGGCTTCCCCGCCCGGTTTGCAGCGGAGGTGCCGGTTCGCGAACCACGCCGTGTGGCTCACTTCGGGGCCGAGGACGATGACCTCGCTCCCGCGCGCGCCGTACTTGCCGGGGAGAACGTCCTTCGCCGTGCACGGATGCTCGGTGAAGGAATCGCCTATGATGAGCGAAACGACGCGCTCCCCCGTCGGCATCGAGCCGGCGCTCGAGAGCGTCGAAAAATCCCTGTTCGTGTACGCGCGGAAGAGCGGCGCGTCATCGGGGGCGAAGAGCGCGATGTTCGCCGTCCCGAGAACGTCGCGGGCGAAGGCGAGCGCGAGCGCGGCCTCTTCGTTCGTGAGGTTCTCGCCGAGGAGGACGCCGATCGCGTCGCTCCCGTATTCCTTCTTCACCTCGGCAAGGCTCTTCGCCGTCTCGCGCACGGCCGCCGCCACATTCGCCCGCTCGCCGAGGATGAAGGGATAGTTGACCCGCTTCGGATGCGTGAGGAATTCCGCGACCGCGTTGCCGCGCGCGCAGAGGCTCCCGCCGAACTTCGAGCCCTTCTCCTTGTCCCAGTCGACGGAGAAGAGCGACTCGCCGGTGAAGATCGGCTCCCGCTCGCCGCCGCGCAGGATGAGCGGGCACGCGAGAGAGCAGATCGAGCAATTTCCCTTCGTTTCCTTCATGGCATCATCCGAATACGTTCGGCACGTTCTTTATCTTGTCGTAGCACATGTCGGGGCCGTCGACGCAGAGGTAGTAGTGCCCGACGTTGCACCGCCCGCATTTGCCCATCCCGCACGACATCTTGCGGTTCATCGAAAGATAGATCTGCGGCGGTTTGTACCCCACCTCGAGAAGCTTCAGCGTGACGAACTTGAGCATGATCTCGGGGCCGCACGAGACGGCGACCGAGTTTTCAATGTCGATATCGAGCTTGTCGAGGAGCGTCGTCACGAGGCCGACATGGCCGGTCCAGCCGGAGGCCGGCACATCGATTGTATTGGTAAAATCGACGTTCGGCGCGACCTTGGCCCAGGCGTCGTACTGGCGTCTGAAGCAGAGCTCCTCGGGCATCCGGGAGCCGTACTTGATCGAAACGCGCTTGTATTTCTTGGGATTCTCGAGCAGCGCGTAGATGAGGGAGCGCAGCGGGGCGAGCCCCACACCGCCCCCCACGACGAGAACTTCCTTGCCTTCGAGCTTGTCCATCGGGTAGCCCTTGCCGAACGGCCCGCGCAGCCCGACCTCGGCGCCCGGCTTCAAGGCGTGGAGCGCGTCGGTGACCTTGCCCGTGCGGAGGATCGTGATCTCCATCTTCTCGGCGACGCCCGGATCGGAGCTCGGCGTAAAGGGCGCCTCGCCCCAGCCCGGCACGGTGAGCTGCATGAACTGGCCGGCCTTGAACTTGATCGGCCGCGCGGGGGTGAGGCAGAAGGTCTTGATCGTGGGGGTCTCGGTTATGATGTCCTCCACGAGCGTCTCTATCGGATAGTAGGGATTCTTCATGCCATCCTACGCTTTCTTCGCTCCCCCGACCTTTTCCTTGACCTTCCGGAACGATTCCCGCATGTCGATGCTCGCCGAGCAGGTGTCGATGCACCGTCCGCAGCCCGTGCAGTAGATGGCGCCGTGGCTGAGGGGCAGGTAATCGTACTTGTGATAGAAGCGATGCTTCACCCGGTCGGTGAGGCGCGGGCGCGGGTTGAGCATCCCCGCCATGCGGGCATAGCCCGTTACCTGGCAGGAATCCCACGAGAATATTCTCTGGAAATGCGAGCCGTCGGCGCGCTGATCGTACAGGAGGAAGCAGTAACAGGTCGGGCAGATGTTCGTGCACGCGCCGCATTCGACGCAGCGCGCCGAGATCTCGTCCCAGACCTCGTTCGTGAGCGCCGAGCGCATGATCTCGGGGAGCGTGTCCGCCTTCGGATAGCTCTTGTTCTTCGCCTCGAGCTCTTTGACGACCCGGGCGCGGCTCTCGTCGCGCGCCTTGATCCGCTGATCCCCCGGCTCCGCGAAGAGCTCCCGGCTCTCCGCGACGAGCTTCTCGCCGCGATCGGTGAGCGCATCGACGAGATAGCCGCCCTGCACCTTCGCGAGCGACAGGTCGCAGCCGCGCTCCGGCCAGGGCTTCTGGCCGAGGAGATTGCAGAAACAGCTCTCGCCGCACTCCGTGCAGTCGGCGCCGAGGATGAGCATCTTCTCGCGCCTCACCTTGTAGAAGGGATCGGTGAACTCCCCTTCGACCTGCACCTTATCGATGAGGCCGAGCGCGATGAGGTCGCAGCCTCTCGCCCCCACGACCACGACGCGCGGGAAGGCCTTCTCGTCGGGGAACTCGTCCCCTTCGGTCGAAGGATAATCCGCGACCGGATAGCGGAGGAGCTGCGCGAAGGCCTTGAGCGGCTCCACGGTGCGGTAGCCGTCGATGCTCGTATTATCGGGGAGCGGGAAGAGCTCGATGCGCTCGAGGTGGAGCTTCTTCGTCTCCTCATTCCTCACCGGAACGAAAAGCTCTCCCCCCGAAGAAAGCTTCTTGAGGAAGCGTTCGAAATTTGTCGAGTCTATAAAGTGCATACTCAGGCTGCTGAAACGAAAAAGACGCCCACTGCGACGTGCCGGCTTCTCGCGCCCGGTGATAGTATACTCAAAGGCCTATCTCGAACGGAATAAACAAGGTGAAATTATTCACGAAAAGCGCCAAGTGTCAAGATGATTTTTCCGGCGGCCGCGGAATAAAATCGTCTCTGCCTCCATCCGGCCGCAGGGCGGGCCCTCATGAGGCTTCAGGGGGCTTTCCGCGCCTGCAGCGAGCCCCGCGCGGCTTATTTCTCGGCGAGGAGCTGCTGCACGGCCGTTTTCAGCTTTTCCCCCCGGAGGTTCTTGAAACGGATGATCCCCTTCTTGTCGATGAGGAAGGTGGCGGGGATCGAATTTACCGCGTAGCTCCGCCCGAAACCGCTCTGCCACCCCTTGCCGTCAAAGAGCTGCGGCCAGGGCATCTTGTTCTCCCGCAGGAAACTCTCGAACTTCGCCTTGTCGTTGTCGAGCGAGACGCCGATGATCTCGAAGCCCTTCTTGTTCAATTCGTTATACGTCCGGATGACGTTGGGCATCTCCTGCCTGCACGGGTTGCACCAGGCCGCCCAAAAATCGATGAGAACGACCTTGCCCCGGTAGCCCTTGAGGCTGATCTTCTTCCCCTCGTGCGAGGTCCCCGCGATATCGACGGCCGGGGCGCCGACCTTGAGCTTCCGGAGGGCGGCGAGTCTCTCGAGCTCGCCGGCGGCGCCCTGCGTAATCCTCGAATCGACGGAGCTCCCCGCCTTTGTAATTTCCTGGAATGTCCGCGCCGCTTCGTCGAACCGCTCGAGCGCGACATAGCTCGTCCCCATGACGTATTTTGCCTGGGCGATCGCGTCCGCCCCCCCCTTGTCCCCCGGCGATGCCAGATAGTCGCGGAAATGGCGGATGGCCTGCTCGTGCGCGCCGGTCGACGAGTAGATTCTCCCGAGGGCATAGTGCGCCTCGGCGGCCTCGCGCGACTTCGGATACCGTTTGAGAAAATCGAGCATCGCCTCTTCCGCCGCGTCGATGTAGGCATACGGCGGCATCGTTTTGGATTTGATCCTGAGGTCGGCGTTGATCTCTTCGAGAGCCTTTGCGGCATCCTTCTGCGCGAATGCCGGCCGGCCGAGGAACCCCACGCTGAAAAGCACTATGATGTAAGAGAAAACGAGCACCCTCGCGATCGACCCGGCCTTCATTGCCACCCCTTTCAAACAGGAAGGTGCGCCGCGCGCGGGCGCACCTTCGATGCCTTCTCGTAACAAGAGCTACTTCGATGTCTGCGGGGCCGCCGTGCTTTGCTCGCCGACCCGCACGCTTCCGATGACGTTGAGCGTCATCTCATTGTACTTCGGATAGTTTGTATAGATCTTGATGGAACCGGCGTACTGCCCGATCCTGCTCGTCGGCCTGACCCAGACCGTCCCGCGGTACGACTTGCCCGCTTGTATCTCCTGAACCTTGACCGTCATGTCGTCCCTGCTCGGGACGATCTTGAGGACCTTGAGAGAATCGCCGCGCGCGGCGATGACGTTGAAGGTGCGGTCGAAGGTCTTCGTCGTCCCCGGCGGCAACACGAGCTCGCCGAAGTAGAGCGTCTGCGGATGGAGCTCGACGTCGTTCGCGATGCTCAGGGACACCTTGACGATCTTCTCCTGAAGCTTCGGATGATCGGTCGTCAGAATGAGATCGGCCATGAAGTTGTCGGGATCGAGCGGCTTTTTCCTCCATACCTTGAGGCGGTACTTCTTGCCCTTTTCGATCGTCTCGAGCTTGGTGCCGATCTTCTGATCGAGCCCCTTCGCCTTGCTCGCCTCGGCCCATTTGACCGATGTGATATTGACGGGAATCTCCAATACATTCGTAATGATGCTCTCTATCTTGAAATCCTCGTCGGCAAAGCCGGCCCAGCGGATTTCGCGGGAGAACTCGAAGGCCCTCTTCACGTTTCCCTGCACCATGAGGCTGAACTGGGCGTTTGAGGGATCGTTCGTCTTCACCGCGAAGGATTTCTCGAAGAATGCCGTCGGGAGCTTCTTCCCTTCGATCTTGATTGTTACCTTGCCCTCCTTCCCGGGAGGGATGACCTTGTCGAAGCTGGCCACGGAGCAGCCTCAACCAGGCCTCACATCGAGGATCTGCAGTTCGGCGGCGCCCTCGTTCTTGACGATGAAGACGTGCTCGACGTCCTGCGCCTCGAGAACATCGCCGATCTGTGCCGTCATGTTCGCGACAACGGCCTTGGGTAGCTTCTCCGGGGGTTTGCCCTTGGCGGCGAATGCGAGCCCCACGAGACCTCCGACGAAGAGGAGCACGAGAGCCGCCGCCAGGATTCTCTTCTGAGCGTTCATCCGCTGCCCTCCAGTGTGTGTAACACCCTACAATGGGCGACTGAATAAGGAATTATAGCGTACAACAGGGGGCTTGTTCCAATAAAAAATGGTTTGCCCCCGCGGGTCAACCCCGCCGCGGCATCCCTCGGGCCGCACGCAGCGGCCCCTTGCGGCCGTATCCCCCGCATCGCCGCGCCGCGGGCGGCGTCAATCGGTCAGGCGCACGCTTCCCACGACATCGATCATGAGCTCCCGGTACTTCGGGTGATTCGTGAATATCTTGACGGAGCCGAGGTACGGTCCGTTCTGGTGTGGTGGCTGAATGGTGACCGTTCCCCTGAATCCCTTACCCGGCCGCGTCTCCTCTATCTTGATCTTCATGTCGTCTCTGTTCGGCACGGCCTTGATGATCCGCAGCGACTCTCCGCGGAGGAGGTTTACGGCGAAAATGCGAACGACCGGCTTCGCCGCGCCCTTCCCCACAACCATCTCGTCGAGGAAGAGCCTCTCGGGTTGGAGCTCGATGTCGCGCTGCACGGCGAAGGTGACGAGAACGGGCTTTTCCTTGATGTTCGGATGGGTCGTCGCGAGCGCAATATTGGCGACGTAGTTGCCGTCAGGGAGCTCCTTCGTGCTCGACAGCTTCAGGCGGTACTTCTTGCCCTTTTCGATCGTCTCGACCTTGAGGCCGATCGTCTGATCGAAACCCTTCGACTTGCCGTCATTCGCCCACCGGGCGCCCGTTATGCTGACCGGCGTCGGCAGAAGGTTCGTGATGTCGACCTCGAGATTCAGCTTGTCATCGGTGAATGCTTCCCACCGGAGCTCGCGCGAGAACTCGAAGGCCTTCTTTACGGTCCCCTTGACGACGAGAATGAACTGCTGGTTCGCCGGATCGTTCGTCCTGACGGTGAATTTCTTGTCGAACGCCCCGCCGATCGAGAGCTTCTTGCTGTCTATCTTCGTTGAAATCTTGCCCTCCTTCCCGGGAGGGACGACCTTATCGTAGTCGGCCACCGAGCAGCCTCAACCAGGCCTCACGCTCAGGATCTGGAGCTCGGCGCCGCCGGTGTTCCTGACCTTGAAAACGTATTCGAAGGTCTGGCCCTCGAGCACCGATCCGAGATTCGCCGTCAATTCGGGGACGACGGCCCGAGGCGTCTTGCCGGCGGGCGCGCTCTGCTGGGCAACTGCGGCGCCGACAACGGCCGCCACGATAAGGAACGCGAGCGATGCTGCGAGGACTCTTCTGTCGAAACTCATCCAATGCCCTCCCGCATGCGGAGCGTCTGAAGCAGGGGCGACCAATCATATCATTATATATCATTTCGGGCTCTCTGTTCCAGTACAAAGGCCCGATTTCCCTTTTTTTTGCCGTTCGAATGCTTTACATTGTGTTCTGCAACAGGTTATGCATTGATAATAATCGACAACTCGATTGTAGTACAGAGCAGGAGGGATGGGCCGGGAGCGGGGCCCGTCGGAATATGGCTAACGAGAACAAAAACAGAGAGATATACATGGACCACATCGCCGCGGCGCCGGTAAGGCGGGAGGCGGCGGAGCTGATGACCTCGCTCCTCCGCGACGGTTTCGGGAACCCCCAGAGCGTGCATAGCCGGGGGCAGGCCGCGGCGGAGGCGCTCGGGCGCGCGCGGGAGCAGGTAGCTTCTCTCGTCGGGACGGAGCCGTGGGACGTTGTATTCACGGCAACCGGCTCAGAGGCGAATAATCTTGCCCTGAAAGGGATCGCCCCGGCACGGAAGAAGAAATCGAACCGGCTCATCATATCCGCCATCGAGCACCATTCGATCATGAATCCCGGCAAGTCGCTGGCAAAAGTGGGCTTCGAGCTCGTCATCCTGCCGGTCGACGGTCGTGGCATGGTTAGCGCCGAGGCGCTGCGGGCCGAGCTCGCCAACGGCGCGGCGCTCGTCTCCGTCATGCACGCGAACACCGAGATAGGCACGATCGAGCCTCTTGAGGAGCTCGCCGCGCTCTGCCGGGAGGCGGATGTGCCGATGCATTCGGACGCGTGGGGTACGGCGGGGGTCGTCCCGGTCGATATGAAGAAGCTCGGCGTGAGCGCGCTCTCAATCGCGGGGCAGAACTTCGGCGGCCCTCCGGGGGCGGCGGCCCTCATTCTCCCGAAGGGAACCCCGACGCGGTCCCTGATCGAGGGCGGCGTGCAGGAGCGGGGCTTGCGCGCGGGGCAGGAGAATATTCCCGCCATCGCCGGGATGGGCCTCGCGGCGGAGCTCGCCTTGGCCGAGATGGAAACGAACGCGGCGCGCACAAGGGCCATACGGGACGCGCTGCTGGCGCGGCTTCCCGCGGAGATCCCCGATGTGATCGCGACGGGGCATCCGGAGCGTCGGCTCCCCAATCACGCGAGCTTCTGCGTGAGATACATCGAAGGGGAGGGAATGCTCCTCTTTCTCGATCAGATGGGAATCCGCGCGGCGAGCGGTTCCGCGTGCACCTCGAAGGCGCTCAAGGGGAGCTACGTGCTCGAGGCGATCGGCGTCGAGACGGCGCTCGCGCAGGGCTCCATCGTTTTCACGATGGGCCCGGAGAACCGCCTCGAGGATGTCGAAAAAATCATTTCCGTGATGAAGCCCGTGGTCGCGAGGCTTCGAGAGATGTCACCGATATACAAAAGGAAGTAGGTTATGGCGCTCTACAGTGACAAGGTGATGGATCACTTCATGAATCCGCGGAACGTCGGGGAGATCAAGGACGCGGACGGCGTCGGCGAGATCGGAAACCCCGTCTGCGGGGACATGATGACCTTCTACATCAAGGTCGCCGGCGACCGCCTCGCCGACGTAAAGTTCAAGACCTTCGGCTGCGGCGCCGCGATAGCCGTCTCCAGCATGGTGAGCGAGATGGCGAAGGGGAAAACGCTCGACGAGGCGATGAAGATCACGAACGAATCGGTCGCCGAAGAGCTCGGGGGGCTCCCGAAGAACAAGATGCACTGCTCGAATCTCGGCGCCGACGCGCTCCACGCGGCGATTGAAAGCTACCGCGCGAATAAGGCGGCCGCCCCGGCGAAAACAGCGGCCGCTGCGCACGAGCACGGCGGCGAGTGCACCTGTCCCTTCTGCGACTCCGAGCTCGCCGAGGAGGAGGCCCCCATCTGCCGGAGCTGCGGGGTGTCCTTCGAGACATGCCCCGCGTGCGGAAAGCTCGTATCGAATAAGGACAAGAGCTGCCCCCACTGCGGAGCGGAGCACGGCGGCACGAGCTGAGAGAGAGCCGTCCCGGAAGCGCGGCAGCTCCGGACGCATGACAGCCCGGGGGCGCATCCTCTCCTGCGAAAACAGCGGAAAACGATGCCGAAACAGCACATCATCGAGAAAATACGCAGGCTCAAGGCGGAGCGCGGTGCGATCGTCCTCGCGCACAACTACCAGCCTCCCGAAATCCAGGATATCGCCGACCGGCTCGGGGACTCGCTCGACCTGAGCCGCTTCGCAGCCTCGACGGCCGAGAACACCATCATATTCTGCGGCGTTCATTTCATGGCAGAGACGGCGGCGATGCTCGCCCCGGAGAAGCGGGTGATCCTTCCCGAGCCGACGGCAGGCTGTCCCATGGCCGACATGATGTGCGCGGAGGATCTCGTCGCGCTCAAGAAGAAGCACCCGGGGGTGGTCGTTGTCTCCTACGTGAACTCGACCGCGGAGGTAAAGGCGGAGACCGACATCTGCTGCACCTCCGCGAACGCGGTCCGCGTCGTCGAGTCGGTGAGCGCGGGGAAGGAGATTATCTTCGGTCCCGACAAGTACCTCGGCGGCTGGGTGGCGGCGCAGACCGGCAGAGAGCTGATCCTCTGGCAGGGGTACTGCCCGACGCACCAGAAGATCTATCCCGAGGATATCTCGGCGCTGCGCGCGGCGCACCCGGGAGCGGTATTCATGGTGCACCCGGAGGTGAACCCCGCGGTCGCTTCGCTCGCCGACGCCGTTCTCGGCACGGGCGGGATGCTGCGCTTCGTCGAGAAGAGCGCCGCCAGGACCTTCATCGTGGGCACCGAGGTCGGAATGGTCTACCGTCTCCAGAAGGAATTCCCCGGGCGGGAGTTCATCCCGGCATCGAAGCACGCCCTCTGTCCCAATATGAAGAAGATCACGCTCGAGAAGGTCGCCATCTCTCTCGAGAGGCTCGAGCCCGTGATCACGGTGCCGAAGGCGATCGCGGATCGCGCGCGCGCGGCGATTCAAAGGATGATCGAGACCGGCTGAACGGGCGGGGGATGGCCGCTGCGCAGACGTGGAAACATCCCGGCAAGACAACCGACTCTTCCTCGCCGTATTCTTCGGGCTCGTCGCCCTCCACGCGGCGCTCATTCTCTCATCGCGCCTGCTCCCCTTCACGGACCTCCCCGACCATCTCGCCGCCGCGACGATCGCGCGCCACATCGGCGATCCAGGGACCCCTTTTGCCGATTACTATCGCGTGGAAACGGGCCTGCGCCCGAACTCCTTTCATCTTATCTTCTGCGGCCTGCCGGTCTTTCCCTCGGTTGAGCTCGCGAACCGCATCTTCTTCGCCCTCTCTGCGGTGCTCCTGCCGGTCACCCTTCTCCTCATCATACGGAGGCTCGGCGGGAATCCGTGGCTCTCGCTCCTCTCGTTCCTCCTCATATACAATTATAACGTGAGCTGGGGCTTCGCCGGATTCGCCTTCGCGATCCCTCTCGTTCTGCTCTTCGGCCGCTTCTTTCTCCTCGATTCCCGAGGGCTCGGAAGCCCGCTGCGGGCCGCGCTCGGAGCGGCTCTTCTCGTCCTGATCTATTTCGTGCATGTCCTCGCGGCCCTCTTCGCGCTCCTCATTATCTTCTTCGCTCTCGTCTTCGGCGCGGGGCGGCCCTCGCGGAGGCTCCTCGGGAGCGCTGCGGCCTCGGCGCCGGTCGTGATCCTCGCCGCTCTCTGGTGGCGCGCGCAGGCGGAGAGCTACGCGGGGCCGGGGCTCGCCCGTTTTCTCTCGGAGTACTACCGCGGCGCGTTCCTCCAAACGCTGAGCGCGAGGAAGGCGCTCCTCGTCTTCGACAACTACCACCTCTTCGATGGAGCCGCGGGGCTCGGGGTCGCGATCCTCTTTTCCGCCGCCATCGCCGTCCCTGCGCTCATCCTGTTTCTTTCGCCGAGGAAACGTCCGGTCAGTGCGGGCGCCCGCATCCTCCTGCTCCCCCTGCTTCTCGCTTCGGCGCTCTGCTATCTATTCCTGCCGAACGAGATCCCGCAGCAGTCGATCCTCTACGAGCGCTTCAGCGTCTTTTTGTTTCTCGCGCTCGTGATTGCGGCGGGCGCGCTTGCTCCGGCCACAATCTCGCGCGGGGCGCGAGCCGGGCTCATCGGGCTCGCGCTGCTCCATTTCTCCCTCTGGGCCGGTTATTTCATCGATTTCAACAGGGAGAATGCGGGCTTCGATCGCGCCTTTCTCCGTCCCGATGCGCCCGGCATGAAGCTCGCGGGGCTCCTCACCGGCTTCACCTACCGCGGCAAGCCCCTCTACATTCATTTCCCGAGCTACTACATCGTATGGACGAAGGAGATCGCGACGGCGAACCTCGCCGACTACCGCTTCGGGACGATCCGGAGAAAGGAGACCGCGCCGCACCTCCCGCGGTATCTCGAGTGGGTGGGAAAGCACCGCGCCTATGACGGGCGCTACGCCGGCATGGATTACATTCTCATGCGCGGGGGCGCCCCCGCGGCGGCGGATCTCGCCCGATTCGAAACCGTTCGGGCCGCGGGCGCCTGGACGCTGCTGCGCGCCCGGCCGGCGACGTCTCCATAGCACGCCGCCGTCGCCTCCGGAGCCCGCGCCGCAACCCGCGCCCCCGCCCAAAAATAATTGACAAGGTCTCGCGCTTACCCTACACAAGCATTACATTGTTCGAACGAAAACGAGTCCCGACATCGCTCCAAGGAGGCATCGATGAAACGCATCTTCTCTCTCTTCGCGATCCTGGCGCTCGCTCTCTCCGCCGCCGTGACGGCCGCGGCGGAGGAGACCGCGCCTGCTTACAGCTTCAAGTTCAGCGGCTACTTCAAGGCCGATATCGCCTACGACCAGGCGCGGGTCAACGCGGGGAACTACGCCCTCTACGTCCTCGACAAGGATGAGAACGACGTTCTGAGCACGACCGCCCGCGAGAGCCGCCTCGGCCTCGACTTCACGTGGAAAGAAAACGGCTACCAGACGGACGCGAAGCTCGAGATGGATTTCTACGGGCTCGGCGTCTCGGCGGCGAGCCTCAACTCGATGGAGAACAAAACATCCCCGATGCTGCGCCACGCCTACCTCCAGATCACGCGCGGGCACTGGTCGATCCTCGCCGGCCAGACGAGCGACATCATATCCCCCCTCGTCCCGAAGACGGTGAACTACACCGTGTGCTGGGATCAGGGGAACATCGGCTACCGGCGGCCGCAGTTCAGGCTCTCGGCATGGGGGAACGCGGGGGAGCGCCTCAAGGTGAGCGCCGCGCTCGGCGCGATGCGCACGCTCGGCGGGGATCTCGACGGCGACAAGATCGATGACGGCGCCGACGCCGCGGTGCCGACGGTGCAGGGACGTCTCGGCTTCGTCGTGAAGCCATGCGCGAAGCGGACGTTCGATATCGGCTTCTCGGGGCATTACGGCACGGAGGAGTACGAGGCCGCCGGCGAGACGAAATCGATCGAGTCGTGGTCCGCCAGCGCCGACCTCAAGGCGTCGTTCTCGCCGCGCTTCGAGGTGGCGGGAGAGCTCTTCACGGGGCAGAACCTCGGCGGCTACCTCGGGACGGTGGGCCAGACGGTCAATCCATTGAAAGAGGCTATCGGCGGGAAGGGGGGCTGGGCACAGGCTTCGATCATGCCGGTCGACCGGCTCTGGCTGAACGCGGGCTACTCGATCGACGATCCGGACGAAGAGGATTTCACGATCGCCGAGGGCACGACCACGACGACGAGCTTCATCGACAAGAATTCCGCTATCTTCGGGAGCGTCATGTTTAACGTCACGAGCACGGTGACCGCGATGCTCGAGATCGCGCAGCTCTCGACCACCTATATATACCAGACGTACATCGATGACGAGCTCGCGACCGATTCGAAGGATTTCGACGACATGCGCGTCCAGTTCGCCCTCAAGGCGGCGATCAAGTAGCCCGTCGAGCGGATCAGGGTTTGTCTGCGCCGGAGGGGCGCGCCTCTTTCAGCGCGCCGGAAGAATGCCTCTCCTTCGGCGCCCCGGTCGTGTCGGATACCCTCTGCGATGATAGCGGTATCGCTGCGGACGGATCGAACCGCGAGCCGGCGGCTCCACAGCGGCTCTTCACTGCTTCCCTGTCCCCCGGCGCATTCCACGTAAACTGCTGGACATCGCAGGGGCCGATATCCACGTCATAGCTGTAATAGAATTGCCCATTCACTTCAAAGCGGACATCCCAACATCCGACGTCCGCCTGCCACAAGCCCTCGTCGCCGCTGGCCACGGTGCCTATAGGATATCCCCAGTCGCCGATCGAGCAGCTCGCGGCATATACGTCAATGGGGTAGGCCGTGTAGTTCACAACGTACAGATAGCCAGTCTCTCCGTACAGATTGATCGTGGTGATTTCATCGTCACGGACCGACACACGCCACTCATGGTCCCAGATACAGTCCCCCTGGGCAAGGACGCTCACATCCTTGTCGTTGGGGCCGAATATGAATTTCGATCCGATCTCTATATCCTGGACAACCGCCTGCCCGTCCGAGATGCTGAAGCGCGCCCCATCGATCGAGCCGCTCACGTCTCCTCCCGAAAGATTGGCCACTTCAATGGTTCCTTCCTGGCTGCATGACGCCGCCATGCCCATTATCAGCGCCAAGCATGCACCGTGAACACTTCGCATATCCGTCTCCCTTCCGGCCTCCTTAGGATCGCCGCGGCAGATCCTTCAGCCCGAATCGTTTCGCTTCGGCGGTCATGAGCTCGCTCAAGTGCGCGGCCACTTCCCTATCGAGCGGCTCCGGTGTATGCGATGCGAGGATCTTCCCCACGCGCTCCGCGGCGCGCGTCGCCGCGTCCTTCGACCCCTGCTTCTGCCACTCGTCGAGGGCATTACGGTCGATCACCTCGTCGGGGAAGTACGCTTCCTTGCGGAACCATTTCATCGTGTGGGCGAGCGAGAGGAAGCTCTTGCGCTCGATCCCCTCGCGCATGAGATCGTTCGAAACGATCGGGTCCTCGCGGAGCTCGATCCCGCTCGCGAGGCGGAGCGCCATCCCGCAGACTTCGTTGTCGAGAACGAGCTTCTCGAGGCTCTGGCACGATTCGAAATCGAGCATCCCGGGGCCCGAGATGTTGTTGATGCCCGAGAGCGCCGCGATCACGGCTCCCATCGCGGTCTCCATTCCCGCCTGGTAGTCGACGAGCTTGGAATCGCTGAGTGCCATGTACGCCTGCGTCGGAAGGCCGAGGTGTTTTCCGATCTCGGCATAGGCGCCGTCTATCATCATCGTCTCGACGGCGCCCATCGGGGTCGTGCCCTTCCGCATGTCGAAGCACGCAGGAGAACCGCCATAGACGATCGGGGCGCCCGCTGATGCGAGCTGGTGAATGACGACGCCGGAGAGCGATTCCGCGCAGTGCTGGATAACGGCGCCCGCGAGCGTCACGGGGGATGTGGCGCCCGTGAGCGGCATCGAGATGAGCTCGGCAACGATACCCGTCCGCGCGCAGTCGATGAGCGCCTGCGCGGTGAGATCGCTCCACTTGAGCGGCGGGGACGGGCAGCAGTCGAATATCGCCATCGGCTTTTCGCGGAGCTTCTCCGGATCCCCCGCGACCGCCGAGAGCATCTCGTGCATCACCTTGAAGGCGTCGACGCGGAAGGTGCCGGTCACGACGGGCTTCACCGAATACTGCAGCGCGATGAAGAGCCGGTAGCGGTCCTGAATCTCCTGCGGCACATCGGTCGAAATGAGCCCCGTGCTCTGCGCCGCGTAGCTCGGGAGCGCATCGATGAGGGTGACGAACTTCACGAGGTCGGTCGTCGCGGCGTCCCGCGCGCGCCTCTCCTTCATGTCGTAGATGCGGAGCGCCGCGGAGCCGGGATTGAAATGCACGCGGTCGCCGCCGAGATCCATGACCTGCTCGCCGCGGCGGTTGTAGAGGGCGACCTTGGAGGGGGCGCTACCCACGGCCTTGTGGACGAGAGAGGCGGGAATGAGCGCCTGCCGCTTCGCGCGGTCGACTCGGGCGCCCGCCCCTTCGAGGAGATTCATCGCCTCTTCGTTCTCAACGAAAACGCCGATCTCCTCGAGGATCCGCTTCGCCTCGCCGACGATTCTCTTTCGCGCCTTCTCCGTCCACCAGGTGACGCGGGGATTCATTTTCTTTTCCAACGCGGGCCTCCCTCTATTCCTCTCGGTTCAAACAATCCTTCCGGCGGCAGTTCTCGCACGAGTTCTCGCAGCGGAGCGTCTCGGGCTCGCGCGCGACGTGCACGGCGAACGAGACCGACTTGCGGGGAATCATCATGCACGTCTCGCTGAGACGCACGCCGATTCTTTCAGCCGGAAGGAGCTTGAAAATCGACGCTTGCTCGCAGACGTCCCAGTCGCCGTAGCCGGGGCTCGCGCGCCGCGAGGTCCGGAGCCCCTCGCGCGCCGCCTCGGCGGCTATCGTTCGGTCCATGTGCTCCGCCACGGCCTCCGCCGCAACCGAGCCGATCGCATCGAGCACGACCGCCCCGAGCAGTTCGCCCGCCTTCATGAGCCGTGCGACCTCTTCCTCGAGCGCGAGGCCGATCGTGGAAATGCAGAAGGCCATCCGGTCGAGGCGCTCGAAGGTCGTCGATCCCGGAAGCTCCCGCCCCGCCGCATACACGTACATGCCCTTCGGCGCGACGAGACCCCGCGCCCCGGCGAGAGAGCCTTTCAGCAGCTCGTCGTACCGCTCCGCCGGCGCCGGCTTCCTGCGCCCCTTCGAGCCGAGAAACCGCCGCACCTCGGCGGGGTCGATATCGACGGGGAATCCTTCGCAAATCACCGGTTCCATCATTTCCCATGAATGAGGACGTTGTGAATCTCTCGAATGAAATCGGGCGTCGTGCCGCAGCAGCCGCCGACGGCGTTCGCTCCCGCGGCAACGATCTTCGCCGCGTCCTCGGCAAACTCCCGGGGCCGCTGCTTGTACACGGGCAGCCCGTGCTCCATGACGGGGCGCCCCGCGTTCGGCTGCATGAGGAGCGGCGCCGCGGTGGAGAGCCGAAACTCCTGGGCGAGCTCGATCATGTCGCCGCTCTGGAGTGTGCAGTTCGCGCCGATAACGCTTGCGCCCTCGGCGATGAGCGTCTCGGCCGCCGTATCGGTCGTATCTCCCATCATCGTGAAGAAGCCGCGCGGCTTGCGGTCGAAGGTGAGCGTGACGGCGGCAGGAAGGCTCGAAACCTCCCGCACCGCGCGGAGCGCCTCGACCGCCTCGCGCAAATCATACATGGTCTCGATGATGAAAATGTCGACTCCGGCATTCTCGAGCGCCTTCGCCTGCTCCTTGAACGCCGCGCGCGCCTCCGCCGCCTTGAGCTGTCCGACCGGCGGGAAGAAGAGCCCGCTCGGCCCGATGTCCCCCGCGACGAAGCGGTCGTGTTTGCCCGAGCGCTCGATCGCCTTGCGCGCGATCTCGGCTCCCTTTTCGTTCAGGCGCGCGGGGTCGAGCTTCCGCCCCGCCTCGGAAGACTGGAGTTTGAGGCGGTTCGCCCCGAAGGTGCTCGTGGTAATGACCTCGGCCCCCGCGTTTACATATGCCTCTTGAATCTCGCCGATCTTATCGGCCTTCGTGAGAAGCCACTGCTCGGGCACCTCGCGCTGGGTGAGGCCCGCCGCGATGAGCATGCTCCCCATGCCGCCGTCGAAAATGACGACGCGCCGTTTGATGGTGGCGAGAAAATCCGTGGTCATCTCCCTCCCATGAGGCTCTGCGCGAGGGCGACCGCGGCGACCGCGTCCCCCGCATATCCATCGGCGCCGATCTCGCGCGCCCATGCGTCGCTGCACGGGGCGCCGCCGACCATCACCTTCACCTTGCCGCGGAGCGAGCGCTTCCCCAGCTCCTCGACGACGCGCTTCTGCCCCGACATCGTCGTCGTGAGGAGGGCGGAAATCGCTATGCAGCCGGCCCCGCGCTTCATAGCCTCGTCGACGAATCTGGCGACGGGGACGTCGGCCCCGAGATCCGTGATTTCGTATCCGTTCGCCGAGAGCATCGTCGCGACGAGGGTTTTCCCGATATCGTGAATGTCCCCCTCGATCGTGCCGATGACGACGTGCCCGAGCGATTTCGGCCGCGCCGCGCCCTCTCCGAGCGAGGGCTGGAGAATGGCCATCGCCCGCTTCATCGCCTCGGCGCCCATGACGAGCTCAGGGAGAAAGAGGGTGCCCTCTTCCCAGAGGCGGCCCACCTCGTGGATGCCTATCACGAAACCTTTCTCAATAACATCGAGCGGCGGATATTTCTTGTCGAGCGCCTCACGGGCGAGCCGCTCCGCCTCATCGGCGTCGCCGCTCAGCACCGACTGCGCGCATCGTGCAAGGTATGCCTCCATTGATGTCCTCCTTAGCTATTGATAGCATTATAGTTTCGCCGTATTTCGACCCGAAGTCAAGCTCCTTTTGCTGGATGCGCGATGTCCCCTCCTCTCCCTCTTTTGCTGGATGCGCGGGCCGCCCTCTGCTAGGCTCGCCGCGATGAAAGCGATGATTCTCAAGGCGCCGAAACCCGTGGAAAACGAGCCTCTCGAGCTCGCGGAGTTCCCCGCGCCCGACCCGGGGCCGGGAGAGGTGCTCCTTCGCGTCTCGATGTGCGGTCTCTGCCACACCGATCTGCATACGGTCGAGGGAGATCTGCCGCTCCCCGTGCTCCCGATCATCCCGGGGCATCAGATCGTGGGGGTCGTCGAGAGAACGGGCGCCGGTGTCGCGAGGCCCCTGGTAGGCGAGCGCGTCGGCGCTGCGTGGCTCTATTCATCCTGCGGGAAGTGCCGCTTCTGCGCGCGCGGTCTCGAGAACCTGTGCGAGCATGCGCAATTCACCGGATACCATCATCACGGAGGATACGCCGAGTACGCCGTGCTTCCCGCCGCATTCGTATATGCGTTGCCGGAGGGATTCTCCGATCGCGACGCGGCGCCACTTCTCTGCGCCGGCATCGTCGGCTACCGCGCCTTGAAACTGAGCGGGGTGCAGCCCGGAGAGACGCTCGGCCTCTACGGTTTCGGCGCGAGCGCGCACGTCGCTATTCAGGTCGCGTCGTTCTGGGGATGCAAGGTGCTCGTCTTCACGAGGAGCGAGAATCACCGGCGGCACGCGATGAAGCTCGGCGCGGCATGGGCGGGGACATCGAAGGACCGGCCGCCGGCGCGGCCCGCGAGCTCGGTCGTATTCGCCCCCGCGGGCGGGGTCGCCCTCGATGCGCTCGAAACGATTGAGCGCGGAGGAACGGTGGCGCTCGCGGGGGTCACGATGACGAATATCCCCGAGATGGAATACGAGAAGCACATCTACTACGAAAAGAAGCTTCGCAGCGTAACGGCGGCGACGAGGGGAGACGCCCGCGAGCTTCTCTCCCTCGCCGCAAAGATCCCGATCCACACCGACACCACGCTCTTCCCGCTCGAAGAGGCGAACCGAGCGCTCCGGCTCATCAAGGAGAGCAAGCTCGACGGCGCTGGAGTGCTGGAGATTTCGCAGAGGTAGGCAATCACCGACATCTGGAGATAGAAAAAGGCCGGGTGCCCAGGGTACCTCCAACACCGAAGGTCAACATACCCCCACGAAGGTCGACCTTATCGGAGGTG
>Ga0105107_10000578_pt1 | contig 23511 bp, 18 predicted proteins | sample PPLLaktember2015_6_FD_79335 | JGI IMG/M metagenome (GOLD analysis project Ga0105107, IMG submission 79335) | Freshwater sediment microbial communities from Prairie Pothole Lake near Jamestown, North Dakota, USA - PPLs Lake P8 Core (1) Depth... | ecosystem: Environmental > Aquatic > Freshwater >... | reverse complement strand
CCGCATCCGTGCTTCGCAGGGCCAGGTCGCGCGGGTGTGGCTCGTCGGCGGCGCGTGCTCGATGGGGATAGGCATCTGGTCCATGCATTTCATCGGCATGCTCGCTTTCAGCCTGCCGATACCGCTGGGCTACGACGTGGCCATGACCCTCCTCTCGATGGTCATCGCAGCAGTGGTTTCGGGCCTCGCGCTCTTCGTCGTGAGCCGCGACGCGCTCAGCGTGCGCGACGTGGTCGCCGGCGGCGTGCTCATGGGCCTCGGCATCTGCGCGATGCATTACACGGGCATGGCCGCCCTGGAGACACAACCCGCGATCACCTACGATCCGCTCCTCTTCGGCATTTCGGTCGCGATCGCGATCGGGGCGGCATTCGCGGCGGTGTGGATCGCCTTCGCGCTTCGCGGCGCCTCCGAATGGCTGAGGCTCGCGCGCCTCGGCAGCTCGATCGTCATGGGCCTCGCGATCACGGGCATGCACTACACAGGCATGGCGGCCGCGCACTTCCATCCGGACACGATCTGCCTCACCGGGCCGGTCGTGGACAACTCGTGGCTCGCGGCTGCCGTCGCCGGTGCGACGCTCGTCATACTCTCGATCACGCTGGGGCTTTCGGTGATCGACTCGCGCATGGCCTCCAAGACCGCCAAAATGGCCGCCTCGCTCCGGGTGGCGAACGATGAGCTGCAGCGCCTGGCGCTCCACGATCCGCTGACCGGCCTTCCCAATCGACTTCTGCTCGAAGACCGCATCGCGCAGGCGATCGCCCACGCCGATCGCGGCAAGCTTCAGTGCGCCGTGGTTTTCATCGATCTCGACCGCTTCAAGACGGTGAACGATTCGCTCGGCCATTTCGTGGGCGACGAGCTCCTGCGCGCAGTCGCCAGCCGCCTGCAGGCGATCGTGCGCAGCGAAGACACCGTATCGCGGCTGGGCGGCGACGAGTTCGCGATGCTGCTGCGCGTGATTGCGCGGCTCGACGATGCCGTGGGCGTCGCCGCCAAAATCCTCGAGACGCTGCGCGAGCCTTTCCGCATCCACGGTCACGAGCTTTACCTCACGCCCAGCGTCGGCATCAGCGTCTTTCCGCTGCACGCCGACAGCGCGCAGACGCTCATCATGCGCGCCGACGCCGCGATGTACAGCGCGAAGAAAGCAGGACGCAACAACTTCCAGGTTTTCACCGCGGAGATGTCGACTTTTTTCCCGGAGCGGCTCCTGCTCGAGAACGACCTGCGGCGCGCGGTCGGGCGCGGCGAGTTCGAGCTCCACTACCAGCCCAAGGTCGACGTCGGGACCGGCCGCGTGGTGGGCATGGAAGCGCTCATCCGCTGGCGCCGTCCCGACAAAGGCCTGGTGCCGCCGCAGGAGTTCATTCCGCTCGCGGAGGAAACGGGCCTTATCGTTGCCATCGGCAAGTGGGTGATCGAGAACGCGTGCGCCCAGAACAAGGCGTGGCAGGACGCCGGCATGCCTCACATGCGCGTCGCCGTGAACATTTCGGGCCTTCAGTTCAGGCAGAAGGATCTGCTCGAAACGATCTCGCGTGCGCTCGGGAAAAGCGGCCTCGCGGCAAGCTGCCTCGAGATCGAGATCACCGAGAGCATCGTCATGCAGAACGCCTCGGAAGCGGTCGTCACGCTCGAGAAACTGAGCGCAATGGGAATACACGTCTCGATCGACGACTTCGGCACCGGTTACTCCAGCCTGGGCTACCTCAAGCGCTTCCGCATCGACAAGCTCAAGATCGATCGCTCGTTCATACGGGACATCTCTTCCGACCTGGACGACGCCGCGATCGTGCGCGCGACCATAGGCCTCGCGCACAACCTGAGGCTGAAAGTCGTTGCCGAAGGCGTCGAGACCGCCGATCAGCTCGCGTTCCTGCGCTCGCTGGGATGCGACGAGTACCAGGGCTACTTCAAGAGCCGGCCGGTCACGGCGGACGAGTTCGGGCGCATCGTGCGGGCCGAGACCGGCGACGCGCGCGTGCTCGTCCTTGCGAGAGCTCCTTTCAGCCTGTTCGATGTGTGAGGCATCGGCTGGCTGACCCGGAGGTCTGGCTGGCTATGCTGTTTCGCCCTTACGGGGTACTACGCAGTGAGGATCAGCTTCCCCTGCTGCGTGATTCGCAAACGGTATTCGCGCCCGTCGTGCTCGATGACGAGCTCGCGATAACTATTCTCACTACATGACCGCAACAACTTTGTGCGGAGTGAGCGCTGACATAGGGGCTAAGGCCTTGAACCGTCGACATATGGCAGCTCAAAAAAACGGCGGCATCGCTGCCGCCGCTTCCCGCATCAGACCGCCCTAAGAAACCTTCAGTTCTTTCGCGGTCATCGTGTACTGGAATTTGTCCGGGTCGAGCGGATCGAGACGCCCTTTCGCGGTCTGCCCGTCGGGATACATGAAATAAGGGGCTTTCCAGTCGCCGGTCGCGCCGGGAAGCTTCACGTCGTGCGCGCGGTTGTACGCAAGCCAGTTCATCTCCCAGTAACCGAACAGCCGCTCGCGGGCGATGCGCACTTTTTCGTGCGACATCGGAAGCTTACCGGGCGGCTCTTCCAGCGCGACCTTGCGCACGTCGGCGGGATCGACCGGCACCCAGCCGTGCGCCTGCGACCAGAATTCCGCGCGGCAGTGCTGCGCGCGCGTCACCGATTCGGTGTTCGCCCCCATGCTCACGTAGCCGTGCTCGGACTTCGCGACGCGCACGCCGTAGACGTCGCGCGCAGGCACGCCCGAGGCGCGCGCGAGGCCGACGAAAAGGGCGTTCAGGTCACCGCATTTGCCGCCGAGGTTGCCGGTCTCGAGCATGCCCTTGATGTCGCCCCAGCCGCAGCCGCGCACCTTGGGATCGCGATGCGTGTTGTCGACGATCCATTCGTAAATCGCCCGCGCCTTGTCGACGTCCGTGCGCTGTCCCTTCGTGATCTTCAGCGCGGTGTCGCGCACGATGCCGTCAGTCGGGATCAGCTCGGTCGGCTGGAGCGAAAGCCTGAGCTCGGCGGGCGACTCGCTCGGCGCGCTGCGCGGCTTCGCCTTCAGGTCGACTTTGCGGTCGCGCGTAGCGAAGCGGCTGGTCAGCACGAGCACCGGGTTTTGTGTCGACTTCGCGAACTCGCCTGAAACGATGCCGAGCGCGTATTTGGGGTCTTCGACATAAGCCGCGGTGCCGCCGTCGATCTTCCAGGCGTTGCCGAGGCTCTTGAAGTAATCGGTGTCGCGGGTGAGCGGCACCGGCAGCCAGACGCGGGTGACGCCGTCGGCATCGAGGACTTGCACGCGGGTGACGACTTCGAACACGCGCCACGAATCGGCGGCGGTGGCGGCAGTGGCAGCACCCGCCACGCGGGGCACGCCCGCTATGGCAGCGGCAGCGGGCAGCGCGGCGCCGGTTTTCAGAAAAGATCTGCGGTCCATGTGAGCTCCGGATAGAAAACGTTATCGAGAGCCGCACCTGGCAGGCTGAGCGCCCCGTCGAGACGCCGTCAGGTGCGGCGTCGAACACGGTAGCAGAAAAGGCGCTGCGCCGCGACCGTGTGGCCGCGGGCGGCGCGTGCTCGGATCAGACCGGAGATTCGAAGCGGAACGGCGGACGGCGGCGAGGAAAGCCGCCGGGTCTTACACCCTTAGATGCCCTGGCGTGAGCGCTTGGCGTCGTCCGGATTCGTATAGCGGCGCTTGTATTGGAGCGAAGATCCCCACGCGGCCACGGCGCGCTCGTTGCGTGCGGTCAGGAGGTCGAACATCCGCGTCCAGAGGCTGGTGGCGGAGTCGAGCAGGTTCGCGATCGATTTAGACATGTTAGTTACCCTTTCACGAAGACAAGCCGAGCATAGCGAACCCCGGGAAGGGCAATTATGCAATTCGTCACACTCCGCCGCAGACAGCCTAACGCGCAGCGGCAGGCTGGGCGGCGTTGGCGTCGCGCAACACGCGGCCGCTGCGTCCTTTGCCGGACAGGAAGTGAAATTGGTGCTCGTCGATGTCGCCGAGATCGAACTGGAAGCGGCGCTCGGCTCCCACCTTGCGCGCGAGCCGGGCGAGTCCGGCGCGATCGAGCGTTTGTTTGCGCGGCAGCCCGAGCAGGATCTTGTTCGTCGTGCCGGGCACGTCGAGGAGATAGAGCTCGTCGAAGACTTCCTGGTACGTGCGCACCATCGAATCGAACAGCGGGTTCGCCGACCGGCCCCAGATGTTCCACACGACCACCCCGCCCGGCTTCACGGCGCGGCGCACCGCGCGCATGAATTCGACAGTGGTGAGGTGCGTGGGCACGTTACGCGTGCCGAAAGCGTCCAGAAAGATGACGTCATACGGCTGGCGGGTCCTCTCGACGAAGGCGCGGCCGTCGTCGACGTGCGCTTTCAGCCGCTCGTCCTCGCGCAAGCCGAAATACTCCTTCGCGACGTGCACCACGTCCGGATCGATGTCGACCGCGTCGATCACAGCTTTCGGATAGTAGTGGTGCAGGAACATCGGCATCGTGCCGCCGCCCACGCCGACCACGAGCATGCGCTGCGGCTCGTCGGAGAGCGCGAGCCCCACGAAAGCCACTTTGGTGTAGGCGAAACCGAGGTACTCGGGCTGTCCCGGTTTGGCGATCGTCTGGCGGGCGCCGCCTCTTTCGAAGCGCAGCACGCGCAGTCCATCGGCGTCTTCGGTGACGATGATGTTGTTGTACTTCGACGGCTTGTCGTAGAGGACCTTGTCGGACGCGCTCGCGCACGCGGTGATCGCGAAGAGCGCAGCCAGCAGAAAAAGGACACGGCCGGCGATGAATGGCTTTTTCATAAGGTCGCGATTGTAGCAAGGCGCTCTCGCCCACGCCCCTGGTAAACGTCGGGAGCGGAAGAAAGTTACAGTGCGTCGAGACCGGAGCCGGGCTTTTCTCTCAGCCGGGAACGAGCGCGCCGAAAGCGCCGCCGAGACCGTTGACGATGATGAGGAAGGCTCGCGCAATGCCTTCGAAGCTCATGCCGAAAGCTTTGGCCACCGCGACGCCGGTCTGCAGCGCGGTGTCGCCGGCGAGCGAGAACGTGGGATCGTCGAGGTCGCCGGCGAGCGTGAATGGCACGGTGATCTGTCCCTGGTCGTCCTCCAGCGCACCGATCGCCACGCGCCGCGGCAGGCCGCTGAGCGCGCCGATCGGCGTCTCGCTCGGCTTCAGCTTGAGCGCGTTCACCGTGAGCGTGCCGCTCGCGTTGACTACGTTCTTGCGCACCGTGGACTTCAAGTCCAGGTTGAACGTTCCGCTGTCGATGCCGGATTTCACCTTGCTCATGAGATAGGGCTCGAAGAGCGTGAGCTCGACCCTCTTCACCTGCGTCGCGAGCTCGGCGTTCTTTCCTGCGACTTCGACCCAGCCTTTTATGGCGACCGACCCGCTGCGGTTGGGGCCTTTGACCACGCCGTCCAGGTCCACCCGGCTGCGCGTGTCGAGCTCGGGCACGCGGATGTCCTTGACGGTGCCTTTGACGTTGTCGAGACGCAGTTTCTGCGCCTTGCCGGCGACACTCGCATCGAACACTTCGATGACGCAGTTGCTGAGCGAAACCGTGTTCACGGTCGCGCCCCGCTTCTCCTCGCCATCCGCCTTTTTCTTCTTCGCGCGCTCGGCGAGACTCGGCATCACTCGCAGGCCGCCGCCTTCCTTCGGGCGCACCGCGGACAGATACGCCTCCTCGATGTCGATGCGCGTGATCTCGATGTGGTCCGACAAGAGGTGGCGCACGTCCGGGGTGACCACGACTCGGCGCGCACGCAATGCGCTGTCCGCCGGCCAGCCTTTCGGCGCCTTGATGCGCACGTCCACGAGCTCGATTCTCCTCAGGCGCACGGTGATCGAGGCCGCTTCGCCTTCCGGCCCCAGCGCCTCGCGGATCGAGCTCTCCACCGAGCGCGCGGCGTAATGCATCGCCCCGAGGACGGCGAGGATCAGCAGCGCGAGCGTGCCGACGATGATGTAGCCCAGGCGGTTCATATATCCCCCGCAAACCCCATTTCGCGTCTTGGAGTCCCGCTTCCAGCAATATCAATACCGTAAAAATCCGGGACTGCCTACCGCCGCGACACGTAAGCATTGCCCCGGATATAGAACCGCAGGAGCCGCCGGGCCCAGCGGCCGGCGTAATCGACGCCGATGCGCGGACGCTTCACGATCGAGAGCTTTTTCGGGTAGCCGTCGTCGGCGATATGGAAATCGTCGCTCAGGAGGTCGTGCCCGTTGAGACGCTTGTCGATTTGCATGGCGCGGCACAGGAGCCCCGGTCCCTGCGTGCGGCCCTCGATGTTGCGCACGGGCTCGAGCGCTCGCAGCAGCACCGCGGAGGCGACGCCATCGGGCTGCGTGACGACGTTCATGCAGTGATACATCCCATAGATGAGATAGACGTACGCGTGCCCGGGCGGCCCGAACATCGGTTTGGTGCGCGGCGTCAGGCCTTTCGCCGAATGTGCAGCCAGATCGTGGGGTCCGAGATAGGCCTCGACTTCGACGATGCGGCCCACGCGCTCGATGCCCCCGCTCGCGTGCACGAGGCATTTCCCGAGCAGCTCGTGCGCGACTTCGATCGTGTCGCGATCGTAGAACCGGCGCGCGAGCTTGCGCACGCTACCGCGCTGCCGCCGTGCGAAAGGTGATCGAGTGCCGCAGCGCTTTCGTCTCGGAGATGCAATGCTGCCAGCCCCACCGCGCGGGCCCGCGCATGACGTAAGCCGAGCGCGGCTCGAGCTCGAGCGCGATCGCAGCCTTGGGCTTCTGCCTTTCGCCGGGCCGATAAGACCTGAGCCGCATGCGCGCGTGACCGCCCAGCGAGACGCCCACGATCAATTCGAAATCGGGAACGTCGCGATGCCAGCCGAGCGGCGTGCCGGGACCATACTCGGTGACGAGCGCATGCACGAACTCTTCAGCGGCTACACCGACCCATCGCGCGATTTTCTGCCGCAGCGGAAACAGAAATTCAGGGATCTCCGGGGCAGGCTCGAGCCTGCCCGCGCTGAAATCGTACTGACCGCCGTAGCTCACCGTGCGGCGCCGCGCCTTGAACTCCTTGTACTGCGCTTCGGCAAGCGGTAACCCGCTAATCGCGGCGAGCAATGACGCTTCGTCGTCGCGCGTGATGAACTCGCGTTCGTAGACGAAACCTTCCGGCAGCGCCGGCGCCGCGTCGAAAAGATCGCGCTGATCGAGCAGGTTCGACATCACTGAAGGCGGATGTTCGCCTGCTTCACCACTTTCAGCCATTTCGCCGTCTCGGCGCGCATGAACGCGGCAAACTGCTCGGGCGTGCTGCCGACTACGTCGGCGCCCATGCCGTGTATGCGCTCGCGCACGTCGGGCTGCTTCAGGACTTTCGATACGTCGGCGTAGAGGCGCGCAATGAGATCGCGCGGCGTTCCCGCAGGCACCACCAGACCGAACCAGTTGGTAAGCGCGTAGCCCGGTACACCCGATTCGGCGACGGTCGGCGTGTCGGGAAGCAAGGTCGAGCGCTTCTCGCCGAGCACCGCGAGGGCTTTCAGGCGGCCCGCTTTGATGTACGGCAGCGACTGGAGCAGGCTGTCGAAAGTGAGCGTGACCTGCCCGCCGAGGAGATCGTTGAAGCTCGGCCCGCTGCCTTTGTACGGCACGTGCAGGAGGTCGATGCCCGCCATGCTCTTGAGAAGCTCGCCGCCGAGGTGCGGCGCGCCGCCGGGTCCCGACGACGAGTAGTTGATCTGCCCGGGACGCAGCCGCGCGAGCGCGATCAGCTCCTTCACGTTGCGCGCCGGAAGCGACGGGTGCGCCACCATTACGAAGTGCACTGCGACGACCTGCGTAAGCGCGGTGAGGTCTTTCTGCGGATCGACCGCCATTTTCGTATAGAGGTGCTGGTTCACCGTGAGGTTGCCCATCGTCCCCAGGAGCCACGTGTGACCGTCGGGCGCGGCCCGCGCCGCCATTTCAGTTCCGATGACGCCGGAGGCGCCGGCGCGATTATCGACGATCGCCTGCTGACCCCACGCGTCCGCAAGCTTGGCCGCGACGATGCGCGCGACGATGTCTGTTCCGCCGCCCGGCGGGAAAGCGACGATGATGCGCACAGGCTTCGAAGGAAACGCGGGCGCCTGTGCTGCAAGCGGCCCCGTCCACGACAGCGCAAGCGCACCCACGATAAACACACGTAAAGCTTTCATCTGACGCGACTCCTCGTTTCGATGTTGTTCTGACGCTGCAAGCTTACGACACCGGCTCGACGATATCCGATGGATCCACGCGCACCGATAGCCCCAGACCGGGCCCTTTCGGCAGATCGGCCGCATCGAGCACACCGCCCGCACCGAACATGACCGGGCGTTCGACGACGTCGCGCGCAAGCAAATGGGTGCCGAAAGCGCCTTCCTGGGCGATGAGCATATCGCGCCCCGACGAAGCGACCGTCAATGCGGCGCGCGCCAGCACGCTCGTCTCGCCCACCTGCGCGCCGACGATGAGCCCGATGCCGCGCGAGCGCAGCGCGGGCAGGAGCGCGAGCGAGCGCAAGAGCCCGCCCATTTTGGAGACCCTCAGATTGACGATCCATACGCCCGGGGCGGCAGGGAGCCGATCGAGCTCGCCCGCTCCGCAGACGCTTTCGTCCAGCACGATGCGCACCCCGAGTGCCGCCGCGAGCCGCGCCATGCCGGCGTAATCCGCTGCGCGCAAAGGCTCTTCGAGCGCATGAAAGCCCGATTGCAGAGCACTCAACGGCTGCAGCGCGGCGTCCGCATCGCTCCAGAGGTTGTTCGCGTCGGCGCGGGCGCTTTGCCGCGCGATTCCGGATTCCGCCAGCGCGCGCACCTTGGACGTGTCGCGCTCCGCATCTCCCGAGAGCTTCACTTTGAAGTCGCTGAACCCCGCCTTGAGGTATTGCTGCAACTGCGCGTCGAACCGTGCAGGGTCGCTGTCGCCGACGACTGCGGTGTATCGGAAGCGTCCCGAAAGCTCGGGTTGCCCGAGCAGCGATTCCAGCGATCTCGCCTCGCTGCGACCGATCAGATCGAGAAGCGCAAGCTCGACCGCGCACCACGCCGCGGGATTGCGATCGATTTCGGGCGCGTGCGCCTCCACCCAGCCGCGGAGCGTCTCGACGTCGCGTATGGCGGTGAGCCATTCGCGCTCGAACCGGGCGACGAAAGCAAAAGCACTCTCCAAGCTCTCGCCCGTCACGTACTCGCGCGGGCAGCCTTCTCCGTAGCCTGTGTTCGCATCGGCGCCGACCGCTTCGACCCACAGCGTCTGCGTGGCCGAGCGCTCGGCGGATGCGTGCCTGAACGCGGCCTTGAACGGGATCGCGAGCGAGCGGGCGCGCAGTGCCTCGAGCTTCACGCCGCGTGCGCGTCGAGATCGAAGCGGAAATCTCTGCGGTAGGCGATCGCGACCATCTTGAACTGCCCTTCGCGCTGGCCCTGGCTCACGCAGAACTGCTTGTACGCTTCACCCGTGCCGGCCGCGAGCCAGACGGCCGTGAGCGCGCCGAGGCGTTCGCTGTCGCGCTTCGCGTCGTATTCGACGTTCAGCTCGCGCAGCTTCGCGTCGACGGCAGATGCGAGCGCGTCCGCAGGCGGCGCCGCGCCGTGTCCGGGCTCGACGTAGAGGCGATAGCAGCGCGCCTGCTCGTCGGCGAGCGTCATGACGAAGCGCGCGTCATTGCCGGCTTCGCTCATCACGCCGCGCACCGCGGCGAGCACCTGGGCCTCGTACAGCTTCTCGCCTGTGATGTTGGTGACGCCTTTGCCTTTCTGCGCGAACTTAAGCAGCGGCGTGCGGCGCAGGAATCCGGTGACGCGCACGAGGTCGTTGATGAAGTAGCGGTACAGCCCCGACGGCGTGGTGACGACGATGTAGTATTCGGCCCCTTTGCACACGCGATCGAGCGTGAGGAACTCAGGCTCGCCGCTGTCCCACTTTTCGCGCTCGACGAATTCGAAGAAGTGCGCGTCGAGCGTCGGCAGCCCGCTGCCGGAGCGGCGTCCGAGCGTGATCGTGCCGCGAAATTCGCTGGAGACGTAACCGAGCTCCAGGACGCGCGTGCGCGGAGCGAGCTCGCGGCGCAGCGCGTCCACCGCGATGCCGGCGCTCGCGCACGTCCAGGTGACGACGAGCCGCAGCTCGGGCCAGAGATCGGCGAGACGCAGTTCACCGCGAGCGCGGGTCTGCTCGAGCTCGACCGCACGCGCCGGCGCGGCTTTCAGCCGCGTGCGTATGGCCGCCGCCACTTCGGGAGGCAGGTCGGCCGCGCGGAAAAACGAGCCTGTGCGCAAGTCGTCGAGCAGCGCGCGCTCGTGCTCGCGGAAAAGCTTCGCGAGCGTGAGCATCGTCGTCGCGTTAGCCGATCCGATGTACGTCACGTCGCGGCGGGCGAGCGCGAGCCTGAGTATGGTGAGATATTTCAGCCGGCTGTCGGTGATGCCCAGCACCGCGCCAGGCAGCACGAACTTGTCGCGCACAAGCGCCGGCGTGCCGCCGGCCACCATTCCAGAGGCCGAGCCGTACGGCTTTCCATTGGGCGCAGTGCCCTCTTCCGGCGGGCTCACGATGACGACGATGCCGCCGCCGAATCCTTCGGGACAGGTGCGGTATTGAAAGGCGACCGACGCTTCCTGTATGCGCTTCAACGCGGCGAGGTGGGAAGGCGTGAGCGGAATGTCCTTCGGCTTGCCGGTCGTCCCGCTGGTGCGCGCATACCACTGCGGCGGTTCCGCGGTCAGCGCCTGCTCGCCGCGCTCCATTTCAGCTTCGACATACGGCCGCAGCGCTTCGTATTCCTGGACCGGCACGCGATCGCGATAGTCCTCGATTGTGCGGATGGCATCGAACGCGTGGCGCTTCCCGAACGTCGTGCCCGCATTCTCGCGCACGATGCGATCGAGCACTTCGCGCTGCGCCTTCATCGGATCGTCGAGCAGCTTCGAGATGCGGCTGCCGTGAATCAGCCGGCTCGCGATGAGGTGCGCTCTGACGAGCAGATCAGCTGCAATCTCGCGCAAACCCGCCCTGCCGCGCCCCTCCGCGCGCCTGAACGGCATCAGCATCTGCGCCCGGAAGTCTTTGGGATACGAGCGGTCCATGATCCCGATGTCCCTGCTGCTGCGGTCCGTGGGCAGGTACCACGTGCGGAACACGAGGTCCCAGACGATCGTCGTGTTGGAGAAGTTGCACGAAGCGGTCTTCGCATCGCGCGCATGGTGCCAGCGGTGCGTCTCCGCGCTGCCGACGACGTAGTTCAACCAGCCATAGCGCAGCCGCACGTTGCTGTGCTGGAAAAGGCCGTTGACCGAGTAGAGCAGGAAATAACACGCGATCACTTCGGGCGCGACGCCGAGCACGATGAAAGGCGCGCTGTCCACGCAGAAGTGCAGGACTTTCTCCAGCGGGTGAAAGCGCCCGACGTTCAGCACGTAGAGGATGTCGGGAGAGTGATGGACTTCGTGGAGCCGCCACAACGCGGGGTAATGGTGGCACGCGCGATGCAGCCAATAGCGCACCAGATCGATCCCAAGCACCATGACGAGCGCCTGCCCGAGGAGCGGCCAATCGTGCGGCCACAGCGGCAGGCGGTTGTGCTCGTGCGTCCATGCGGCGATCGCAAGGACCGCGACCGCGGCGAGCGCCTGCGGCATGGCGATCTGCACGAAGGCCATGAAAGCCGCATCGGCCTGGATGTCGTTCCAGCGCGGGCGCCACTCTAGGTGCTCGGGAAAGCGCCACTCGAGCAGCACGATCGTGAGCCCGACGACGATGACCGGAATATAAGCCGCGAGCGCCACGGGCTGCCCCGCCGCCAGCATGCCCATGAACGCGGCGATGGCCGCAGCGCTGACGATCGGATACCAGAGATAGGGCGCGAATTTCCCGGGCATCACCGCAGCGCCGCGTCCTGTGCCACGTTCACGACCGGCGCTCCGCCTGCGCACCACTCTGCATTCATTGCGCAATGGTACGGCACTTCCGCGCCGGCCGCGTCAATGCACGTCTGCGGGCTTCGCGTCCTCGATTGCGGTCGTCCGCCTGCGCTCGAGCATCTGGCGCTCGCGCTCGGTCGGCGTGCGCAGATACGGCTTGAGCGCTTTCACGCTCGCGCGTCGCGAGAGGAGCGAGCGCAGCGTTTCGTCGCCGACTTCGGACGCGGCGAGCCGCCGCACTTCGCCGCCTTCCCACGCCGCGATCGCGACCCCGTCGCGATAGAGGATGCGGTTCTGAGCGATGGCGGTGACGCGCGCGTCGGGCGTGAGTATGCCCACGAGATTGAGGGGATCGGCGCCGCTCACGACCGCGAGCTCGCCGCTCTTTTCCATTTTGCGAACCGCGCGCAGCCGGCCGACTGCATCGGGCATCGCGAACTGCTCCCCGCCGAAACCGCCGACGAAACGACCGCCGCGGATCTCGCCGCGCGCTTCCAGCCTGCGATAAACCATCACCAGCTCGCGCCACGTCGGCAGCCTCGATTCGCGCGCGAGGAGCGAGCGGAAAACGATGCCGTAACGGCGCAGCAGCAGGCGCGCGATCGCCTCAGTGCGCTCCTCGCCGGTCGCCGCGCTCTCGGTCGACAGAAGCGCCCAGCGGCCCGCGGTATCCACGCCGTACGCCGAGCGCCTGCCGCCCGGACGCCCGCCCGAGAGACTCCTGCGCTTCTCGGAAGGCGTGAGGAGCGCGCGCAGGCCGCTGAAGCTGTCCGCAGTGACGACACCGACGCCGGCAAGCTCGCCGAGTGCGCGCTCGACGTGGGTGCGTAAGAGTCCGGTCGCCGCCACGATCTCGTGGAAAAAGAGCGCGCCGCGATTGCGCAGCGCTTCGTACACCGCGCGGCCGGGAGAGGTAAGGAGCGCGGGATCGGGCGCTGCCGCCACGCGCCACAGCGCCGCGTGCTCGCGCGGCATGAGCGCTATCGGCGAGCTCTTGAGCGGCGCTTTGCCCGAGCCGTCCATCGGCGTCATGCGCCCCCACGCGACGCGCCCGCTCAGGCACAGCATGTCGATGTAACTGGAGGTGTAATCGCGCACCCGCGCGGGCAGCACGTCGTGCTCCCACGCCGCCGCAGCGAGCTCGTAGCCGTCGAGCTGCTCGACGACCGCGGCGAGCCCTTCGACGCCGCTCACCTGCTGCTCGGGCGCGACGTGCTGCCAGTGCAGGAGAAAGCGGATGAAATCGGCGGAGTTGACGGGCTCGATTTCCGCGCGGAGCCGGCTGATGGTGTAGCGATGGATGCGCGCGAGGAGCCGGCGGTCGCACCATTCGAGCTCGCTCGCACCTGGCGTGAAGTAGCCGCGCATCGCGCGGCCTTCGACTTCGAGCGCGAGCAGTGCGGCATCGACGGACTTCGTATCGCCGAGGCGCAGCGAGCCGGCCAGCGCGCGCGCCGTCACCGGCCCCAGCACTTCCATGCGGCCGCGCACGAGCTCGCGCGCGGCGTCTTCGGGCGTCCACGCTTTGCGTATGCGCTCCGGAATCGCCGGCGCGCTCTTCTGCGGAACCACCGCGTTCAGCTCTTCGAAGCGTTCGACCGCGACCCAGAAACCGCTCGCATCGAAAGCGCGCCCCGCGGCGACCAGCTCTGCGAAGAGCGCGGGCCAGTGCTCGTGATTTTCCCTCACCCCTACCCCTCTCCCGGAGGGAGAGGGGTTCGTATATTTGCCCTCGGAGGGGAGTTCGCAGAACTCCCCTCTCCCGGGGGGAGAGGGGTTCATACAACCGTGTACTTCGTCTGAGCGTATGAACCCCGCCAGGATCAGCGCATCGTGCAGCTCGTCCGCGGTGTCGGCGTAAGGCCACGCTTCGTCGCGCACGCGCTGGATCGCCGCGGGATCGAGCGCGCCGAGATCGTCGGCGTTGCGCGGCTCGGTCGAGCGGCGGGTGTATACGGCTTGCGTGCGGCGCTCTTCCAGCGGCGCATCGTCGAGGAAGGTGTAGACCGCGGAATTGAGGAGCTCGTGGCAGAACACCGAAGGCTCGGGCGTATCGCGGGCGATGCACTCGATCTCGCCGCGACTCATGCGCTTCAGGATCTCGACGAGCTGCGGCAGATCCATCGCTTCCTCGAGCGAATCGCGCATCGCCTGGTTGACCAGCGGATGGTCCGGCACTTCGCGCGCGCCCTGGATGTTGTCGATGCACGCCGCGGCGTCGGGAAAGACGCCCTGCAGCAGGTCTTCGGCGTACATGCGCTGGATCTGCGCGGGCACCCGCGCGCCGTGGCGCGCGCGCGGCACCGCGAGCGCGAGCGTCGTCGTCCACCGCCAGCGCGTCTCGAAGATCGGCGAGTCGAGCACCGCCTGGATGAGCGTCTCGCGCACCGTGTTCGGGTGCAGGTAGCGGAAGACTTCGTCGAGCGGGAACGAGTGCGCGGGTCCGAGCGAAAGGATGACGCCCTCTTCGGTCGCAGCCGCCTGCAGCTCCAGGTTGAAGCCCTGGCAGAACTTCTTGCGCAGCGAAAGGCCCCACGCGCGGTTGACGCGGCTCCCGAACGGCGCGTGGAGCACGAGCTGCATGCCGCCCGATTCGTCGAAGAAGCGCTCGACGACGAGCTTGTCCGCCGCGGGAACGACGCCCAGACAGCGCTTGCCTTCGGCGAGATACTCCGCGATCTGCTCGGCCGCCGAGCGCGCAAGCTCGTAGTGCTCGACGAGCCAGGCGACCGTCGCGTCGAGGTCGCCTTCGCACCGCGGGGCGTCGGGACCCGGAAGGCGCTCGTCCGCGGCGGCGCGCAGGCGCGACACCGCGGCGCTCACCTCATCGCTGCGCGCCGGCGCTTCGCCGAGCCAGAACGGCATCGAAGGCGGCTGGCCCTGCGCATCGGCCACGCGCACCACGCCGCTGCCGATGCGAAGTATTCGCCACGAGGTATTGCCGAGCTGGAAAATGTCGCCCGGCAGCGATTCGATCGCGAAGTCTTCGTTGAGCGTGCCGATGAAAGTGCCTTCGGGCTCGAGCAGCACGCGGTAGTCGAAGACTTCGGGGATCGCGCCGCCGCACATGATCGCGGTCATGCGCGAGCCTTTGCGTGCGCGGACTTTGGCGTTGATCGGGTCGTGGTGCACCAGCGCCGCGCGGCGCCCGCGCTTGGTCGTGTAACCCTCGCCGAGCATGCGCAGCACGTCGTCGAACTCGCCGCGCGTGAGATTGCGGTAGGGATAGGCGCCGCGCATGAGATCGAGCAGAGCGGCCTCGTCCCATTCCTGCTCGGCCGAAGCGGCGACGATCTGCTGCGCGAGGATGTCGAGCGGCTTGTCGGCGACGGTCACGCGATCGAGCTCGCCGTCTTTCACCGCGCGCACCATCGCCGCGCACTCGATGAGGTCGTCGCGCGTGAGCGGAAAGACGCGGCCTTTCGGCAGCCCGCGCACGGTGTGGCCGGAGCGGCCGACGCGCTGGAGGAGCGTGGCGATGCGGTTCGGCGACGAGATCTGGCACACGAGGTCGACGTGCCCGATGTCGATGCCGAGCTCGAGCGAAGCGGTCGAGACCAGCACCTTGAGCTGGCCATTGCGCAGGCGCTCTTCGGCGTCGAGCCGCTTCTCCTTGGACAGGCTGCCGTGGTGCGCCGCCACGCACGACGCGTCGAGCTTCTCGGTCAACTGGTGCGCCATGCGCTCGGCAAGCCGCCGCGTGTTCACCATGATGAGGGTCGTACGGTGCGAGGCGATGAGATCGACGAGGCGGTTGTAGATCTCGGACCAGACCTCCGCCGACATCACTGCTTCGAGCGGCGAGCCCGGGACTTCGATCGCGAGGTCGATCTTCCGTTTATGGCCGCGGTTAACGATCGCGCACTCGCCGGGCGCGCGGGTTCCAACGAGGAAGCGCGCGACTTCCTCGATCGGTTTCTGAGTGGCGGAGAGGCCTATGCGCTGGAGGCGACGGCCGCACGCGTGCTCGAGGCGCTCGAGCGAAAGCGCGAGGTGCGCGCCGCGGCGCGATTCGAGCACCGCGTGGATTTCGTCGACGATCACCACGCGCGCGGTCTTCAGCATCTCGCGCGATTTTTCCGCGGTCAGCAGCAAATAGAGCGACTCGGGCGTCGTGACGAGGATGTTCGGCGGTTTCCTGAGCATCCCGGCGCGCTCGCTTTGCGGCGTGTCGCCGCTCCTCACCGCCGCGGTGATCCGCACCGGCGGGTAACCCATCTCCTCGGCGAGGCGCTTCACCTCCCGCCGCGGCTCGGCGAGGTTCTTGTGGATATCGGCAGAGAGCGCTTTCAACGGCGAGACGTAGATGACGCGCACTTCGTCGGGAAGCTCGCCCTTCTCCAGGCCTTCGCGGAAAAGCTGGTCGATGGCGGTGAGAAAAGCCGCGAGCGTCTTGCCCGAGCCCGTGGGCGCCGCGATCAGGGTATCGTCACCGCGCCGGATCGCTTCCCAGCCTTCGAGCTGGGCTTCGGTCGGCGGCAGCACGCGCGCCGGGTCGCCGGAGTCCGCAAAGCGGGTCTCCCACCAGCGCTGAAGGACGGGATGGAAATCGCGGGGTAGCAAAGGTTCTCGGAACGGGGTCCGGCCGCTACGGCGTGGACGGCAAAACGAGTTTACCTGACTCGCCTTTCGTATACGTTTTATAGAGTCTGCCTTGTTGCTGAAGTTCAGGCCGCGCAACCTTCCACGGCTACAGCCCCTTAGAATCGCATTGATCTCCCTGGAGCCGCTACGCGACATGAACTTCGACTACACCTCCGACCAGGACGCGCTGCGTGTAGCAGTGGCGAAGCTGTGCGCGGGATTCGACCTCGATTACTGGCTCGCCAAAGACCGCGAAGGCGGTTTCCCGCTCGACTTCCACGCCGCGCTCGCGCGCGACGGGTGGCTGGGGATCGCGATGCCGCAGGAATTCGGCGGCGCGGGGCTCGGCATTACCGAGGCGGCGCTGATGATGCAGACGGTCGCCGCGTCGGGCGCGGGAATGTCGGGCGCCTCAGCGGTGCACATGAATATCTTCAGCCTGAATCCGGTGGTGGTGTACGGGACCGCCGAACAGAAGCAGCGCTGGCTGCCGCCGCTCATCGCGGGGAAAGACAGGGCCTGCTTCGGCGTGACCGAACCCGACACCGGGCTCGATACGACGCGCCTCAAGACGTTGGCCGTGCGCGATGGGGACGGCTACCGCGTCTCCGGCCGCAAGATCTGGACGTCCACCGCGCAGGTCTCGAACAAGATCCTCCTCCTCGCGCGCACGACGCCGCTCGACAAGGTCGAAAAGCCGACTCGCGGTCTGACCCTTTTCTATACCGATCTCGACCGTTCGGCAGTGGAAGTCCGCGAAATCGAGAAAATGGGGCGCAAGGCGGTCGACTCTAACCTTCTCTTCATCGACGATCTGCGCGTTCCGCTGTCGGACCGCGTCGGCGAAGAAGGCCGGGGTTTCGAGTACATCCTCCACGGCTTCAACCCCGAGCGCATCCTGGTCGCGGCCGAAGCTGTCGGTCTCGGACGCGCCGCGCTGCAGCGGGCGGCCGAATACGCGCAGACTCGCATCGTCTTCGACCGGCCGATCGGACAGAACCAGGCGGTCCAGCATCCGCTCGCGAAATGCTGGATGGAGCTCGAAGCGGCGAACCTGATGGTCTTCAAGGCCGCAGCGTTGTACGACGCAGGTAAGCCGTGCGGGCTGGAGGCGAACGCCGCCAAGTATCTCGCCGGCGAAGCGTGCTTCCGCGCGTGCGAAACCGCGGTCATGACGCACGGCGGCATGGGCTACGCGAAGGAGTATCACGTCGAGCGTTACCTGCGCGAGGCGCTGATTCCGCGCATCGCGCCCGTGAGCCCCGAGTTGATCCTGTGCTTCATCGCGGAGAAAGCGCTCGGCTTGCCGAAGTCTTACTGATCCCCGCCCGAAAAAAAGCGGGGCGTGTCGAAACTTACGCGTCCTGTAAAAGCGTGCAGTCGATCACACGGCTGCAGCGACTCTCGGACCTCAGCCGTGTCGTTGCCGGGTGACACAAACCGCACCGGCATCGCGAGCGTTTTCTACGCATCCCGGTCGCGATCCATGAATTTTCAATGAAATTCAAATTGGGCCGTCTTTCTGGTCCAGTTCCTGCTTTTAGGTGGTCGTGAGACAGGCCATAGTGGCTGTCCCTGAATCGACCGTATCAAGGAAAGGATTACTGTCATGGACCGCAAAACGACAACGATGAAGCGCAGGAACAAATCGACCCTGGTGGTGGCGAAAGCCAGCGCGTGCACGTGGGTGGTGGCGTTCTCGCGACGGCTCATTCCCGGCGCGCTCTTCAAAACGAAGGACGCCGCTTTGAATTACGCGAACATGCTCGCGCGCACCGCGGGCCTGCGTTCGCCGCAAGTGACGGTTCTGGGCGACGCGTAACCCGCGCCAGCCGTTGTGCCCTGAAGGAGAAGGGGGTGACAAGTGAAAACCTGTCATATCTATCCGGTAGCGGCCGGCGCGGGCGCCTATCAATGGAGGTGGCGCTGCGTCGACGGCAAACGCAAATCCTCGTCCTCGCGGGCATTCGAGCTTTTTTATGATTGCGTCGAAGACGCGCGCAAGCACGGCGCCGACATCGATCTCGATCACGCTCATCAGCAAATCGCCGGCGAAAACGTGCACACGAAGTTCGTCGCAGAATCGTCGCGGTAGTCCGCCGCAACAGGAGGCCGTCATGGCCGGTTCGCTCAAAGCACTCGCCGCGGCGGTTTTTGCCGCCGCGATAGCAGGCTGCACGATGTCCCACGGGCCGGGCGGTGTCGCCTATTCGACCCAGGACAGGCCGGCGGTTGGCGTGACGGGCGACACCGCAGGCGGTACGGTTTCAGGCTCCGTCGGGAATCCGACCGGCAAAGAACAGCGCGGCAACACGCCGCCCGGCAGCGATCGCGGCGGCCAGGGTCCGGCCGCGGGCGCCATCGTCGATCCCACCGGCGCCGCCACGAGCGGCAGACCGTACTAGCTTCTCTCGCTCTGCCAATATCCGGATCGACTGACGTCGATCGACGTCCGACGCGTCGTCAGCGCGCGTCTTTCTTGATGCCCGCGCTTTCGATGATCTTCGCGTAGCGGCCCATCTCGCTGCGAATCAGATTGCCCATGTCTTCGGGCGTGCCGAGCCACGGCTCCATCCCGGCACTCGCCATGTGCTTGCGCAAGACCGGATCGGCGAACGCCTTGGCGATTTCCTGGTAAAGGCGGTTGACGATCTCGCGCGGCGTTCCGGCGGGCGCGACCATCCCGTACCAGATCGACATCCTGAAATTCGGATAGCCCGCTTCCTTCGAAGTCGGCACGTTGGGGAGCGTCGGCACCCGCTTCTCCGAGAGCACTGCCAGCGGCCGCACGCGCCCCGCCCTGATGAGCGGCAGCACCGAGGCGACCGACACGATGACTTCATCCACCTCTCCGCCCATGAGAGCCGTGGTGGCGACGGTCGCCCCCTTGTAAGGCACGTGAACCATGTCGAGCTTCTCCAGGCTTTTCAGAAGCTCGTTGGCGAGGTGGTTGGTCGTCCCCGGACCGCCCGAGCCGTAATTGAGCTTGCCGGGACTCGAGCGCGCGAGCGCGATGAATTCCTTCAGCGACTTCACCGGCACCGAAGGATGGACGAGCATCACGTTCTCGATCGACGCGAGGCGCGCGACCGGCGTGAAATCCTTCAGCGAGTCGTAGGCGAGGTTGGAGTACAGCAGCGGCGTCAGCGCGATCGCCGGCGACGTCAGCAGCACCGTGTAGCCGTCGGGCGGCGCTTTGGCCGCGATCGAGAGACCGAGGCTCCCCCCGGCGCCGGCGCGGTTGTCCGGCACCAGGTTCTGTCCCATCTGCTCGGAGAGCTTCTGGCCGATCGTGCGGCCCACGAGATCGCTCGGCGCGCCCGGTGGAAAAGGCAGCACCAGCCTGATCGTCTTGCTCGGGTATTGCTGGGCCGCCGCGACCCCACTCGCGATCGCCGCGAGCGCGAACGCTGCGGCAGCGGCCACCAGTTTCATCCTGCTATGCATCACACCTCCTCGTTGTTGACTCTCGAGTATAGCGAGACGCGCTCACGGCCGCGCCTCCCCGACCACGAACCCTTCGCACGTGTCGAGCGCGCCGCTGCAGGTGTTGCCGACTTTCGCGGCGTCGAGCGCGCGAGTGCGATAGGTGTGCGCGGCGTCTTTCATGCCGAGGCCCGCGGCCGCTTCAGCCAGCAGAAAATAGGAGAGGTCGTTGTTGTAGCCGACTTTGATGACGGCGATCGCGAGGTCGCGCCACGCTTTTTTCTCGTGCAGCGCTTTCCACGTGCTTTTCTGGAAGGTGTAGCCGAGCGCGCACTCGACGGTGCACGTGAAGACGACTGCGCCGGACTTGAAGCGGTCGAAGTCTTCGGAGACGAAAGTGAGCGTGTCGGCCTCGGCCGCCACACGCGCCGCGTATTCGTCGCGGCTCACCGTGCCCGCAGGACGCTCGGTCGCGTTGGCGCCGATGAAATAAGGAATTTCGCCGACTGATTTTCCGCTCTTCGCGCGCTGATACAGCGGATCGACCCGCGCGATGAGCGTGCGCAGCCGCTCCGCCCGGTTTTCAGGCGCGGGATGGGTCGACAGGAACTCCGGCCCGCGGCCGCCTTCCTTCGCCATCTTCTCCCACAACGTCACCGCGGCGCGCGGATCGAAGCCGGCGCGCGCGGCGAGCTCGATGCCGATCTGGTCGGCTTCGATCTCCGCCTCGCGGCTGTTCGGCAGCGTGACCGCGACGCCGGCAGCGAGCATCGCCGCATCGCGCGTGGCGCCGTACGCGCCGCGGTTGCTGGAGTTCGCGGACACGAGCGCAGCCAGTACCGCGACGGCGGCGTTCGTCGCCATCGCGACCGACATCTTTTCGCGCGAATGGCTGGCGAGCGCGTGCCCGATCTCGTGGCCCATCACGGCGGCGACTTCGTCATCGGTCGCCTTCAGCTTTTCCCAGAAGCCGGTGTAGATGCCCATCTTGCCGCCGGCCATGCAGAACGCGTTCACGGTCTTGGGCTCGTCGATCACCTGGACTTCCCATGACCAGCTCGCGGAGTCGGGCCTGAACCGTACGGCCTGCGCGATGAGGCGGTTGGTGATCTCCTTTACGCGCTCGGCGCGAGGGCTGGCTGCCTCGAGCTTCTGCTTCTTCGCAAGACCGCCGATCATGCTGCTGTAGGCCGACGCCGAGCCCTTGATCGCCGTCTCTTCGGAAACCAGCACGAACTGGTCGCGGCCGGTCATGGTGTTGGTGGCGCAGCCGCTCGCGAGCACGATGGCGAGCGCGAGCGCGATTCTCGTGATGATGGACATCGAACTCCTCTAATGGATCGGCCGCTTTTCACGCCGCTATCGGGTGCCTTTATACTGCATCGGCGCGCCGGACGCGCGCCAGGGGCTCCAACAATAGCCCTTCGATCACACTGACGTCGCTCTGGTGCAAGAACGGCGCGTTATCAACGCCCCGATCGCTCCGCTGTCTACGATTCTTTTCCCTGCCGCGCCTCGAGCGCTTCCCAGCGCGCAAGCTTCCGCATGAGGTCCGCTTCGATCTCGGTGTAGCGGGCCTGCAGCGCCTGCACGCGGCCGGGCTCGTCGCGGTAGAGCGCGGGATCGCCGAGCTGGGCGGTGACCTCGACCTGCTCGGCCTCGAGCGCGGCGATCGCCGCCGGCAGCGTTTCGAGCTCGCGCGTCTCCTTGAAGCTGAGCTTCGCCGCGCTGGCGCCCTTGCGCCGCGGCGCGGCAGCGGGCGCAGGTGCGGGCGCTGCCTCCCGGGCCTTCGTGTCTTCCGGCTGCGGTGCAACGCGCTGGCGCACCCAGTCCGAATAGCCGCCTACGTATTCGCGCAGCACGCCGTCGCCTTCGAACGCGATCGATTGCGTCACGACGTTGTCGAGGAAAGCGCGGTCGTGGCTCACGAGGAAAAGCGTTCCGCCGTAGTCCTGGAGCAGGGACTCGAGGAGCTCGAGGGTCTCGATGTCGAGGTCGTTGGTCGGCTCGTCGAGCACGAGCACGTTCGCCGGCCGCGAGAACAGCCTCGCGAGCAGCAGCCGGTTGCGCTCGCCGCCCGAGAGCGCCGACACTTTGGCGCGCGCGCGCTCGGGCCTGAACAGGAAATCGCCGAGATAGCTCATCACGTGCTTGCGCGATCCGTCGATCTCGATGTACTCGGCGCCCTGGCTGATGGTGTCGATCAGGGTCGCCTCGTCGTCGAGCTGCTCGCGCATCTGGTCGAAGTACGCGACGGCGACGCGCGTGCCGCGGCGGATGCGCCCGCTGTCGGGCTCGAGCTCGCCCACGATCAGCTTGAGCAGCGTGGTCTTGCCGGATCCGTTGGGGCCGATGAGACCGATCTTGTCGCCGCGCAGGATGCGGGTCGAAAAATCCCTGATGATCGTCCTGTCGCCGTAGCGCTTGGTGACGCCGTGCATCTCGACCACCATCTGCCCCGAGCGCTCGCCTGCGCCGACCGCGAAGTTGACCTGACCCACCCGGTTGCGGCGCGCCGCACGCTCCACGCGCAGGCGCTCGAGGCGCAGCACGCGGCCTTCGTTACGCGTGCGCCGCGCCTCGACGCCTTTGCGTATCCACGTCTCCTCCTGCGCGAGGAGCTTGTCGAAGCGCGCGTTCGCGGCCGTCTCGCCCTGGAGCTGCTCTTCCTTGCGGCGCTGATAGTCGGCGTAGCTTCCGGGAAAGCTCGAAAGCCGCCCGCGGTCGAGCTCGACGACGCGTGTCGCGACGTTGTCCAGGAAGCGCCGGTCGTGGGTGACGAAGAGGACCGCGCCGCGATAGTCCTTCACCCAGCCTTCGAGCCACTCGATCGCGGTCACGTCGAGATGGTTGGTGGGCTCGTCCAGCAGCAGCGCTTCGGGCTCGATCGCCAGCGCGCGTGCGAGCGCCACGCGCTTGCGCAAGCCTCCCGAGAGCTCGTTCACGACCGCGTCGGGCGGCAGGCCGAAGCGATCGATCAGCGCCTCGATGCGCGAGCTCACCCGCCAGCCGTCGGCGTGCTCGAGCGCGAGCTGGAGCTCGTGCAGGCGCTCGAGCGCGCTTTCGCTGCCGGCGGCAACTTCGTGCGAAGCCGCGTGATAATCGATGAGGATCTGCTGGAGCGCGCCCACGCCCGAGGCCACCGACTGGTACACCGTGTGTTCCGGCTCGAGCTGCGGCTCCTGCGGGACGAAAGCGATGCGAAGATTCGGGGCACGCCACACCGAGCCGTCGTCGGGCGCCTGGGTGCCCGCGATCAGCTTGAGCAGGCTCGTCTTGCCGCTGCCGTTGCGGCCGATCAATGCCACGCGCTCGCCCGCGTCGAGCGTCAGGTCTGCGTGGTCGAGGAGCGCGGCGTCGCCGAAAGCGAGCGACGCCTGGGCGAGCGTGATGAGGGGCACTTAAGCCGCAGTATCCAGGGTCGAGGATCTAAGAGAAATCTCTGTAAAACTGTCATCGCGAGGCACAGCGTGCCGTGGCTGCCATTCGGCAGCCACCTCGGCCGGTAAACGAACATGCGCGGGGATCCCCGGGATTGCTTCGTCGCTCTCGCTTCTCGCAATGACAAT
>Ga0105107_10000577_pt1 | contig 23524 bp, 28 predicted proteins | sample PPLLaktember2015_6_FD_79335 | JGI IMG/M metagenome (GOLD analysis project Ga0105107, IMG submission 79335) | Freshwater sediment microbial communities from Prairie Pothole Lake near Jamestown, North Dakota, USA - PPLs Lake P8 Core (1) Depth... | ecosystem: Environmental > Aquatic > Freshwater >... | reverse complement strand
GCGCGAGCTGGCGAAGCTCGAGCCTATGCTCAACCTCGACAGCCGCTTTCCGGTCGAGGGCGCCGCCGTGCAGTGGCGCGGCGGCATCTCGCGTCACGACGCCGTCGTGTGGGGCTTCGCGCGTGCCGCGGGCCAGCTCGGCGTCGACATCGTCCAGGACTGCGAGGTCACAGGCTTCGCGATCGAAGGCGGCCGCGTGCGCGGCGTCGAGACCACGCAGGGTGCGGTCGCCGCGCCGCGCGTCCTCATGGCAGTCGCCGGACACGCGAGCGAACTCGCACGCAAGGCCGGGTTGAAGCTGCCGATCCACAGCACCTGCCTGCAGGCTATGGTGACCGAGCCGGTGAAGCCGCTCATCGACCACGTGCTCGTCTCCGCGTCGGTCCACGTCTACGTGAGCCAGACCGGCCGCGGCGAGATCGTGATCGGCGGCGGCGCGGACACCTTCAACTCCTACGCACAGCGCGGCGGGCTGCCGGTGTTCGAGGCGAACGCGCAGGCCGCGGTCGAGCTGTTCCCCTGCCTCTCGCGCCTGCGCATCATGCGCCAGTGGGCCGGCACCGCCGACATCACGCCGGACACGAGCCCGATCATGGGCGCGACGCCGATCGAGGGGCTCTTCATCAGCGCCGGCTGGGGCACGGGCGGCTACAAGGCGATCCCGGCGGGCGGCGAAACCATGGCCTGGACGCTCGCGAACGGCCAGCCGCACGAACTGATCCGCGCGTTCGGTCTCGAGCGCTTCACGACCGGCGCACTCGTCGACGAAGGCGCCGCCTCCGGCGTCGCGCACTGATGGGCTACCGGCTAGAAAAGGGCGGCCACATCGATCGCTCGCAGGCGATCCAGATCCGCTGGAACGGACGCAGGATCTCCGCATTTGCCGGGGACACGGTCGCCTCGGCCCTGCTCGCGAACGACATTGCCGTGGTGGGACGCAGCATGAAGCTGCATCGACCGCGCGGCATCCTCTCTGCCGGTCCCGAGGAGCCAAACGCGCTGGTCACGCTCAACCGCGGCGCGGAACTCGAACCCTCCGCCCGCGCGACGATGATCCCGGTGCGCGAGGGTCTCGAAGTGCGCGCGCAGAACGCCTGGCCGAGCGTCAACTTCGACCTCGGGCGGGTGCTGGACCGCACTTCGGGACTCTGGCACGCAGGCTTCTACAACAAGACCTTCAAGTATCCTTCCTGGGAATTCTGGGAGCGTTACATCCGCCGCATGGCCGGCATCGCGAAGCCGCCGCGCGAGCGCGATCCCGCACGTTACGACGCGGTCAATGCGCATTGCGACCTGCTGGTGGTCGGCGGCGGCCCCGCGGGCCTGCTCGCCGCGCAGGCTGCGGCGCGCGCAGGCCTAACCGTCATCGTCGCCGAGCAGGATTTCGAGTGCGGCGGGCGACTGCTGGCGACGAATACGCTGATAAACGATGCGCCGGTCACGGTGTGGTTCGCGAGCGTGCTCGGTGAGCTCGCGCCATCGCGCAACGTGACTCTGCTGACCGCGACCACCTGCTTCGGCCTCTATGACCACGGCATGGCGGGACTGCTGCAGCGCATCGACGTCGGCAGCAAGCCTTCCGCCGTGCGTCAGCGCTACTGGCGCGTGCACGCGAAGCAGACGCTGCTCGCGACCGGGGCGATCGAGCAGCCGCTGGTTTTCGAGCAGAATGACCTGCCGGGCATCATGCTGGCCGGCGCGATCCGTCAGTATGCGAATCGCCACGGCGTCGCCGCCGGCCGGCGGATCGTGCTCGCCACGAACAACGACTCCGCCTACCTCGCGGCGCTCGACCTCGTCGCCGCGGGCGCGCCGGTCAAGCTGCTCGTCGACAGCCGCAGCGAGTCGCCGCCGGACCTCACGAAGTGGCTGCGCGCGCAGGGTGTCGAGGTGCGCGCCGGCACGAGCGTCGCCAAGGCAATCGGCAAGAAGCGGCTCGAGCGCGTCAAGCTCAGCACGCAGGAAGAGGTCGCCTGCGATGCACTCGGCACCTCCGCCGGCTGGCTTCCCGCCGTGCACCTGTGGTCGCACGCGCGCGCCCCGCTCGCCTGGGACGAGGCGGCACGCAGCTTCCGCCCGCGCGACCCGGCCCCGCCGCTGCAAGTCGTAGGCTCGCTGAACGGCTGTACGACGCTCGATGCCGCCTTTGCCGACGCGATGGCCGCGGTACAGGGCGCGCTCACGCACATGGGCAGGCCAGGGGAGTTGCTCGTCGCCCGGCCGACGGTGCAGGAAGCCCCGCTCTCCAAAGAAGTCGGCGTGCCCGTGCGTCCTGCAGATGGCCGCTCCGACCGCCAGTGGCTCGACCTGCAACACGACGTCACCGTCGCGGATGCCGAGATCGCATTGCAGGAGGGCTACGAGCACATCGAGCACCTGAAGCGCTACACGACCTGCGGCATGGCGGTGGACCAGGGCAAGACCAGCAACCTCAACGCCCTGCTGACCGTCGCGGAGATGTCCTCGAAGAGCGCGGCCGAGGTCGGCACCACCACCTTCCGCCCGCCGTGGACACCCGTCACGCTCGGCGCCATCGCCGGCCGGCAAACCGGCGCACGCTACGCGCCGCGGCGGCTCCTGCCCGCGCACGCGGAGCACGAGGCGCTGGGCGCACAGTGGTGGGAGGCCGGCGGCTGGCTCCGACCCGCCTGCTATTCGAAGAAGGGCGAGACCGTGCACCAGGCGGCGCAGCGCGAAGCCTCTGCCGTGCGCTCAGGCGTCGGCCTCTTCGACGCCTCGCCGCTCGGCAAGATCGAGGTCACGGGTCCCGACGCCGCGAAGTTCCTCGACCGCTTCTACGTCAACAGCATCGCGAAGCTCGAGGAAGGCCGCGTCCGCTACGGCCTCATGCTAAACGAGAACGGCGTCATCATCGACGACGGCACGGTCGCGCGACTCGGCCGCGATCACTTCCTGGTCACGACGACGAGCGGCGGCGCCTCGCGCATCGCCGCATGGCTGGAAGAGTGGCGGCAATGCGAGTGGCCGGACCTCGAGGTCTTCGTCACGCCCGTCACCACGCAGTGGGCCACCTTCGCGATCGCGGGACCGCGCGCGCGACAACTGCTGGCGCGCTTTCGAACCGACATCGCCTTCGACTGGCGCTCGATGCCGCACATGAGCCTGCGCCAGGGCAGGTTCGCCGGCGCGGCGGCGCGCCTGTACCGGGTCAGCTTTTCGGGCGAACTCGGCTACGAGATCAACGTCCCGGCGCGCTACGGCGCGACGCTGTGGGCGGAACTCGTGAAGACCGGCGCGGATTTCGGCGTGACGCCCTATGGCCTGGAAGCCGTGCTGCTGCTGCGCCTGGAGAAAGGCTACCTGCACGTCGGCGCGGACACGGATGGAACGACCACGCCGGCCGACGTCGGCTGGGGCGAAATCGCGGCGAAGAAAAAGGCCGACTTCATCGGCAAGCGCTCGCTCGCGCGCCCCGACAACCGGCGCGCGGACCGGCTGCAGCTCGTCGGGCTCGCATCGAGTGACGCGCGCCTGCTCGTGCCCGGTGCGCACCTGCGACTGCCCGGCACCGCCGAAGGGAGCGACGGCTGGGTGACGTCGGCCGCGCATTCGCCGGCACTCGGCCGGACGGTCGCGCTGGCGATGCTGCGCGGCGGGCGCGCCCGGCTCGGGCAGACAATCTTCGCGCACGACCTCGAGCGCAAGGGTGAGGTGACCGTCGTGTCGCACGCGTTCCTCGACCCGGAAGGCAAGCGCCTGCATGCCTGAGCCAATCGCCACCCTGGTCGCGACGTCCAGCCTGCCGGCCGGCGGCCGCGTGATCTCCGATACGCTGCGTTTGTCCACTCTGCCGCTGCGCACGGTGCTGCGACTTCAGCTCGGCGCACGCTCGCAGAAGACCGTGGGGGCACTGCGCATCGCAGGCCGTTCGCTGCCCGTCGCGATGAACACCTGGCTGGGCGACGATCCGGTGTTCATGCGCATCGCGCCCGATACCTGGCTCGTGGAATCCGCGCTGCACGATGCGGCGGACCTGGTGCCGGCCGTGCGCACGGGCTGCGGGCGCCGCTCGTTTGCGGTCACCGATGTCTCGGATGTCTTCGTCACGATCGTCGTCGAAGGCGCGCTGGCGACCGCGGTGCTCGTGCGCGGCTGCGGGCTGGATCTTTCGCCCGGCGCGTTCGGCAACACCGCTTGCTCGCGCACCCGGCTTGCGCAGCTGCCCGTCGTGCTGCGGCGCGTGAACTCCGAACGATTCGAGTGCCTCGTCGACCGGTCGGCCGCGCAGTGGCTGTACGAGTGGATGGAGGATGCGGCGGAAGGGCTTTGAAGCCCCGCGGTTTCGGTCTTGAGCGTCCCCGCTGTCAGATCATCTTGATTGCGAGGCTATACAGGCACTTACTGTAGGCTCGGGTGATTATTTGGCATGAATGACGTAAAACATCACGCCATTGATGACCATTAATTGTAGTTAGGTGGCGTAATGCAGTTACCTGCGTGGGTGCTAGTTTTCCTCCTAGGCTCTGGCACAGCTGCGGACGTATCTCCGGGACTTGGCTATGGAAGCGAGCCAGTGTCGGAAGTGGTGTGGGAGGCAACTGCCAACATTGGCTTGGATCCATCGCGATTCGTTGCCGTTGGCAAATCGGAATACTGGTCGATCCGATTTATTAAAAACCGCGTTGGTATTGCGGGTTCTCTAAGCGATGCGGATGTGGAATCTTTACTGAGGTACGCGGAACCCTATCGAGTCGAGCTCTTTGGTAAGGATGGTGATCGCGAACGTTGGGATGTTCATATGATTGGAGACGACAAGTACGCGCTCATACGTTACGGGCTCGATTGCGGTGCATGGTGCGGTGTCGGCGCAGACTTTGTCTTTGCGCGCAGTGCCGACACGTGGCGTTTTGTTTGCTGGCCTCGCATGTGGGTCGCATAGTACGCCACCTAACTATGCGTTGGAGCGGTCCGTGAAAAGGCGCGGGTGGCGCGCCGCAGGCGCGCGGAGAGAGTTTACGCCTGCGGCGCGCTGGAATGGTTTCGCGCGGCCCGCTCAACGCGGACGTTAGGCGACAGGGCTCCCAAATGGCAACCGAGTTGTTCTATCAGCAATCAGCAGTGCTGATCGCGATCACGCTGCTCGCGGCCATGTTGCTCGGAGCTGAACTCGGGTACAGGCTTGGTCGCAGGGGGCACCAAGCACACAATGAGCTGACACGAACACAGATCATAAGCATTCAAGCCGCCACACTGGGCCTGCTTGCGCTTCTTCTTGGATTTACTTTCTCCATGGCGCTATCCCGATTCGAGTACCGGAAGCAGATGGTAGTTCAAGAATCGAATGCAATCGGTACCGCCGCCCTCCGTTCTCAGTTCCTGCCAGTATCTCGTCACGAGGAGGTCAACAAGCTGTTTCGCCGTTATGTTGAGATAAGGCTGGAGTCTGTTCTTCATACCGTTCAGGGTTCTTCAGACCGAAAGCAATTGGACCTTGAGATCAGGACAATCCAGCGCCAGTTGTGGCGCATTGCGAGTGAAGCAGCTGAGGCAGAGCCGCGATCGATCCCATTGGGCATGTTCACTCATGCAATTAACGAGGTCATCGACATCAAGTCGAAGCGGGATATCGCTGTGGCCAATCATGTGCCAGAGAGCGTACTCGTGTTCCTGTTTGCTTTCGCAGTCCTGGCGGCTGTAGCTCTGGGCTACGGCAACGGCTTGGCAGGTGGTCGCATCGTGAGCCTGACAGCGGCCTACTGTGTCATCGTGGGCTTGGTAATTATGCTCATAATCGACTTGGATCATCCACAGCAGGGACTCGCTCGTACGAGTCAGCAAAGCATGATCGAATTACAGGAGATCATGGATGCCAGGCGACGATGATGTGGCGGTTCCCGATTAGGCGCTTGGTTCGGGACTGCAAGGCAGTCAGCACACGCTGATGCATCCAACGTTGCAGGCCGCTTATGCTGCGGAAATGCGCGAGGTCGAGCTCGCGTTCGTACGCGAGGACCTCGACGGCGCCTTCGCACACCTGGAACGTGCCCACGTTCTCGGGCAGTGGTATGTCGGACCGCATTTGCGGGCTCACCTGGGGATGTTGAGAATCGGGTACCGCCGACGCGATCTGCGCGAGATTCTCGGGCAGCTCATGCGGATCCCGGGCGGCGTCATCGGGTCTGCGATTGGCCGCGTACCGCGTGGCAATACCGGCGGGTCCCGCGTCAGTGCATTTCGCGAGATGCCCATACCGCCCGATCTCCTTGACCTCCTTCGGCTGGACGATCGCTCATCGAAATGACCAAGACCCTCCCTCGCCGCGCTCGTCTGGGAGCGCGTACCATGAGGCGGCTGACAGCCTGACCGGATGCGCGATCGGATCGCCGCGGATCTCGTGCTGCACTGGCGCACTTCCTGTTGGCCGCGTTCGCCGTTTTCAGCGGCTTGCTGCTGCTCGACAACGTTCAGTGGGCCTGGCTGCACCTGCCCTCTGACGCCGATCGAGAACAACTTGCGCACCCACGCCGGGCAGGCCGGCTACTCCGGCGGGTTCATGCAGCACTACGTGGGGCGAGCCGTGTACCCGCGGGGGATGCCGAGACAGATGGAGCTGATCGCCGGCGTCTCGATCCTGGCCGGCAATGCGCTCGTTTACGCTGGCATCCTGGCCTGGACATGATCATTCAGGTCAAGGTCAAGCCCAGTTCTCGGACTTCGGCGCTCGAGCAGTTGCCCGGTGGAACCTGGGTCGCCCGGCTCAAGTCGCCGCCGGTCGATGGCAAGGCGAACAGGGAACTCGTTACATTGGTCGCGGAGCGTTTCAGGTGCCCGAAGTCGTCAGTCTCAATCCGCTCGGGCGCTTCAGGCCGGCTGAAAATCATTCGAGTGGACGAAAAGAACTAGGAGTGGACCATGCATCGGAGTTCTGCAAGTCCAGCTGGGCCAGTATCGGTCAGGTGGAGACGATGTCTTTTCGTCTTGCTGGCCGCAGCCGGCCTCGCGTTCGTTCTGGTAACTGCGGCGCAACTCCCCGCGATCGCTGCGACGCGCTTCGACCTCGGCGGCGCCCCCAATGCTTTCATCACGCGGCAGGGCTACCGGTGGCTGATGGGTTTCCTGGTTGGCATTGTCCCGCTGCTCGTCGCTTTCCTCCCCGCACTGATCGGCAGCCGCTGGCCGCAGCTGCTCAACATCCCGAACCGCGAATACTGGCTGGCTCCTGAGCGCCGCGCGGAAACGCTTGCGAGTGTCGGGTCGCGCACGATGCTTCTGGCCGCCGTCATGATCGCGTTCATGTGCTTCACGCACTGGCTGGTTCTCGGGGCCAATGCCGCGGTCCCGATGAAGCTTGCAGGTACACCGTTGATCATCGGCGTTGGCGCCTTTGCCGCCTTCGTGGTCGGCTGGATCGTGGCACTCCACGCGCGATTCCGCCGCTGATGCCGCCCGCCATCGCACTGTTCGGCAGTGCACGCCGCCGCGGCAACACCGGCGCGTTCATGGACCGCATCGCGACCGAGCTTGGCATCGAAGTCGTGGATCTCTCGGCGCTTCGCATCGCGCCCTACGACTACGAGCACAGTCACCGCGGCGACGATTTCGAACCGCTGATGCGGCGGGTGCTGGAGTTCAACCGGCTGATATTCGCCTCGCCCGTGTACTGGTACGCCGTGAGCTCGCCCATGAAAAACTTCCTGGACCGGATCACGGACTTCCTGGACCTGCCTGAACTCCTGGACGAGGGCCGGCGACTGCGCGGCAAGACGGGATACGTGGTGTGCACGTCGATCTACGACGAGGCGCCGAAGCCCTTCGTGGATGCCTTTCGCGATGGCTTCGAGTACCTGGGCATGCGCTTCGGCGGCCTCGCCCACGTCAACTGTAAAGATGGCTACGATCCCGAGCGCCACGACGCGGCGGCAACCAGCTTCGCGCAGGCCCTCCTCGAGTAGTTAATTTGCGACAAGAATCCTCTGGAATACCTTGATAATGCTGGTATTCTCTGCGCCGCGTCGCCAGACCGAGGAGACCGGGCTTGTCGCAGGATGCAGATCACGAGTTCTATGACCGCGCGCATGAGCACCTGCGGGTCGCCAACGAGCAGTTGACCGACGTTTCCCATGGCGAGGTCAGCGCCTCGATGCTGTACGCCTGTGCCCGGTTCAATGCCTGGGTCAGCGCCGCCAACCGCGAATCCGCCAAGGACCTGCGCGGTGCCTACGGCGAGACGATCGAGTATTTCGTCGCCCAATACCGCAAGATGCTCGTCAGGAACCTCGACGAATTCGTCGCGAACTTCGGCGAGTACAAGCAGCCGCCCGCCGATACCAAGTCCTGACAGCGCGGCTGCACGGCCCCCGGGGGCGTGTCGCCGTGAAAGCCTGGCAGAAGAGAAACGGACAGCTCGCGCTCGCCGACGTGCCGGAACCGTCGCCCCGGCCGGACGAGCTGCTGCTGCGTGTCGAGGCCGTCTCGCTCAACCGCGGCGAAGTCCGCGGCGCCGCGCGCGCGGCCGAGGGGGCGGTGCCCGGCTGGGACGTCGCCGGAACCGTGATGGCGCCCGCGCAGTTCGGCGCGAGCCCGGCAGCCGGCACGCGCATCGTCGCCCTGCTCGACTCCGGCGGCTGGGCCGAACGCGTCGCGGTGCCGGTTTCCCGCGCCGCCGTCATTCCCGAGGGCGTCACGACCGAAGTGGCGGCGACACTGCCAATCGCCGGCCTCACCGTCGCGCGCGCGCTCGAGCTCGCGGAGCCGCTGCGGGCCAAGCGCCTGCTCATCACGGGCGGATCCGGCGGCGTCGGCAAGTTTGCGATCCAGCTCGCCGCGCTGGGCGGCGCGGAAGTCACTGCCGTCAGTTCACGGCATGAACAGCATCCCGAGCTGAAGCGACTCGGCGCACATGAAGTCGTGGGATCGATCGAGGACGCACAAAGTCCGTTCGATCTGGTTCTCGAGTCGGTCGGCGGCAGCTCGCTCGCCAAGGCGATCGAGCTTGTCGGCCGGGAAGGCGTCGTCGTTACGATCGGCAATTCTTCCGAGCAGGACACCACGTTCAACGCGCGCACGCTCTACGCAAAGGGTGCGGCCGGCATCTACGGCCTCATCGTCTTCGAGGAGGTCGCGAGCGGGCGCGTCGGCGCAGAGGATCTGGAGCGACTGCTGGCACTGGTCCGCGATGGCAAGCTCGAGGCGCCGATTTCCCTGCGCCGGAACTGGCGCGAGCTGCCGGCGACGCTCGCGGAGCTCGAGCGACGCGACTATGCCGGCAAGGCCGTGCTGACCGTAGGTCCGTGAACTTCCGTCGCTTCGATCCCGGCCAGCTGCCGGAGCTGATGACCTGGTTCGCGGACGCGCAGGAACTTCGCGCCTGGGGCGGCCCGGAATTCCGGTTTCCGTTCACGGCCGCGACATTCCGCGAGGACGCAAAGGTCGACAGCATCGACAGCTTCTCGCTCGTGCCGGAGGACGGCGCGCCCGCAGCCTTCGGCCAGTGCTACCTGCGCATCGAACGCTGTCATTTCGGGCGCGTCGGGGTCGCGCCGCGCTGGCGCGGCCAGGGGCTCGGCACCCGGCTCCTGCGGGAGATGGCGGACTGGGGCCAGGTGCAGTTCGGCCCGCGCGACCTGTCGCTGTTCGTGAATCACGACAATGACGCCGCGCGCCGGCTCTACCGGCGGCTGGGCTTTCGCGAGACGCCCTACGCGGACCCGTCGTTCCTGCCGGACGCGCACTACATGGTCGCGGACGCCTCAGCGCTGCGCCAGGCGGCGTCCTGACTCAGCGCAGTTTTGAGCGCAGGATCCGCGCCCGCCGGTCCTTTGCCTCCGGGTTCAAGGTGCTGGCAACGCTGTAGTAGTGAGACCCGACGACCACGCCCGTGGTCTGGCTGAGGTCTGCCGGCGGCGGTGCGCTGACGGTGATCACCTCGCGGATTGCGGTGCCGCCCTCATCGAGGCGGATGCGCAGGACGCGGGCGAGATACTGGGAGGGCTGGATGCCGATGAGGTCCGCGCCGTCGCGCACCAGGCCGTCCATGCTGTTGACCGCGGTATCGCCCGGTACCGCGAGTGCCGTGCGCCGGCCGCTCGCCAGGTCGATGACACTGAGCCCCTCGATGTGCGCAACGTATAGCCGAGCGTCGTCCGGCGAGAGCGCGATCCCGTTCGGAAAGCTCATGCGCGAATCCTGGATGACACGCTCGAACCGGCACACGCCGGCCGGGAGCCGGTAGATCGAGTTGGTCGCGCTGTCGCTCGCGTAGACGTCGCCGTTCGCCGCCAGCGCGAGGTCGTTGAAGCCGTGCTCCACGGGACGCTCGTCGAGCGGGCACTCGCGCACGCGCGTGCCCTCGTCGAGGTGAATTGCCACGAGACCGGTCAGTCCCGCGTCCTTCTTGGGCTCCCCGCCAAACGGATCCGGAAATACGCCGGTGGCCGCCCACAGCAGGCGGCGCTCTCGGTCCACCTTCAGGCCGAGCACTTCGCGCAGCCCGGTTTCCGGGCCAGCGAACCGCTCGAGCTTTCCGTCCAGGCCGACCTGCCAGATCATGCCATTCAGGCTGCTGATGAAGAGCCGGGCCGACCGCTCGTCGTAGGTGATGCCCTCCGGCTCGATCGAGGTGTCCTCGATGACCAGGAACTCCTCGGGCGGGGCGACGGGCTGGCGGTTCTCAAGTCCCCTCGCCGCAAGCGCCTGGAAGCGCGCGTTCTCCCGCAAGGGCTCGTACTCGGGCAGCGCTGCCGCGTCCACGCGCGCGCCGCGGCGGAGCGCCTCATCGAGCAGGTCGAGCGCCTCTTCCGGGCGGCCATTCGCGGCGAGGGCCCGCGAGACACTGAGCAGGAGATCCGGATGGTCCGGCGCGCGCGCGAGGGTCTCCTGTCCATGCTTCAGCCAGGCCCTGTGGTCGCCGGCCATGCGCGCCTCGCGGGTGCGCAGCGAAAGCTCGAGCAGGGTGGGCTCCGCAGCCGGGGCCTCGGCGCAGGCCACGCCGGTCCAGACGAGCGGAAGGGCCGCTAGAATGCCGCGCATGCCCATGGCGACATCCTCCCACAGATGACCCTCGCAGAAGTGCGCGACCTGGCGATGAATCTGCACGGTTCGACGGAATCGCCGCACCACCGCTATACCTCGTTCCGCCTGCGCGGACGGATCTACGCGACTGCGCCCAAGGAGGGCGGGTTCCTGCACGTATTCGTGGACGAGCCGGACCGCGACCGCATGGTCCGCCTGGACCCGGGCATTTACGAGAAGCTCGGCTGGGGTAGGAAAGTCGTCGGGTTGCGTGTCGACCTCGCACGCGCCCGGCCCGAGGACGTCGAGGCGCTGCTGCGCGCGGCCTGGCAGCGCAAGCTGCCGAAGCGCCCATGAACGTCGACATCCGCCTCGTCACCGCAAAAGAGATCCCCGCAATGCTGCCGCTGGTCGAGCAGTACTGGCTGTTCGAGGACATCGCGGGCTTCGAGTTGCACGACAAGATGCTGGAGACAGGACCATGGCCAAAGTGAAGACACGCCCGGCCGAAGCGCGCGACCTCGACGCGGTCGCGTCGCTGTTCGACGCCTACCGGCAGTTCTACGAGATGCCGGCGGACCTCGCGCTCGCACGCCGCTACCTGGACGATCGCTTCCAGCGCCGCGAGTCGGTGATCCTCGTCGCCGAGGACGCGAGCGGGGCGCTCGTCGGCTTCACCCAGCTCTACCCGGCATTCTGCTCGGTCATCGCCGACCGGACGTTCGTGCTCTACGACCTGTTCGTCACGCCCGCCGCGCGCGGCACCGGCGCGGGCCGCGCGCTCATGGAAGCCGCCGAGGCGCACGCACGGGCTGCCGGGGCGGCGCGGCTCGAGCTGCAGACGGCAAAGACAAACGTGGTCGGCCAGGCGCTGTACGAGTCCTGTGGCTGGACGCGCGACGAAGTCTTCTACTCATACTCCAGGAGCCTCAAGGCCTCCTGAGCGACGCGTCTCTCGCGGGTCAGTCGGACGCGCTCTCGGCGTACTGCGTCAGCCGCTTCATGTTCGTGATCGTGATCGACCGGTAGCCGCGCTTGACCCAGCCGGACTTCTCGAAGCGCTGCAGCGCCGCGTTCACGGTCTTGCGCGAGGTATTCGCCAGGATGCCCAGAGCCGCCTGCGCCAGCGGGATAGGCATGTTCTCCAGCGTCATGACGCGCCGGAGCGCGCGCGCGATACGCCGCTGCTCGTCGGGATCCTGCAAGTCGTAGGTAGACCGAATGACGATGTCGAGGTTCATCATCAGCATCTGCACGAAGTTGCGGAGCAACTGCGGGTCACGCGCCGCCATCTGGTCCATCGCGTCGAGCGGCAGGTACACCGCCTGCGTGTCAAGCGCCGCCCGCAGTTCAATCCGGCGCGGTTCACGGCTCAGGAAACAGGCCTCGCCCGTCCAGCCGCCCGGCGTCAGCACGTGGAGAATGTGCGGAATGGACCTGCCGGGCGCGATGCTGGCGATCACTGCGCCGCTCACGCAGCCGTAGATGCCGCCGAGCGGATCGCCCAACCGATAGATGATTTCACCGGCGGCGTAGCGCACCGGGACCGAGCGCCGGAAGATCTCCTCCTGGAACGCCTCCGGCTGGCGCGAAAGCCAGCCGATGCTCGACAGGATGTCCCGAGCCCTGGATGGACCGACCAAGTCTTCCTCCCAAACCGGCAGTTCTGCATCTGAGTGGCGGCCCATCGTGGGCGCCACGATCCCCCAAAATTGTGCCCGACAATGTCCCCGGGGGCACATTCCTTTGCCTTCTGGCATGCAAGGCTGCCGGTCCACTCGAGAGCCCCGGGACGGGGGTCATTCACGCATCCGGAGTAAAGTAAATGAAAGGGTTGAAGTTCCTGCTACTGGCAGCGCTGGCGGCGACACCGCTGCTGGCCTCCGCCCAGGGGAGCAAGCCGAACATCCTGGTGATCTGGGGCGACGATATCGGCACCTGGAACATCAGCCACAACAACCGCGGCATGATGGGCTACCGCACGCCGAACATCGATCGCATCGCCGCCGAGGGCGTTGCCTTCACCGATTACTACGCGCAGCAGAGCTGCACGGCAGGACGCGCCGCCTTCATCAGCGGCTCGGTGCCGGTGCGCTCCGGCATGACCAAGGTCGGCCTGCCTGGTGCGGCCCAGGGCTGGCAGAAGACCGATGTCACCATGGCCACGGTGCTCAAGAGCCAGGGCTACGCCACCGGCCAGTTCGGCAAGAATCACCAGGGCGATCGCGACGAGCATCTGCCCACCCTGCACGGATTCGACGAGTTCATCGGCAGCCTCTATCACCTCAATGCCGAGGAAGAGCCCGAGAACCGCGACTACCCGAGGGACATGAAGCTTGCCAACGGCAAGACCTTCCTTGAGCAATTCGGTCCGCGCGGCGTCATCAAGTCCGCCGCGGACGGCAAGGGTGGCCAGACGATCGAGAACCTGGGCCCGCTCACGATCAAGCGGATGGAGACGATCGACGACGAAACCCTGGCCGCGGCGAAGGACTTCATCACGCGCCAGGTCAAGGCGGGCAAGCCATTCTTCGCCTGGTGGAACGGCACGCGCATGCACTTCCGCACGCACGTCAAGACCGAGCACTTCAATATCTCGGGCCAGGACGAGTACAGCGACGGCATGGTCGAGCACGACATGCACGTGGGCGAACTGCTCAAGCTGATCGACGACCTGGGCGTCGCGAACAACACGATCGTGCAGTACTCGACGGACAACGGCCCGCACTACAACACCTGGCCAGATGCCGGCACGACCCCCTTCCGCAGCGAGAAGAACTCGAACTGGGAAGGCGCGTACCGCGTCCCGGCCTTCATCCGCTGGCCCGGGCATTTCCCGGCTGGCACAACGCTGAATGGCATCGTTTCCCACGAGGACTGGCTGCCGACGTTCGCCGCCGCCGCGGGTGCGCCAGACATCAAGGAAAGGCTGCTCAAGGGGGGCGTGGCGCTCAATGGCCGCACCTACAGGAACTACATCGACGGTTACAACCAGCTCGACTACCTGAGTGGCAAGACCGACAAGTCACCGCGCCACGAGTTCTGGTACGTCAATGACGACGGGCAGATCGTGGCCGCACGCTACGACGACTGGAAAGTCGTGTTCCTGGAGAATCGTGGAGAGGCCTTTGGCGTGTGGCGCGAGCCATTCGTCGAACTGCGGGTGCCGCTCCTCTTCAACCTGCGTCGCGATCCTTTCGAAAAGGCCCAGCACAACGCGAACACCTACAACGACTGGTTCCTGGATCGTCCATTTGTCGTCGTGCCCGTCCAGGCGCTCGCCGCGCAGTTCCTCCAGACGATGAAGGACTTTCCGCCGAGCCAGTCGCCGGGTTCCTTCAACCTCAGCACGATCGAAGAGCGTTTGAGGCAGTCTGCCGGCTCTCACTGAGGATTGCCCTTGCCCGGAGCGCCGCCGGTCCCGGCGGCGCTCCGCTTTTCCTGGCGCCCCGGGCGCATTTCTGATGAGTACCACGCCATGCAGGCATTGCTTCCGGGACTCCTGATCGCCGCACTCTTCTCCTCTGCGACGGTCCTGACGTCAACCCCGTCTCAGGCCGCCGATCGCGTAACCGCGATCGACATCCTGCTGGAGCCGGACACGAAGATGCTTGAGCATGCGGGCACGAACAACGCCCGCCTGCTTGCCGCCTACCCGGACGGTTTCGCCCTGGATGCGGAACATCGCCCGCATATCACGCTCATCCAGCGATTCGTCCGCACGCGGGACCTGGAGAAAGTTTATGCCGCGGTCGAGGCGGTTCTCGCCGATGCCAACGTCACTGGCATGAAGCTGGAGGCCTACAAGTTCTACTTTGCCCCGGCCGGGGACATGGGCGTCGCTGGCATCGTTGCGAGGCCTACACCGGAACTGCTCAAGTTGCAGGCCGACATCATTGCGGCCGTCGCGCCATTCACCGAGGAGCGCGGTACGATTGTCGCGTTCACGTCCCCACATGACGACCCGGCGATGGACGCCGCCCTGATTGACTATGTCTCGAAGTTCGTCCCTGAGAATACCGGCGAGCACTTCAGTCCGCATGTCAGCACCGGCGTCGCGCCGCGAGAGTATCTCGATCGGATGCTGGCCGAGCCGTTTGAGCCCTTCACCTTCTCGCCTGCGGGCGCGGCCGTTTACCAGCTGGGGCCGTTTGGCACCGCAGCGAAAGAACTCAAGGCATGGGAGATGACACCGTGATGCCCGAATCGATCAGGATCTTTCGCACCCAGATCCGCGTGGTCACCTGCCTGCTCATGTTGACGGCCTTCGCGAACGCCAGTGCCGAATCAGCTGACCCCCTGCCCTCCTGGAACGACGGCGCGACCAAGCAGTCGATCGTCAGGTTCGTGGAGGAAGTGACGCGCGAGGGATCGCCGGACTTCGTGCCGGCTCCCGAGCGCATCGCGACTTTCGACAACGACGGCACGCTCTGGGCCGAGCAGCCGATCTACACGCAACTCTTCTTCCTGATCGACCGGGTCAAGGCCATGGCGCCGCAGCACCCGGAGTGGAAGACCCAGGAGCCCTTTGCATCGGTGCTCAAGGGTGACTTGCACGGAGTGACCGCCGGCGGTGAAGCCGGCGTCGTGGCGCTACTGACCGCGACACACAGCGGCATGACGACCGACCAGTTCAGCCGCACCGTCCGCGACTGGATCGCGACGGCGAAGCACCCGAAGACCGGCCAGCCCTTCACGGCGATGGTCTACCAGCCGATGCTCGAGCTGCTCGACTATATGCGCGCGAACGGATTCAAGACGTTCATCGTCTCGGGGGGCGGCATCGATTTCATGCGCCCCTGGACGGAGCAGGTCTATGGAATCCCGCCAGAACAGGTCGTGGGCACGAGCGGCGGGCTCAAGTACGAGATGGTCGACGGCCGGCCAGCGCTCATCAAGCTGCCAGCCATCGTTCTCAACGATGATAAGGAAGGGAAACCCGTCGGAATCCAGCGTCATATCGGCCGCCGGCCGATCGCCGCGTTCGGCAATTCCGACGGCGACCTGCAGATGCTGCAGTGGACCTGCAGTTCTGCGGGCCTGCGGCTGTGCGTTTACGTCCACCACACCGACTCAAAGCGCGAATGGGCCTATGACCGCGGATCGCACATCGGCGCGCTCGACAAGGGGCTCGACGAGGCGAAGTTGCGGGACTGGACGGTCGTCGACATGGAGAAGGACTGGAACAGGGTCTTCCCGTTCCAGTGAGGCGCGCGTGAGATGATTCGCCTATGACCCGCTCAAAGCTCGTTGCGGTTGCGCTGATCGTCGTCGGTACTGCCGCGGGCATCGGCTTCGCGCTGATGACGCGGCAGCAGGAGGCGCCGCGCACCGCAGTGCCGGCTGCGACGCTGCCCGCTGTCGCGGCGGTCGAGTTTGAAGCCACCGTCCCGAACGACGCGGTCGCACCCGGTCCCGCGCCCGAGGGCATGGTCTGGATCCCGGGCGGCGAGTTCTCCATGGGCGCCGCCGACCCGCTCGGCAAGGACGCGAACGTCGTCGGCATGCAGGCGACCGAGGATTCCAGGCCGATCCATCGCGTCTCCGTCAACGGCTTCTGGATCGATACCACCGAAGTCACGAACCGCCAATTCGCGGAGTTCGTGAAGGCGACCGGCTACGTGACGGTCGCGGAGCGGAAGCCAACGCAGGAGGAATTCCCGGACGCGCCGCCGGAGAATCTCATTGCGGGCTCGGTCGTCTTCTCCCCGCCCGATCACGCCGTGCCGCTCGACACGCATTTCCGCTGGTGGTCGTACGTCGACGGCGCGAACTGGCGCCACCCGGCGGGGCCGGACAGCGATTTGCGCGGACGCGAGGACTACCCTGTCGTGCACGTGGCTTACGAGGATGCCGAGGCCTATGCGAAATGGGCCGGCAAACGGTTGCCGACCGAGGCGGAGTGGGAATTCGCCGCGCGCGGCGGTCTTTCCGGCGCGCTCTATCCCTGGGGCAACGAGTTCCTGGTGGACGGGCGGTTCATGGCGAACACGCACCAGGGCCATTTCCCGAACGAGGACACGCACGCGGATGCGCACGGCGGCATCGCGCCGGTGGCGCAGTTCCCGGCCAACGCCTACGGGCTGTACGACGTAGCCGGCAACGTCTGGGAATGGACCAGCGACTGGTACCGTCCCGATTACTACCGCGAGCTCGCGGCGGGAGGCGTCGCGCGTAATCCGAAAGGCCCCGAATCGTCCTACGACCCGAGCGAGCCCGGCATAGCCAAGCGCGTGCACCGGGGCGGCTCCTTCCTCTGCACCGAGCAGTACTGCTCGCGCTACATGGTCGGCACCCGCGGCAAGGGCGAGCCCTCCACGGGCACGAATCACCTCGGCATACGGCTGGTAAAAGACCCCTCCTGACGAAGGGGACGAAGGGGACGCGCCCCTTCATATTCGTGAAGGGGCGCGTCCCCATCGGCTACCTGCAAAAGGCCTGCGACGGCTGATACGCTGGCGGGGGTTCCACGAAGGTGAGCGTCCCCTCCTATGCCTGGCGCGACCAGCCTCTTTGCACTGCTGTTCGGCGTGCCGGCGCTGCTGTTCGCGATCGTCTTCGCCGCGGTCGCGCTGAAGGCGCCGCGCGGCGGCGCGGTGCTGTCGGCCATGCTGCTCGCCTCGGTCCTGCCGGTCGCCTTCTGGGCGAAAACGGCTGGCTACTTCGAGGTCGCCGGCCCGCTGCTGGTCGGCTCGCTCGGCATCTCCACGCTCGGCCTGCTCATTGCGGCGGTCCAGGTCATCCGCCAGCCGAAATCATCCCCCACCAAGGACGCGCCCCACTGATGGATCTCAGAATCATGATCACCGTGTTCGCCTCAGTGTTCATCGCCGAGCTCGGCGACAAGACGCAGCTGGCCACGCTCCTTTTCGCCGCCGACGGAGCGGTGAACAAGCTCGCAGTCTTCGTCGCCGCCTCCGCCGCGCTCGTCGTCGCCACCGGCATCGGCGTGCTCGCGGGGGGTCTCGTGTCGCAGCATGTGAGTCCGTCCGTGCTGAAGTACGTCGCCGGCGCCGGGTTCATCGCCATCGGGATCTGGACGCTGGTGCGGGCATGAAGACGCAGGCCGAGAAAGCCGAAGCCTTCCGCGCACTGCACGCACGGCCTCGCGCGTTCATCATCCCGAATCCGTACGACGTCGGAACGGCACGCATGCTCGCCAAGCTCGGCTTCGAGGCGCTGGCGACGACCAGCGCGGGCTTCGCGTTCTCCGCGGGCCTGCTCGACAACCAGGTCGGCCGCGACCGGATGCTCGCGCACGTCGCCCAGATCGCGGCGGCGACGGATCTTCCAGTCAGCGCCGACCTCGAGAACGGCTTCGGCGACGACCCGAAGACCGTGGCCGAGACGATCCGCCTCGCGGCCGCGACCGGCATCGTCGGCGGCTCGATCGAGGACTCCATCGACCGACCGGGCGAGAAGGTCTACGACATCGGCCTCGCCACAGAGCGCGTCCGCGCGGCGGTCGAAGCCAGGCGCGCGCTGCCCTTCCCCTTCACCCTGACCGCGCGCGCGGAGAACTTCCTCGTCGGCCTGTCGGACCTCGCGGACACGATCCGGCGCCTGCAGGCCTACCAGGAAGCCGGCGCCGACGTACTCTATGCGCCCTGCATCACGACGCGCGAGGAGATCACCGCGATCGTGAAGTCCGTCGACCGCCCCGTGAATTTCCTCATGGGCACGCAGCCGCAGCGCTTCACGCTCGAGGAGCTGTCCGAGATGGGCGTCCGGCGTGTGAGCGTCGGCAGCGCGCTCTCGGCCGCCGCGCTCGGCGCGTTCCTGCGCGCCGCGCGCGAGTTGCGAACGACCGGCACCTTCACCTACACCCAGGAAGCTGCGAGCTTCGGCGAGATCAGTAAACTGTTGAGCTGAGCTGGAGAGATCCAATGTGCGACGACGCTGCATTCGACGACATGATCGAGCACAACCTGCGCCAGGGCGGGATCTCCCGCAGGGAGCTCGGCTCGCTGGCCCTGGGGGCCGGCCTCGCGTTCGCGCTCCCGCGCGTGGCCAACGCCGCGGAAACGGCGGAATCTGAAGTCGAGATCAAGACGCCGGACGGCGCGGCAGACGCCTGGTTCGTGCATCCCGCTTCCGGTCGACACCCGGCCGTGCTGGTCTGGCCGGACATTTTCGGCCTCAGACCCGCGTTTCGGCAGATGGGCAAGCGGCTCGCGGAATCCGGCTACGCAGTGCTCGTGATCAATCCGTTCTACCGCACGAAGAAGGCGCCCACCGCGCCGGAGAAAGCGAGCTTCGACGACCCGGAGACCCGCAAGGCGCTGATGGCGCTGCGCGGCACGCTGAGTCCCGCCACCGCGCGGACGGATGCGCAGGCATTCATCGCATGGCTCGATGCGCAGGCGGCCGTCGATACCGGGCGCGGCGCAGGCACCACGGGTTACTGCATGGGTGGTCCGCTGGTATTCGAAACCGCGGGGCTCCTCCCGGACCGCATTCGTGCTGCAGCGACCTTCCACGCCGGCGGACTTGTGACCGACCAGCCGGACAGCCCACACCTGCTGATTCCTAAGATGAAGGCGCAATTCCTCATCGCGATTGCCGAGAACGACGACCAGAAGCAGCCCGAGGCCAAGGATGTGCTGCGCGAGGCATTCGCCAAGGCCGGACTGCCGGCCGAAATCGAAGTATTCGCAGACACCTTGCACGGCTGGTGTCCGCCGGACTCGGCCGTCTACCACGCTGAACAGGCCGAGAAAGCCTGGGAACGCCAGTTGGCGTTGTTCAAGACCGCCCTCGCCTGACGAAGGGGACGCACACCTTCAGTTGCGAACGCGTAGCAACTGAAGGTGAGCGTCCCCTCCATTGCCTTGACTTGCGCAGCAGGTTGGCACAATATTCACCCATATGGGTGAATATAGAAAAGCGGGCATGGACCGCGTCCTCGGCGCGATCGCCGACCCCACGCGGCGCGCGATCCTCGCGCGGCTCGCGCAATCGGACGCGCGCGTCACGGAAATCGCTTCCGGCTTTCCGATCTCGCTGAATTCCGTCTCGAAGCACCTGCGCAAGCTCGAAAGCGCGGGGCTGGTCCGCCGCGCCGTACGGGGCCGAGACCACGTACTGTCGTTGAACGCCGCCCCGCTCTCCGAGGCGGCGGCCTGGATCGCCCATTACCAGCGCTTCTGGGAGGACCGTCTCGAAGCGCTCGACCGATTCGCTACACGCAAGCAACCTCAGCAGAGGAAGTCAAAATGAACGCCGTCATGAAGGTGCCGAAAGTCGTCGTGAGCCGCGAGATCGCGGCGCCCGCGGAGCAGTTGTTCGACGCCTGGCTCGATCCCGAGAGCCTCGCGGTGTGGATGCGCCCGGGCGACACCGAACACAGCACCGTGAGTGTGGATGCGCGGGTCGGCGGCGCCTTCGAAATCCTGATGCACACGCCGGAGAAGACGATCCCGCACCGCGGCACCTACCGGGAGATCTCCCGCCCGCGCCGGCTGGTGTTCACCTGGAACTCGCCCTACGCCGGCGAGACCGACTCACTGGTCACCGTGGACTTTCGCCCCACGCGGGGCGCCACCGAGATCGTGATCACGCACGAGGGCTTGCCGAGCGAAGAAATGGTCAAGGCGCACACCGGCGGCTGGACCGACATCCTCGAGAGCCTGGTGCGCCGGCACGCCTGAGTAACGGAGGGGTCGCACCCCTTCATATTGGCGGAGGGGTCCGTCCCCTTCGCGAATATGAAGGGGTGCGACCCCTTCATTCAGCAGCGGCTGGTGAGCTGCGCGCCGGAGAGCTGCATTTCCTGCAGGGCGCGCTGGCCGTCGCCGGGCTGCACATCGACGGCGCGCACGGCATCCGCGATCACCTTGACGTCGAAGCCCTCGCGCCTGGCCGCCAGCACGGTCGCCCGCACGCAGTAATCGGTCGCGAGCCCGCCGACATACAGTCGGCGCACGCCCGCCGCGCGCAACTGCGGCGCGAGCGTCGTGTCCTGGAACGCCGACTCGGCGTCGCGGTCCGGGCTGGTCGCCTTTGAGACGATGACCGCGCCCTGCGGCACGCGCAGCGTCGGCGCGAACGCGGCGCCCTCCGTGCCCGCGACACAATGGCGCGGCCAGGGCCCGCCGCGCGCCTTGAACGACACGTGGTTGGCCGGGTGCCAGTCGCGTGTATAGAAAATCGGCAGACCCGCGCGCTCGAACAGGCTGACCGCGCGATTGAGTGGCGCAATCACTTCGTCGCCGCCGGGTACGCCACGCGCCCCGCCCGGCAGGAAATCGCGCTGCACGTCCACGACGACCAAAGCGTCGCCCGGCCCGATGTGTGAAGCCTTCACCGGCCCTGCACCCCCCCTGCGGAGCGCCATGTTATACGATTCCGCCCGCATGCCCGCCCAGCTCGATGCCGACTCGCTACTCCTGCTGCACGACGCACTCGCGCGCATGGAGGAAGGTTTCGCGCAGCTGCCGGCGCCGGACGCGCGGCAACCGGACCCGGCGGCGCTGCGCAGGGTACTGCTCGAGGCTGCCGAGCGCATGCACGACAACTACCCGTACTTCCATCCGCAGTACGCGGGGCAGATGCTCAAGCCGCCGCACGCGGTCGCGCGCCTCGCCTACGCGCTCGCGATGTGGATCAACCCGAACAACCACGCCCTCGACGGCGGCCGCGCCAGCTCCGCGATGGAGAAGGAGGCGGTCGCCGAGATCGCGCGCATGTTCGGCTGGGATACGCACCTCGGTCACCTGACGAGCGGCGGCACGATGGCGAACCTCGAGGCGCTCTGGATCGCCGGCGAACTCAAGCCTGGCGCCACGGTGCTCGCCTCCAGCCAGGCGCATTACACGCACAGCCGCATAAGCGCGGTGCTGAAGCTGCCGTTCGAATCCGTTCCCGTCGACCGCTCCGGCCGCATGGACATCGCGGCGCTCGAGCGGCGCCTGCAGGCCGGCGGCGTCGGCACCGTCGTGGCAACGCTCGGCACGACCGCGACCGGCTCCGTGGATCCGCTGCCGGAGATCCTGAAGCTCCGCGACCGCCACGGATTCCGCCTGCACGCCGACTGCGCCTACGGCGGCTACTACGTGCTCGCCGACAACCTCGGGCCGGGGGCCCGCGCCGCCTTCGACAGAATCGCGGAGGTGGACTCGATCGTCATCGATCCGCACAAGCACGGGCTGCAGCCCTACGGCTGCGGCTGCGTGCTGTTCAGGGATCCCGCGGTCGGCAGTCACTATCGCCACGACTCGCCGTATACCTACTTCAGTTCAGATGAGCTGCATCTCGGCGAGATCAGCCTTGAGTGCTCGCGGCCGGGTGCGGCCGCGGTCGCGCTCTGGACGACACAGCGCCTCTTCCCGCTGGTCCGCGGCGGCGAGTTCGCGCGCATGCTGCAGGACTGCCGAGCGGCGGCGCTGGCCTTCCACGCGGAGCTTGCCAAGGACGCCCGCTTCATCCCGGCCTTTGCGCCAGAGCTCGACATCGTCGTCTGGGCCATGCGCGCCGACAGCGCCGCGGAATCCTCGCGCCGCGCGCAGGAAATCTTCGAGGAGGCCGAGCGCGCAGGCCTGTACCTCGCCCTCGCAGAACTGCCCGTTGCGTTTTTCGGCGACCCCTGGGGCCGCGGCGGCACGGTCGCGGCGCTGCGCTCGGTGCTGATGAAGCCCGAGCACCGGGACGCGCTGCCGCGGATTCGCTCTCTCCTGCAGCAAAGCCTCGCCTGACGGCGCGCTGCGCTTCAGCCGCGACTGAGCAGCCAGATTCCCGCTGCGTAGCAGCCGACCACGAGCAGGCTGCCAAATCGCGTCACGGCGCTGCGATGCTCGAGCCGGCTCATCAGCCCGATCACGCCGAAGGACAGGCTGAGCACCGCGAGCTGCGCCGTGAGGACGTGCGTCTGCGACACGCTGGCGAGCACCGGTCCTTCCAGGTAGGCGAGATCCATGACCAGGATCACGCACATGTTGAAGGCGTTGCTGCCGAAGATGTTGCCGACCGCGAGATCGATGGCGCCGAGGCGGACCGCGGCGATGGTCGCGGCGATCTCCGGGAAGGACGTCGTGACTCCGACGAGCAGGGTGCCGATGAACGACTCGCTCAGGCCCGACTCGACCGAGATGGCCTCCGCCGCCAGGACCAGGAGCGGCGTCACGATGACGAGGGCAGCGGCAGCGAACGCGAAAGTCCAGACCGCGGCCCGCAGCCGTTGCCGCCGGCCGTGAGCGGGATCCGGGTCGGCTCCCTGGTTCGGGGCGTCGGGAATGAGCCCGGCACCCGCCGTCTGGGTCAACTGGTAGAAGACACGCATCCCGAGCAGGTAAACGCCGACGATCACCAGCGACTCGACGCCCACGTGCCCGATCCGGCCGAATCCGCCCGTCGCGATGGCGATGCCCGCGATCATGGTCAGCGCGATCGCGAGCAGGCCCACGACCGCATGATTGACCGCGACCTTGTGCAGGATCGACTCCTTCGCGTACACGAGGTCGAGGAGCGCCAGTATCAGCATGTTGGCGAGCGTCGAGCCCATCAGGTCGCCGATGCCGATGTCCGGCACGTCGAGCAGCGCGGCGTTGATGTCGGT
>Ga0105107_10000576_pt1 | contig 23526 bp, 20 predicted proteins | sample PPLLaktember2015_6_FD_79335 | JGI IMG/M metagenome (GOLD analysis project Ga0105107, IMG submission 79335) | Freshwater sediment microbial communities from Prairie Pothole Lake near Jamestown, North Dakota, USA - PPLs Lake P8 Core (1) Depth... | ecosystem: Environmental > Aquatic > Freshwater >... | reverse complement strand
TCGGCATCCGGCCCATCGCGGAGAACATCCTGCGGGCCCCGCTCCGCGTGGGCGTGGTGAACCGCGAGCGCGAGGCCACGCCGGAGACGCCGACCTGGAACGTGGTGATCGTCACCACCGGCATCGCGCGGCGCTGGTTCCAGGACGACCTGATCACCGGGCGCGACACCATCGTGGTGGACGAGATCCACCAGACCTCCGCCGAGCTCGAGCTCTGCCTCGCGCTGGGGAAGCGTGCCGGCTGCCGCTTCATCTGGCTGAGCGCCACGGTGGACCCGGCGTTCTACGCCCGCTACCTGGACAGCGCCGAGGTGCTGGAGACGAGCGCCTTCGACCCCGCACTCCGGGCCAAGGTGAAGGTCCTGCCGCTCAAGCCGGCCGAGTTCCTCGACGACCGCACCATCCGGCGCATCGTCAAGGAGCGCCGCGGCGTGGCGGTGTTCGTGCCGACCCGGGCGGAGGTGGAGCAGCTCGCCGCCGACCTCGGCGCCCGCTGGCCCAGGCTCACCTCGGCCTTCTACCACGGGGGCGAGCCGATCCGGGTGATCCGCCCCTTCCTCGAGGGCGAGGGGGCGGAGCGGCCGTTCCTCCTGGCGATGACGGCTGCCGGCCAGTCGGCGCTCAACATCCGCGGGCTCGACACGGTGGTCATCTACGACGCCCGCTACGGCAACGTCGTGGACCGCGGGCGCAACGTGCTCCACCGGATGTACCTCGGCGCCAACGAGATCCTCCAGATGGCGGGGCGGGTGCACGGGCGGGTGCCGAACGGCGAGGTGACGATCCTCTCCGACCGCGAACTCCACTTCGAGAGCCTGCGGCCCGGCCCGCCCGAGTTCCAGCTCGCCGGCGACGCGGAGCGGGTGGCCATCACCTGCGCCGCCATCGGCGTGGACGCGCGCGACCTCGACCTCCCCGTCCCGCTCGACCGCACCGCCTACCGGCGGGCCGTGGACCGGCTCACCAGCCGGGGCCTGGTCGAGGAGGGTCGGCTCACGCCCTACGGCCGCGAGGTCGAGGCGATGCCGGTGGAGCGACCCTGGGGCGAGATGCTGGTGCACGCCGACCCCGAACTGGTGCCGGTGGTGGCCGTATGCAGCAACGTGGACTCGCTCCACCGGATGACCCGGGACGAGCGCGACCTGCACGGGCTCATCGCCGCCGGCTCGGACCACCTCACGGCGTACAACCTCTTCGCCGACGCGGTGAACCACGCCGGGCGGCTGGGCGAGGTCTACGGGCTCCCGCGCCACATCTTCGACGAGGAAGAGCTGGCGGAGTGGGCCGAGCGGCGCGGGGTGCTGGTGAAGGCCATCGAGGACATCGCCCTCGGCACCGCCTCGGTGTACCGCTCGCTCGAGCTGCCGCTCCCGGCCCGGCTGCCGCACGCGTCGAAGGAGGTGCGGAAGCGGTTCGCCGAGTTGGTGGCGCGGATCCAGCCGTTCGACCTGGTCATTGACGAGCGCACCGCGGACGGGCAGGAGGCCCGGGTGAGCCGCACGTCGGTGGCCGGGAGCTGGGGGGCGGTGGCGGGCAACCTCCGGTTCTTCGCCGACCGCTTCGGGGTGCCGCGCGCCGGCATCGAGGGTACGACCCTCTCCTACGACCTGATCCGGCAGTACGCTACCGAGGGCCGGCCCAGGGTGGTGATCAGCGGGCCGCGAAAGCACCCGCAGCTCGCGGTGGAGCGACGGGTGGAGTACTTCGGATTCGAGCTGGAGACGGCGGTGGAGCCGCTCCGGGGGACGATCCCCGAGGAGCTCCGGCCGCTGGCGCGGGAGGCGCTGGCGGATGCGCTGATCGCGGGTGAGGCGCCGCATCCCGACCAGGCGTGGGTCCGGCGCTCGGTGCACCAGCTCGACGATTACTGGCGGCGGTCGGCGGGGACACTGCCCAAGGCGGCGCCGGGCGCGGTGCGGTCCCGGGTGCTCGGGCAGCTCGAGGGGGTCTCGAGCTGGGCGGATTTCCAGGAGGCCTCCGTCCGGCTGCCGGTGGACGAGCTGGTGGACGAGGCCACCCGCGCCACGCTCGACGCGCTGCCCACATCGGTGCGCCTGCTGGGCGACACGCTGGCACTCGAGTACGCCGTGGAGCACGCTCGGGGAGTGGTGCGCCTCCACCTGAGGGAGGGGCAGGCGCGCCGGCTCCGGGCCTCCGACATCCCGAAGCTCGACCGGCCGCTCCGGTTCGAGGTCCAGCAGGGGCGCCGCCCGCCGATCGTCGCGGCGACGCTCGAGGAACTGGACGAGGCGCTCCGGCGGGCCGAGAAGTCGGGGCGGTCAGGCAGGGATGATCGTGGCGACAGGGGGCCGCACGGCCGGGGCGGCCGGGCGCGCCGTGATGCCCACCGGGGCGGGCGCCGGAAATACTGACCGAACAACTGACTGACTAGCCGACCAGGAACAGGAGCAGGCGGTGGTACGCTTGGCGGACCACCGCCTCGTCCATTCCGGCGAGCAGCTGCATCTCCAGGCCGTCGAGGGCGGCGAGCAGCAGGGCGGCGTCCTCCCCCGCGATGTCATCCTGGTCGAAGGCCACGCGGAACCGGAAGGCCAGTTCGTTGAGCAGCGCCTCGGGAGGGGCAAAGGCGGCGGCCGTCGCCGTCTGGGAGAGCAGCCCGAACCGGGCCCGGGTCTCGCCGCTTCGAACCGCCGCCAGCACCGAGTCCCAGAGGGCATCGATCGCCGCCGGTCCGCGCAGCTGGAGCCCGGCGCCGATCCGCCTCCAGCGTCCCGAAGCGAGCTGTTCGGCCGTCGCGGAGAGGAGGGCCCCCTTGGTGCCGAAGTGGTAGTGGACGAGCCCCTTCGCGCAGCCCGCCCTCCGGGCCACCCCGTCGACAGTCCACCCATCGAGGCCGGTCTCGAGCAGGAGCCCCCGGGAGGCCTCCACGATCCGGGCCCGCGCCTGCGCGGCGTTCCTCCGGATCGGGTCTCCGGTCGTGGTGGGCATCCAGGCGCTCCAATCGAATGAACTACGGGAAGAACCTACTGACCGTCCCACTGGGCACCAGTCCAGCCAGTCGCATAGTACCAGTCTGAAACATCGCCCACCCGTCCCCGTATGGCGCGCCGACCCTCACCCCCGGAGCATCCGGATGTCCCGCTTGATCGTCCTCGCCCTGGCCGGCTGCCTCCTCGCCCCACCGGTGGCCGCCCAGGAAGTCTCGTTCGAGGTTCCGAAGCTCCACGCCGGACCGAAGATCCCGGTGATGGTCCTCGGCTCCCCGCACCTCGCGAACCCCGGCCGGGACTACCGCAATGCCACGATGGACGACGTCCTCGTCCCGAAGCGGCAGGCCGAGCTCGAGCGGGTGGCCGAGGAGCTCGCCGCGTTCCGGCCGACGCGGATCGCGGTCGAAGCGGTCGTGGCCGACTCCGCGGTGCTGCAGGCGAAGTACGCCGAGTACCTTCGCACCGACAGCCTTCCGGGCCGGAGCGAGGCCTACCAGGTCGGCTTCCGCCTGGCGAAGCGGCTCGGGCACGCGCGCGTCTACGCGATCGACTACAAGCAGGACATGCGGGTCGGCGAAGTGCTGGCGTGGGGCCCGGAGCACGGGCAGGAGGCGACCGTCGGCCGGATCCAGGGCTTCATGGGGAAGGCCATGCCGCTGATGCAGCGGATGCTGGGCGAGATGACGATCGGGCAGATCTACGCCCGCGCGAGCCGGCCCGACTTCCTCTCGCTCACCCACGAGCCCTACCTCCTGATGGCGCGCATCGGCGACGGCACCGAGGAGCCGGGCTGGCAGGACGTGAGCGGGTGGTACGCCCGGAACATGCGGATCTTCGTCAACCTGACCCGCATCGTGTCCGCGCCGGACGACCGGGTGCTCGTGATCTTCGGCCAGGGCCACGCGCCGCTCCTCCGGCACTACGTCGAGGCCTCGGGCGACTTCACCCTCGCCGAGCCGGCCGACTACATCCGGGAGTGATCGCGCGGCTAGATTGCCGCGCCGATGAACGCCCTCGTCCACCTTGCGCTGATCCTCGTCCAGGCGCTCTTCGCCAGCCTGGCCATCACGGGGAAGGTGGTGCTGCGCGAGTTCCCGCCGATGGGACTCGTGCTGGTGCGGGTGGGCGGGGCGGCCCTGCTGCTCGGCCTCGGCAACCTGCTCTGGCGCGGGCCCTGGATCCGGGACCGCGCCGACCTCGGGCGGCTCGCCTTCCTTGCGCTCCTCGGCGTGGTGGCGAACCAGGGGCTCTTCCTCATCGGGCTCCGGCACACCACGGCCACGAACGCCACGATCATCGTGGCGACCATCCCCGTCTTCACCGTGCTCTACTCGGTGCTCGGCCGCCGGGAGCCGCCGTCGTTCCTGAAGCTCGCGGGCATCGCCCTCGCCGCCGCCGGCTCGGTCTGGCTCATCGGCCCCGACCGGATCGCGCTCGAGCGCGAGAAGGCCCTGGGCAACGCCATCATCCTGGCGGGGATGGCCTGCTACGGCTGGTACCTGGTCCAGTCGAAGGAGTTGCTGCGGCGCTACGAGCCGATCACCGTGAGCGTGTACGTGATGGCGTTCGCCGCACTCTTCACCCTGCCCTTCGGCGCCTGGGCGATCGCCCGGGCAGACTTGGCCGCGGTCCGGCCGGTGACCTGGGCCTGGATCGGGTACATCGTCCTCTTCCCGACAATCGTCACCTACTTCCTCAACATCTGGGCGCTGTCCCGGGTCTCGTCCAACCTCGTGGCGGCGTACATCTACCTGCAGCCGGTGTTCACCGCGGCGGTGGCGCCGATGGTGCTGGAGGGAGAGGCCCTCACCGGCCGGGCCATCGGGGCGGGGCTGGCCATCTTCGCCGGGCTGGCGTGCGTGATCCTGGGGGAGCGGCGTCAAAAGGGGCAGGTGCCGGTGGGGGCGGTGGTGGGAGAGTAGCCACCAGGTTAACGTCCCTCCTTGAAACCTCGGTGACCGCCCCAGCGTAAGGCCCATATGCCGATGACGGAAACCCAGCCCGCTCCCTCGCTTCCCTCGGTGTTCTCGCCCCTCGCCCGGGCCCTGCTGGACGGGTTCGCGGAGGGGGTGGTGGTGTTCGACCCCCAGGGGAAGGTGCTCTACGCCAACCAGCCCGCGCGCGAGGCGCTGACCGGTCAGGTGGACCTGTCCCAGCCGGCCGGCATCCTCGGGCCCCAGCTCGCCGAGATCGGCGGCCGGGTGCGCCCCCTCCGGATCGGCTCGCTCGACCTCGGGGAGGCGATGTTCATCCCCGGGCCGGCGAGCGCCACCACGCTGGCCGCCCGCGAGAAGGAGGCGATCGTCGCCTCGCTCGAGGTGCACAACTGGCGCCTGGCGGAGACCGCCAAGCACCTCGGCATCAGCCGCACGACGCTCTGGCGTCGGCTCAAGGCATACGGGCTCCACCGGGACGGGCGGAGCCGGTGGCCTTCGGAGGAGTAGTCCTCGCGCTGCTCGCCCTCCAGGGCGGCAGCGACACGCTGAGCTACGCGAATCCCGCCACGCGCGCCCTCGTCGAGCGCGCCGCGGAACGGCACCGGGTCCAGGAGTCGGAGGTTTCCGACTACCGGGCCCGGCTTCGTTTCCGGACCTCGTTCTCCCTCGGGCGCCGGGCGTGGGCCCGCCTGCCGGTGGCGTCGGCCGAGGAGCTCGATGCGACGGTGCACTGGTCGGCGCCGAACGACCTGCGGGTGGACATGCACGGCCGGCGCGGCAAGTCGCGGCTCGAGGACGCCGACATCCGCACCGTGTTCTCTCGGCCCTGGTTCTTCCCCCGCGGGGTGGGCGACTCGGTGCGGCTCTTCGGCGAGGATTTCCCGGAACAGGCCGCCCTCCATCCGCTCGCGAAGGACGGCCCCGAGTGGTACCGCTATGCGATCGTGGACAGCCAGCGCGTAGTGCGGCCCGACGGCGAGCCGATCCGGCTCTACACCGTCGAGGTGGCGCCGCGGCGGACCGGCCCGGCACTGGTGGCGGGCTTCCTCCTGCTCGACGCCGGGCGCGCCGAGGTGGTGCGCTTCTCCTTCCGCTTCGTCGGCACCGCGCTGTGGGACGTGCCGACGGAAGGGACGCCCTCCGACTCCGCCGACAGCCGCCGGGCCAACCGGCTGGTGAACCGGATCCTCCAGCTCGACGCCGACCTCGAGTACGCGCTGCAGGAGGGCCGCTTCTGGATGCCATACCGCCAGGTGATCTCGGGGCGGGTGCAGGTCCCCTTCATCGGGGACATCGTCATTCCCTTCGAGATGCGCACGCTGTTCGACGACTACGAGGTGAACACCGGGCAGGCGGTCGCGTTCTCGGTGCCGATCCCGCCGGAAGGGATGTCGAAGGAGGAGCGCCGAGCCTGGCGCGACTCGGTGCGCGAGGCCCGGGGGGAGGAGCGGGCGGACTCGACGCGATCCTGGGACGCCGCCGGGCGATGGCAGGGCGGCAGCTACCAGGTGCATCACGCGCCGGAGGACTCGATGCGCGCGTGGGGCGGATGGACCGACTCGCTCGTGCTCGATCCCGGCGGGGCGGAGGAAGCCGAGCTGCGCGACGTCTTCGGCGACCTGGCCCGGCTCTCGGAGGACCTGCCCGGCGAGATGGTCGGGCGGCCCACGTGGGCCTTCGGTTACGAGCGGTTCGCCGACGCCTTCCGCTTCAATCGGGTCCAGGGCGTGGCGCTCGGAATGGGGGCCGCATGGCGGCCGCCGGGCATCCCGTTCACGCGCCTGCAGGGGACGGCGCGCTACGGGTTCGCCGACGGGCGGCTCAACCTGCGCGGGTCGGTGATCCGGGAGGCGCCGGCCGGCCGCTGGACCCTCTCGGGGTACCACGAGGTGGCGGCGGTGGACGGCGGGCCGCCGGTGGGTGCGCTCGCAAACAGTGTCAACGCGCTTTTCACCGGCCACGATGACGCCGAGTACTACCGCGCCACCGGTGCGTCGCTCACCCACGAGCGCTCGGTCGGGCGGCGCGCCGAGCTGCTGCTTGGCATCGCCGCCGAGAAGCAGGGCAGCGTTGCCACCGACGCCGAGTCGTTCTTCAACGACATCACCGGCGGGAACGGGCGGTTCCTGCCGAATCCATCGGTGATGGACGGATGGGCGGGCGAGGCCCGGGTCGGGCTCTCGGGGCCGGCCGGCAGCGCGGCGTGGCGGCTCCAGGCCGACGGGTTCGTGGTGGAGGGCACCAATGCGTCCGCGGCGGCGCTCGTGGCGGCACGCTTGAGCGGCCGCTGGCGGCAGCCGATCGGCGGCGCGCGCGGACTCACGATCGAGGGTTCGGGCGGTGCCACGCTGGGCGACGCGATCCCGCAGCGGCTTTTCCGGCTGGGCGGCACCCAGTCGGTGCGCGGGCAGGACTACGGCGTGGCGCGGGGCGAGGCGTTCTGGACGGTGCGCGCGGACTGGAGCGGGTTGTCGGGTGGGGGCGCCCTCCGACCGGTGCTCTTCGCCGACGCGGGGCAGGCGGGCCCGCTCGACGAGCTGGGAAGGCTCCCGGTCTACACCGGGGCCGGCCTGGGCTTCTCGCTCTTCCGCGGCCTCGCGCGGCTCGACCTGAGCGTACCGATCTCGCCCGAGGTCGGTTCGCTCCGGGTGGACTTCTCGTTCGGCGCGCCCCGCTGAGCCTCGTGGAGCCGGAGTAGCCGGCGCCACCAGCGGCGCTCGCTCCGGTCGGCCCGTCCCGGAAGCAGCACGCGGGGCGGGCCGTTGCGCGTCTCAGCCATCGATCGGCACCGCGTGGGTGACGGGCGCGTGGAGCAGGCTGTCCTCGTCCCCGAGGAGCAGGAGCTCGGTCACCCGCTCGAGGCTGCCGCCCTCACGCATGTGGAGCCGCGGGCGGCGCACGCCGGCCGGCAGCTCGAAGACGAGCGTCACGACCCGCTGGCCGCCCGGGTCGAGTGGTGAGGAGAGCTCGCGGTCCGGGGTGAGGCCGAGCCGCCGCTCGGCCGCCGCGCTCCGCCGCCACCGGCGGCCGTCCTCGTCCAGGAGGAACGCCTCGGGAGCGTCGAGCGCGAGCCGTGCGCGGCGCGCGTCGTTCGAGATCCGGACCCGCACCGCCAGCTTCCGGTTGTGCGCCTCCGCGGAGCTCGGCCCGAGTTCGTGGGCGCCCAGCACCGCGACGCCAAGGTGGCAGTCGAGATAGGCGCCGCAGAAGTGCTTGTCGGCGCCGGCCGGCAGCACCACCTCATGGCTCCCGAGGGAGACGGTCACGAGCGCGCCGAGGTAGGCGGCGGCCAGCAGGGAGCCGAACCAGGCGAGGGATCTCATCGGGGGCACCGGGTGGAGGGTCAGCCGGCGGCGGGGGCGGAATCCGCGGGGACTCCGCCGAAGCGCCGCTCGCGGCGGGCGAACTCGGCCACCGCGGCGGTGAGCGCCTCGCCGTCGAAGTCGGGCCAGAGCGTGTCGAGGAACACCAGTTCCGCGTAGGCGCACTCCCAGAGCAGGAAGTCGCTCAGCCGCTGCTCGCCGCCGGTGCGGACCAGCAGGTCCACGTCCGGCGCGGGGGCGGCGTTGCTGGCGCGCGCCAGCGCCTCGGCGAAGGCCTCGCGCGTGGGCGTCCCGCCCTGCAGCGACGCCGCGGCGCGCGCGATCGCGTCGCGGGCGGAATAGTCCACCGCGATCCGGAGCCGGAGCCGCGAGCCCCACGCGGTGGCCGCCTCCGCCTTCTCGACGGCGAGCTTCGCCCGGCGGGGGAGCCGGTCGCGCCGGCCGACCACCTCGAGCCGCACGCCCTGCTCGGCGAGCGCCGGTGCCTCCCGCTCGAGGTAGCGCTCCAGCAGGCCGAAGAGCGCCTTCACCTCCGCCGCCGGCCGGGACCAGTTGTCGCTGGAGAAGGCGTAGAGGGTGAGCACCTCGATCCCGAGACCGGGGGCGGCCTTCACCGCGCGGCGGACGGCGTCGGCGCCGGCGCGGTGGCCGAGGGTGCGGGGCCAGCCGCGGCGCCCGGCCCAGCGGCCGTTGCCGTCCATGATGATCGCGACGTGGCGGGGAATGCTTTGCGTCATAAAGTTGAGGGGCCCGAAAAAAGGGGTCAGCCGCGGGTGGCGGAGATGAGCGCTTCCATGTGCGCGAGGTAGGCCTCGAGCGCGCGCCGGCCCGCCGGCGTGAGGCTGTACTCGGTGCGCGGCGTCCGGCCGGCGAAGCTCTTGGTGCAGCGCAGGTACCCCGCCTCCTCCAGCTTCCGGGCGTGGACGCTCAGGTTGCCGTCGGTGGTGCGGAGGATCGCCTTGAGGTCGTTGAACGCCAGCGTGGGGTTCACCGCCAGCGCGCTCACGATGGCGAGCCGCATCCGCTCGTGGATCACCCGGTCGAGTGCGAGCGGCGACTCGGCGGGGCGATTGCCCTTCACGCCGGCGAGCCGGGGGCGGGCCGGCGGCTCGGGCCGGTCGCGGCGGAGCGCGTCACCCTTAGCCACCGTACTTCCTCGCGATCACGAGCCCGAAGGCCAGGTGGAGCCCGCCGAAGCCGGCGGCGAGGAGCGCGTTGCCCCAGACGGTGGGGGCGAGCAGCGCCACGGCGCCGAGCGCGATGAAGGAGACGCCGAGGAGGGGGACCACCCGGACGGAGAAGGCGCCGGCCGCGACGACGCCGGTGCCGTAGAGCAGGAGCCAGGTGCCCGGGATGGCGGCGTGGAGGCCGCCGCGCGCGAGGGCGAAGGTGAGGAGCCCGCCCGCGACCATCGGCGGGGCGAAGGCGAGGGCGAAGCGCCGGCCCGGGCCGGTGGAGAGCGGCACGCCGGCGGTGGCCGCCTTCCGGCCGAGGGCCCATCCGCCCAGCGCGAGCGCCAGCGCCGCCTCCGCGAGCCAGACCCCGAGCCAGCGGGTGAAGCCGGGCTGGGCGGCGGCGAGGACGGCGGCGGCGAGCGCGCTCACGCCGATCAACGCGGTGGCGCGGCCGGGAATGGCGGTGAAGGCGCCGGCCCGCTCCATCGTCTCGCGGATGAAGCGGAGGTTGTCCATCGCCCGATCCTGGAGGGCGTCGGGACGAACGGGGGCGGGGGCGGCGGGTGGGCTCACGGAAGGAAGGGTAGGGGCCGGGGCGGCGGCCGTCAAGTACTTTACACCGTAAAGACACCGCCGCTTGGCCCCCCGGCCCCCTCTTACCTACCTGCCGCCCACCGGGAGGGTCCATGAAGCCAGCGCCGTTCGTCATCGATGAGCACGTGCGGTGGTCCGACGTGGACGCCGCCGGCATCATCTTCTACGGGTCCTACATCCGCTTCATCGAGCTCGCCGAGACCGAGCTCTTCCGCGCCGCGGGACTGCCGTACGGGGAGGTCTTCGACCGCTACGACATCCTGCTCCCCCGGGTGCAGGTGCACACCGAGTTCCACTACCCCGCGCGGCTCGACGACCGGCTCCGGATGGCGGTCTACTACGCGAAGGTCGGCCGGACCTCGCTCACGATGAACTTCGAGGCGATCCACCTCGGGGCCGACCGCCTCGCCGCGCACGGCTACCTGGTGCTTGCCTGCACCGAGCGGAAGTCGCTCAAGCCGCGCGCCCTCCCGCCGGAGCTGGTCCAGCTCCTCAAGCCCTTCACCCTGTCGGTCGAGGCGGCCCGCGCGAAGCTCGGGCTCACCGGCCCGCGGTCGTGAGCCGGCGGGCGGGACTGCTCGTCGCGGGTGTCACCGCGGTCACGGCCTGCGCCGGCGGCGGCGCGGGCCTCGAGCTGTCCTGGAGCCGGGATTCCACCTCGGGGCGGTTCGAGGCGCCGGCCCGGGCGGTCCGCTGCGACGGCGGCCGGCTCCTCGTCACCGCCATCGCCGGCGACACCGGGTTCGGGGTGCTGGTGACCGGTCCCGACTCCGCGTCGGACTCGATCCCCGGCGGCCGGCTGACGGTGGCCGACCCCGGCGCGGGGCCGCTCCCGCGCCCCGGCGCCGCGCTCTCGTTCCGGATGCCGGGCGAGGGCGGCAGCCGGGGGTACCAGGGGCGCGAGGGCACGCTCGAACTTGCCGCCGACGGCCCCGGCTGGAGCGGCCGGTTCGACGGCCGGATGGTGTCGCTCGACGCCGCCGAGACCCTCGCGGTGGCGGGGCGGTTCCGTGTCGCCGGCCCGGTGCCCGCCGGCGCCTGCGACGACAGCGCGGCCGCGGAATTACCTTAGGGCCATGGAGCTCACCTACTTCCGGCGCGGATTCGGCCTCAAGAAGGACATCGAGGGCGACCTCCGGCAGGACTACGCCAGTACCATCGTGGACCACCTGCGGGCCCACGACTTCCAGCTCCAGGCCGGCCGGCTCACCTTCCGGCTCGCGCGCGAGTTCGGCTTCTGCTACGGCGTGGACCGCGCCGTCGAGTACGCCTACGAGACCCGCCGGAAGTTCCCCGACCGCCCGATCAAGCTCGTCGGCGAGATCATCCACAACCCGCACGTGAACCGCCGGATGGAGGAGATGGGCATCACCTTCCTCCACCACGGGGCGGGGGCGGCGTTCGACTTCTCCTCGGTGGGCCCGGACGACGTCGTGATCCTCCCGGCGTTCGGCGTCACGGTGGGCGATTTCGAGCGGCTCCGCGCCCTCGGCTGCATCGTGGTGGACACGACCTGCGGCTCGGTGCTCAACGTGTGGAAGCGGGTCGAGTCCTACGCGAGGGACGGGTTCACGTCGGTGATCCACGGGAAGCACTGGCACGAGGAGACCCGGGCCACCGCGAGCCAGGCGCTCAAGTACCCCGAGGGGCGGTACCTGGTGGTGCTCGACATGGCGGAGGCGCGGCTGGTCTGCGACTTCATCGAGCAGGGCGGCGACCCGGCCGCGCTCGCCGCGCGGTTCGAGGGGAGGACGTCCGAGGGCTTCGACTTCTCCCGCCACCTCGAGCGGATCGGCGTGGCGAACCAGACGACGATGCTCGCGGGCGAGTCGCTCGCCATTGCCGCGGAGTTCCGGAAGAGCCTGGAGAAGCGGTGGGGGACGGCCGAGCTGCCGGGGCGGTTCCGCTCGTTCGACACGATCTGCTCCGCCACCCAGGAGCGGCAGGACGCGGTGCTCGCGCTGCTCGCGGACCCACCGGACCTGATGGTGGTGATCGGCGGCTACAACTCGAGCAACACGACGCACCTGGCCAAGCTCTGCGCCCACCGCGGGGTGCGGACGGTGCACATCGAGGACGCCGCCTGCGTGGACCCGGCGGCGGGCACCCTCCGCTACCGGCATCCGGGGGCCGCTGCCGAGGTGGTGGAGGCGGGATGGCTCGAGGGGGTGCGGAGCATCGGCCTCACCGCCGGAGCCTCGACCCCGAACAACAAGATCGGCGAGACCATCGTCCGGATCTGCGAGGCGGCGGGGGTGGAACTTGCCGCGCCGCTCGCACCGCGCGAAGGGGGCGATTCCGCCCCCGCGGCACAATCCCAAGCGACATAAGCAGTTAGGCGCGGGCTCGGAGCTTGCTTCGGCGCGGGAGAAGACCCGTTCCGAGGCCGAGTTCCGCAATGCCCAACCCGCGTCCGCGCCCGCCGCGCGACCCGCTGCTTGCCGCCCTCCTGCTCCTGCCGCGCGTCCGCGCACGGCGGATGCTGGGCGGCGTGGCGTGCTTCGCGGGAACCCGGCTCTTCGCGGTGTCGCGGACGGATGCCCTGGTGCTTCGGCTGCCGGCCACGGAGCGCGAGGCGCTGCTGGCGCGGGGCGTGGCGCGGCCGTTCGAGCTCGAGCCCGAGACGCCGTCGGCCGAGTGGCTCGAGCTCCCGCGGCCGATCCCGGTGCCGCGCCACGAGCTGCTCCGGACCATCGAGGCGGCGTGGGCCCACGCGCGGATCCGCCGGCGCCCGCCGGCGATGCGGCGGAGGCGGCGGGTCAGGGCCCGGCCGGAGTAGTCCCGCCGCCCGCCACCATCCGGGCCAGCGCCGTGATGGTGAGCGGGGCGCTCCCTTCCGCGCGGTTGTTCACGATCAGGTAGGCGGGAATCCGGGTCGCCATCGCCGTTTCGATCAGTCGCACCAGGTCGGCACGGAGTTCCGGATTCGCGTCCCGGATCCGGTCGTAGGGCGCGAAGGCGTCCACCGCCTCTGCGTAGTAGCGCCCCGGCCGGAGCAGGGCCCGAGCCACGATGAACGGCGCGCCGATGGCTCCCGGGAGGTCGAGCTGGGTCCCGATGGGCGGCATCCGGGTCCACGAGTTGAACACGTGGGCCACGCCGTGCTCCCGGAGCACCGCGAAGTAGGGCGGCGCCAGGAATTCCTCGTTCCGCAACTCCACGGCGTACGGCACGTCCCGCGGCAGCGCCGAAAAGAAGGCATCGAGCCGGTCCGCGAACTCCTGGGCGCCGATGCCGGTGCGCTTCTGGATGGTCTGGAATTCCAGCACGAACGGCCCGATGTGGCCGCTGAACGCCCGGCGGTACGGCTCGATCACCGCCTCCTCGAACAGTTCCGGGTTCAGGAAGTCGGGGTTCTCCTGCCCCGCCTTCGCCTTCTCGCGCGCCTTGGCATGCGTGTGCACCGTGATCCGGTCCCACACCTTGCTCACGCAGCGGAACCCCTCCGGCAGCACCTCGGCCCAGCGGGCGAGCAGCTTCTCGTCCGGCGGGCGGTAGAAGCTGGAGTCGATTCCCACGGTGGAGAAGAGCGGGAAGCGGGCGTACTCCGCGAGCATCTCTGCGGTGGCACCGGTGGCGGGATAGTCGCGCGAGTAGACCAGTCCTTTCCAGCCGGGGTAGGTCCAGGTGGAGGTGCCGAAGTGGATTCCCTCGGGGATCCGCGCACGGAGCGCCTCGAGCTCGGCCTGCGTGGGGTAGTCGGGACGGTCGGTGTCGGTCATCCGGCGGGCTCCCGCGGCGGTCGGGCGGAAGATAGCGTCGGCTGGGACGGCTGGGTGCGCTGGGCGGCCACCCGCTCGAGCCGGTCGAGGCCGGTCACGGTCAGGGTGACGGCGCCGAACTCCTCCTCGACCACGCCGCGGAGCACGAACGGCCCCTGGTCGAAGAGGACGTGGCCCCGCTCGCGGAAGACGCGGGGGAAGAGCACCGTCTCGATCAGGCCGTGCCCGTCGTCGAAGGTGGCGAACTCCATCGGCTCCCCCGCCGCGGTGTGCACCGGCTTGGCGGTGGTGAGCATCCCCGCCACCAGCACCGACTTCCCCACGTGCGCCGGGAGCTCGGTGCTCGGCACCGGCCGGAGCCGCGCCAGCTGTTCCTGCCAGAGGTCCATCGGGTGGCAGGCGGTGAGGAAGCTGAGGAGCTCGTACTCCTCGCGGCGGCGACGCTCGGCGTCGTACTCGCGGAGGGCCGGCACCGCGGGGGGAGCGGTGAGCGGTAAGCAGTGAGCGGGCCCTGCCCGGCCACCCCCGCTGACCGCTGACCGCTCACCGCTCACCGCGTCCACCCACCACAGCATCATCGGCCGCGTCATCCCGTTGGCGATGCCGTCGCACGCGCCCACCCGGATCAGGGTGCGCAGGTCGTCGGCCGCGAGGCCGGTGCGCGTCCAGAGATCGGGAAGGGATCGGTACGGTGAGCGGTGAGCCGTGAGCGGTGAGCGGGAGGGGAGGGGCGGCCCGCTCACCGCTGACCGCTCACCGCTCACCCTCCCCTCCACCACCCTCTCCATCCCATCGGCACTCAGTCCCTTCACGAACTGCAGCCCGATCCGCACCGCGCGGCCCCGGCCGGTGGTGCGCACCTCGCTCGCGTTGACGTCGGGCGGCAGCACCTCGAGCCCCATCCGCCGCGCCTCCGCCACGTAGGCGAACGGGTGGTAGAACCCGCCGCCGTTCGCCAGCACCGCCGCGATGAACTCCGCCGGGTAGTGCGCCCGGAGGAAGCAGGAGTGCTGCGCCACCTGGATGTAGGAGCAGGAGTGCCCCTTGCAGAAGCTGTAGCCCGAGAAGGAGAGCACCATGTGCCACACCTCCTTCGTGACCTCCTCGCTCCGCCCGAGCGCCGCCGCCCCGGCGAAGAACTCCGTGGCGTAGCTCGCGAGGTGCCGCCCCGGCCGCTTCTTGGAGAGCGACTTCCGGAGGCCGTCCGCCTGTGCCAGCGGCATCCCGGCGTACGCCGCGCAGACGTTCACCACGTCCTCCTGGTACACCATGATCCCGAAGGTCTCCGCCAGCACGTCGCGGAGCGAGGGATGGAGCGGCTCCCACGGCGCGCCGTTCAGCCGCTTGAGGTACTCCTGGATGAACCGGTTGGACGCCGGGCGGATGATGCTGGTGTTGAGCACCAGCAGCTCGAAGGTGTCGGCCCGCGACTTGGCACAGAGCATCCGCGACGCCGGCGACTCGGTGTAGAAGACGCCCATCGTGTCGCCCCGACGGAAGAGCGCCCGGGTGGCCTCGTCCTCCCCCGCCTCCGCGCTGGTGTAGTCGAGCCGCCGGCCGGTGTTGCCGTGCACCGCCTCGCTCGCGTCGCGGATGACCGCCAGCGATCGGTTCCCCAGCAGGTCGATCTTCACCAGCCCCGCGTCCTCGGCGGAGTCCTTGTCGAAGTGGATCACCGGCACCGCGAGGTCCTCGGCCCCGTCCAGCACCTTGGCGGCGGGACTGGTGGCCACCACGTCGGTGAGCGCCCGCGGCACGATGACCACGCCGCCGGGATGGAGCGAGAGGTGGCGCGGCGTGCCGACGATCGGCTCCGCCATCCGCGCGAGCTCCTGCCACCCCCCGTCGAGCCGGAGGCCGCGGAAGTTGGGGTGCCCGGCGAGGAGCTCGGGGAGCGGGGTCTCGTCGTACCACGGCATCCGCCGGGTGACCTCGCGGATCTCGCCCGCGGGGCGGCCGTGCACCTTGGCCACCTCGCGGAGCGCGCCGGCCCGGCGGAAGCAGTTCACGTTCGCGACCATCGCCGCCTGCGGGTGGGGCCAGCGACGGAACACCCACGCCAGGATCCGGTCCCGCTCGTCCCAGGGGAAGTCGAGGTCGATGTCCGGCGGGTCCTTCCGCTCGGGATTGAGGAACCGCTCGAAGAGGAGGCCGGCGCCGAGCGGCTCGACGTGGGTGATGCCCAGGCAGTAGCTCACCACCGAGTTGGCGACGGAGCCGCGGCCGCAGTGGGTGGGGCCGTGCTGCACGATGTCGTGCACCACCAGGAAGTAGTCGGCGAAGCCCTTCTGCCCGATGATGCCGAGCTCGTGCTCAAGGCGCTCGCGCGTGACCGGTGCCAGCGTGCCGTAGCGCCGCCCGGCGCCGGCGTAGGCCAGCGCGCGGAGCCGCCCGAGCGCGTCATCCGCGTCGGTGGCGCGCGGCGGGATGACGCGCGAGCCCACCGGGATCCGCCAGCGGCAGCGCTCGGCCACCGCCTCCGCCTCGCGCATCGCCTCGGGGACGTCGGGGAAGTGGCGGGCGAGGTCGGGGCCGGGGCGGAGCCATCCGTCCCGCGAAGCGGGACGGGTCAAGGGTCGAGGGTCAAGGGTCGAGGGAGGTGGGGTCGCTTGACCCTTGACCCTCGACTCTCGACCCTCGACGTCGAGCGTCGTGTTCCCCCCGATGGCCACGAGCAGCCGGTGCCGCGACCAGTCCTCGGGGTGCGCCATCACCGCCGCGTTGGTGACCACCGCCGGCACGCCGAGGCGGCGCGCGGCGGCGAGCGTGGCGTGGCGCTCGCGGCCCGGCACCAGCTCGGCCCACAGGCCTTCCGGCCCGGAGAGCCGCACCAGCCGCTCGAGCAGCTCCGGGCTCCGCACCAGCACGCAGAGCCCCCGGCGGTCGGTGGCGAGCTGGGCCGCGAGCGCAAACGGCCCCGCGCGTTCGGCCCACTGCACCCCGGTGACCGCCCTGCACGCCGCGCCCCAGCCGGGCTCGTCCTCCGCCAGCACCACCGCCTCCTCGCCGCCGTGCGACAGGTGGGCGCCGAGGATCGGGCTGACGCCGGCCGCCTCGCACGCGGCCTGGAACTCCACCGCCCCCGCCACGGTGTTCGTGTCGGTGGCGGCGAGCGCCGGGATGCCCCGCTCGGTGGCGGCCTCCGCCAGCGCCCCGGGGCTCGAGGCCCCGAAGCCGAAGGAGAACCAGGTGTGGAGGTGCAGGTGAGGAAACATCGGGGCCCTTCGGGTTATACCGAATAAAACCCGAAAGTCTCTTTTCCGTCAAGCGTCGGCGGATGCCGCCGGTCATCACCCCCGGAGCCAGGGAGGCTTCGCCGTCCGCACCCGCTTGAACACCGGGCATTGCTCGGTGTGCGCCCCGGGCAAGTACCCGGTGCTGAGCAGGAACTCACCCACGATCTCGCCCCCGGTGAAGCGGAAGGTTCGCTTGAAGAGCTTCACCCACTCCGGCTTCGGCAGTGGGTGGTGCGCATCGAGCCAACCGGCGAAGCCCCCGTGCGACTCGCGGAGTTCGAGCAGGGTCCGCGCGTTGGCGATCGCGGCCTCGACCTTGAGCCGGTTCCGGATGATGCCGGCGTCGGTCAGCAGCCGCGCCCGGTCCCGCGCGCCGAAGCGCGCCACCACCTCGGGATCGAAGCCGCGGTACGCCTTTGTGAACGCCTCCCGCTTCTTCAGGACCGTGAGCCAGGAGAGCCCGGCCTGGTTGATCTCCAGCACCAGGCGCTCGAAGAGCTCGGCGTCGCCCCGGAGCGGGAAACCGTACTCGGTGTCGTGGTAGGGACCATGAAAGGGGTGGCTGGGGGCGACCTCGCAATAGGTGGTGGCCACGCCTGGCTCCGCATCTGAAAGGGTCTTCACCGCGGGCGGGGACCTGCTTCACCGGCCGACCGCGAGCTTTGCCGTGGAGTGTGCCCATGGTTACCGAAGAAAGCCCGAAAGTCAAGGCCGCCGTGCAAGCCGAGCCGCTCTTCGATGCCCGGGGCCTCGCCAAGGTCTATCGCGTCGGCGACGTGGATGTTCGCGCGCTGGACGGTGTGGACCTGGCCCTGGCGGCTGGCGAGTTCGTGGTGATCCTGGGGCCCTCCGGCTCCGGCAAGTCCACGTTGCTCAACATCCTCGGTGGGATCGACTCTCCCACGGCCGGCCGGGTCCGGTTCCGGGACCACGACCTCATGGCCGCCGACGCCCGCGAGCTCACCCGGTACCGGCGCGAGCACGTCGGCTTCGTCTTCCAGTTCTACAACCTGATCCCGAGCCTCACCGCGCTGGAGAACGTCACCCTCGTGACGGAGATCTCGCCCGCCCCGATGGATCCGGCCGAGGCGCTCGCGCTGGTGGGGCTCGCGAACCGGGCCGACCACTTCCCCGCGCAACTCTCCGGCGGGGAGCAGCAGCGCGTGGCGATCGCGCGCGCGGTGGCGAAGCGGCCCGACGTGCTCCTCTGCGACGAACCCACCGGCGCGCTCGACTTCGAGACCGGGAAGGTGGTGCTCGAGGTGCTCGAGCGGGTGAACCGGGAGGCCGGCACGACCACGGTGATCATCACCCACAACGCCGCGATCGCCGGGATGGCGGACCGGGTGCTCCGGCTCCGGAGCGGCCGGATCGTGGATGACCGCCGGAACGCCGTGAAGCGGCCGCCGGCCGAGCTGGAGTGGTGACGTGAGGATGCTCCGGCGGAAGCTCCGGCGCGACTTGCGTCACCTCGGCGGCCAGGCCCTCGCGGTCGCCGCGATGGCGCTCTGCGGCGCGGCGCTCTTCGCCACGCTCCGCAGCATGAAGGGCTGGCTCGAGGCCTCGCAGGCGGCGTACTACGCCGAGGAACGGTTCGCCGACCTCTTCGCGCCAGCGGTGCGGGTGCCGCTCCCGGTGCTCGCCGCGGCGGCGCGGCTCCCCGGCGTGGAGGAAGTGCGGGGGCGGATCGTTACCGACGCCCTGCTCGACCTTCCCGACCGCACGGAGCCGGTCACCGCGCGGCTGGTGTCGGTGCCCGACCGGCCGGGCCGGATGCTCAACGGCGTCCGGCTCCGGCGCGGCCGGTGGATCGCGCCCGGCGCCCAGGGCGAGGCGATCATGAGCGACGCCTTCGCCCGGGCCAACGGGATCGGGCCGGGCGACACCGTGGCCGTCGTCCTCGGCGGCCGGTGGGAGCGCCTCGCCGTGGTCGGCACCGCCATCTCGCCGGAGTTCCTCTACGAGATTCGCGGCGCGGGGGACGTCTTTCCCGACAGCCGGCGCTTCGGCGTGGTCTGGGTGGACCGGCGCACCGTCGAGGGGCCTGCCGGCCTCGAGGGGGCGGTGAACGACCTGGTGGTGCGGATGGCGCGCGGCGCGCGGGAGCGGGACGTCATCGCCGGACTCGACGCGCTGCTCGCGTCCTACGGTGGGGTGGGGGCCTACGGCCGCGAGGACCACGTCTCGCATCGGTTCGTGACGGACGAGATCGCGGAGACCCGGGTCACCAGCGTGCTGATCCCGGGGGTGTTCCTCCTCGTCACCGCCTTCCTGCTCCACGTGGTGCTGGGCCGGGTCATCGCCATCCAGCGGGAGCAGGTGGCGATGCTCAAGGCGTTCGGGATCGGGGACCTCCGGCTCACGGGCCACTACCTCGCGCTCGCACTCATCCCCGTGGCGGCCGGTGCGCTGGCCGGCACGGTCCTCGGCGTGGACCTGGCCGGGCGCCTCGCCGGGATCTACGCGCGCTTCTTCCAGTTCCCCTCCACCTCGTTCACCCCGGACCCGACCGTGCTCGCGGTCGGCATCGTCGTCACGCTGGGCGCCGCCGCGCTCGGAGTCCTTGGCACCCTCGCGCGCGTCCTTCGCCTCCCGCCGGCGGAGGCGATGCGCCCCGAGCCGCCCCCGCGTTTCCGGGTCGGCGCACTGGAACGGATGGGGATGGCGGCCCGGCTCTCCCTCCCGCTCCGGATGGTGCTGCGGACGCTCGGTCGACGGCCGGTCCGGAGCGGGCTTGCGGCGTTTGCCTCTGCGCTCGCCGTCGGCCTGATGGTGGCGGGCTGGTACATCTTCGACGCGATCGACGTGATGGCGGAGACCCAGTTCGACGTCATCCAGCGCGAGGACGTCGCGGTGCTCTTCACGACGCTCGAGGGCTCCGGCGCCGTGCGTGCGCTCGGCCGCGAGCCGGGGGTGGTGCGCGCCGAGCCGTTCCGCACCGTCCCGGTCCGCCTCCGGCACGGCGTGCGCGAGGAGCGGACGGCGCTCACCGGGCTCGGGGCCGGGGCCGAGCTCCGGCGCCCGATCGACCGCCGACTCCGGCCCGTCCCGCTCCCGCCGTCCGGAATCCTCCTCTCGCGCGCGCTGGCAAGGCGGCTCGGCGTGGCGCCCGGGGCGAAGGTGACGGTCGAGGTGCTCGAGGGGCGGCGCGACGTCCGCGAGATGGTCGTGGGGGCGTTGGTGGACGAGCCGATCGGGCTCGGCGCCTACGTCGAGCTCGACCTGCTCGCCCGGCTCCTCGGGGAGGGGCCGGCGGTGACCGGCGGGTTCCTGGCCGTGGACGAGGGCGCGCTGCCCGCGCTCGAGGCGAGGCTCAAGCGCCTGCCGGCGGTCGAGGGCGCGGTCTCCCGCGCCTCCGCGGTGGCCGGGTTCGAGCGGACCATCGCGGAGAGCTTCCGGATCTCGCTCATGGTCATCGTGCTCTTCGCGGTGGTGATCGCCGTCGGGGTGGTGTATAACGGAATCCGCGTGGCGCTCTCGGAACGCGGGCGCGAGCTCGCCAGCCTGCGCGTGCTCGGCTTCACGGTGGGGGAGGTGCGCCGGCTCCTGCTCGAGGAGCAGGCGATCCTGACCCTGCTCGCCGTCCCCGTCGGGTGGTTGGTCGGGCTCGGGTTCGCTGCGCTCATCACGGCGCGGGTGCAGTCCGACCTCTTCCGGATGCCGCTCGTCGTGCTGCCGCGAACCTACCTGCTTGCGGCGCTCGTGGTGGTCGCCGCCGCCGCCGCCTCGGGCCTGCTGGTGGCGCGGCGGCTCGGGCGGATGGACCTTGTGGCGGTGCTCAAGGCGAGGGAGTGACGATGCGTGTGAAACGAGCGGCCCTGGTGGCGGGCGTGACGGTGGCGGTGGCGGGCGGGCTCTTCCTCGCGCTCCGCCCCGGCGAGCTGGCCGTCCAGGTCGAGGTCGTCGCCCGCGGCCCGCTCCGGGTGACGGTGGACGAGGATGGCGAGACCCGCGTGCGCGACCGCTTCCGGGTCGCGGCGCCGGTCGAGGGCCACCTCCGAAGATTGGCGGTGCGCGAGGGCGACTCGGTGCGCGCCGGGGAGGCGCTCGCCTGGCTCGAGCCGACGCCGCTCGACCCGCGGGCGCGCGAGGCGGCCGAGCGCCGGGTCGAAGCGTCGGAGGACGGCCGGGCCGCGGCCGGGGCGGCCCTCGCATCGGCCGAGGCGGCGCTGGCCCAGGCGAACGCCGACCTCCGCCGCGCCGACACGCTGCTGGCGCACGGGGCGCTCTCGCGGGAGGCGTGGGAGCGCCAACGCCTTGCCGTGGAGACCGCTGCGCGCGCCGCCGAGGCCGCCGGGGCGCGGAGCCGGGCGGCGGCGCACGAGGTGGAGGTGGCGCAGGCGGCCCTGATCTCCGCCACCGGTGGCGGCCCGCTCGTGCCGCTCCGGGCGCCGGCCGCTGGCCGCGTGCTCCGCCTCCTGGAGCAGAGCGAGCGGGTGATGCCGGCCGGCACCCCCGTGCTCGAGATCGGGGACTGCTCGGAGCTCGAGGTGGTGCTCGACGTGCTCACCCAGGACGCAGTGCGCATCCGGGCCGGTGCCCCTGTCCTCCTCTCGGCGACGGGCAGGGGCGATACCCTGGCGGCGCGGGTGCGCAACGTGGAGCCGGCGGCCTTCACCAAGGTCTCCCCCCTCGGTGTCGAGGAGCAGCGAGTGAACGTGGTGGTGGACGTCGAGGGCCCGGCCGCCGGGCTGGGCGACGGCTTCCGGGTGGATGCGCGGATCGTCGTCTGGGAGGGGGCCGACCTCCTCCTCGTCCCGAGCGGTGCGCTGGTCCGCGAACCCGAGGGGTGGACGGTGTTCACCGTGCGCGAGGGACGCGCGCGGCGCGTGCCGGTGCAGATCGGCGAGCGGAGCGGGACGGCCGCGGAGGTGCGGGACGGGCTCCGCGAGGATGACCAGGTGATCGTCTGGCCGGACGACCGGATCCGGGACGGGGTGCGGGTCCGGGACGTTCAGGCGCTTTGACCTCCGCGCCGGAGTGAACCACCTTCCCGCCATGCGCGCCGTCGTCATCACCACCCCGGGCGGACCCGAGGTCCTCGAACTCCAGGATCGGCCCCTGCCCGAGCCGGGAGCGGGGGAGATCCGCGTACGGGTGCGCGCCGCCGGCCTCAACCGGGCCGACCTCCTGCAGCGCCGCGGGGGATACCCCGCGCCGATCGGCTGGCCGGCCGACGTGCCCGGACTCGAGTACGCCGGCGAGGTGGACGCGGTCGGCCCCGGCGTCACGCGCTGGCGCCCCGGTGAGCGGGTGATGGGTCTCGTGGGCGGGGGCGCGCAGGCCGAGTTCCTGGTGACACCCGCAGACGAGGCACTGCCGGTGCCCGCCGGCCTCGACTGGCCCGCCGCCGCCGCCATCCCCGAGGCATTCCTCACAGCGTACGACGCGCTCGCCATCCGCGGCCGGCTCGCGGCGGGAGAGCGCGTGCTGATCCACGCGGTGGGGAGCGGCGTCGGCACTGCGGCGGTGCAGGTCGCACGCGCGCTCGGCGCCGTTCCGGTGGGCACCGCGCGGAGTGCCTGGAAACTCGACCGCGCCCGCGAGCTCGGCCTCGCCGAGGCGATCGACACGTCCCGGGTGTCGTTCCGCGAGGCGCTGTCGGGGGCGGTTCATGTCGTGCTCGACGTCCTCGGCGGGCCGGCGCTCGCCGAGAACCTCTCGGTGCTCGAGCCGCGGGGCCGGCTCGTCATCCTCGGCCTGATGCAGGGCGCCGTGGCGAGCGCCTCGCTGGAGCCGCTGCTCCGCCGCCGCCTCGAGGTGATCGGCTCGGTGATGCGCACGCGGTCCGCGATGGAGCGCGCGGCGCTGGCGCGGGAGGCGGAGGAGAAGCTGCTTCCGTTGTTCGACGGCACGACGGCAGGACGGCAGGGCGGCAGGTCCGAACCGCCGAGCCGCCGAGGCGCCGAGGCGTCGCTCCGCCCGGTGGTGGGCCGGGTCTGGCCGATGGAAGAGGTGCGGGCCGCCCACGAGGCCCTCGAGCGGAACGAGGTGTTCGGCAAGGCGGTACTCGCCTGGTGACGCCCGGGTTCCTGGCCGCGCTCGGCCTCGCTCACGTCCCCCCGCTGGAGCTCGCGGGGATCGTCCTCCTTTGGCTCACCGTGGCCGCGGGCGCCGGGTACCTCCTTTTCCGGGTCGTGCGCCTGGCGCGCGCGCTCCGCACCGAGCGCGAGGAGGTGACCGCCACGGCCAGGACCCTCCAGGCGCTGGTCGAGGCCTCGCCGCTCGCGATCTTCCTGGTGGACGAGGAGTCGAGGGTGCGGGACGTGTGGAACCCCGCGGCGGAGCGCCTGTTCGGGTGGAGCCGGCCCGAGGTCGAGGGCACCGTGCCCGCCATCCTGCGGCCGACGGAGGGCGGAGCCGAGACGGGGATCACCCGGCAGCGGGTGCGCGCGCAGGAGGTGGTCACCGGGCTCCGCCGGACTGGCGTGCGCCGGGATGGGACGCCGGTCGAGCTCGCGATCGCCACGGCGCCGGTCGGCGCTCCGTCGGGGCCCCACGCGCGATTACTCGTGATGATCGAGGACGTGACCGACCGGGTGGCGGCAGACGAGCGGCTCGCGGCCCAGGCTGCGCTGATCGAGAACG
>Ga0105107_10000574_pt1 | contig 23571 bp, 19 predicted proteins | sample PPLLaktember2015_6_FD_79335 | JGI IMG/M metagenome (GOLD analysis project Ga0105107, IMG submission 79335) | Freshwater sediment microbial communities from Prairie Pothole Lake near Jamestown, North Dakota, USA - PPLs Lake P8 Core (1) Depth... | ecosystem: Environmental > Aquatic > Freshwater >... | reverse complement strand
GGACGCCGCGGGTCGGAAGGTGCGCCACCGCGTAAGCCTTCATCGGTTCGCTGACCGGTCGGCCGACGACGCGCGATGTAGCGAGGCGGAGGCGCTCGCCGACCGCATTCGGAGCGACGTGCGCGGGCGAGTCTGTGCTGACCGGCGTCCGTGCGCCGACGCTTGCTGACCCCACCTTGGTCGGCGAGCGCCTCCGCCTCGCTACATCGCGCGTCGTCGGCCGACCGGTCAGCGAACCGATGAAGGCTTACGCGGTGGCGCACCTTCCGACCCGCGGCGTCCGTGCCGTGGCAGAACGAAAAGTGCCAGGAGCGGGCACACTTGGTCCACTGTCGCGGCGCGCAACCACACCGCTTCGAAAGCCCGGCGTGACGGCACATGGGATGCAGTCAGAAATGCGCCGGTGCGCGACGCTGGGCCTGGCCGGAAAGGCCGGCAACGCCGACGGCCAGTTCAACCAGCCGAACGACGCCGGGGGGCCGAACACCAGAGCCGCGCCGAGCCAGCCAGCTCGACACCAGGCTGCGCACTAGTCCGAATCCGGGTTTCGACCGACACGATCAAATGCGGCCGTCCGTCGCTAGCCCGGCCGCTGCTGAGGGCTCGTCGGGGCCTGGAACAACGCTAGGTCGGAAGGCCAGAACATAATGGTGCCGAAGCACGCAGACAGCGGCTGGGACAGCGAGGGCCACTGGGATCTTAACGTGGAATCCAACCGGATCCACTTTTCGGCTCGGTGGGCTGCGCTCGTCGGGGATGACGAGTCCGAACTCGGCACGAGTCCGGATGCGTGGCTCACAAAGGTGCACCCCGACGACCTCGACCGGGTCTCGGCGGCGCTCAAGTCCCTTCTGGAGAAGGGCGGACCGGACCGGTTCGATCTCCCGCACCGCATCCGCCACCGCGACGGCTCCTATCGCTGGATGTCGTGCCGCGGAAGCGTGCAGCGCAACGGCGCGGGCGCCGCCACGCGGGTCGTGGGCGCGCATGCCGACGTCACCGCCGACACCGTCATGGACCCGGTGACGGGCCTGCCCAACCGCCTTCTGCTGCTCGAGCACCTGGGCCGGTCGATCGAGCGGGCGAACCGCTACCAAGGCTTTCACTTCGCGCTGCTCTTCGTGGACCTCGATCGCGGCGAGTCGCGCGACACGCCGGCCGCATCGGCGGCAGGCGACCCGCTCCTGGTGGCGGCGGCGCGACGCCTGGAGACGTGCCTCCGCATCGGCGATGCCGCCTCCAGCTTCCGTCACGACGACGTGGTGGCGCGGCTGCAGGGCGACCAGTTCGCCATCCTGGTCGATGGCCTGAAAGAGGTCGGCGACGCGACCGTCGTCGCCGGTCGCGTGCTGGCGGAGCTGGTCACGCCGTTCCCGTCCCGTGGCCGTGAGGTTTTCCTCTCGCCCAGCGTCGGCGTGGCGGTGAGCGCGACCGGGTACGCCACGCCCAGCGCGGTGCTGCGCGACGCCGAAACCGCCCTGCACCGGGCCAAGCTGCTGGGCAAGGCGCGCTACGAAGTCTTCGACACCGCCATCTTGAAGTCGGCCCGCGCCGAGCTTCAGTTGGAAGCCGACTTCGCCGGCGCGCTCGACCGCGGCGAGTTCCAGGTGTTCTACCAGCCGGTCGTGGCGGTCGAGGCCCACGCCATCGTCGGCTTCGAAGCCCTGGCGCGGTGGCAGCACCCCGTGCTCGGGATGGTCTCACCGCTTGACTTCATCCCGCTGGCCGAGAAGACCGGCTTCATCCTGCCGCTCGGGATGTGGATCCTGCGCGAAGCGTGCCGCCATCTCAAGGCGTGGCAACAGCTCGCCGACGTGTCCCCGGATCTGTGGGTGTCGGTCAACGTCTCGGCCGTGCAATTCCAGGATGCGTCGCTCGTGGACGACGTCTCACAGGCCCTGGCGGACCTTGCCCTCGACCCGCGGCACCTGGTGCTGGAACTCACCGAAGGCATTGCCGCCGAGCGGCCCGAGGCGGTCAAGACGACGCTGATGCAACTGCGGTCCCTCGGCATCCGCATCAGCGTGGACGACTTCGGCACCGGCCATTCCTCCTTGGCGCGTCTGCGCCAGTTCCCGGTCGATTGCCTCAAGGTGGACCGCTCGTTCGTCAGAGGCATGGAAGACAGCGCCGACATGGCGGGCATCCTCGCCACCGTGAGTTCCATGGCCCGCCAACTCGGCTTGCGGGTAGTCGTCGAGGGGGTGGAGAACGAGGCGCAGCTGGCGCTCATGCGGCCACTCGACTGCGACGTCCAGGGCTACGTCTTCTCGAAGCCGCTCGACCCCGGCCGCGCCACGGCGCTGCTCGCGACGGGGCTGCCGGCGGCCGCAGCCGGTGTGGCTGCGGCGGCCACAGCAGCGCGCGCCGCCGACCCAGCCGCGGCCCCCGGGACGAAGAGATGGTGGGGGATGCCCGCCTACGCGGCCGCGGCGCTGCTGCTCCTTGGTGCGGTGGCGCTCGGCGTGCAACTCCGCGGCTCCCCCGGCGATCCGCAGCCGGGCGCGCGCAACGCCCAGGCCGGGACGCCCCCGACCACGAACGAGGGCCGCGCCGGCGTGACGGCCAAGCCCTCTGCCCCCTCCGCGGCTCCGGCCGTGAAGGCCGCCGCCAGAGTCGCGGCGCCCCCAGCGGATGCCGCCCCGGCTCCGGCGGCGAAGCCAGGGACAACGCGGGCGCCCGCCCCCCGCGTCGTGCACCGGCACCGTCTGGGCACCTGCCGCGGTGTGCTGAGCGTCTCTCGACAGGGGATCGAGTACGCCCCCGAGGGTGATGATCCGAAGGACGCCTTCCGCTTCGCTTACGGACAGTTCGTGCACAGCGTGGACGGCGACCGGCTGACCATCAAGACGAGCGAGCGGACGTTCCGCTTCGAGCCCCTCACCGTCAACGGCGTGCGCGACGGCAAAGACCTGGCGGCCCTGGGCGCCAGCCTCAACGCCCGTCGCTGAGACGCGGATTCAGCCGGGTGACGGTCGACGGCTCGGGCTTGGCGGACGCTTTCAACGACTTGACCCCGCTCGTGTTCAAGACCGCCGACTTCGGGAAGACCTGGACGCGGATCGTGGAAGGCATCGATGCCACCTCGAACCGACCCATTGTCGGAACATGTTTGGCGACGCGCATTGACATAACCTAGCGATAGGTTTACGATCCTGGACGTGACGTGGGCCGAGGTCATCCGCAAGCTGAAGGTAGCGGGGTTTGTCGAGGTCCGGTCCGGGAAAGGCAGTCATCTCCTGTTGACGCATCCCACGTCTGGCAAGGAAGTCTGGGTGGCCGTTCACACGAAGAAGGACGCCGGGCGGCTGGGCAACCGCATCCTGCGCGAGGCTGGTGTCGAATGACTCTCCTCTATCCGATTGTGCTGGAAGCCGAAGACAACGGGGCCACAAGCGCCTACGTGCCGGGGCTGCCCGTCTACGCCGCCGCAGACAGTGCGGCGAAGGCAGAACGCGCCATTCGTGCCGTCCTGACGGCATACTTGAAGGCGCATCCGGACACTCGACCTGGCGCACGAGTCCGCGTAGCGCGCTTCTCCGACAAGGGGATGACGCAGGTTGATATCGTCGGTGTCGCGGCTCTGGTCGGCGCCAGGCGCAGCGCACGGAAGGCGCGCGCCTCACGAGCGAACGGCCAGCTTGGTGGTCGGCCACGGAAGCCCGCGACCTCGTCCCCACGAGCCGGGAAGACACCTCGCTGAGCCGGCGGCTGACCAGTCCCCTGCTCATGCGACCGGCCTGAGACCCTCGATCTGCCGCGGCGCCAGGTCATGGCCCCGCGACTCAGCCAGACCACTCAGGTCTCGCCATCGCGCAGCACGACCACAGCACCGTTTTGAACACGGAGATGGGATTCCGCACCAATGCGGCTCTGTTCAGGGTAGGGTTATGTCATGGACGGAGGCGTCATGAACAGACGAACGGTGATGACAACGCTCGGCGGCGTAGTGGCCGTCGGATACGCCGGCCGCGCGAAAGCGGCGCCGGCCGCTGACACGAAGCTGCCGGTCGCCAGCGCGGGCGCGGCGAAGGACTTTCCCGGCGCGAAGGAGCCGCCGGACCCACACACCAACTACAAAGTCGCGTTCTCCGTCTCCGCGAAAGTGAAAGACGACGAAGTGCACCCGACGCTGAAATTGATTGGGCTGTACCTCAACACGCTCGCGCACAATGGGGTGCCAGCGAAGAGTCGCCATATCGCGGCGATGTTCCATCAGGGCGGCGGCGATGCCGTCTTCTCCAACGAGGTCTACAAGGCGCGGCACAACGGCGTCGACAACCCGAACATCGCCATCTTGAAGGAGCTACACGAGGCGGGCGTCGAACTCCGCGTGTGCGGACAGGGTCTGATGGGAAAGAAGGTCGATCCGTCGCAGCTGCTGCCAGGCGTCCAGGCCGACCTCTGGGCGATGGTGACGATGGTCAATCTGCAGTCGCGAGGGTACGTCCGGGTGGGCTGACGGCCCATCGGATCCTCTGCAGTCTGACGACCAGGCTGTTCACGTCGCGCGTTACGTCCGGCTCCCAGTCGAGGCCCATGTTTCACCTGTGCGACCCGACGGGGAGCTGGGCTTCAGCGCCTTCAGCTCCGGGATCAGCGGCCGATTCAGTTACGACATCAGGGAACAACGTCACCACGGTCGCGCTACCTGGCGTCGGTCTCGAACAGATCCCCTCGATGAACTAAGTCGTTTGAAACCGCCCGTGGGTTCATTCCAGGCGAACTCATGACTTCAGTTCCTTGCCCGTTGCAGCGCCAGATCGATCTCGCCTGCAGGGGTCGCCGCCGGCCGGCATCTTTGGCGAACGCGCGCCGTCAAGAGTGTACGAGGCCTCTCAGCGCAGTTTCGTGACGATGGCGTGGGCCAGCGCGATGGTGTTCGGCTTGACGGATTAACGGTGCCACCCGCCGGCACGCCGAGCTGAATCGTGAGGTGACGAGCGCCGGTCCACACCATCAACTCGGCGTAGGTATCGGCCTTGTCGCGAAAGAAGGCATGCCGCGCACCTTTCGTCCCAGGGACGCCGACAGCGACCTCCCGCGGTAGACATGGTAGCGCGGTCGATGCCGTCATCGCGCTCGCGTCGTTCTCCGGAAGGCGGCTGCAACCTCTCCCGCCAAGCGCGCGTCTCTCGTTCTAAAGGGTGCCGGCCCACACGGCCCCGCCGGCAACCCTGCCGCGCGGACCAGCCGTATCGACGCCCTGCTCCCCCAACTGCGGAGCGGCCCGGTGGCCGTTCCTTGAAACAAGCGTGGCCGGGCCCATGCCCGGCTCAGGAGTGGTATCCCTATGCGTAGAGTCGTACTCGCTCTTCTATCGATGGTTGCCCTTCTCACACCGGTCGTGGCGCGGGCCCAGGATGAGGGCGTCAAAGGCAAGGTGTCGCTGAGCATCAGAGGCGGCCTCGAAACCACGGTCAACGGCGACCTGCACGACAGCGGAAGCGGCACGGTGCTCGGCCTCCCGACCTCGGTCGATGCCAAGTCCTGGAACGACGTCTACGGCAGCTTCGGCATGGTGCGCTTCGGCGGCGGCATCGGCTACGGCGTGTCGGAGAATGTGGAGGTGATCGGTAACGTCAACTACGCGCGCGGCAGCGCGGACCGCCTGCAGGTGGGCACCGTTGCGGGCCTGGCGCTGAACGCCGAGTTCGCCGACTACGAGGACCTGTCGTTCGAGGGCGGCCTTCGCCTCCATGTCGCCGCGGCGAGCGCCGTCGATCCCTACATCAACATCGTCGGCGGCATCCGGCGCGTGTCGGCCATCCCGTCCACTTTCACGGTGCCGGCGGCCGGCGTCACCCTGCCTGATACGCCGTTCTACGACGACTCCACCGTGGGCCTGTTCGGCGGCGACTTCGGGATCGCGTTCAACCTCGGGCGCAACGTCTCGCTCGGCGGCGAGGTGGGCCTGCGTTGGCAGGGCGGCCTGAAGGACATCGAAGGCCTCGCGGGGACCGGCCTCGAGAATCTCAACGACGTCGGGGAGCGCTGGTCGCTGCCGGTGTCGGCGGTCTTGACCTTCCGCTTCTAGTCTCGACGCTATCTCATAGATGCGCGGAGGACAATCCGGGCGCACGCGAGTTGGACCATGCCGAGGTAGTTCTCGACATGCCGCTCCCAGCGCGTGACGACGCGGCGGCAGTTGTGGAGCCAGGCGAAGAGGCGTTCGATCTTCCACCGCCGGCGGGCCGCCGGAGGGGACGCCCATCCTGGGTGGGCGTGCGGCCGCGGCGTTTGGCGGCGATCATCTCGATGCCGTACTCGTCCATCAGGCGGCCATCGAGGGCGTCACTGTCGTAGCCGCGGTCGCCGATTAGGCGGGCCGGAGGTCGTGTCATGGCGCGCCCGTGCGCAGCACCCAGAGCACGGCGTTCAGCACCGCCTGCGGATCGGTCCACGGTCGCCCGCGACCGTCTGCACGGCGGCGAAGACGGAAGATCGGTTCGAGCACGGCCCACTGGGCGTCGGTCAGGTCCATGCCGTCGAGCACGACGGCGATCCTAGCGATGTTTCAGGCCGCTCTCGATGTCTATGAGATAGCTTCTAGAGTCGCCTCGGGTGCGGTCACGCCGGTCCTCCGCGTCATTCAACTGCACTGCGTCAGCGGCGACCTTGTTTTGGATGTCTTGAATCGTCCGGTCCGCTTGGCTCTCAAGGCCACCGCCAAAGTAGTACCACCCCCACCGTCCCATGAACACAGGTCCGAGCACGGCACCTGCGGCGTTTGTACTTGCACTGCTTTGAACGACGGTTGCATCCGGCGCGGTTGTTGAACGGGCGGGGCGGCCTTCAGCGCAATGACGCCCGCCCCCATAAGCGCACCGCCTACAGTGATGATGATGGGTTGCGCGATCCTAAACCGTGTTGCCGTGAAGAGCACGAACACTCTGAACAGCGCGATGACTACCCCCAACACAGCCGAGAGCAGGCCGAGAATCCGTTTACCGGACATCGATACCATCCCCTCTCTTGGACCAAGCCCCCACGCGTCGGTCAGAAGTTCACAATTTCTCAGCGTGTTCGCTATAACCGGTATCGGTCTGCCAGAAGGGGCCAATAGATTCAGGCAGTTCTCAGTTTGCCGCTAATCGTCGCCTCGAGATCCAGGAGGAGACGATCGCTGGTCGTTGTCGTATGCTACGAGCGATTCCATGTCGGATACATCAGCAACCCAGGGGCATGACGAGCGCCGTCAACGCGAGCGGCGCAAGCTCGAATCCGCCGACTTCCGCCGTATCAACTTCGGATGCGGGCCGTTCCCACTCGACGGATGGCTGAACACCGACGGCGGCGACGGGCGGATCTTCACGGCGCCGGACGATCCCCGGATCGTCGCCCTCGACGTCTGGGAGTTCCTGGACCTCGTGCCCTCGAACGCCGCGGAGTTCATCACGTCCGAGCAGTTCTTCGAGCACTTCGATCGCCACGAGGGGCATCGGCTCATCAGACAGTGGTACCGGGTCCTCAGGCCGGGCGGTGTCCTCCGCATCCAGTGTCCGGACCTCGAGAAAGAGGTCCGCCTCTACCTCGACCTGCTGGACGGAGTCTCGTGGGACGAGACCGTGGTTCCGCACCGCTGCCGCCACATCGCGCAGTCCTCCGAACCGGCCGCGACGTTGATCGAGGGCGAGCGGTACACCCGGGCGATGCTGCTCAACAACGGCATGCGCCTCGACGGCCACAAGTTTCTCTACGACTTCGAGACGCTGGCGCAGTCCCTGTCGCTGGCGGGCTTTCGCCAGATCGTCCGGGAACGCTTCGGATGCTCCACGCACGAGGCGCTTCGCGGCATCGACCGGCACGACGGGGGGGAGACCGGCCGCCACTGGATCCCGGGCATCGTCCTGACGGTGGAGGCGACGAAATAAGGGCCCGCCAGCGTGGGCATCGCCGGCACCGGGCCAGGGTGGCTCGGCCTGGGTCAGGCCATGACGTCGAGCAGCGAGCCGATCAGTTCGTCGGCCGCCCGCACCACGGCGAGGCTGGCGCGCACCTCGTGCCGAGCGCGTTTCAACTCGATGACGCTTCCCCCCAGATCGTCGGCGGCGCCGTCGCGCGCGATGCGCGCGGCCGCGCGATCCAGCCGGGCGCCCCCGGCGGCCAGCCCGGCCAACCCCGAGTTGATGGCTCCCGTCATGCGTGTCCCCGAACTCTCAATCGGCTGTCACGGCGCGAGCTTGAGTCCCGCGCCACCCCGATGTCGCGGATGCGGCAACTGCGCGCCTGTTCGGGTGTGCGGGCGAAGATGGGGAGACGGCGCCCGCTCGACCATGGCGCCGTCGAGGATCTTCTCGAGCCCGCCAAGCACGCTCGGCGCGGAGCGGCGCAGATCCGGCACCACGGTGGCGCCGCCGTGGCAGCGGACGCAGGAGGTGGCAAAGAGTTTCCCGCCCGCGGCGATAGCACGTGGCCCCCACGCCGGCCGTGGCGTGGCCTGACAGCGGACGGTCCGACGGACCTACTGGCGCGGCCCGGTCTGGTCGCCGATAACAGGCTCGGACGCCCGAGGCGCATAGTAGCCGCTGCGCGTGCGAGCCACGCCAACGGCCGGTGGCAGCACGCGGACCGCGACACGCCTGAAGGCTTCGCCACGTCCGGTCATCTGCGGAAGGTAGCCAAGGTCGTACTGGCTGTCCAGCTCGCAGGCAATCGCTTCGTACACCCCGGCCAGCTCGCTGGCCTTGGTCGGCGAGAAGCTTCGGCCACCCGTGTCGCTGGCCAGCGCCCGGAGATCGAACCTCGCACGCGCCTGCGCGCGGGGGATGTGCAGAGCCGGCACCGAATCGACGGTGCTCAGCACAATCAGGTACACGCTGGCGCCGACACGCCGCGCCGTGTCGGCCACATCTTCGGCGGACAGGTGGCTCGAGGTGTCGAGGCCATCGGACAGCAGCACGAGCACCTTGCGCCTGATCTCTCTAACGTGCCCGCGCGCCTGGTCCCACTGCCGACCTTTCTCGAGCTCCCTCAGCGCGACATAGAGTCCGTCGAAGATCGCCGACGAGCCGGACGCAGACACATCGTCGAGCCCGGCTGCGGTTTCGGCGTGGTTGCTGGAGAACGGCCGCCGCACGGAGACCGACGCGGTGACCGCGAGGATGGCGCTTCGATCGTGCGGCTCGAGCGACTGCAGCAGCCCTCTCGCAGCCGCCCGCACCATCGGCATGTCGGCGCGCATGCTGCCGCTGGCGTCGATCACCAGCGCCACGTCCACGGGTACCTCACCCGCCGCGAAGAACGAGACGGGCTGACGGACACCGTCCTCGACCACGACGAAATCAGGGGCGGTCAGGTCCGTCACGTATCGCCCGGATCCGTCGGTCACGGTCACGGTCAGTGCCACCATTTCGACACCGGTCCGGAATTCCGACACCTGCGCGGTTACCGCATCCGGCCGTGCGAGCACGATCGAACCGGCAACCGTCATCACCATCGCCGCACGAGTGAAATCCTGCCTCCCCATACACTTGCAGGGACGAGCGCGGAAGCCGGTTGCTGATCGGTCCGGGCGCGTCCGAGCCCTCCGTCGCTTGCCGAATCCATCGCCGCTCGGCGGCCGAGGCCTGCCGAGCCTTGCTGAACTCGACTGAAAGCAAGTTGCATACCGCGCCGACGTGAGCGCCTCAGAGCCTGGCGATGAGATCTCGCCTGCCGTCCTGTCTACTTCGGCTGGATCCTCGCGATCCTGTTGCCCTGGATTCCGAGACCCGCCCCAGGATGGCGTGCGCCGTCGGTGCGAGCGTCTTGGCCGGTGGAGCGCTCGCGGACAGTTGCGCCAGCGCCGCCGGCGAGTCCCTGGTCAGTTGTTGCGAGTGACGGCACATGGAACAGCAACGGCGTTCAGCGGCCGCCGTCTTGCTCGTGTCCTGGGCAATGGACGATTCGCCGACAGGCGCTCTCGGTCGGCCTCCCCAGCAGCCGCAGCCGCCACCGCTTGACAATGAGAACGACGGCGACAAACAGGGATACGCAATGATGACGGATCATCATGCCTTTCCGAACGTGGAGTTGGGGCCAGGCACACTCTACGGGGCCATTACGCGGCTCGAGCAGCGTGGGTTCATTCGACCCGTGGCCGGCACCGATCGACGACAACCGTGACGAGCCGCCCGTCGAGCACGCCGACGTAGACCTTGTCCCTGTCGAACGCGGCGCCGCGATTCACGACGTCGCAGCATGCGAGCTGGTCGTACTTGCGGTGCACTTCGGGGTCGTACTTCCAGAGCTGGCGGCCGGTCCTGGCGTCGACCGCGTAGGTGACGCTCCACGAGCCGGTCGTGTACATCACGCCGTCGATGACCAGGGGCGTGGCCTCGAGGCCGCGGTCGGTAGCGGTCTCGAACTGCCAGGCCAGGCCAAGCTGGGAGACGTTGCGGTCGTTGATCTGGTCGAGCGGGCTGAAGCGCTGCTCGTAGTCGTCGCGGCCGTACGACAGCCAGTCCTGGGACCGCGACTCCGCCGACGCACGGGCCGCGTCGTCGACAGGGGCGGCCGGCCGCTGCCGGGCGGTGCCGGAGGCGGCGGAGATTGCGAGCAGGACGGCGACGGCACCAGCACGCATGCGGGTCATGAGCGCTCCTTTCGGTCTCCCGCCACGGGAACACGGCGCGGCCCGAATCGCCGCCAGCCTCGCACTTCCCGGCCCGGGCGCCCCTCAAAAGCACACGGGAAAGGCGAGGATAGGCCAATCTCAACAATGCTGGAGGCGCCCTTGTTTGATGACCCTGCCTGGACGGCGCGATCGGAACGTGCTGCGTACATGTAACCTCATGGGAGATGGGCACCAAGGGGCCGATGAAGGTGGACCGACGAACGTTCCTCCACTCCACCGCCAGTGCCGGCATCGGCCTGGCGGTCACGGATGGCACCGGCGCACTCGATGCCGCGCAGCCCGACACCTCCGTGCGCGTGCGCCTGATTCGACACGCGACGTGCGTCATCCACTACGGCGCCAGGACGTTGCTCGTCGATCCGATGCTCGGCGACCAGGGGGTGATGCCGCCCATCGCCCGCTCGCCGAACCCGCGGCCGAACCCGCTGGTCCCGCTTCCGATGCCCGCCGCGCGCGTGCTGGACGGCGTCGATGCGTTCCTGGTCACGCACACGCACTCCGATCACTGGGACGCCGCGGCGACGACGCTCGTGCCCAGGGATGCGGCGCTCCTGATCCAACCGCCCGACGCCAAGAAGTTTGCCGACTGGGGATTCTCGGCCGCGCAGCCCGTGACCGATTCGGTGGCGTGGAAGGGCATCAGGATTTCGCGCACGGGCGGCCAACACGGCCGAGGTGCGGTCGGAGAGCGTCTCGCGCCGGTTTCCGGCTTTGTCCTGAGCGGAAGCGGCCAGCCGACGCTCTATGTCGCCGGCGACACCGTCTGGTGCCCGGAGGTTGCCGCCGCCATCGAATCTCACAAGCCGGACATCATCATCGTCAACGCCGGTGCCGCACAGTTCCTCGAGGGTGGGGTGATCACGATGGACGTCGACGATGTCGTCGAAGTGTGCCGCGCGGCGCCCAGGGCACGCGTGATTGCCGTCCACATGGAGGCGATCAACCACTGCGTGTTGACCCGACGTGCGCTGCGCGCCGGGCTCGCAAAGGCAGCCGTCAAGACGACGGTGCTGATTCCGGACGACGGGGAGGAGCCGCGCCTGGGATGAACGCCAGCGAGGGACTGTGAGCCGCCCGCACCCAGTCCGCCGCGCCCACGGCCCGTGCAGCGTGCATACAATTCCCTCATGTCACGACTCACCTTCGCCGCGGCCACCGCCGTCATCCTCCTGGCGCACCAGGGCCTGCCGGCACAGCAGCCCACCGCCCCGCCCGACGACACCGCGCGGATCAACGCCTGGTTCGAGGCGAAGTACGAGGAACAGCTCGCCTTCAGCCCCATCCAGCAGACCTTCCTCGGCCGGAAGTCCGCCGCCATCGACGACATGTCCATCGCCGCGCAGGACCAGCAGTTGGCGTGGCGACGCGCGTCGGTCGCCGAGATGAAGCGTTCGTTCGACTACGCGAAGCTCTCGCCCGAGGCGCAGACGTCGTACGACCTGTGGATCTACCAGCTGCAGCAGGCGGAGGCGGCCCTGCCCTTCCGGTCCAACGCCTACGTCTTCGATCAGATGTCGGCCATTCACGCCTTCTTCCCCCAGCTGCTCATCGCCTTCCACCGCGTGGACGAAGCCGCGGACCTGGAGGCGTACGTGGCGCGCATCCGCGAGTCGGGACGGGCGGTGCGGCAGCTCATCGAGATCTCGAAGCGCAATGTCGTCGCGGGCGTGCGGCCTCCCCGCTTCGCGTTCGACTTCGTCATCGACGAGTCCACGAAGATCATTTCCGGCGCGCCGTTCGACGAAAGCGGCACCGACAGCGCGGTCTGGGCCGACGTCAAGGCCAAGGTGGCTGACCTGCAGAAGAAGGGCACGCTGGACGCTGCGAAGGCGAAGGCGCTGCTGGACGGGGCGCGCGCGGAGCTGACCGGCCCGTTCAGGGCGGCGTACCAGGACCTCATCGCCTGGCAGAAAGAGGACCGCGTCAACGCGCCCGAGAAGACCTCCGGCGTCGGCTCGATGCCCAACGGGGCGGCGTACTACCGCGAGCGGCTCGCCAACCAGACCACGACGACGCTGCCCGCCGACCAGATTCACCAGATCGGTCTGGACGAGGTCGCTCGCCTGCGCAAGGAGATGGACCAGGTCCGCGCGGAAGTGGGCTTCACGGGCGACCTGCAGGCCTTCTTCGCGGAGCTCCGCGACAAGAAGGACGACCCGCGCTACTACTACCCGGACACGGACGAGGGGCGCGCGGCGTACATCAGGGACGCAACGGCCGCCATCGATCGGATCAAGGCCGTGCTGCCGAAGTACTTCGGCATCCTCCCGAAGGCGGACCTCGTCGTCAAGCGCGTGGAGCCGTTCCGCGAACAGCCGGGCGCCGCGCAGCATTACTTCCCGAGCACACCGGACGGCTCGCGACCGGGCGTCTACTACGCGCACCTCTCGGACATGAAGGCGATGCCGAGGGCGGAGCTGGAAGTCATCGCCTATCACGAGGGCCTGCCGGGCCACCACATGCAGGTGGCCATCGCGCAGGAGCTGACGACCATTCCGACGTTCCGGCGGCAGGGAATCTTCACGCCGTACGCGGAGGGCTGGGGGCTCTACTCCGAGTGGCTCGCGCGCGAGATGCCCGGCACCTACCAGGATCCCTACTCGCGCTTCGGCCGGCTCGGCTCGGAGATCTGGCGGGCCATCCGACTGGTGGTCGACACGGGCCTGCACGCGAAGGGCTGGTCCGAGGAGCAGGCCGTGCAGTACTTCCTCGCCAACTCGGCGACGACCGAGGCGCAGGCGCGCTCCGAGGTGCGGCGCTACATGGTCACGCCGGGCCAGGCCACGGCCTACAAGATCGGGATGCTGAAGATCCAGGAACTGCGACGCAAGGCGGAGGCCGCGCTCGGCGATCGGTTCGACATTCGTGCGTTCCACGACACGGTGCTTGGCGGCGGCTCGATGCCGCTCACCATGCTGGAGCAGCGGATCGACCGGTGGATCGCGTCGGTACTCGCGTCGAAGCCCACCCCTGAGCCATCGTGATCCAGGCGGCCTGGCCGGCGCGACGTTCAGGAGACGTCACGCCGCCCTGGCACGCCTTGCACGCGGCCGGCGCGTGCCGAACTACTTCTTCGTGCGGCGGATGTAGGTCACGTGCGTGACGCCCGTGATCTTCCCGTCCTTGTCCATCCGGATGTATTCGTTGTTGATCGTGTTGTTGTCCGCAGACAGCGTGTTGATGACCACCTGGTAGACGACCCCGTCCCGCTTGTTGAGGATGCGGGTGCTCTTGGCGTCGATGATCTCGACCGCCGTCTCCGAGTTCTGCTGCCCGGTGACGGGGCGGAACTGGCCGTCGAACATCGTCACGTAGCTCCACGTGGCCTTCGGATCACTGGGGTTGCTGACCGTGATCGTCATGCCGCCCTGCTCGTGGGGCTCGTAGGTCATCACGTTGTTCGGGTTGGTCGAGTTGTCCCAGACGCCGAAACGGGTGGCGCCGGGATTCTGGGCCCAGCTGGAAGTGGCGGACACAAGCACGACCGTGAGGGCCGCCGCGCAGCCGAATAGCGTTCGCACACCCATCGATTTACACCTCTTGTCGCGGTCGAAGACTGGTTCGTTCGGGCCAACATCGGCATTCGGGCCACGGCGACAACGACCGTGGAGTCCTGAAGTCTATCAGGTCGCGTGCGTTGGGTCCGTGATGGCCCGATCGAGGACGGCGCCCTTCTCGTACTCCGATCGCGAGGACGCCCACCTTTGTCTCCCCCTCGATGACCTTCCGCCACCGGCACCTGGCGTCTTTCGGAGGGAAACCACGCGTTCGGACGATGGCATCACCCTTGCCTTCAGCCGAGGCGTGTCCCAATCCCCCACGCACTCGGGATATGCCGAGCCGACGGTCATGTGGCGAATGAGCCGCGGCGATGGCCAGTCGTCACATGCCATCATCGATCCGCGCCCGGACCGCGCGGCGGTCATCTGGTTCGTCAACGGTTGCCCGCTGGGCGTTCGCGAGTTCGACGACTGGAACAGCGCACTGCGCTGGTGCGAGCAGATGCAGGCCCAGAACTGGGCCGCGGGCTGGCGCGTCACGTCCGAGTAGACGACGCCCCTGGCGGAACAGGCGTGACCTCGCGTCAACTCCACCTGCAGGCGCTGGCTGAGGCTGTCGTGCACGATCCCGGTCGCCGGCCACCTCACGAAGCAGGTCGATGGCGATGCCAGCCGAGCGCAACACGCCGTTGAGCGTCGAGTCGAAGAGATAGTCGCCGACGACCACCACGCCCGGATGCCGGAGCGGTTCGGGCCGATGCGCCACTCGCGGATTCCGAAGCCGGAATCCGCCCGGCTGCCCGCTCAGCGCGCCCGCCCACCGGTGCACCTTGGCTTCCACGAAACAGGCGCGGCCCTCGTCGCGCAGCGAGGCCGGGAGGGCATCAAGGACGCGGCCAACGAGCGTGCGGTCGTCCGCGCGACAGAGCGACCTCGCATCGGCGCCAGCCAGGAGCCATCCGAGAACACCGTGGTCGTGCGCGTCGTGGCGCCCGCTCTCGTCGTAGACGCAGCAGCCGCCGAACGCGTCGAGCATGACCCACGAGCCGCTGAACGCCTTCCGCCAGAACGGCCTGTCGAAGAGGACCGAGACACGCAGGTAGTGGCCCGGCGAGTCGTAATGCGCGACGTGCGCGGCCATCGCGCGACGGAGGCGCTCGCCTGACATCTCGATCGCCGCCAGTTGGCTGTATGGGAGCGCCAGCACGACGGCGTCGAACTCCCGTTCGACGACGGTTGGCCCGCGCCGGAACCGAACCGCGTATCGATCCTGGCGAGTTCGGGACACGTGAACGACGGCGGCTTCCAGCTCGACGTCGGTTCTCGTCAGGCCGGCCGCCAGTCGCCGCGGCAGCAGCTCCATGCCACCGTGGATCCAGTACTGGGCACCATAGCCCGGCACGGATTTCAGGAAGTTCCGCAGCCCGACGAGCCCGTTCGTGAGGTGCGGCTCGGTCGCCATGTCGCTGTGGGCCTCGACTGTCAGATACTTCCTCGCCACCGGATCGGTCACCTCGTCCAGGATCTCCGCGGCCGTGCGCCGTGCCCACGGATGCCGGTTGTCGTCCTCGACGAACCCGCGAGACCAGCTCGCGAGCGGGAGCATGGCCGAGGCACGGCGACGGAAGTCCTGGATGGCCCTCAGGGCAGGGTCTCCGAAATGTCGCCGGAGGTCGGTCTCGTCTCGGAGGAGCGTGCCGTCGAGCACGACCGCGCGGCTGCCGGTGGGTACGGTGCTCAACCCCAGGTCCCGAATCAGCTGGCGGAGTGGGTCCGGGCCAATCGCGTCGTAGGCGTAGCACTCGGCCACGCCGGCCTCGTACTTCACCGGCGCCGCGTCGAACCGTCGGGTCTGCATCTTGCCGCCGAGACAATCGCTCGCTTCGAGCAGCGTGGCCCTCCATCCTGGCCCGCAGCGCTGCTCGAGCAGGTGCGCGGTCATCAGGCCGGCCGGCCCTCCACCGATGATGGCCACACTCGTCATACACACCCTTCCCGAGGTGGCGAAGGGCCACGGCCCGCCGCGCCATCTCCTTCGACCGCTCGAGTCTGTGTGGTATTACGCAGGCGCTGGTGAAGACCGGACACGGTGCCGTGATCCGGGAGGTATGTGCGGGTTCCCGCGACGACTATCGGAGCGACTCGCGCAGCAGCAGCCTGGCTTTCTCCCAGGCCCGCCGGACCGTCCGATCGGTCACGCCCAGCGCGTCGGCGGTCTCGAGCTCGGTCAGCCCGCCAAAGTACCGCAGCTCGACCACGTGAGCCAGGCGCGGGTCGAACGACGCGAGCTTGTCCAGCGCCTCATGCACGCTCAGGATCTCGTCTTCCGGGGGCATGGTGCTCGCGGCCAGGTGTTCGGCCAGCGCGACGTGCGCGACCTCGCCGCCCCGTCGACCCGCCTTGCGGCGGCGCGCCAGGTCGACAATGACGGAGCGCATGACTCGCCCTGCCCATCGCATGAAGTGGACGCGATCCTCGATGCGCAGGCGACCGGCCGTCGCGAACCGCAGGTACGATTCCTGCACGAGCGACCCGGTGTCCAGCAGCGTGTTGCGCCCACCCGCGCGCAGGCGCGCGCGCGCCAGCTTGCGCAGGTCGTCGTACGTCACGGCGAACAGCTCATCCGCGGCGCGCGCATCACCCTCCGCCGCACGCTGAATCAACCCGGTCAAGTCGGCCCGATCGTTCACGCTCCTTTATATGCCAGTCCGCCGCATCCACCGTCCGCCGAATCGAGCCCGGCGATCCCGTTCACGCCAGCAAGAACGAGCGCTGTAACGCCGGTGCGTCTGCCAACACCAGCTGTGCATGGATGTCCGGTGCGGCGTGCGCAACATGCGTGCGCGCACCACCCGGCGCGCTATGATGGCGCGCTCCCTCGGTTGTTGCCCCATATGGATGCCGCCGTCCTTGCAACGCTGAGCCGGCTGCTCGACGAGGCGCTCGAGCGCAGCCCCGACGAGCGGACCGCCTGGCTGGAGAGCCTGGGCCCGGAGTACGACGACGTCAGGCCACGGCTGAAGCGTCTCCTCGGCGCCCACGGGTCGCCCGATGCGTCCGATTTCCTCGGGACGCTGCCGAAGCTCGGCCCCTCGGACACGAACCTCACCGAGTCGCCAGACGAGTCGACCGCACGCTCCGGGACCGCCATCGGGCCCTATCGCCTCGTCCGCCAGCTGGCAGTCGGCGGCATGGGGTCGGTGTGGCTGGCCGAGCGCATCGACGGGCTGGTGAAGCGGCCGGTCGCACTCAAGCTGCCTCGCGGCGCGTGGCGCCGGATGGGACTGGCCGAGCGCATGGCGCGCGAGCGCGAGATCCTCGCCTCCCTCGATCACCCGCACATCGCGCGGCTCTACGACGCGGGCATCGCACCGGATGGCCAGCCCTATCTCGCGCTGGAGTACGTGGACGGGCGCCCGATCGACCAGTACTGCCGTGACGCGCGGCTGGATATCGAGGCGCGGCTGCGGCTGTTCCAGCAGGTGGTGAGCGCGGTCTCGCACGCGCACGCGCGGCTGGTGGTGCACCGGGACCTCAAACCGTCCAACATCCTGGTCACCTCCGAGGGGCAGGTGCGGTTGCTCGATTTCGGTATCGCCAAGCTGCTCGAGCAGTCCGCCGCTCCCGACTCGGCGCTCACCGAGGTGTCAGGGCGGGCACTCACACCGGACTACGCGTCGCCCGAGCAGATTACCGGCGCGCCCATCGGGACCGCGTCGGACGTGTACTCCCTCGGGGTCGTCCTCTACGAGCTGCTGACCGGCGCCAGGCCCTACCGTCTCAAGCGCGGTTCGCCAGCCGCGCTCGAAGAGGCCATCCTCGAGGCCGAACCGCTTCGACCGAGCCAGGTCGTCGATGGTGCGCTTCGCAAGGCGCTACGTGGCGATCTCGACTGGATTGTCGCCAGGGCGATGCGCAAGGAGCCGGACCAGCGGTACCCGTCGGCCGACGCCTTCGGAGCCGACATCGAGCGCCACCTTCGACAGCAGCCCGTCGAGGCCGCGGCGCCGTCCGCCGCGTACCGGCTCGGGAAGTTCGCGCGCCGCCATCGCGTCGGTCTCGGGATCTCGGCGGTGGTGATGCTCGCGCTCATCGGCGGCATCGTCGGCACGACCACCGGCCTGGTACGGGCGCGCACCGCGGAAGCGGCGGCGCAGGTGTCGGCGGAGGCCGCCCGCGTGGACGCGGCCACGGCCGACCGCGTCACGCAGTTCATGCTCGACCTGTTCAAGGTCACGACGCCTGAGGAGGCGGATGGGCGCAACGTGACCGCTCGCGAGATGCTCGATCGCGGCGCAGCGCGCGTGCGGGCCGAGCTGGCGCAGGAACCGCTCGTGCAGGCGCGGATGCTGCAGGCGCTGGGCGACGCCTACTCCGCGCTCGCGTTGTACCCGGAGGCGCGGAGCATACTCGAGGACGCGGTGAGCGTGGCGCGGAGCCTCGGCCAGCATGGCGAGCGTAACCTCGCGCTGGCGCTCTACGCCCTGGGCCAGCTCCGTCGGCGGCTCGACGATGCGGCCGGTGCCGAGAGCGCGGTGCGCGAGGCCCTGGGCATCCGCGAACGACTCGACGGGGCCGACCACGTCGAGCTGGGGCCCCTCCTCAACGAGCTGGCGATGCTGCTCCGCACGAAGGACCCTGCTGAAGCCGAGCGACTGTACCGGCGCACGTACGCCATCCTCGTCGCGGCGCATGGGCCCGGCAACGGCGACGCCGGCGTGGTGCTGGCAAACATCGGTTCGATCCAGAGCCGGACCCGCCGCTACGCGGAAGCCCGCGAGAGTCTCACGCAGGCCCTGGCGATGGTCACCGAGCACCACGGCGAGCGCGATCCCCGTGTGGCGGGCATCCTTGGGAACCTGGCGCTCGCCGAACGCGAGCTGGGCAACACCCGGCGAGCGCTCGAGCTCCACTCGAGAGACCTCGAGCTGTCCACGCAGGCGCTGGGACCGGACCATCCGGCCGTCGGGACCATCTGGCTCAACCTCGCGCGGTCCACGCAGAGGCTTGGCGACTACGCCACCGCGCTCGACCAGGTCGAGCGGGCGATGGCCATCTTCCGCAAGCACTTCCGCGCGGAGCACGCGCTGATTCTCACGAGCCAGAACAGCCGCGCGCTGTACATGGACCGACTGAAACGCACCGACGCCGCGGAGGGCCTCCTGAAGGGCCAGCTCGAGCTCACCCCGGAGAGCACCGAGGGACGGACGGCGTTGCTGGTCAGCCGGCTCCAGCTCGCCGACATCGAGCGCCGGGCGAATCGCCGCGACCAGGCGCTCGCGCTGGCCCGGGCCGTGCTCGACGATCCCCTCACGGGCAACGATCCCAAACTGCAGGCCGACGCGCATTGGGCACGCGCGTGTGCGCTCGCCGTTCAGGCTCCCGACGAAGCGGCGCTGGCCCGCACGCGCGCACGGCAGGTGCAGGAGGCAGACCCGCAGGCCACTGCGCATGGCCGGCTGTATGCCGAGGCCCGGGACGCAGCCTGCGGCGGGGATCAGGAGGGCGCCCTGCGGTTCCTGCAGCAAGCCGTGGCGAGCGGCTTCGCGGATCCAGTGGTCCTGGACGATCCCGTATTCGACACGCTCCGGGATGTGCCCGCCTTCGAGGCGCTGGCCAGTGCCGCGGGCCGGATGTGATGTCCGGATCCGCTCCTGCTTTTCGTCTTTCCTTCCAGGCCGGCACCCGCCACGCGCGGTGGACATTACCCGCCGGCCGGGAGATCGCCTGCCATGACTGCCGACACGCACCATGCCACCCCGAACCGCCGCACTGCTCGGCTCGTCCCCACGGTCCTGCTGGCGGGCGCGCTGGCGTTCGTGTCTGGCACGACCACGCAGGCCAGTTGGCAGCTGCCGCCCCTCCTGATCATCCAGTACCAGCTGATCGACTCGGCGCCGCACCCCAACGGCGTCGACTACGTGTTGCGCGCGCGGTTGCTGAATCTCGGGCCCGCCATCCCCGGTGCGACGGCGCGCCTGACGGGCACCTCGGCGGCCGTGACACTCCTGGACGATGTCGTGACGTTCGGGCCGATGGAGCGGTTCGGATCGGTCTGGAGCACGGACACGTTCGCGATTCGCCGCCACGGCAAGTGGCTCGACGTGCTGTCGACCCTTCGCTGGACCATTGCGCCGCTCACGGGCAACCAGCCCCCGGTCGCCGACGCCGGGCCGGACCGGACCGTCCACGTGCCCGATGTCGCCCAGCTCGATGGCAGCGGGTCGTTCGACCCGGACGGCGATGCCCTGACGTTCTCGTGGCGGCTGGACGAGCGTCCGGCCACGAGTCAGGCGACACTCGATGACGCCGCGGCCGTGCGCCCGGCGCTCACGATCGACGCACCGGGTGCGTATGTCGTGCGGCTGACGGTCCATGACGGGCTGGCCGCCAGTCAGACGGACACCGTCGTCCTTCGGACCGACAACTCGCTGCCGGTGGCAAACGCTGGAGCGGACGGAACCGCACGCGTCGGCGACGAAGTGACCCTCGACGGCAGTGGCTCGTCGGACGTCGATGGCGATGTGCTGACCTACGCGTGGTCGCTCATCGCTCGGCCCGACGGGAGCGCTGCAACGCTCGACGCTCCATACGCGGTGGCGCCCGGGTTCGTCGTGGACCAGCCTGGCGACTACGTCGCGCAGCTCGTCGTCAACGACGGCACCGCTCACAGCGCCGCCGACACCGTGGTCATCAGCACGCTGAACAGCAGGCCGGTCGCCAACGCCGGGCCTGATCAGGCCGTCGTCGTGGGCCAAGGCACCTCCCTCGACGGCAGCGGCTCGTCCGATCCCGATGGCGACCCATTGACGTTCCAATGGGGATTCACGGCGCGTCCAGCCGGGAGCTCGGCGATCATCGCGGATCCCACGGCCCCCGTGGCCACCTTCGTGGCGGACGTGCCGGGTGACTACGCCGTGCAGCTGATCGTCAGCGACGGCCAGGTGGAGAGCCTCCCGGATACCGTGCTGATCTCGACGACCAATGCGGCACCTGCGGCCGACGCCGGCCCCGACCAGCTCGGTGTGCCGGTGGGCTCGACCGTGACGCTGGACGGGAGCGGTTCGACCGACCCCGATGGCCATGCCCTGACCTACACGTGGTCGCTCATTTCACGGCCGTCGGGCAGCCTCGCCCAGTTGTCCGAGACGGGCGCAGTGGAACCGTCGCTCGTCGCGGACGTGGCCGACGACTACGTCGCGCAGCTCGTCGTGCACGACGGCTTCACGAGCAGCGCGCCGGACACGGTCCGGATTCAGGCGGTCGCTCCCGTCATCGTGACGATCGAGGCCACCACCGATGCCTCGGAGGTCGGGCCGGACGCCGGGAGCTTCACCATCGCCCGCACCGGGCCCACCGACAATGCGCTCGACGTCGACGTCCTCGTGCAGGGCAGCGCGACCAACGGGGTGGACTACGCGACGATTCCGGATGTCATCACCATTCCGGCAGGATCGGCGGCGGCAACCGTCACCGTCCTGCCCGTGGACGACGGGGTGGTCGAAGGGACGGAAGGCGTGATCCTCACCCTCCAGCCAGGCTCCGGCTACGCCGTCGGCAGTCCAGGCATGGCGCAGGTGGTCATCGCCGACAGCAGCCGTCCCACGGTGACAGTGTCGGCTACCGTCCCCGAGGCGCGCGAGGCGGGTCCCGTGGCGGGCGCGTTCACCTTCGTCCGAACAGGCCCGACATCGTCTTCCCTGCAAGTGCTCTTCGCCAGATCAGGGACGGCAAGCGACGCCGCCGACTACGTGAGTATCGGCGGCGCGACTGCCATCGTCACCATCCCTGCCGGCGAGTCCTCAATCGTATTGCCGATCGAGCCCTACCAGGACAACCTGGTCGAGGGACCGGAGACCGTGGTCGTCACGCTCAGTGCCGCCGGCGCGTACCTCGTCGGCACGCCCGCCGGCGCAGAGGTGACGATCCTGGACGATCCCGCCATCGTGTCCATCACGGCGATTGATGCGAACGCCGCCGAGCAGGGGTCCGACCCCGGAGTCGTTCTCCTCTCGAGGGACGGCGGCGATCTGTCCGCGGCGCTCGACGTCGGCCTGCAGTTCGGCGGGACAGCCAGCACGCAAGACTTCGCGAGCGTGCCGGCGACGGTCGCGATTCCCGCGGGCCAGGCCGAGCTGCGGATCACGATCGAGCCACGGCGCGACAACCTGGTCGAGACTCCGGAGGCGGTCGTTGTCACGCTCGCTCCGCGGACGACGTACCGGATCGGGGCGCCGAGCGCCACGGTGACCATCGCGGACGATCCGCCTGTCGCCGGCGTCGTTGCGAGCGATGCGGACGCCTCGGAATCGGGTCCCGATCACGGTGCGTTCACGTTCGTCAGGACGGGCGGCGATCTCGCGGCGCCGCTGGTGGTGTTCTTCTCCAGGTCTGGGACCGCCACCAGCGGCGCGGACTACGTGAGCATCGGCGGCAGCACGGCCACCGTCACCATTCCGGCGGGCGACTCGTCGGTTGTCGTGACCATCACCGTCATTCCCGATGCCGTAGTCGAGCCTCCGGAGACCGTCGAGGTCACCATCGTTCCCAGGGTGAGCTACCTCATCGGGACGCCCGGCTCAGCGACCGTCGTCATACAGGATGGGCTCCCGTAGCGGGCCCTGCTCTCTACGGTTCCTTCTTTGGCTCGGTCTCCTTCGCGCGCTCACCGGAGAGGATATTGCTCATCGCGTAGTTGCCCTCGTGACAGGCGTACTCGAAGACCTGCTCGTCCATGCGCGTGAACGGCAGCTCGCCGGTGAACGCCGCAGTGAACGTGGAGGGGTCCTCCATCGTGAAGCGGTACAGCAGCGTGTCGGGGCCGATGCGGGTGAACCGCTCGGTCACCTTCAGGTCGTCCGAGGCGCCGCGATACGCCCACAGGATGCTGGTCTGCGCCAGCTGCAGCGGGTGGATGTTGGTCGTCTCGACCACCAGGGTGTCGCCTTCCCAGCGGCCGATGGAATCACCGAACCAGGGCCGGATGTGCGAAGGCGCGTGACTGGTCGCCCCGAGGCGGATGATGCGCACGTCGTGCACCATCTCGGTGAGAATCAGCACGTGGTCGCCGGTCTGCACGATGCTGTAGTTGTTGTTGTAGAAGTAGTTCGGCAGCATCGGCGGGCCGGCGTTCGAACCAAAGGAGAGCAGGCAACGGTCGGAGAGCGGGCGCATTTCCGGATGATCGAACTCGCCGAACCTCTTCGCGAGCGCCGCGCGTTCACTCAGGCGCTGCTTGCCCGCGGCCGTCAGGGGTGGGAGGCGCCCGTCCGGCGGATCGATGATGATGGAGCTGCGCGCGACGCCGTCGATCCGGATCACGTTGTCGCCGGGATCCAGCCAGAAGCCGTTGTAGCCCCCCACCTTCCCGCCGGCGATCTCGGCGATGCGCTCGATGAAGGACGGCTCTCCCGGCGCGGTCAGGGCCCTCTCGTCGCCGCCCACCGTCGGCGT
>Ga0105107_10000573_pt1 | contig 23610 bp, 23 predicted proteins | sample PPLLaktember2015_6_FD_79335 | JGI IMG/M metagenome (GOLD analysis project Ga0105107, IMG submission 79335) | Freshwater sediment microbial communities from Prairie Pothole Lake near Jamestown, North Dakota, USA - PPLs Lake P8 Core (1) Depth... | ecosystem: Environmental > Aquatic > Freshwater >... | reverse complement strand
CTTCCCCGAGCAGCTGCACGTCGCGGCGGCGCGCGAGCACGGCGCGACGGTGTTCGGCTACTGGGTGCGCGACCCCGAGCGCTACGGTGTAGTCGAGCTCGACGCGGAGGGCCGCGCCCTTCACATCGAGGAGAAGCCGAAGACGCCGCGCTCGAACTGGGCCGTGACGGGCCTCTACTTCTACGACAACCAGGTGCTCGACATCGCGGCCGGGCTCCGGCCCTCGCCCCGCGGCGAGCTCGAGATCACGGACGTGAACGCAGCCTACCTTGCCGAGCGCACGCTCCGGGTCGAGCGCCTCGGCCGCGGCATCGCCTGGCTGGACACGGGCACCTTCGAGTCGCTGCTGCAGGCGGCGAACTTCATCCAGGCGATCCAGGACCGGCAGGGCTTGAAGGTCGCCTGCCCCGAAGAGATCGCCTGGCGGCTCGGCTGGATCGACGCGGCCGCGCTGCAGGAGCAGGCGGAGATCATGAAGAACAACGAGTACGGCGCCTACCTGCTCCAGATCCTGCGCGAGGGGCGCTGAGCGTGCGCTTCGTCGCAACCGACCTTCCCGGCGTCGTCCGGATCGAGCCGCAGGTCTTCGGCGACGCGCGCGGCTTCTTCCTCGAGGTCTTCCACGCCGGGAAGTTCCGCGAGGCCGGTCTCGACCTCGTGTTCGTGCAGGACAACCACTCGGCCTCGACCCACGGCGTGCTGCGCGGCCTGCACGCGCAGCTCGATCATCCCCAGGGCAAGCTCGTGCGCGTGATCGAAGGCGAGATCTGGGACGTCGCGGTCGACATCCGACGCGGCTCGCCGCATTTCGGCAGGTGGACCGGCGCGACGCTCTCCGCCGAGAACCGCCACCAGCTCTACGTGCCCGAGGGCTTCGCCCACGGCTTCGTCGTGACCAGCGAGCGCGCGCAGGTCGAGTACAAGTGCACGGATCTCTACGCGCCGGCGGACGAGATCACGATCGCGTGGAACGACCCTGCCCTCGCGATCCCCTGGCCGATCGCGCAGCCCGTGCTCTCGGCGAAGGACGAGAAGGGTCGACCCCTCGCCGAGATGGAGCGCCTGCCGCGGTACCCGTCGGGGCGGCCATGAACGTCGCGCTCCCGTACGGCGACGGCGTCCTCGAGGTCGAGATCCCCGGGACGAACGTCACCGTGCTGGAGCCGCGCTTCGTGCAGGGCCTCGACGACGAGGCCGCCGCGTTCCGCGACGCCGTGCGCGAGCCGATCGGCGCGAAGCCCCTCGCCGAGCTGGTGCGGCCGGGCGAGCGCGTCGCGATCGTGATCCCCGACGTGACGCGACCGCTCCCGACGGCGCGGCTCCTGCCCTGGCTCTTCGACGAGCTCGCCCACGTGCGGCCCGACGACGTCGTGATCGTGAACGGCACCGGCTCGCATCGCGCGAACACGCCCGAGGAGCTGGCGCGCATGGTCGGGCCCGACGTGCTGCGCCGCTTCCGCGTCGTGAACCACGACGCCCACGACCCGGCGACGCTGGTCGAGGTCGGGCGCTTCGACGAGCGCCCGGATTCGCCGCCGGCGCCGCCGGTGCGGATGAACGCCGACTACGTCCGCGCGGATCGCCGGATCGTGCTGGGCTTCATCGAGCCGCATTTCATGGCGGGCTTCTCGGGCGGCTACAAGGGCGCGTTCCCCGCCGTCGCCGACGTCGACTCGATCCTGCGATACCACGGCGCGCCGGTGATCGCCGACCCGAGGAGCACCTGGGGCGTGCTCGAGGGCAACCCGACGCAGGCGATCGTGCGCCGCCTCGGCGCCCTCGTGCCCCTCGACTTCTGCATCAACGTGACGCTGAACCGCGAGCGCGCGATCACGCGCTTCTTCTGCGGCGACCCGATCGCCGCCCACGAAGCCGGCTGCGCGTTCTCGAAGCAGGTGGCGATGGTCGCCTGCCCGGCGCCGTTCCCGATCGTCGTCACCACCAACAGCGGCCATCCCCTCGACCAGAATCTCTACCAGGCCGTGAAGGGCATGAGCGCGGCGGCGCAGGTCGTGTCGGAGGGCGGCCTCATCGTGCAGGCGGCGCGCTGCGGCGACGGCTTCCCGAGCCACGGCAACTTCAAGCGGCTGCTGCACGAGCACGCCTCGCCGCAGGCAATCCTCGACACGATCCGCGCGCCGGGCTTCTCGCTCTACGACCAGTGGGAGGCGCAGATCCTGGCGCAGCTCCGGCTGCGCGCGCGGATCGCGCTCCGGAGCGAGCTCGACGACGACGAGGTGCGCCGCGCGCATCTCGAGCCGATCGCGGACGTCTCGGCGCGGCTGCGCGACGAGCTCGCGCGCATCGGCCGGGACGCGCCGATCGCGCTGCTGCCCGAAGGGCCGATGACGATTCCCTACCTCGCCTAGCGTCGCCCCGGGCGGGCGATCAGTCTCGCACGAAGTGGCAGTTGTAGCCGCCGGGATTCTTCTGCAGGTAGTCCTGGTGGTAGTCCTCGGCGGCCCACCACTTCTTCGCGGGCACGATCTCGGTGGTGACGGGGCGCGGCCACTTGCCCGAGCCGTCGACGCGCGCGCGCACCTCCTCGGCCGTCTTCCGCTGCTCGTCGTCGTGGAAGAAGATCGCCGAGCGGTACTGCGTGCCGACGTCGTTGCCCTGGCGATTCGGCGTGGTCGGATCGTGCAGGCGGAAGAAGAACTCGAGGATCTCAGCGTAGGAGATCTTCGCGGGGTCGAACGTGATGCGCACGGACTCCGCGTGGCCCGTGTCGCCCTCGCAGATGTCGCGGTAGGTCGGACGGTCGGTGATGCCGCCGGTGTAGCCGGCCTGCGTCCCCACCACGCCCGGCAGCGCGCGGATCAGCTCGTCGACGCCCCAGAAGCAGCCGCCGGCGAGCGTCGCCACCGCGAGGCCGGCCGGCGCGTGGGCGGGCTCGGGCCCGGCGTCGGCGGCGGCCTGTGCCGGCGTCACGCCCGCCTCGGCGAAGCGCGCCAGGTACTCGCCGTAGCCCTCGCGTTCGAGGTTCTCGAGCGGGATGAAGCGGAGCGCCGCGCTGTTCATGCAGTACCGAAGCCCGGTCGGCTCGGGGCCGTCCTCGAACACGTGGCCGAGATGCGAGTCGCCGTGCTTCGAGCGCACCTCGACGCGCTTCATGAAGAGCTTCCGGTCCTCGCGCGTCACCACGTTCGCGGGCTCGACGGGGCACGTGAAGCTCGGCCAGCCCGTGCCGGAGTCGAACTTGTCGAGGCTCGAAAAGAGCGGCTCGCCGGTGACCACGTCGACGTAGAGGCCCGGGCGGTGCTCGGACCAGTACTCGTTGTGGAAGGGCCGCTCGGTGCCCTCCTGCTGGGTCACCGCGTACTGCCCGGGCGACAGGCGCTTCTTCAGCTCGGCGTCGGACGGCTTCTCGTAGCGCTTCATGGGAACCTCCTCGGCGTGACGTTGGATGCCCCGGCCGCGGTTCAGTAACGCGAGAACGTCGTGGTGTCGCCCTGGCGATCGAAGGTCACGACGTCGTAGGGCTCGGCGGGCTTTCCCGGCACCTCCATGCCCGGCGAGCCGATCGGCATCTCGGGAACCGCGAGGCCCGTGATCGCGGGCTTCTCGGCGAGCATGCGCTTCATGTCGCTCGCGGGGACGTGGCCCTCGACCACGTAGTCGCCGACCAGCGCCGTGTGGCACGCGGCCAGGCGCGGCGGGACGCCGCGATCGCGCTTCAGGGCGTCGAGGGCGAACTGGCTCACGTCCTTCGACTCGACGCTGAAGCCGTTCGCCTTCAGATGGTCCACCCACTTCCGGCAGCAGCCGCAGGTCGCGGTCTTGTAGACGACGACGGAGTCCGCCGCGTGCGCCACCGGCGCAACGAGGCCCCCGCCGGCCAGGCAGAGCGCGAGCGCGAGACGAAGCAGGAGCGAGCGACGGGGCATGGGCGTCTCCTCGAACGGAAGATGCCGCGACGGTAGCCGACGCCCTGCGACCTGCGCAGGCGGCCGCGGGCCGGCGCAGGCCGGCCCGCGGCTCTGGAACGCTCAGCGCTGCTCGAGCGGGATTGCGACGTCGATCACGTTCACGCCCTTCGGAAACGAGCTGCGCCAATCGGCGCGGCCGGTGACGAGGTCGATCCGGTAGAGCCGCGCGCGGCCGTCCACGACGAGGCTCGCGAGGGCCCGCACCGACCGGGTGGTGCCGTCGTCGACGCGGCTGTAGACGTCGAAGCCCACCTGGGACCCGACGTCGAGGCCGAGCTTTCCCGTGGCCGCAAGGGCGCCCTGGTTCGGCGGCGACTGGATCGCGACCTGGTCGTTCACCGTGTCGAGGCCGTAGAGCGTCGTCGCCGTGGTCGGATCGGCGTCGTTGTTGGTGTAGGCGGCGCCGGTCACGCCGCTGGCGGGCGTCGTGGGCGCGGCCGGCGACGGACCCGGGAAGTTCAGGGCCGTGTCCACGAGCGTCGCGCCGGTGTCGACGTTCGCGCGCAGGTTCTGACCGGTGTCGCTCACGATCCGCAGCCGATCGACGGTGGGATTGAAGTCGACGCCGAAGACGGTCCCGTCGAGGGCCTTGTCGAGCCGCGACTTCAGGATTGCGAGACCCGTGCGCGTGTCGATCACGTAGACGCCGCCCGCGTTGCCGAGGCCATAGAGCTCCCCCGTCGCCGGGCGATGGTCGATGCCGACCAGCGCCGTGTCGGTCTGGAGGCCGTAGACCCGGGCGATCACCTCGGCGCGCGACGCCCGGTGCTCGCGCAGCACCAGCAGGCGGCCGTCGTCCGTCAGGGCGAAGAGCTTCAGGGGCGCGCGGTGGAGCTGCGTGGCCGTCGCGGCCGCCGCCGGCGCGAGGGCCGCCGCGCCGAGCAGCGCGAGCGCGAAGGCCTGGATCGATCGGTGCAGAGATCGGGGACGAAGCATGGATCCCTCCGGAGCGTGCGCGCGCGTGCGCGCGATGGGGTTTCGACGCGGCCGGCGGCGCGCAGGCGAGCCCACGCTCCGTCGAACCGAACCCCACTACGGACGTCGGAGGGAATCCGGATGCAGCGGATCAGATCCCCTGGTTGAGGGGCAGCGCGATGTCGATCACCCGGACGCCGGTTGCGAACGAGCTCAGGCCCTTCGTGAGCCCCGTCACGAGGTTCACCCGCAGCAGGCGCGAGCGACCGGCCCGCTGGACCGTCGCGAACGCGCGCACCGCGCGCGACTTTCCGTCGCCCGGCGACGAGTAGATGTCGAAGCCACCCGGACCGGTCACGGCGACGCCCAGCGAGCCGACGAAGCCCAGGGTGCCGTCGTTCGGGGGCGCGAGCAGCAGCAGCTCGTCCGCGTTCGTGTCGAGCGCGTAGAGGATCGTGCCGGTAAAGGGATTCGTGTCGTTGTTCGAGTACGCGATCCCCGTGACGCCGAGCGCGGTCACGAGCGACGAGCCAACCAGCTCGGTCAGGTCGTCGTCCACCAGCACGGCGCCCGTGTCGACGTTCACGCGCAGGTTCTGGGCGCTGTCGCTCACGATGCGCAGCCGGTCGGCCACCGGATTGAAGTCGACCCCGAAGGCAACGCCGCTCAGGCGGACGGACATCCGCGAGACCAGGGTCGTCCGCGCAGAGCGCGTGTTGACGAGGTAGATGCCACCGGCGTCGGCCACCGCGTAGAGCCGGCCGTTCGCCGGTCGGAAGTCGATGCCGAGGACGCGCCGGTCCGGGCCGACGAGGGGACCGACCCGGCCCAGGTTGCGCGCGCTGCTTGCGGTCGTCTCGCGCAGAGCGAGGAGATCTCCGTCGTCGGTGAGCGCGAAGAGCTTCAGGCCGGCGGCGCCCTGCGACGGAGCGAGGAACGGCGTCGCGGCGCCGCCGGCGGCACCCGACGACGCCGTCGTGGCGCGAGCCAGATCGGGCATCAGGAGGGCGGCGAGCAGGAGCGGCGCGAGCAGCGAGGTCGAGCGGTGCATGTTGATCCCTCCACGGCAGCGGTCCTGATCAGAGTACGACGCAGCCGCGGCGGTGGATCCGCCTTTTTGCGCGATGGCGTGCAGCGCGCGCCGGGCCGCGCGCCGGGTCCGATGTGCAGGTGTGGACGCAAGGCGCAGCCGAGCTTCCGGAATCGGCTCAGTCGCCGCCGAAGCGCATCTCGAGGGCGCGCTGCATCGCCTCGGCCTCGAAGTAGGCGTACCGCCGCGCGAGCGCCGCCGCCGCCGCCGGGTCGAGCACCACCGTCGCGTCGGGATGGAGCTGCAGCACCGACGCCGGCACCTGCGCCGTGAGCGGTCCCTCGATCGCGGCGGCCACCGGCTCGGCCTTCGCGTCGCCGAGGGCGAGCAGGAGACACGCGCGCGCGGCGAGGATCGTGCCGAGCCCCATCGTGATCGCGAGCACGGGCGGCGCGGGCAGGTCCGCGAGCTCCGCGCGGTTCGCCTCGATCGTCCCGAGCGTGAGCGACGTGACGTGCGTGCGGCTCGCGAGCGACGAGCCCGGCTCGTTGAAGCCGAGATGTCCGTTGCGCCCGATACCGAGGAGTTGAAGGTCGATCCCGCCCGCAGCCTGGATGCGGCCTTCGTAGCTCGCGGCCTCGCGCAGCGGATCCTTCGCGAGGCCGTCGGGCAGATGCGTGCGCTCGGGGTCGAGGTCGACCTTCGAGAACAGGTGCTCGCGCATGAACGCCGCGAAGCTCGCGCCGTCATCGGGGCCGAGGCCCACGTACTCGTCGAGGTTGAAGGTCTGCGCCCGCGCGAACGAGAGCCCCTCGCGCCGGTGGCGGCGCACGAGCTCGCGGTAGAGCGGCGTCATGGTGTTGCCCGTGGCGAGGCCCAGCACGCAGGGCCCGGGGCGTTGCAGCAGCTTCGTCACGCGGAAGGCGACGTTCGCCACCGCCGCCTCGGCATGAGGCTCGATCACGACGCGCATCGCGCCGCCTAGAGGTTCAGCTGCTTCGCAGGCCGCACCACCACGTCGTGGATCGCGACGTGGATCGGCTGCGTCACCGCGAAGACCACGGCGTCCGCGACCTCCTCGGGCGCGAGCAGCGTCTGCTTCATCTGCGCCGAGAGCTTCTCGAACACCGCGTCCGGCAGGCGCTCGCCCTGCTTCACCTCGACGTCGAGACCCGCGGCCTTCGCGAACATGCCGACGAACTTCGGATCGAAGTTTCGCGCGAAGTTGGTCGCGATCGCCCCGGGCATCACGTTCACGACGCGGATCGTGTCCTCCTCGAGCTCGCGGCGCAGCGTGCTCGAGATGCAGTTCACGGCGTGCTTCGTGGCGCCGTAGACTCCTGAGTCGGGCCGCTGCGCGGCGATCGACGAGATGTTGACGATGTGCCCGTGCGCCTTGCAGGCGCGCATGGCCTTGACGGCGGCCTGGGAGCCGACGAGCAGCGCGAGCACGTTCGTCTCGAGCATCTGCCGCCACTCTTCGGGGTCGCCGTCGACGATCGGCGCCGGGAACGAGAGCCCCGCGTTGTTCACCATCACGTCGAGGCGGCCGGTCTCGCGCGCCGCCCGCTCGACCAGCCCCTGGAGCCCGGCGACGTCGCGCACGTCGAGGGCGACCACCGTCGCCTTCCCACCGGCCTCGGAGATCGCCTTCGCCGACGCCTCCATCGCTGCCTGCGTGCGACCCGTGAGATAGACGTGGGCCCCGGCGGCGCCGAGCTTCTCGGCGATGGCGCGGCCGATGCCGGAGGATGCGCCGGTGACGATCGCGGTCTTCGAGGCGAGCGGGCGGGCGGTGTTCATGGACGCTCCTTCGTGCGGGTGACGGGCGCTCGGCGCAGCGTAGGGCGCGCGCCGGACCGCGCCACGCGCGGAGCGGCGCCGCGGGCCTCGCCCCGCCGCCTCACCCGACGGGCGTGAGCTTCCAGGTCTCCGTCGCGTACTCGCGGATCACGCGGTCGCTCGAGAAGCGGCCGACCCGCGCCACGTTCAGGACGGCGCGGCGCGACCAGTCGTCGCGGGCCAGGTAGTCGTGGGAGGCCCGGCGCTGCGCCTCGGCGTAGGCGTCGAAGTCGGCGAGGTGGAAGTACACGTCGCCGTGCTCGATCAGGCGGTCCCAGATCGGCTGGAAGAGGCCGGGCTCGCCCGGGCAGAAGCGATCGCTCGCGATCGCGTCCATCACGCGCTTCACGTCGGGGCTGCGCTCGTACCAGGCGCGCGGGTCGTAGCCGCCGCTCTCGAGCAGCTCGCGCACCTCTTCGACCCGCAGGCCGAAGATGTAGATGTTCTCGTCGCCGACGGCCTCGCGGATCTCGACGTTGGCGCCGTCGAGCGTGCCGATCGTGAGCGCGCCGTTCAGGGCGAACTTCATGTTGCCCGTGCCCGAGGCCTCCTTGCCCGCGGTCGAGATCTGCTCCGAGAGGTCCGCCGCCGGGATGATCCGCTCGGCGAGCGAGACGCGATAGTCGGGCACGAACAAGACGCGCAGCATGCCGTCCACGCGTGGGTCCGCGTTCACCACCGACGCCACGCCGTGGATCAGCCGGATGATGAGCTTCGCCATGAAGTAGTCGGGCGCCGCCTTCCCGCCGAAGACGTAGACCTTCGGCGTCTCCGGCGGATGCCCCTCCTCGATCAGCCGCAGGTACTCGTGGATCGCGTGCATCACCGCGAGGAGCTGGCGCTTGTACTCGTGGATCCGCTTCACCTGCACGTCGAACAGCGAGTCGACCGAGACCGCGACGCCCGTCGTGTCGTGCAGGAGGCGCGCGAGAGCCTGCTTGTTGTGCCGCTTCACGTTGCGGAATCCCGCGCGGAACTCGGCGTCGTCGGCGTAGGCCTCGAGGTCGTGGATGCGGTCGAGGTCGGTGATCCAGCCCTCGCCGATGCGGCTCGAGATCAGGCGCGAGAGCCGCGGGTTCGCCTGGTGCAGCCAGCGCCGCGGCGTGATGCCGTTGGTCTTGTTGTGGAAGCGCTCGGGCCAGAGCTCGGCGAAGTCGGGCACCAGGTCGCTGCGCAGGAGCTTCGTGTGGAGCTGCGCCACGCCGTTCGTCGCGTGGCTGCCGACGATCGCGAGGTTCGCCATCCGGACGTGCTTCGGGAAGCCTTCCTGGATGATCGACATGCGCCGCATGCGCTCGACGTCGCCCGGCCACCGCGTGGTCACGACCTTCAGGAAGCCGTCGTTGACCTGCTCGATGATCTCGTTGTGGCGGGGCAGCACCGCCGCGAACAGCGGCTGGGGCCAGGTCTCGAGGGCCTCGGGCAGCAGCGTGTGGTTGGTGTAGGAGAGCGTGCGCTGCGTCGTCTCCCAGGCCGCCCGCCAGGGCATGTTCTCTTCGTCGACGAGGAGCCGCATCAGCTCCGCGACGGCGAGCGCGGGATGGGTGTCGTTCAGGTGCACCGCGACGCCGTCGGAGAGATCGGCCGTGTAGCCCCGGCGCCGACGGAAGCGCGAGAGGATGTCGCGCAGCGCGCAGGAGACGAAGAAGTACTCCTGCAGCAGCCGCAGCTCCTTGCCCGCATCGCTCGAGGCCGGCGGGTAGAGCACGAGCGAGATCGTCTCGAGCGCGGTGTGCTGGTTCACCGCCTGCATGTAGTCGCTGGTGTTGAAGATCGACATGTCGAACTCGTCGGTCGCGCGCGCCTGGTAGAGCCGCAGCCGGTTCACCGTGCGCGCGCCGTAGCCGACGATCGGCATGTCGCTCGGCACGCCCGCGAGCACGCGCCAGCCCACCCACTTCGAGCGCGGCGGGTCGTCACCGCGCGGCGTCGGCCCGGGCTCGAGGTGCCCGTACATCGGGATCAGGATCGCCTCGTCCGGCCGCTCGATCAGCCACGGCGTGCCGAGCTTGCGCCACGAGTCGGGACGCTCGACCTGGTGACCCGCGACGATCTGCTGGCGGAACAGGCCGTAGTCGTAGTTGATGCCGTAGCCGTGGCCCGCGTAGCCGAGCGTCGCGAGCGAGTCGAGGAAGCAGGCGGCGAGGCGCCCGAGGCCGCCGTTGCCGAGGGCGGCGTCGCGCTCGGTCTCGAGCAGGTCGTCGAGATCGCCCCCGAGCTGGCGCAGCGCCTCGTGGCAGGCTTCGTAGACGCCGAGGTTCAAGAGGTTGTTCGCGAGCGAGCGCCCGATCAGGAACTCGAGACACAGATAGTAGACGCGCTTTGCGCGCGAGGCCTCGCTGCGCGCCTCGCTGTCGAGGAGTCCGCGCATCAGGAGGTCGCGGGCGGCCAGGGAGACCGCCATGAAGACGTCGTGGGCCCCGAGATCCTCCCAGCGCTCCCCGAGCGAGTAGACGACGTGCCGCTCGATCGCCTCCCGAAGCTGGCTCGGATCGACCGGCGGGATCGCGGAGCTCGCGGACGCGGAGCCGAGGCCGGGACGCGAAATCGGATGCGAGCTCACTGCGGGCGGTTCCTCCTACGCCAGGGCCACGGCGAGAGTGCCGGGCGCGTCGGGGAGGGTCAACTGCGCGAGCGCGCGCGCAGCGCTCGGCGCTCGGGCGGGCCTAGAAGTCCTCTTCGACCTCGATGTTCTCGTCTTCGGCCTTGGGGATGTGGACCAGGGTGAAGGGCGCGCCGCAGTAGGTGCAGTAGATCTGCTCGCCCTTGCGCTCGTCGCCGGCGAGCTCGAGGTCGGCGTCGCAGATGGGGCACGAGATGCAGCGAGCCATGCCCCTGGATCGGAAGCCCCCGGGCGCATCTTGAGCCCGAACTCCCCGATCCCACTCCGCCCCACGCGGCTGATACAGTGCGCGCGGGAGGTGCCCCATGGCCCTGCTTTCGATCCTTCCGTCCCGCTCCGCGCTGGCGGCGTCCCTGCTCGCCCTCGGCCTCGCGCTCTCGGGCTGCGGCTACAACACGATCCAGCAGGCCGACGAGCAGGTGAAGGCCGCATGGGCGGAGGTCGGCAACCAGTACCAGCGTCGTGCCGACCTGATCCCGAACCTGGTGGCGAGCGTGAAGGGCGCCGCCGACTTCGAGAAGAGCACGCTCGAAGCGGTGGTCGCGGCCCGCGCGAAGGCGACGAGCATCCAGGCGACGCCCGAGCTGGTGAACGATCCCGAGGCGTTCAAGAAGTTCGAGGCGGCCCAGGGCGAGCTCTCGAGCGCGCTCTCGCGGCTGCTCGTCACCGTGGAACGCTACCCGGACCTGAAGGCGAACCAGAATTTCCGCGACCTCCAGGCGCAGCTCGAGGGCACCGAGAACCGGATCGCCGTGGCGCGCAACCGCTACATCGACTCGGTCGTGAAGTACAACACGCTCGTGCGCTCGTTCCCGACGAACCTGACGGCGCGCTTCCTGCTCGGCGCCCACGTGCGACCGACGTTCGAGGCGAGGCCGGGCACCGAGACACCGCCGGAGGTCAAGTTCTGAGCGCGCGGCGGAGCGCCGGCTCCGCCCGGGCGCTGCTCTGGCTCGCGCTCGCGCTGGCGCCCGGGAGCGCGCGCGCGGAGCTGGCCGTGCCCCCGTTGCAGGCGCGGGTGAACGACCGCGCGCAGGTGCTCTCGGCCGCGCAGGCGGACGCCCTCGAGCGCAAGCTTGCCGCCTTCGAGCAGGAGACCACGCACCAGATCGCGGTGCTGACGGTGCCGTCCCTCGAGGGCGACCCGATCGAGGACTTCGCGATCCGCGTCGTCGACGCCTGGAAGCTCGGCCGCGAGGACGCCGACAACGGCATCCTGGTGCTGGTCGCGCCGAACGACCGCCAGGTGCGGATCGAGGTGGGCCGCGGCCTCGAGGGCGTCGTGCCCGACGCGATCGCGTCGCGGATCATCCGGAACCAGATGATCCCGCGCTTCCAGGCGGGCGACGTGGCGGGCGGCATCGAAGCGGGCGTCGACGCGGTCGCCGCGGCGGCGAAGGGCGAGGTGGTGCCGGTGGCCCAGGAGCCGCCGCCGGGCTGGCGCGGCGGCGGGCCCAGCCCGCTTGCAATCGTGCTCTTCGCCTCGCTCTTCGGCGCGATGTGGTCCACGCCGTTCCGCAAGCTCCGCCCGGTGGCCGCGGTGATCGGCGGTGGCATCGCGGGCTTCATCGCCTTCATGGTGCTCGGAGCGGTGGCGCTCTGGATCGCCCTCGCCTTCGCGGGCGGCGCACTGGGCGGCCTCCTGCTCCCGGTGTCGCGGGGCGGCGGCCTCGGGCGCGGCCTTTCTCGGGGCGGCTACGGCGGCGGATGGGGCGGCGGCTTCGGAGGCGGAGGCGGCGGCTTCGGCGGCGGAGGCTTCGGCGGTGGCGGCGGCAGCTTCGGCGGCGGCGGCGCGTCGGGGAGGTGGTGACGTGCGGCCCAGCGATCTGCTCGACCCCGCCGACCGGCTTCGCATCGACGCCGCGATCCACGAGGTCGAGCGCGGGACCGCGGGCGAGCTCGTGGTCTGCGTCGTGCGCGCCTGCGACGAGTACGGGAGCGCGGGCTGGCGCCTCGCCGCGGTCTTCGCGGGGCTCGCGCTGCTCGGCCTCGGGGCCTTCCGGCCCGAGACGCCGATCTACGTGCTGCTGCTCGCGCAGGCCCTCGCGGCGCTCGTCGCCCACGCCCTCGCGCGCGTGGACGCCGTGCGGCGCCTCCTGATCGACGAGGACCTGATCGAGCTGCGCGTGCGCGAGCGGGCGCTGCGGGCGTTCGCGGAGCACGGCCTCGCGCGCACCCGCGGTCACACGGGCGTGTTGATCCTGGTCGCGGTCTTCGAGCATCGCGTGGTGGTGCTCGGCGACGAAGGCGTCGACCGTGCGCTCGCGCCGGGCGAGAGCTGGGCCGACGTCGTCGCCCTCGCGGTCGCGGGCCTGCACGCCGGCCGCGCGGCCGACGGCCTGCTCGCGGCCGTCCGGCGCTGCGGCGAGATCCTGGCGCGCGTGCTCCCGCCGGGCCCGGAGAACCCGAACGAGATCGTCCACACCGTGATCCTCGAGGATTGACCCGCGTGCGAGCCGTCACTCCACGGCGACGGCGGCGAACGGATAGGCGCGGCAATCCTCGCGCTTCGCGTACTGCTCCCGCGTGTAGCCGCGCGACCAGTTCGCGAGAGACTTCAGCACCTCGCAGCGGCGTGCAGCGTCGGCCAGGCGAGCGTCGTTCTCGAGGGAGGCGACGACAGCCGCGGGCGTCTCGACGGGACCGCTCGTCATGCGGATGCCGCCGCCCTCGGGCGTGTCCAGGACCACGTACTTCGGCGCGTCGGGGCCCGACGGATCCCACGCCGTCCAGGCCGGCAGGTCGTCGGACGTTCCCCGTCCCGGGTCGCCCGCGCGCGCGAACTGCGCCCAGTACGACATCATCGCCTTCGAGAGCGCGGCGCGGCCCGGGGCGTTCTCGTCGGTGAAGATCATGTTGCCGGCGCGGCCGAGGTCGAAGTGGCCGAACACGAACGGGATCTCGAAGCCGTGGGAGGCGCCGAGCATCTTCGACAGATCGGCGCCCAGGATCGTCGGCTCCTCGTCCCAGTCGAAGCGGTAGACGAAGACCTTGGGCTCGTTCGTGCGCATCGACATCGCGGGGCCGTCGGCGCCGGTCGCCTTCCACATGCGCGCGAGGTAGTCGGCGGTCGCGAGGTAGCGCTCCTCGTCGACGAAGCGCGGGAAGATCCAGAGCACCTGCTTCACGTTCGCGGGATCCGGGTACATGAAGAGGCGGTTCTCGTCGCGGTTCGTGCCGAGCACGACCGGCACGCGGTTCCAGCCGTCGGCCGCGCCGTAGCGGTCTTCGAGCTCGCCCGTCGGGAGCACGGTGCCGTCCCCGAACACGCGCGGATGCGTGATCATGCCCGAGGGCTCCGGCGTGTAGGCCGCGAGGATCGCCTGCGCGCTCTTGCCGCGCAGGTAGCTCGCCACGTCGGCGGGGCCCATCGCCGCGAGCTTCGCCTTCGCCGCCGCGCGATCCGCCGCGCCGTCGCGCTGCAGCAGCCGCAGCAGGATCTCGCTCGCGCTCTGCGTCGCGCCCGGATCGGCGTCGTCGGCGAAGTGCTCCGCTTCGGCGTCGGTCGAGCGCCAGAGCCCGCCGCTCTGGGCGATCGCGCGCTGGAACAGGCCCTTCGCCTGGGGCGCGAGGAGCAGCGTGTAGACGTTCTGCCCGCCCGCCGACTCGCCGAAGATCGTCACGTTCCCGGGGTCGCCGCCGAAGGCCGACACGTTGTCGCGCACCCACTCGAGGGCGCGCACCAGGTCGAGGGTCGCGAAGTTCCCGGAGCGCTCGGCGTCGCTCGTCGCGCCCTCGCGCAGCGCGGCGAGGCGCATCCAGCCGAGGGGCCCGAGGCGGTACTGCACGTTCACCACGATCACGTTCTCGCTCGCAGCGAGGTTGCCGCCCTCGTAGAAGCGGCTGGTGCCGATCGAGTTCCCGCCGCCGTGGATCCAGACCATCACCGGCAGGCGCTTCTCGCCGGTCGGCACCGCGTCGGCCGCGAACGGCGGAGCGAAGAGGTCGAGGGTCAGGCAGTCCTCGTCGCCGGCGATCGTGCCGGCCGGACCGGGGACCCCGCCGAAGGAGCTCGCGTACTGCGGGCACGGCGATCCGTAGTGCAGGGCCTCGCGCAGGCCGCTCCACTTCTCCGCCGGCTGCGGCGCGCGCCAGCGCAGCTCGCCGACGGGCGGCGTCGCGTAGGGAACGCCCAGCCAGGCGTGGGAGCCGTAGCGGCCCGCGCCGCCCACGACGTCGCCGCCCGGTGTCGAGCGCTTCGTCGCCGGGTCGGCGTGCGCGATCTGGAAGGGCTCGCGCGCGCGGCTGCAGCCGGCGGCCGCGAGGGCGAGGACGAGGACGAGCGACGAGACGGGAGCGAGACGCAGGAAGATCGGGCGGGGTCGGGACATGCTTTCCTCCGGGCCGGGCGTGCGGGATGCCGTCACCGTATCGCGTGACGGGCGATGCCGCTGCGCGGCCCCCGACGCGGGCGGGCGGAGCGGGGCGAGGCCCGGCCGCGGCTACCTTCGGCTCGTGCGCCGAGCCGCCCTCGCCTGCCTGACACTGTGCGCCGTGGCCTGCTCCGCGGCGCCCGTGCCGCCGACCGCCGTAGCCCCGGCCGCTGCGCCGACGACGGCGCCCGCGCACCCGCCGGCGGTCGCGCCCGAGCGGCGGGTGAGCCGCATCGCCCTCGGCACCCTGGTCGAGATCGTGGTGCGCGATCCCGACCCGGTCCGCGCGCAGCGGGCGATCGAGCAGGGCTTCGCCGAGGTCGAGCGCCTCGAGGCGCTGCTCTCGGAGTGGCGGCCGACGAGCGAGATCTCGCTCCTGAACGCCTCCGCCGGAGTCGGAGCGGTGGCTCTCTCGCCCGAGACGGTGGACCTGCTCGCCCGCGCGATCGCGATCGCGAAGGACACCGGCGGCGCCTTCGACCCGACGGTGCTGCCGCTGGTGCGGCTCTGGGGCTTCGCCGGCGGCGAGCCTCGCGTGCCCCGGGACGACGAGATCGCCGCCGCCCTGCCCCTGGTCGGCATCGGCGGGCTCGCGCTCGACGCCTCCGCCGGCACCGCGCGCCTCGCGCGCCGCGGCGCCGCGATCGGCCTCGGCGCGATCGGGAAGGGCTTCGTCGCCGACCGCGTCGCCGCCCGCCTGCGCGCCGCGGGCGTCCCGGCCGCGATGATCCAGGCCGCGGGCGACTTCGCCTGCTACGGCGGAACCTCGGAGCGCCCGTGGCCGATCGGAATCGAGGACCCCGACCGGCCCGGCGAGACGATCGCCACGTTCGATCTGACGTCGGGCGGTGTCTCGACCTCGGCGCCCACCTACCGCTTCGGCGAGCAGGACGGCGTGCGCTTCCATCACCTGATCGACCCGCAGACGGGGCGCCCCGCGCGCGGCGCGCGCTCCGTCACGATCGTGGCGGAGGAGGCGACACTCTCCGACGCCTACTCGACGGCCGTCTTCGTGATGGGCTCGGCGGGGGCGGGCTTCGTCGCCGCGCGGCCGTGGCTGCGCGGCGCGATCGTCCTCGAGAGCGGCGGGCGCTGGGCGTCGCCCGGCCTAGAGGTCCGGTGGCTCGAGCCCTGAGCCCTCGTCGTCCGCGTCGCGCTCGGCCACGCGCGCGCCCCCGGCCCAGCACTCGTAGAGCGGCACCAGCACCAGGAAGAAGAGCGTCGCGTGGTAGAGCGTCGACGACCCGAGCTTCCACCAGGCGAAGCCCGCGCCGGCGTAGCGGACGAGGAAGGGCGCCGCGAGGTCCGCGATCGCCGCGACGTACGCCAGATTCGTCGCGCGCAGCTTCGCGCGCTCGCTCCACGCCGTCATGTAGAACACGTGGGTCAGCACGAGCAGCACGATCGGCACGATGTAGACGTGGAAGTGGAGGTTCTCGACCAGCTCGCGCAGCTCCTTCGGGAACTGCATCGCGGCCTCGTCGCCGCGGTAGTAGGCCGCGATCCCGGCTGGCGTGAAGCCGGTCTTCCAGGCCAGCATCGTGAAGTTCGTGGCGTAGCCGATGCCGACGAAGAGCAGGAACCAGGTGAGCGTCACGCGCAGCGGGAGCGAGCTCGTGCGGAGGTAGCGGCCGTTCTGGAAGGCTTTCATGGCGGCGCGAGATTACTCCGGGGCCTCCGCCTGCGCCGGAGCCCGATTCGCCTCGGTGGGCGCCAGGGCGGCCCAGATCGCGAGGGCGCGGCGCACGCCGCGCGAGAGGGAGTCCACCGAGATCGTGGCGCCGCTCACGTTGCGGATGTCGTCGCCCCGACGGATCGGATCGCCCAGGGTCTTGCCTTCGTACTGGTTGCGGAACGAGGCGCGCTCGATCTCGTAGCCGCGCGACTCGCGATAGGTCAGCACCAGCACCTGCTCGACGACGCCGTCCGGCCGCAGCGCCACCAGGAAGCGGAAGGGGAGTGTCTTCCCGATCTCGTCCAACGTGAACGCGCGGCCGAGGAGGGTCTCGCCGTCCCAGGCCTCGCGCAGCACCACGAGCCGCTCCTTGATCGGATAGCCCACCTGCTGCGAGACCTGCGCGCGCACGCCCTCGCCGAGCACGACGTTGCGCGCGTCGACTCGCGACGCGCCGGGGAAGGCGATCGCCATCGCCTCGTCCACGCTGTGGAAGACGGTCGCGCCGAGCAGGATGGGGAGGGCGAGGAGCGCGGCGAGCCCGAGGCTCGCCGCGCGGAGGACGCGAGCCGTACCTCGCCCCTCAGAACCCATAGGAGACGCCCAGCATGAACGAGCTTGCCTCGTCCTCGTCCTCGCTCGCAGGCATGTAGTTGGTGAGACCGAACAGCGTGTCGGGCGACCAGGTGTACTCGTACGCCGCGGTGAAGGCGACGAGCGGACTCGGCCGATACGCGAGGCCCAGCGTCGCGCGCCCGAGCCGCGTGTCGTCGGTGACCCAATCCTCGAGCACGCCGTCGGCGAACGTCGCCTCGCGCAGCAGGTCGTTGAACCAGACCTGCTCGAAGCGGAAGACCGGGATCAGCTTCGGGTCGTCGAACCCTCCGCGCGGCAGGAAGCCCGGCCAGAACGGGTAGCGGAGCTCGAGCCAGTAGCCGGACTTGCGCTTCGCCAGGTTCGCGAGCTCGAACTCGAGCTCGGGCTCGAGCGTCGGGTCGAAGGCCGCGTCGTTGGCCGACTCGCTGTCGAGGGCGCGGCTCGCGAAGCGCTCGGCGACGTCGCGGATGCCGCCCCAATGCGTGGTGACGGCCTCGCCCTCGAGCTCGAAGCCGAAGAACCGGGCGATGCCGTCGAGCGCGAACGAGCTCACGGTCTCGTCGTTCAGCCAGTCCGGCGTGTAGCGGCCGGTGTAGAACGAGAGGCCGATCTCGTGGCCCTCGACGGGCGTCAACGCGACGCGGCCGGTGAAGGCCTTCGCCTCCTTCGTGTCGTTGCCGAAGGTGCCCGTCGACGGCGCGAACTCGGCCTCGAGCTCGAGCTTGTCGCGGCGCGGATCGCGCGTCTGCGCGATCTCCTCGAGCTCGAGGTCGATCACCGCGCCGTTCACCACGTAGAACTGGTACGCGAGCAGCGAGCGCCCGAGCTCCAGATCGCCGGTGAAGCCGGCGCCGAGCTCGTCCCAGGCGGCCTTGATCGGGATCACCGGCGCGCCGGTGTCGACCAGCGTGCGCCGGGTCAGGTTCCAGACGTTGTCGTCGTGGTTGATGTTGAAGCGCCCGAGCGGCACCAGCACGCCGCCGAAGCGCGGGCGGAAGCTCTGATGGATCGCGTACTCGAGCCAGGCCTGCTCCAGGGCGATCTCGGACTCGGAGGTGCCCTCGACCGCCTGCAGCGCGCGCAGGCCGCCGTCCTGGGCGTTCACGTCCTTCTCGAGCTCGAGCTTGCGGAAGCGCTCGTACTCGAGCTCGGAGTAGAAGCGCATCTTCTCCGAGACCTGGGCATCGGTGGTGAAGACGAGCCGGCGCAGGGTGAAGGTGTTCTGCTGCTCGCGGACGTCGCTCGCCTCGTAGCGCATCGACCCGTAGCCGCCGAACTTCACGCGCTGGAGCAGCTTCTCGACGACCGAGATCTGCTCCTCGACCTCGGCGACCTTCGCGTCCGAGACCTCGTTGCTCTCCTTCAGCGCCTTCAGCTCTTCCTGGAGCGCGCGCATGTGATCCTCGATGCGCCCGATCCGGCCGGCCTCGCCGGTCGCCGCGGTCTCGTCCGCGGCGCGCACGGGCATTCCGATCAGGACGCACCCGAGCACCAGCGCCGCCGTTCCCCACACTCGCTTCATCACGCGCGCTCCCCCTCTCGCTTGCTTCCAGCCCAGCCGGCTTTGAGGAAAATGAAAACCGTTTTCGTGGTCGGCCAGAGAGAAACAGAGATGAACTTCGTTTTCAATAGTAGAAAACGGATTTCAGATCAATGAGTTGTGGGATCAGCGTCGGCTAAGGGGCCCGCAACGCGAGGGGCTGGCCGTCCCGATCGGCCGGAAACGGGACGCCGAGATGGACCGCGAGGGTCGGTCCGAGGTCGACCGGGGCAGCGAGGCCGCGCACCACCCCGCGCGCGACGCCGGGCCCGAAGACGACGAGCGGAACGGCACGGTCGTACAGGTACGGGGTGCCGTGGGTCGTGCCGGTCGGGAACGGCGAGAAGAGGCAGTCGCGCATCGGCAGGAGCACGAGATCGCCGCTGCGCTCGGGATCGTACGAGCGCGCCGCGAGCGCGCGGAACGCCTCGGGCCCGCCAGCGTGCTCGATCTCGTCGGCCGTGAAGACGTAGGCGACGCCGGGCTGGGCGGAGAGCCACGCGCGCGTCGCCGACGCGACCTCTTCGACCGACACGTCGCCGTGTGGCTTCGTCGCGGCGCGGTTCACGCTGATGCCGAAGCCCTCGGAGAGGATCCAGCCCTGCGGGCGCTTCGCGTCGCCGGCGGCCGCCGCGGGCACCGGGCCGAAGCGCGACACGAGCTCCTTCTGGAGCGACGCGCCGAGCGCCTGGGGAGAGACGCGCCGCGCCTCCGCCGGGCACTCGTTCTCGCCTACCGCCGTGAGCGCCTCGGGCAGCTCGAGCACGCCGTGGTCCGAGGTGAGCGCCACCAGCAGACGCTCGGAGCCCACGCGCGAAGCGACGGCGTCGAGGAACTCGCCGAGCGCCTGGTCGAGTCGGAGCAGGCCGTCCCGCGCTTCCTGGCTGCCGGGGCCATACGCGTGCCCGATCAGGTCCGTCGCCGACAGCGACACCGCGAGCAGATCGGTCGCGTCGTCGCTCCCGAGCTCCTCGCGCTCGATCAGCGTGCGCGCGAAAGAGAGCGTGGCGCTGTCGAGCCAGGGCGTGAAGTAGAGGCGTGCGAGCGTCGTGTCGAGATCCGGCCCGCGCAGCGGATGCGGGCTGGTGCGCGTGAACCAGGGCGGCTGACGGTCCCGGTCGACGATCTCGCCCGGGAAGTCGTCGGCACGCGCGCCGTTCGCGGGGGCGCCGCTCGGGTGCTCCCAACGCTCGGGCACCTCGCGCAGCCAGCCGCTCGTGAGCGGCGCCTCGCCGTGCCATTGCGCCACCCAGTCCGGCAGCCGCTCGAGGTAGTAGCGGCTCGAGGTGAACCCCCGCGCGCTCTTCGCATCGAACCAGTACGCCGCGTCGGGATGCTTGCCGCCGAGCGCGATCGCGGCGCGATCCTTGCCCGAGACGGTGAACACGCGCGCCTTCGGCTCGGCGCGCTTCATCCAGTCTCCGAGCGCGTCGACCCGTAGCAGCCGTGGCGATCGCCCCAGGACGCGACCGCGCGCGTCGGTCGTCGCGACGCCAGGGACCAGAAGGCGGCCCGTCTCGTCCGCATCCTCGACGCAGTAGTGCGAGATGCCGGTCTCGCGCTCGATCCACTCGTTGCCCGGCACGCCCGCGCGGCCCGGGTGCGCACCCGTCAGCATGACCGCGTGACCGGGACAGGTCTCGGTGTCGGCGTGGGCATGGGCGGCGTCGGCGAAGACGCGGCCCTCGCGGGCGAGCCGCCCGAGGCCCCCGGGCAGGTCGGGCGTCAGGCGGTCGGCGCGGAGCTGGTCGATGGCGATCACGAGGACGAGACGCGGCCGGGGCTCGGAATCCGCGGCGCGGGCCGCCGGCCCGAGCGCGACGCACGACAGGAACGCGACCAGCGCGGCAGCGCGCCCGAGCCGCCCGTGCGTCATTCCGCCTTCTTGGCGCAGTCCGAGCAGTGTCCGTAGAGCTCGTGACGGTGGCGCAGCAGCCGGAAGCCGTAGCGGGCGGCGATGTCGTCCTGGGCGGACTCGATCATCGCGCACTCGAACTCGACGATGCGACCGCAGCGCACGCACACCAGGTGGTCGTGATGCTCGTGCTGGATCTCGTAGCGGGTGACTCCGTCATCGAAGTGCCGCTCGTTGGCGAGGCCCGCCTCGCAAAGGAGCTTCATGGTGCGGTAGACGGTGGTGAAGCCGATGCCCGGATGGCGCGCCTTGATGACGTTGTAGAGGTCCTCGCTCGTGACGTGGCCCTTCGCCTCGAGGAACGCCTCGAGGATCGCCTCCCGCTGCTTCGTGTGCTTGAGCTTGTGCTCGTCCAGGTAGCGCGAGAGCGCCTTGTACTCGACCTCATGGGGCATGAAGCGACCCTAATCGAAGGCCCCTGTGACTTCAACTCACAGTCTGGCGATGAGATCCTCGGCGCCCTCGGCCACGCCGTCGTCCGGATCCTGCGTCAGCAGCCTGAGCTGCGTCCGCAGGCCGGGCGATGCCGAGAGGCTCCCCGCAGCGTGGAGCGACCCGAGCGCCTCGATCGCCCCGCAGACGAGCGCGGGATCGCGCGCGTCGAGGAAGACCGCGAGCAGCGCGGGGTCCTGCGGGAAGCCCAGGGCGTCGCGGAACGCCTGGCACGCGGCCGTGAGGTCGGGCGTGCCGTGGGCGTCGCGGACGGCCTTGCCCAGGCGGTCGGCCTCGGCGCCGCCCGGCGTCTTCGTGAAGAGCTGATCGAGCTGCTTCACGTACTGCTGCGTAGCGGCCTTCGAGCGCGCGGGCCCCGTGCGCTCGCGCTCGTCGCGCCCGACGTGGGTCGAGCGGTTCCGCCGGGCGTCGCGCTCGCGCCACGAGAGCTTCGGCCGGTCGCCGCGGTCGTCGCCGTCGCGGCTCATCGCGTCGCCTGGCCCGCGCTGCGCGCCCGGGCCGCCCGCAGGTTCGCCTGCGCCGCCTCGTTCGAGCAGTCGAGATCCACCGCACGCTCGAACGCCCGGCGCGCGTCGGCCTCGCGCCCGGCTTCCTGGTACGCGAGACCGAGATGGTTCTGGATCTCGCTCGCCTGCGGTACGAGCCGGGAGGCCTCCTCGAGCCGGCCGATCGCGACCGCGGTGTCGCCGCGGTCGAGGGCGGCGGTGCCCTCCTCGTAGAGCTTCGCGCCCTCCCAGGTGGCGCAGCCGGCGAGGCCGGCGGCGACGAGCGCGACGGCGGCGGCGTGCGTGAGCGAGAGCGAGCGGGGCATGGCCCGGTTGTAGTCAGGCCCGCCGGGCGTGGCAACGCCCGCGGAGGCGCGATTCGCGCTTGCCTCGTCGCCGCGGCCCGTGGTAGGAAGTGGCTTCCATTACGAAGTGGTTTCCATGGCAGGCGTATTCCTTCACGAGAACTTCCGGGATCCCGCGGGCCCCACGGCTCGGACGGCGGTCCTGAATCCGCCGGCGCCCGGTCGCGAGACCGACGGCGCGTCCCGGAAGCGTCTCGTCCAGTCCAGTCGCGTTCGACGAACGTGAGCGTCGCCCGGTAGGGCCCGCCACGGGGGCCGCGAACGCGAGAGCGTTCGCGGCCCCCGTCGTTTCGGAGCCCTTCCATGATCTCGCCTGCCACGACCCCTTCGAAGATCGCCCTCGCTGCGCCGCGCGCCGGGAGCTCGCGCGAGGTGGCGTACCTCGCCGCGCCGATGGTGCTGACGCAGCTCTCGCAGACCCTGATGCACATGACCGACTCCGCCTTCGTCGGCCAGCTCGGGGCGGCCGAGCTCGGCGGCCTCGGCTTCGCCGGCATCTGGGGCTGGACCGTCTTCTGCATCTTCAGCGGCTGCGCGAGCGGCGTGCAGACGTTCGTGGCCCAGGCCCACGGCTCGGGTCGCGAGACGGAGTGCGGCGCCTGGGCGTGGCGCGGCCTGTGGGCCGTCGTGCTGCCCGCGACGCTCGTCTACGCCGTTTTCGGGATCTTCGCCGACCCGTTCCTCGGCGCGCTCGGCGCCAGCGACGAGGTGCACCGGCACGCGGTCGCGTACCAGCACGTGCGCCCGATCGGCATCCCGGCGCTGGCCGCCTGGATGGTGCTGGCCGCGTTCTTCCGCGGCCTCGGCGACACGCGCACGCCGCTCGTGACGACGATCGTCGCGAACGTCGTCAACGTCGTGCTCGACTACGGGCTCGTGTTCGGGCGGCTGGGACTTCCGGCTCTGGGCGTGCCGGGCGCGGCGCTCGGGACGTCGATCGCGGAGTGGCTCGAGGCGGGCATGCTCTTCGTCGTGCTGCTGCGGCGCACGACGCGCGCCCGGTTCGCCACGGCGCCGCGCGGCTTCGAGCGGAAGGAGGTCGTGCGCTTCCTGCACACCAGCGCGCCGATCGGCGGGCAGTGGTTCCTCGACATGAGCGCCTTCGCGATCTTCACGACCGTGATCGCCCGCATGGGAACCGCCGCGATCGCCGCGAACCAGGCGATGATCTCGCTGCTCTCGCTCTCGTTCATGCAGGCCTACGGGATCTCGCTCGCGACCTCGACCCTCGTCGGCCGCTACAAGGGCGCCGACCGGCTCGAAGACGCGGAGCGCAGCCTCGGCTCGGCGCTGCGTCTCGGCGGCGGGCTGGCGATCGCCGTGGCGGCCCTGTTCGTGCTCGCGCCGGAGACGCTGCTCGGGATCTACACCCGCGACGCGGAGGTGCTCGCCCTGGGCCGGCCGCTCCTCGCGCTCGGCGCGGCCTTCCAGCTCTTCGACGTGCTCGGGATCGTGGTGAGCGGCGCCTTGCGCGGCGCGGGCGACACGCGCTGGCCCTTCGTGGCGCAGACCACCGGCGCCTGGCTGGTGCGGCTGCCGCTCGTGTGGCTGTTCGCGCTCGGCCTCGGCTATGGCGTGATCGGCGCCTGGTGCGCGGAGTTCGTGTTCGTGGCCGGCCTCGGTTTCGCGTTCCTGTGGCGCTTCCGGAGCGGCGCGTGGCGGGGGGTCGTGATCTAGCCGCGCGAGGGTCAGCCGGCTTCGGGGATCTCGATCCGCGCCAGCACGGGCAGGTGGTCCGAGGCGCGGCGCGCGGCCGGCGAGGCGTGGGCCGCGACGTCGAGGATCTTCACGCCGCGCGCGTAGACGCGGTCGAGGGCGAGCATCGGCCGCGCGGCCGGGAAGCTCGGCGGCCACTCGAGGTTGCCGTG
>Ga0105107_10000572_pt1 | contig 23634 bp, 17 predicted proteins | sample PPLLaktember2015_6_FD_79335 | JGI IMG/M metagenome (GOLD analysis project Ga0105107, IMG submission 79335) | Freshwater sediment microbial communities from Prairie Pothole Lake near Jamestown, North Dakota, USA - PPLs Lake P8 Core (1) Depth... | ecosystem: Environmental > Aquatic > Freshwater >... | reverse complement strand
GGATAGAGCGGCGCGAAAAACTCCGCGGCATAGCGCAGCTTCTTGGCGGCGATCCGGACCCGATGGCGCTCCTGCGGCGGCGCCTCGGGCACGTCGCGGCCGCGCTTGCGAATGCGCCGGTCCCGCCGTTCGATCACGAACGCCGCAAAGGTCCCCACCGGCGAGTCGAGCCGCGGCGGCGCCTCACCCTCTCCGGCCGCGGCGGGCGCCGCGTTCACGGCGAACGCCGGCAGGTCGTCGCGCGCGAACGCCGCGCCGAGCGCGAGCAGCAGATCGGTGTAGCGCCGCGACGAGACGGCATCGCGCGCCGCGGCGTCGTGCGCGCGCCGCACGCGCGCGGCGCGCGCACGGAAGCTCGCCAGCCCCGCCGTGCCCGCAAACCGCTGCGCGAGCGGCGGGAACGTCTCGGTCATGAACACGTCCCAGTCCCGCGCCGGGCCGAGCGCACCGCCGAGCCAGCGCAATTCCTCCGCGAGCGGGGCCACCGCCTCCTTGGACGCGGCGAGCGCCACGAGCCCGAGACAGGAGCGCAGTCGCCGCAGGCCGACGCGCAGCTGGTGCAGATACTCCGGGCCGCGCCCTGCGCGCAGCCCGTCCTCGTTCGCCTGCATCTGCGCGACGCAGGCCATCGCGATGCGGCGCAGCGCGGCGCCGGCCGACAGCGCCTCCTCGAGCGGGACGGCCCGGGCTTTCTGCGGCGGCGCCGGGCCGTGACCGAGCGCGTATCCGCGCTCCGCCTTGCTGGCGTGTCCCAGCCGCAGCGGAACGTCCCGCGCGATCGTGCGCGCCAGGGCGAACAGGCGCGCGAGATCGCCGCCCTTGAGCTCGATCTCCGCTTCGCTGATCGGGGCTTCGCGTCGACTGGCCCGGATCACGCCGCGGTCGAGGGCAAGCTCCGCGAGCGTGCCGTCCGGGAAGGCGAGCGTCCGCGCAACGCGCGCAAACTCCGTCGTGAAGACCGGTCGCAGGTGGCCGCGCACCTTGCGCTTTGCGAACAGTTCCGCATAGGGCGTGTTGTCGAGCAGCGCGACGTTCAGCGCGTGGCCGGAGAGGTCCCATTCGATCTCGTCGCGCTCGTGCAGACCCGCCGCAACGCCCCCGCCACCCTTGAGCGTCTGGATCGAGCGATTGCCGTCGCGACGCAGGCGCAGCGCCACGCCGGCGCGCGCGAGGTCGCGCGCGGGCGTGTCGTAGTAGACGGTGGCAAGGGCGTGCTTCCGCGCGCCACCCCGGCGCACGGCCCGGACCGCCGGGTGCCGGTCGATCCGGGTCAGATCCTCCGGCGCGACGAGGAGCTTCAGCTCGACTTCCATCGGCGTGGCGCGGACGTCAGCGGCGCCGCGCGGAAATCACGCCGGACACGTCACCGATCTGCGCGAGGGCCCGCTTGAGATGGTCGAGGTCGTCCACCTCGACGGTGAACGACATGTTGGCGATATGGTGCCGGCTGAGCGTATTGACCGCAGTGACGTTGATGCGCTCCTTCGACAGCACCTCGGACACGTCGCGCAGTAGGCCCTGCCGGTCGTGCGCCTGGACCGCGAGGTCGACCGGGAACACCTCCCCGCCGCCGGCGCCCCATTGCGCTTCGATCATCCGCTCCGGGTACCGCACGAGGAGGTGACCGAGGCTCCCGCAGTCGCGCCGATGCACCGAAATGCCGCGACCCCGGGTGACGAAACCGATGATCGCGTCGGGCGGGACCGGCTTGCAGCAGCGCGCGAGCTGCGTCATCAGACGGTCCACGCCGACGAACAGAATGCCGCCGCCCGCGCCGCCCGATTTGCTCTTCTTGGTGACGACCTCTTCCGCCGGCGCCTGCGCTTCCGCCGGGCCGCGCAGCGCGATCTGCAACGCCCGCGCGCCCACCTCTTCGCGGGCCACGGCTGCGAACAGATCATCGGGCTTGTCGAACCCGAGACCGTGCGCGAGTTGCTCCAAGTTCGCCTTGGCCCCGCCCTCGCGCTGGATCTCGCGCTCGACGATCTGGCGCCCCGCTCCGACGGTGCGCGCGAGCTCTTCGGCATTGAACCAGTGGCGCACCTTGTTGCGCGCCCGCGAGCTCGCGAGGTAGCCGGGTTGCGACAGCCAGTCGCGCGACGGACCGCCGGCCTTCGCCGCGACGATGTCCACCCGCTGCCCGTTCTTGAGCCGGTAATCGAGCGGCACCATCGCGCCGTCGACCTTTGCGCCGCGACAGCGATGCCCGAGATCGGTGTGCAGCGCATAGGCGAAGTCGATCGGCGTCGCGCCGCGCGGCAGATCGACGACGCGACCCTGCGGGGTCAGCACGTAGACCGTCTCGTCCAGCGCCGCGCGCTTCGACTGCTCGACCCACTCCGCAGCATCCACCACCTCGTCGCGCCACGCGAGCACCTGCCGCAGCCACGCGATCTTCTCGTCGAAGGGTTCCTCCCGTCCGCCCCGGCCTTCCTTGTAGCGCCAGTGCGCCGCCACGCCGAGCTCCGCGTGACGGTGCATCTCGTGCGTGCGGATCTGCACCTCGAGCGCGCGCCCGTCCGGACCGACCACCGCGGTGTGCAGCGATCGGTAGTCGTTGCCCTTGGGCCGCGAGATGTAGTCGTCGAACTCCTTCGGGATCGGCTGCCAGAGGTCGTGGACGACGCCGAGCGCCGTGTAGCAGTCCTTCACGTCGTCGACGACCACGCGCAGGCCCCGCACGTCGTGCAGCTCGGCGAAGTCGAGCCCCTTGCCCTGCATCTTGCTGTAGATGCTGAAGATATGCTTCGGACGCCCGCTCACTTCGGCCCGGAGGTCCGCGCCCGCCAACGCACGCGACAGCGCGCCGATCGCCTCCGCGATGAACGTCTCACGCTCGGCGCGGCGCTCGTCGAGCATTTTCGCGATGCGCTTGTAGAGCTCCGGCTCGAGAAAGCGGAACGACAGGTCCTCGAGCTCCCACTTCAACTGCCACACGCCGAGGCGGTTCGCGAGCGGCGCATAGATGTCCAGCGTCTCGCGCGCCACGGCGCGGCGCGCCTCGTCCGGCGCGTGCGCGAGGAACCGCAGCGTTTGCGTGCGGCTCGCGAGGCGGATGAGCACCACCCGGATGTCCTCCACCATCGCGAGGAGCATCTTGCGCAGCACCTCGGTTTGCGGCTGCCGGGCGGCCTCCTTGTGGCCCTGCGCTGCGAGACCGCGCGTCACGACCCGCAGGCGGTTCAGCTTCCAGACGCCGGCGACCAGCGCGGCGATGGTCGGATTGAACTGTGCGGCGAGCCGCTCCTCGGCATTCTCGAGGTACTCGGGAACGGCGTAGAGGAGGCCCGCCGCGCGGGCGGCTCCGTCGAGGCGCAGCGACGCCAGGTTCGCGGCAAGGCCGAGCGCGTGATCGATCGCCGGCTCGCCGGTGCCGAGTCGCTTGTCCACGTAAAGTGGCGCAGCGAAGTCGTGCGCCCGGATCACGAGCGCGCGTTCGGGTGTGTCGAGCCCGGCGAGCCCGGCCTCGAGGCCGGGCGCGACAACGGTGCCGGGAGCGGATGCGACGGAAACCACTGCAGGGGCCCTTCTGGAGCGGGCAATGTTACCGGACGGCCGTAACCGCGTGCGTCATAATCGGCGCGCGCATTTAACCCCACCGCATCCCGTGTTCCGTACCTGGCGCCGCAAGCGCGTGATCAAGCGCGCGACGATCGACGAGGCTCTCTGGAACCGCGTCGTCGCGCAGCTGCCCTTTCTTGTCGGACTGCCGGCCGACGACGCACGCCGCCTGCGCGAGCTGGTGGTGCTGTTCCTGCACGAGAAGGAGATTGCCGCGGCCGGCGGCCTCGAGCTGACCGACGAGATCCGGGTCGCGATCGCGCTGCAGGCATGCCTGCCGATCCTCAATCTCGGGCTGGATTTCTACGACGGCTGGGTGGGCGTCGTCGTCTACCCCGGCGAGTTCCGGGTGCGCCGGCAGGAGCTGGACGATGACGGCGTGATGCACGAGTGGGACGACGAGCTTTCGGGCGAGGCGTGGCCCGGCGGGCCGGTCGCCCTCTCGTGGGAAGACGTCGAGCTCGGCGCCGCGCCCGCGGCGGCCGGCGGCGAGCCCGGGTACAACGTCGTGATCCACGAGTTCGCCCACAAGATCGACATGCTCAAGGGCGAGGCCGACGGCTTCCCGCTGCCGCACGCGGGCATGGACGCCGGCGTCTGGCAGCGCACGCTCGAGTCGGCGTACGCGCGTTTCGTCGGGATGGTCGACCGCGAGAAGGAAACGTTGCTCGATCCCTACGGCGCCGAGCACCCGGCCGAGTTCTTCGCGGTGACGAGCGAGGCCTTCTTCACCGATCCGCACGCCCTGCGGGAGGAGTTCCCGGGCGTGTACGAGCAGCTCAAGCTCTTCTATCGTCAGAATCCGGCCGCGCGGCTCCCGCCACCGGCCTGACCGTCGCGGTCAGCCGGCCAGCAGGAAGTTCCGGACCATCGCGATCTGGTCCGGTTGCATGAGCGTCGGTGCGTGGCCGACGCCCGGGATCTCGATCACCTGCGCACGCGGGCCGCTCGCCTTCATGCGCTCGGCGGTCTCGCGCGAGAGCAGGTCCGACAGCTCGCCACGGATCACGAGCGTCGGACAGCGCACCTGCTCCCAGACCGGCCAAAGGTCGATGTCCTTATGCGGCGCCGCCGCGTTGAACGGCACCGCGAGCGCCGGGTCGTAGTGGACGCGGTACGTGCCATCGGGCTTCTGCCGCACGACGTGTTCGGTGAGGAAGCGCCACTCCGCGTCGGTGTGCGGGCCGAACGGCGCGCTGATCGTGCGGATGTAGCGCTCGGCCACCTCGATCGACGGGAGCTCGGGCGCCTTGCCGACGTAGGTGCCGATGCGCTCCAGCGCGGCGGCCGCGACCAGCGGGCCGGCCTCGTTGACGACCATGCGCCGGATCGGGTTGCCTTCGAGCGAGGCAAGCGCCATGCCGAGCAGCCCGCCCATCGACGTGCCGACCCAGTCGACCGCGTCGACGCCGAGCCGTGCAACGAGCGTTACGGCGTCGTTCACGTAGGTCGGCTGCCCGTACTCCATCGGGTTCTTGAGCCAGCTGCTCTCGCCGCGGCCCGGCATGTCGGGACACACGACGCGATAGTGGTCGGCCAGCGCCGCCGCGAGCGGATCGAAATCGCGGGCGCAGCGCGTGAGCCCGTGGACGCACACCAGCACGCGCGGATTCGCCGGGTCGCCCCACTCGAGATAGGAGAGCCGATGCAGCCCACTCGCACTCGCGGCGGTGAGCGTGTGCCGGCGGGCGCTCGCGCTCATCGGGCTACCCTGTCGCTGCGCGCCAAGGATTCGCGCTTGGGGCGGCCCGGCGCGCTCATGTCAATGCCGCCCCGCCTGGAGCCACAGGCGCGCCACGAGCGCGACGACACTGCGCGCCTCGGGCTCCGTGGTCTCGAGCACGAGCCCGCCACCGGGGGCTGCCGTCAGCACCGTCCGCAGCTTCGCGGCCCGCAGGTTGGCGGGGTTGATCGTGAACCCGTAATCCGCGTAGCGCTGGCGCTCGATCGCGGTCTCCTCGACGGGCGCTGCGTCGAACCAGAGCCACTCGTCCGCGAAGTCATGCGCGAGGCGCTCGAGCTCCTCCGCGAGCGCCGCATCGAGCGGCTCGCGCGGATCGAGCTCCGTGTAGGTCGCAGTGTCGCCGCGCACCATCCAGCGCTCGGCCCATTCCGGTTCGGCGCCGTCGGCCGCTTCCAGCACGGTCGCACCGCCGGACACCCGGAAGAAGGCGTGCTGCTGCGACGTGACCGCGTAGCCGATCCACTCACCGGCGCGCCGGCGACGAGACACGAGCGCGAGCGCGATCGTGCCGTTGCGCTCAGCGCGCAGTTCGAGCGCGCGGCCTGCTTCCGCGGCGGTCGCGGTCGCCTGGTCGACCAGCTTGCCGGCACGGATGGTCGCGCTCCCGCCGATGCCCCCGACCGGGTTCTGCCATTCGACTCGCACCGTGAGCTCGGGGAATTCCGCGGAAGCCTCGACGAAGAGCGGATACGGCACACCGCTCGCTTTGAGTCGATAGTCGAGCCGGCCGGCGGTGTGCAGCTCGCGGTACGGGCCGGCCGACTCCGCGTCGAGCAGCGCGTTCACGCGCGCCCGGTATCCGGCGAGCAGAGGCGGATCGCCCTCGACGACGACGGTTGCGGTGATCGGGCTGCTCATGCGCGGGATTGCGGTGGCAGGAGAGGCGCGGCGAGTATAGCAAGCGCAACGCGCACCGCCGGCGGGCGTCGCGCACCGCAACAGTGCCGCCGCGCGCACCGCCGCGGGCTTTGCGCGGGATACCGGGCTGGCACGCACGTTGCTCCTGCACCCGAAGCGGTGCGCTACACTAGATCGAGACCCGCCCGCGCCATGACCGCAACACTCCCCGTCTGCTTCGACGAGATGCACGGCCTCGCCGGCGAGGTCCTGCCGCACTATCGCCGCTACGCCGAGTGGCTCGCAAAGCTCGCGCCCGAGGTGCGCGCGCAGAAGCGACAGGAAGCCGACGTCCTGTTCCAGCGGGTGGGAATCACGTTCGCGGTGTACGGCGACGAGGCGGCCGAGGAGCGGCTGATCCCGTTCGACTTCGTGCCGCGCATCCTTCCCGCCGACGACTGGCAGATGCTCGAACGGGGGCTCGTGCAGCGGGTGCGCGCCCTCAACCTGTTCCTGCGCGACATCTACCACGAGCAGTCGATCCTGCGCGAAGGGATCATCCCGCCGCGCAAGGCGCTCGAGAACGCACAGTATCGCAGCGTGATGCAGGGGATGAAGGTGCCGGGCGACATCTACGCGCACGTCGCCGGCGTCGACGTGGTGCGCGCCGGCCAAGGCGAGTTCTACGTGCTCGAGGACAACCTGCGCGTGCCCTCGGGCGTGTCGTACATGCTCGAAAACCGCAAGATGATGATGCGGCTGTTCCCCGAGCTCTTCGCGCTGCAGGAGGTCGCGCCGATCGACCACTATCCCGACCTGCTGCTCGACACGCTCCGCCAGGTCGCACCGCGCGGCGTCACCGACCCGACCGTGGTGCTGCTCACGCCCGGCGCATACAACTCGGCGTACTTCGAGCACACCTTCCTCGCGCAGCAGATGGGCATCGAGCTCGTCGAGGGACAGGACCTGATGGTGCGCGACCAGACCGTGTTCATGCGCACCACGCGCGGCCCGAAGCGCGTGGACGTGATCTACCGGCGCATCGACGACGACTTCATCGATCCGCAGGTGTTCCGGCCCGACTCGCTGCTCGGCGTCGCGGGGCTTTTCTCCGCCTACCAGGCCGGCCGCGTGACGCTCGCCAACGCGATCGGCACCGGGGTCGCCGACGACAAGTCCATGTATCCGCACGTGCCGGAGATGATCGAGTACTACCTCGGCGAGAAGCCGATCCTGAACAACGTGCCCACCTGGCAGCTGCGCAAGAAGGACGATCTGCGGTACGTCCTCGAACACCTGCACGAGCTGGTCGTCAAGGAAGTGCACGGCTCGGGCGGCTACGGGATGCTGGTCGGTCCCGCCTCGACGCTGGCGCAACGCGCCGAGTTCCGCGAGCGGATCATCGCCAACCCGGAAAAATACATCGCCCAGCCGACGCTCGCGCTTTCGACCTGCCCGACGTTCGTGGAGGCGGGAATCGCGCCCCGGCACATCGACCTGCGACCGTTCGTGCTGTCCGGGCGCGAGGTGCGGCTCGTGCCCGGCGGCCTAACGCGCGTCGCGTTGCAGGAAGGCTCGCTGGTGGTGAACTCCTCGCAGGGCGGCGGCACCAAGGACACCTGGGTGCTCGAGCGATGAGACCGATGAAACCGATGCCGCAGGCATCGCTTTCCCCGACTTCGGGGAGCACGAGGGGGCGCCGCCCAGCGGCCGGGTTGGGGCGGAGGGGCCGCCAACCCCTCCTTGGGCCCCCTCGTATCGTGAAGAACTGACATGCTGTCCCGCACCGCCAACGACGTCTACTGGATGTCGCGCCACATCGAGCGCGCGGAGAACATCGCGCGCATGCTCGATGTCACCTACCGCATGTCGCTGCTGCCCTACCGCATCCTCGCGCCCGGCGAGAAGTGGGCCGAGCCGTGGGCGCTGCCGCTCATCATCAACGGGCTGGCCACGAGCTACTACCAGCGCTACTCGGACCTCCAGGCCGAGAACGTGCTGCACTTCATGACGCTGGACGCGTCCAATCCGTCCTCGATCTACTCCTCGCTGCAGACCGCGCGAGAGAACGCCCGGGCCCAGCGCGGCGCGGTGACGATCGAGATGTGGGAGAGCCTGAACGACACCTGGCTCGCGATGCGCAACAAGACCTTCACCGACATCAACGCCGGGGGCGTGTCGCCGTTCTTCGACTGGGTGAAAGATCGCTCGCATCTTTTCCGCGGCATCACCTTCGGCACGATGATCCGCGACGAGGCGTTCAGCTTCATCCGCCTGGGCACCTTCCTGGAGCGCGCCGACAACACCGCGCGCATCCTCGATGTGAAGTACCACACCCTGCTGCCGAGCGCGCATGACGTCGGCGGCGCGGTCGACTACTACCAGTGGTCGGCGCTGCTGCGCTCGGTCTCCGCGTTCAGCATCTACCGCAAGATCTACCGCGACCTCATCACGCCGTTCCGCGTCGCCGAGGTGCTGATCCTGCGCGAGGATGTCCCGCGCAGCCTGCACGCCTGCATGAACGAGATCTACGAGATCATCCAGGGTCTGTCGGACGAAGGCCGTCTGGAGCCCGAGCGCCTGGCCGGCGAGATTCACGCTCTCCTGCACTACTGCAAGACGGAGAAGATCTTTGAGGCCGGTCTCCACGAGTGGCTGCTTGGATTCCTGGAGAAGATCGGCGCGCTCAACGCCGAGGTCGACAAGCACTTCCTCGTGCCGTCCTACCAGTAGCCGCCGTACGGCGGCCGGCTCTACCGTAGAATTGCGGCTCTTCCGTTGCCCGGGCTGACCACGAGATGACCTACTGTGTGGGCGTGCTGCTGGAAAGCGGCATGGTGTTCGCGTCGGATTCGCGTACCAACGCCGGCGTCGACCACGTGTCGAGCTTTCGCAAGATGACGGTGTACGAGCGGCCGGGCGACCGGGTGATCGTGATCCTGACCTCGGGCAACCTCTCCGTCACGCAAAACGCGATCAACCTGCTCGAGCAGCACTCGCGGCGCGGCGAAGGCACGCCGAGCATCTGGACCGCGCCGTCGATGTACGACGTCTCCGCGATGCTGGGGGAGTGCCTGCGCGAGGTGAGACGGCGCGACGAGCCGTACCTCACGCAGCACAACATCGACGCGAGCGCGAGCTTCATTCTCGGCGGCCAGATCGGCGGCGAGCCGCAGCGGCTCTTCATGGTCTACCAGGAGGGCAACTTCATCGAGGCGACCTCCGAGACCCCGTTCTTCCAGGTCGGCGAGACGAAGTACGGCAAGCCGATCATCGATCGCGTGGTCAAGCCCTGGACCTCCATCGTCGATGCGACCAAGTGCGTGCTGATCTCGTTCGATTCGACGATGCGCTCCAACGTGTCGGTCGGATTGCCGATTGACCTGGTCTGCTACCAGAACAACGCCCTGCGCGTGCAGCTTAAACGGCGCATCGGCGAAACCGACCCTTACTTCACGATGATCCATCACCAGTGGGGCGAAGGCCTGCGGCGCGTGTTCGCGCAGCTGCCCGATCCGTATTGGGAGGACGAGAAGCCCGCGTGACCATCCGCGTCGCCCTCCACCACCAGACCCGGTACGCGTTCGACCGGCCGGTGAGCCTCTCGCCGCACGAGGTGCGGCTGCGCCCGGCGCCGCATTGCCGCACGCCGATCCACAGCTACTCCCTGCGCGTCGAGCCCGAGAAGCACTTTATCAACTGGCAGCAGGACGCTTACGGGAACTACATCGCGCGGCTCGTCTTTCCCGAGAAGGCGCAGGCGCTATCAGTGACGGTCGATCTGGTCGCCGACATGACCGTCATCAACCCGTTCGACTTCTTCGTCGAGCACTGGGCCGAGCACTTCCCGTTCGACTACCCCGCCCAGCTCGCCACCGAACTCGCGCCGTATCGCGAGAAGGAGCCTGCCGGCCCGCTGCTCGCACGCTGGCTCGACGACTTCCGGCGCGGCGGATTCAAGCCCGGGATCAATACGGTCGACTTCCTCGTCGCGCTGAACCAGCGGGTGCAGAGCGAAGTGAAGTACCTCGTGCGCATGGAGCCGGGGATCCAGGCGCCCGACGACACGCTGCGCCTCGCCGCGGGATCGTGCCGCGACTCGGGCTGGCTGCTGGTGCAGATCCTGCGGCATCTCGGGCTCGCCGCGCGCTTTGTGTCCGGCTATCTCGTGCAACTCGTCGCCGATGTGCGGCCCCTCGAAGGGCCCTCGGGACCGTCGACTGACTTCACCGACCTCCACGCGTGGGCCGAGGCGTACGTGCCCGGCGCGGGCTGGGTCGGGCTCGACCCGACTTCGGGAATGCTCGCCGGCGAAGGCCACATCCCGCTCGCGGCGACCGCGTTCCCGACGAGCGCCGCCCCCATCACCGGCTTCACCGGGCCCTGCGAGTCGACGCTCGAGTTCGAGATGACGGTGACGCGGATTCACGAGGACCCGCGCGTCACGCGCCCGTACTCCGAGGCGCAATGGGCCGAGATCGACGCGCTCGGCCGCGCGATCGACCATGAGCTCGGCACGGCGGGCGTGCGCCTGACGCACGGCGGCGAGCCGACCTTCGTGTCGGTCGACGACATGGACGGCGCGGAGTGGAACTACACCGCGCTCTCGCCGCGCAAGTGGGAGCTCGCCGAGCGCCTCGCCTGGCGGCTGAAGGAGCGCTTCGCGCCCGGCGGGCTGCTCTTCTTCGGCCAGGGCAAGTGGTATCCCGGCGAGCCGCTGCCGCGCTGGGCGCTCGGGCTGCACTGGCGCCGCGACGGCCGAGCGCTCTGGCGTAACCCCGCGCTGATCGCCGGCGAGGCAAGCGCGCCCGATGCGACGGTCGAACACGCGCACGCGTTTGCCGCCGCCGTCACGCACGAGCTGAGGCTCGATGCGGCGCTCGTCATCCCTGCCTACGAAGATCCGATTCCACTCCTCGAGCTGGAAGCCGGGCTGCCGGTGAACGTCGATCCGGCGCGCGTGCCGCTGAAGGACTACGACGATCGCGCGCGGCTGCGTCGCGTCCTTGAGCGCGGCGCAGACCGCCCTGCGAGTTTTGTCCTGCCGTTGCGAGCGCGCCCTCCGGCGGTAGCCGCGAAGCCGGCCGGCAGCGCGGTCAGCCCCGCGGCGTGGGCATCCATGTGGGAAAGCTCGCCGTGGCCGCTCAGGCGCGAGCGGCTTTTCCTCGTCCCCGGCGATTCACCCGCCGGGTACCGCCTGCCGCTCGCCTCATTGCCGGAGCGCCTGCCCGAGGAGATCGAACCGGAGTTCCCGCGGGACACGTTCGACCCGCGCGACGACCTCCACGACGCGCACGCACGCAGCGAGAAGAAGCGCCACGCACCGGCCGGCGGCGCTGCGGCCCGCGAAGTCGTGCGCACTGCCCTGTGCGTCGAGGCACGCGACGGCCGGCTGAGCGTGTTCGTGCCTCCGGTCACGCACATCGAGGACTTCCTGAACCTGGTGGCCGCCATCGAGCACGCGGCCGAGGCGCTCGGCCGCGCGGTGCGAATCGAGGGGTATCCGCCGCCGCACGACCCGCGCGTCCGCACGCTCGCCGTCACGCCCGACCCGGGCGTGATCGAGGTCAACATCCATCCGGCCTCCAGCTGGGACGAGCTCGCGGCGAACAGCACCGCGCTCTACGAGGAGACGCGCCAGTCCCGCCTGGGCAGCGAGAAGTTCATGCTCGACGGGCGGCACACCGGCACCGGCGGCGGCAACCACGTCACGCTCGGCGGGGCGACGCCGGCGGAGAGCCCATTCCTGCGCCGTCCCGATCTGCTCCGCAGCCTGATCACCTACTGGCAGAACCACCCGGCGCTCTCCTACCTGTTCGCCGGGCTGTTTGTCGGGCCGACCAGCCAGGCCCCGCGCGTCGACGAGGCGCGCGACGACAACCTGTACGAGCTCGAGATCGCATTCCAGCAAATGGAAGCGCGCCTTCCTCCGGGCACCGACGCCGACGCGCCCTGGCTCGTCGACCGGCTGCTGCGCCATCTCCTCGTCGACCTGAGCGGCAACACGCACCGCGCCGAGTTCTCGATCGACAAGCTCTACTCGCCCGACGGCCCGAACGGGCGCCTCGGGCTGGTTGAGCTGCGCGCGTTCGAAATGCCGCCGCACCCGCAGATGAGCCTCGCGCAGGCGCTGCTGGTGCGCGCCCTGGTGGCGCGATTCTGGAAGGAGCCGTACCGCGGCCGGCTGGTGCACTGGGGCACGCAGCTCCACGACCGCTGGATGCTGCCGCACTTCGTGCAGCAGGACATCCACGACGTTGCGATCGATCTGCGCGCGGCGGGCTACGCTTTCCTGGACGAATGGTTTGCGCCGTTCCTCGAGTTCCGCTTCCCGCGCTACGGCGCGGTGACGTACGTGGGCGTCACGCTGGAGCTCCGACAGGCGATCGAGCCGTGGCACGTGCTCGGCGAAGAGGTGAGCGGCACCGGCACCGCGCGCTACGTCGACTCCTCGGTGGAGCGGCTGCAGGTGAAAGTGAGCGGCATGACGGGCGAACGCCACGTGGTCACCTGCAACGGCCGCGTCGCGCCGCTCACGCCGACCGGCGTGCACGGCGAGTTCGTTGCGGGCGTGCGCTACAAGGCGTGGAACCCGCCTTCGGCCCTGCATCCGACGATCGACGTGCACACGCCGCTCGTGTTCGACGTGGTCGATACCTGGAGCGGCCGGGCAATGGGCGGGTGCACGTACCACGTCGCGCATCCGGGCGGACGCAATTACGCGACCTTCCCGGTGAACGCGAACGAGGCGGAAGCGCGCCGGTTCGCGCGCTTCTGGGACCACGGGCACACGCCGGGGCCGATGGCGGTAAGACCCGAACCGCCGAACCGCAACTTCCCCTGCACGCTCGACCTGCGCTACGCGCGCCGGGACTAGGGTTGGGAAAGCCTTACTAGAGCTTCGGCGGCGCGCCGGGGTTGAAGGTGCCCGAGAGCCCGGACAGCGCGTCCATGCGCGCCTTCACGGCGCGGCGAAACGCCTCCTCGGCGCCGTACTTGGCGACCGAGAACTTCACCAGCTTCGTACGCCAAGGCTGCAGCGGCAGGCGCGCGATCCAGAAGCGCCGCTCGACCGGCCCGCGCTCGGTTTCGATCACCTCCGAGTGGAACGACACCCCGGCGAGGCCGGAGCGATTGTTGCGCCTGAGGATCGAGCAGTACGCCTTGCGGGTGAGCGGCGGGAACTTGGCGAGCAGGTCGTCGCGGTACTTCTTCGCCGCGACGAGCGCCTTCTGCCGGGTGCCGAACACGCCGTCGGAGAAGTGCCCGACGTGGATCTTGCCCTGGCGCTGGATCGTGACGCGCCAGGCGTGGGTGCGCGAGCGCTCGTGGTCGACCCGCGTGATCCCGTACATCGGCCGACGGGCGCTTGCCGCCGTGGTCGTCTTGGCTTTCGGCATGTGCAGCAGGGGCTCCCGATCGTGCGCAAGTATGCCGCCGGCATTATGACGTCGTCAACCATCTCCTACTGGCGCCAGTAGCGGCGCCGCGCGTCGCGATAGCGGGAGACATGCACTTCCCCTGTCGCTATCGTGACGGTCACTGCGCCGTCGCGATCGGTGCGCCACCCGGCCGCGCCCGCTGCGAAGTAACGGGCCGCGATCTCCGGTTTGGGATGGCCGAACCGGTTCCGGTAGCCGGTCGTGAACACCGCGTGCGCAGGCCGCACCGCGGCGAGGAACGCCGGCGTGGACGAGGTGCCGCTGCCGTGGTGCGGCACGAGCAGCACCGCGGCGCGCCGCACCGCCTGGTTCGCGAGCAACCACCGCTCGTCGGGTTCCTCGATGTCGCCGGTGAGCAGCGCCGCGCCGCCCGGGCCGCTGACCCGGAGCACGCAGCTGCGCGAGTTCGCCTTGACGAAGGGATCGCGGTAGCTCGCTTCCGGCGGGTAGAGGAGCTCGAACTCGATTCCGTCCCAGGTCCAGCGCACGCCGGCGCGGCAGGGCAGGCGGTACGGGGCATCGCCCTGCGCCGGGTGATCCTGCGCGAGCGACGACCACAGCACGCCGGGCGGGAGCGTGCGCATCACCGAGCGCGCGCCGCCGGAGTGGTCGACGTCGTTGTGGGTGACCATCACGGCATCGAGGCGGTCGAGCCCTTCCGCGCGCAGGAAGGGCACGACCACCCGATTGCCCGCATCGGCGTCGACGCTGTACGCGGGACCGGCGTCGAACAGGAGCGCGTGCTCGCGCGTCCGCACCAGCACGGCTAGGCCCTGCCCGACGTCGAGGAAGGTGATCTGGATCTCGCTGTCCGCGGGACCGGCTGGACGCACCGCGAACAGCGGCACGAACAGCAGCGCGGCCGCGAAGCGGGCGGGGACGCCGCGCGGCGCGAGCAGCCATGCGGCACCGACGAGCGCCAGTACCGCAGTCCACGGCGCCGGGGCGTGTTGCCGCCAGGCCCCGCCCGGCAGCCGCGCGAGCCAATCGAGCGCCGGCATCAGGGCCGTGAGCACGGCGTGCCCGGCCTCGGCGACCCAGGGTCCCGGCGTCACCGCCGCCGCGAGCGCGAGCGGCGTGACGATCAGGCTCACGACCGGGATCGCGATCGCGTTGGCGAGCGGCGAGACGAGCGACACCTGCTGGAACAGCAGCAGCACGAGCGGCGCGAGACCGACCGTGATCGCCCACTGCAGCCGCCCCCACTGCGCGAGCCAGTGCGGTCGACCCGGAGCGGCCGACCCCACGTAGAGCATCAGGGCGACGGCGCCGAACGACAGCCAGAAGCCCGGCGACACGACCGCCCACGGGTCGAGGAGCAGCACGACCGCGAGCGCGGCGGCGAGCACGCGCGACGAGGACTGCATGCGGTCGAGCCAGAGCGCGACGGCGACGACCGCGACCATATAGAGCGTGCGCTGCGCGGGCACGCCGAACCCCGCGAGCAGCGTGTAGCCCGCCGCCGCGAGCACCCCCGCCACGGCCGCCGCCTTCCGCACCGGCAACCGCAGCGCGAGGCGCGCCGAGCGCCGCCACAGCGCCGCGGCGAGCGCCGCGAACAGGCCCGCGACCATCGTCACGTGCAGGCCCGAGATGCTCATCAGGTGGCCGACGCCGGTGCGCGTGAACGTCTCCCAGTCGACGGTCTCGATCGCGCGCTGGTCCCCGATGGCCAGGGCGATCAGCACCCCGGCATAGCGATGCTCGGGCAGCGCATCCCAGAGGTGCGTCCGGATCCGCTCGCGAGCACGCTCGATCGCGTACGCGGGCGTCCACACCATCGCCGCGAGCTTCGTCCGCTCGCCGCGCGGCCGGACGTAGCCGGTCGCGCCGATCCCGCGCTCGAGCAGCGCCGCCTCATAGTCGAATCCGTGCGGGTTCGCATTGCCGTGCGGGAGGCGCAGGCGGACGGTCAGCCGCCAGCGCTCGCCGGCGCGGATCGGGAGGACCTCCTGGAACTCCTCGGGCGTGAGGCCGTTGTACCAGGAGAGGAGAATCCTGGACGGGGCATGGAAGTCCACCGGCGCGGCCCGCTCGACGTCGAGTTCGAAGCGCACACCGCGCTCGAAAGGCTGCGGCAGGCTCGCGACGACGCCGGTCAACGTGACGTCGCGCCCCTCCCAGGCCGGATCCAGCCGGTCCGCCATGCGTATCTTCGCCGCGCCGGCGGCGAAGGCAAAGCCGAGGCCGAGGCTTGCGATCGCAACGATCACTCGTGCGGCGTGCGCCGATCGCACCGCGACGGCCATGCCCGCGGCCCCGAGCGCGACGCCGGCGCCCGCGAGCAGGGCCAAGCGGCTCCAGGCCGGGAGTTCGGCCTGCACCTGCAGGGCCCAGACGCCGGCCGCGAAGGCCAGGACGGCGAGTCTCACGAGGTCACGCGAACGGTGGCATCCGACCTCAACGCAGCACCGCGACTCGCGGTTGATCTTGGCTGGGATCCGCGCGCCGCGTCCAGTGGTCTGGCCGAATGCACCCGGAACTGCGGCGCAAACCTCGTGGTCGGCCGCGCGTTCCGGCGCGGGGGGAACTCGCGGCGCCTCGACCGGCGCTCAGAATTTCGATGCCACCCCTGGGGTGAGCCGGCTTTCCATGCCGAGCAACAGCTTGCTGAACTCCTCCAGCCAGTCGTCGTCCAGCGCGGCGACCGGGAGCTCGAGTTTCGCGCTGCCCCAGATTCCAACGTTGCGCAGGTCGACGTGGACAATGCCGGTAAGGTAATCGGCGCGCAGGTCCACGTTCACGGGCAGCCCGGCAGCGATGGTGAATCGCCCGCGCATCACGACTCCGAAATCGTTCTTCGTTTCAACGCACTCGTACTTGAACTGCGCGCGGTCGAGCGCGGCCTTCATGAGCGGGATCTCGTCGCGCACGAGGTCGATGCGCACGGGCGCGGCCGCTTCGAGGCGCGCGGTGAAGAGAATGCGCTCGCACTGACCGCCCTCGGAGCCCGGGCGGGTGCGGTAGTCGACGAACGGCGAGGTGAAAACGAACTCCGGCAGCGTGCCGAGGAAAATCAGCTCGAAGCGCCGCTGGCACGCCGGGCGCGCGGCCTTGATCTCGGTCCCGAGCGCGTTCAGGTAGCGGAATGCCGCGCGCATCCGGGCGTCGATCGTCTCGGCCGAAACGGCAGGGGCGGGACGCGCGGCCGCTTCCGCTTCCGCCTTCTGACGCAGCATGCCCAGCACGCCGCTCTTGGCGGTTGGTGCGAGGGAGAGTGCCCCCCCTCCGGCACCTGCGTTCATGGCTTGCGCGCCCTGCTGCGCGCTGGAGATCACGGTCGTGCCGTCGGCGGACGCGGTCGCCGCATCGGCCGCGAGCAATAGCGAACGGAGCGTGCGCAGGTCGGCGGCGAGCGCCGCGGCGCGCTGATAGCGCCGGCCCGCGTCCTTGGCGAGCGCGCGCGCGAGGATCACGTCGAAGCCGCGCGGGATCTTCGGGTCGGCCTCGCTCGGGCGCTCGTGCGGGGACGCGACGATGCGTTGCATCAGCGTGTACACGCTCGCGTCGGACGCACGCTCGAAGGGCGTCTTGCCCGTCAGCATCTCGTAGAGCACGACCCCGAGCGAGAAGATGTCCGAGCGCCCGTCGAGCGCCTCGCCCATCACCTGCTCCGGCGACATGTACTTCGGCGACCCGAGCACGTCGGTCTGCGTCCCGGACGAGGACGGCACGTAGGCGATGCCGAAATCGGTGAGCTTCGCGGTGCTCGGCGCCGTCACCATGATGTTGGCGGGCTTGACGTCGCGGTGCACGATCTCGTGGCGTTGCGCGTAGTCGAGGCCGTCGGCGATCTGCGCCGCGAGCTCGGCCACGACATCGAGGGGCAGTCGGTCACTCGCGGCCAGGGTGGATTTCAGCGACTCGCCGTGCAGCAGCTCCATGGCGATGTACGCCGTGCCCGCGCTTTCGCCCACGTCGTGGATGACGACGATCGCGGGGTGGCTGAGGCGCCCCGCCGAACGCGCCTCGCGCAGGAAGCGCTCGCGCACCTCCGAGTGCTCCTCCGGCGGGAAATCCGTCCGCAGGGTCTTCACCGCGACGTGGCGCTCGATGAGCGGGTCGCGCGCCTTGTAGACGATGCCCATCGTCCCGCGACCGAGCTCGGCCAGGATCTCGTACCTACCCAGGGTGTGGCCAATCATGAGGTGCGGCGTCGGGCGTTTTGCCGGCTCAATTCTGCCATCCCGCCCACTGCACGAGCGGCGAGTCGCCCTCGGAAGCGCGCAATAGGACACGCAGCGCGGCGACGAGCGGTCGAAAATGGTTAGAATCGCGGGCCGCGCGCGCACCGCGTCCGCGGGACCGGCTCCTCGAGTCGGCGAACCCGATGCCCAGAAAATACTTCCGGAAGTATCTCCCCAGCCACGAATCGGTCCGGAACCACAAGTACCTCGGCAAGCTCGGCCGATTCCTGCACCACCCGAACCTGTGGCACCTCAACCGCCGGTCGGTGTCGGGCGGCGTGGCGGTCGGGATGTTCTCCGGGCTGGTCCCCGGGCCGCTGCAGATGCTGACTGCCGCGCTCCTCGCGATCCCACTGCGCGTCAACCTGCCGGTCGCGCTCCTGACCACGCTCTATACGAACCCGTTCACGATCGTCCCACTGTACCTCCTGGCGTACTGGATCGGCTCTCTGGTGACCGGCGACACAGGCGTGCCGATGGCCGAGCCGCCGGCGTTCAACTTGGGACACATCGGCGAATGGATGCGCGCGCTCGCGGACTGGGCGCTCGCGCTGGGGCGACCACTCGCGGTCGGCCTCATGATGCTCGCGCTCGGGCTCGCGGCGCTCGGCTGGTGCGCCGTGCAGATCCTGTGGCGGGCGTGGGTCATCGTGCAGTGGCGCCGCCGCAGGCTGCGGCGCGGCGCGTCCTGACAGGGTCCGCCCGCTCCTCCTGCAGCGCATCCCTAACGCCCTCAGCGCTCGGGCGCCAATCGCCCGTCATCGAGCCGCAGCACGCGGTTCGCGCGCGCGGCGAGCGCCGGATCGTGCGTGACGATGACGTAGCTCGTCCCGTACGCGCGATTGAGCTCGAGCATCAGCTCGTATACCGCGCCCGCGGTGTGGCGGTCGAGGTTGCCGGTCGGCTCGTCCGCGAGCACGCAGGCCGGCCGTGTCACGAGGGCACGCGCGAGCGCCGCGCGCTGCCGCTCGCCGCCGGAGAGCTGCCCGGGCGCATGGTCGAGCCGTTCCCCCAGACCGACTTCGCGCAGGATCGCGGCCGCCCGCTCGTACGCCGCCGACCGGGACATGCGTCGGATCAGCAGGGGCATCGCGACGTTCTCGAGCGCCGAGAACTCCATCAGGAGATGATGGAACTGGTACACGAAGCCCAGCGCCTCGTTGCGCAGCCGCCCACGTTCGGCGTCGGAGAGCGAAGACATCGGTCGGCCGAGGACATCCACCTCGCCGCCTGTGGCCACGTCCAGGCCGCCGAGCAGATGGAGCAGCGTGCTCTTGCCCGAGCCCGAAGCGCCGACGATCGCGACCACCTCCCCCGCCGCGATCGCCATGTCCACGCCGAGAAGCACCCGCACCGGCACGCGGGCATCGCTGTACGTTTTTTCCAGCCCGCGGCACGCGAGGACGGGTTGGCCCGCGCCTGCCTCACTCATACCGCAGCGCTTCCGCCGGACGCACCCGCGACGCACGCCAGCTCGGATAGAGCGTCGCGACGAGCGACAGCACGAGCGCGACGGAGGTGATCGCGATCACGTCCGCGGCATGCAAATCCGACGGCAGCTCGTTGATGAAGTACACCTCCTTGGAGAGGAACTGCATCTTCAGGAGCCGCTCGAGGAACGGCACGACGAGGTCGATGTTGAGCGCGAGGGCGATGCCGCCGGCGACCCCGAGCAGCGTCCCGGCGACGCCGATGATCACGCCCTGCACCATGAACACCTGCATGATGCTCCGCGGGGTCGCGCCGAGCGTGCGCAGAATCGCGATGTCGGCCTGCTTGTCGGTGACCGCCATGACCAGCGTCGACACCACGTTGAACGCCGCCACCGCCACGATGAGCATCAGGATGATGAACATCATCGTCTTCTCGATCTCGACCGCGCGGAAGAAGTTGGCGTGGCTGCGCGTCCAGTCGCTGATCAGGATGTCGCCGCCGATCTCGCGGTAGAGCTCGCGCGCGACGCGGCGCGACTCGAAGAGATCGGCGAGCTTGAGCCGCAGGCCGGACACCTCGTCGCCGAGCTGGTAGAGCCGCTGCGCGTCGGCGATGTGCATCAGCGCGAGCCCGCTGTCGTACTCGTAGTGGCCGACCTCGAACAGGCCGACGACGCGGAAGGATTTGAGCCGCGGCACGATGCCGGCAGGCGTCACCAGGCCCTGCGGTGCGATGACCGTGACCCGGTCGCCCGGAAACGCCCGCAGGCTGCGGGCGAGGTCCGCACCCAGGACGATACCGAACTCGCCCGCCTGCAGCGCCTCGAGCCGGCCGGCGACCATCTTGTTCGCGACCTCGGCGACCCGACCCTCGAGCGCCGGATCGACCCCGCGCACCAGCGCCCCGCGTGCCGTCGCCTCGTTGACGAGCATCGCCTGGCCGTTCACGTACGGCGCGGCGGCGACCACGTCGGGATTCCGCCGCGCCGCGTCCGCCACGCGCTGCCACTGCGCGAGCTGTCCGCCCGGACCGGTGATCTGGACGTGCGAAACCACGCTCAGGATGCGCGCGCGGACCTCCTTCTGGAATCCGTTCATCACGGACAGCACGGTGATGAGCGCGGCGACGCCGAGCGCCATGCCGAGCATCGAGATCAGCGAGATGAAGGAGATGAAGTGGTTGCGGCGCTTTGCGCGCGTGTAGCGCAGGCCGATGAAGAGCTCGTACTGCAAGGTGCGGCAAGTATACCTGCGGCTGCGTGCTAGACTAAATTGCGGCAGCAAATGAACGTCCACGTCGCTGTTCCCGATCTGTTCTGGCCCGACGCCGCGTCCGAGCACGAGACGCGCGGGGACCGCCTTCCCGCGCTCGAGGCGCTGGTGGCGAAGGGCCGCCGTACCATCGGGCGCAGCCCCGGCCTGGAAGCGTGGCTGCTCGCCCGCTGGGGCGTTGCGGACGCCGGCCCGGCGCCCTACGCGCTCCTCGCCGACGGCGGCGATCCTGGCGACGCCTGGTGGCTGTGCGCGGAGCCCTGCCACATGCGCGTGAATCTCGACCACCTCGTGCCGATGGATGCAACGCTCTTCGACCTCGCGCGCGCCGAGGCGGAAGCCCTCGTCGAGAGCCTCAATCGTCACTTCGCCGCCACCGGACTCGAGTTCTTCGCGTTGCAACCGCAGCGCTGGTACCTGCGCAGCGCCGAACCTCTCGACGGCGCGGCGCCGCCGCTTGCGGCCGCGCGCGGGCAGCGGCTCGACAGTCCGGCCGGCCGCGGGAACGCGCCGTTCAACGCGCTGATCAACGAGATCCAGATGGTGTTGCACGGGCATGCGGTAAATGAGGCCCGCGAAGGTCACGGCGCGCCGCCGATCAACGCGGTGTGGTTGTGGGGCGGTGGACGGCGGCAGCGTCCCGCCGCGCGCGCCTTCGCCCGCGTGCGCTCGGCTTGTCCCCTCGCCGCGGGACTCGCCGCAGCCTCCGGCGGAGCGGCGCTGCCGCTGCCCGACGACGGCGCGCGCTGGCTGCAATCGGCGCCGGACGAAGGGGTGGAGTTGATCGTCCTCGAACAGCTGCGCGCACCGGCGAGCTACGGCGACGCCGCGGCTTGGACGGAGCGTCTGGCTGCGCTCGATCGCGACTGGTTCGCGCCGCTGCGCGCCGCGCTCCGCGCCGGCCGCATCGGCATGGTGACGCTGCACGCGGTCGGTAACGGGGGCGCGCTCGACGTCGAGACCACGCGCCAGGACCTGCGCTTCTTCTGGCGACGGGCCCGGCCCCTCGCCGCCTACGCGGCCGCCGCATGACCGGCACCATCGTGGCACGGCGGGTACCGCTCGCCGCCGAGCGCACGCTTGCGCAGGCCGGCGTCCACCCGCTGCTCTCGCGCCTCTTCGCCGCCCGGGGGGTGCGCACGGCCGGAGACCTCGACTGCGACCTGAGCGCCCTGATCCCGCCCACGGCGCTGAAGAACGCCGACGCGGCCGCAGCGCTCCTGGCCGACCACATCGCCTCCGGCAAGCGGCTGATGATCGTCGCCGACTACGACTGCGACGGCGCGACCGCGTGCGCCGTAGGCCTGCGCGCGCTCGCGGCGCTCGGCGCGCAGGTCGACTATTTCGTGCCGAACCGATTCGAGACCGGTTACGGCCTGTCGCCGCAGGTCGTGGATCTGGTCGCTCCGGCGCGGCCGGACCTGATCATCACCGTGGACAACGGCATCGCGAGCTGCGACGGGATCGCGCATGCCCGCGCACTCGGGATCGCCACGCTCGTTACGGACCATCACCTTCCGGCCGACGCGCTCCCCGACGCGGCCTGCATCGTCGACCCCCACCAGCCCGGCTGCACTTTCCCGAGCAAGGCGATCGCGGGGGTCGGCGTGATGTTCTACGTGATGCTCGCGCTGCGCGCCGAGCTCCGCCGGCGCGGCGCGTTCGCGGCGCGGGCGGAGCCCAACCTCGCCGACTTGCTGGACCTCGTCGCGCTCGGTACGGTCGCCGACGTCGTCAAGCTGGATCACAACAACCGGGTGCTCGTCACGCAAGGCCTGAAGCGCATGCGCGCGGGACGGCTGCAGCCGGGCGTCGCCGCGCTGTTCGGCGTTGCCGGGCGCGACGCCCGTCGCGCGCGCGCGTTCGACCTCGGCTTCGCGCTCGGCCCTCGCGTGAACGCCGCGGGACGGCTGGCCGACATGCGGCTCGGCATCGAGGCGCTCGCGACCGCGGACTACGGTCGCGCGCTGAACATCGCGCAGGACCTCGACCGCCTGAATCGTGAGCGGAGGGAAGTCGAGGAGTCGATGCGCCGCGACGCCGAAGCCGCGCTCGCCGGAATCGACGTGGGCGAGGAAGCGAGCCTCGTTCTCTACGACGAGCGCTGGCACCAGGGGGTCGTCGGCCTGCTCGCGGGACGGCTGAAGGATCGCCATCACCGCCCGGCGATCGCCCTCGCCCCGGCCGGCGACGGCGAGCTGCGCGGCTCGGGCCGTTCCATTCCCGGGCTTCACCTGCGCGATGCCCTCGACCTCGTCTCCAAGCGCGCGCCCGGGTTGCTGGCCCGATTCGGCGGGCATGCCGCCGCCGCCGGCCTAACGCTGCGGGCCGACGACGTCGACCGGTTCCGCGCGGTGTTCGACGCCGTGGTGCGGGAGATGGTCGATCCGGCCGCGCTCGGGCGCACGGTCGAAACCGACGGGTCACTCGAGCGCGGCTATGCAAGCCTGGACGTCGCGCGCATGCTGGCCGACGAGGTGTGGGGCCAGGGTTTCCCCCAGCCGCTCTTCGCGGACGAGTTCGCGGTGGAGAGCCAGCGCCTCGTCGGCGAGCGCCACCTGCGCCTGCGGCTCGGACGCGACGGCGCGCGGTACGATGCGATCATGTTCCGGCGGACGGAGCCGGTCCCGGCGCGGGTGAAGGCCGCGTACGCGCTCGGGATCGACGAGTGGAACGGCACCGAAACGCTCTCCCTGCGCGTCGAGGCCGTCGACGCGGCGCAGTAGCGGGAGGCGACCGGGCCATGGAACGCAAGCGCATCAGCTCGTCGAAGATCCGGGGCGTCGGCTACGACCCGCGCGCGCAAGTGCTCGAGATCGAGTTCAACGACGGCCGGGTGATCGCCTACAGCGGCGTGTCCCCGGAGGTCCATCGCCGCTTCATGGCGGCGCCGTCGCCGGTCAGCTTCTTCGAGGACAAGATCGCCGATGACTACCCCGCCCGGCGGGTCTAGGGTGACTGAGGGCACGATGACCGGCTACGCCGAGCGTCGCGACGACCTCGCGCGCAGCCTGCGCGGAGCGCGGAGCGGCAGTCCGCTGCGGCTCGACAAGAGCACCTCCAACCTGTTCCGCGACCGCGACCTCGCGCCGCGTCGGCGGCTCGATGTGCGCGGCCTGAACCACGTCCTGGAAGTCGATGCGGCCGCCGGCTGGGTG
>Ga0105107_10000571_pt1 | contig 23635 bp, 20 predicted proteins | sample PPLLaktember2015_6_FD_79335 | JGI IMG/M metagenome (GOLD analysis project Ga0105107, IMG submission 79335) | Freshwater sediment microbial communities from Prairie Pothole Lake near Jamestown, North Dakota, USA - PPLs Lake P8 Core (1) Depth... | ecosystem: Environmental > Aquatic > Freshwater >... | reverse complement strand
GGTGACGGCAAGGGCGCGTGGCCGAGCCCTCGTTCGTCGAACTGCGCCTCCTGCTCGGCAGCGCCGTGCTCGTCGTCGCGGCGTTCCGGCGCCTGCATTTCCCGTCGAGCCTCGGCTATCTCCGCCCGGAGCGCCTCGCATGGCGACGTGCGCGGCAGCGAACGGGGCGGGCGACGGTTGACCCCCGTCAACATCGTTCCGGGGCGCGGGCGTAGCGTGGACGCATGCCCGCCGCGAAGACGTCTGCCGTCGCAGTCGTGCGCGAACGCGCGCTCGCGTACGCCGCGCGCGGGTGGTCGGTAATTCCGATCGAGGCGCGCGGGAAGCGGCCGCTCGTGGCATGGCTCGAGTTTCAGAGCCGGCGCGCGGCGCCGGGGGAGATCGCGACCTGGTATGGCCGCTGGCCGGATGCCAACGTCGGCATCGTCACCGGCCGCGTCTCCGGTCTCGTGGTGGTCGACATCGATGAGCGCCATGGCGGCACATCGAGCCTCGCGGCGATCGAAAGCGAACACGGTCTCACCGCGCGGACCGTTCAGGCGGCAACCGGCGGCGGCGGGCGGCACTGTTATTTCGCACACCCGGGTGGCACCGTGCCGAACCGCGTCGGGCTCGCGCCGGGGATCGACCTGCGCGGTGACGGCGGCTGCGTCGTCGCCCCGCCGTCGACCCATCCGAGCGGGCGCCGCTATGCCTGGGTACCGGGCTGCGGTCCTGACGAGGCCCCGCTCGCGCCGGCGCCGGATTGGATTCGGACCGAGACGCCGCGGAAGGGGCACACCCAGCGGCACTGGCGTCGGCTGGTCCGCGGGGGCGTCGCGGAGGGGGCGCGCAACGCGACGATCGCTTCGCTCGCCGGGCATCTGCTCTGGCACGGCGTCGATCCCGAGGTCGTGATGGACCTGCTCCTCGTCTGGAACCGCGTGCGCTGCGCCCCGCCCCTGGAAGACGACGAGGTCGCCCGCGTCGTGGCGAGCATCGTGCGGCTTCATCAGGAAGAGCAGGGCGAGCGCCGCCCCGAATGGCAATGACCGCGACGCCGAACGGCCGGCTGCCGCTCCCGCGCGGTGAGACCGTGTCGATCGTGCCGCTCGACGGGCCGCCGGCCGGGGAGATCGTCGGTCTCGTGGTGGACCTCGGCAACGAAGCGCTGCCGGTGACCCTCTCCGTGCCGGCAGCGCTCCCCTCGAGCGCATTCGATCGGGCGCGCGGGCAGTACCGCGCCGAGCGGCTGCTCGCGCTCGCGCGCGGGCTCGACGGGCGACGCGTGCTCGCGGTAACCGCGCACGACCTCTACGCCGAAGGACTCAACTTCGTCTTCGGGATCGCCGACTCGCCCGGGCGCACGGCCGTCATCTCGCTCGCGCGCCTGCAGGGCGGCGCGGATGCGGCGACGTTCCGGGCGCGCGCGGTCAAGGAGGCGATCCACGAGCTGGGCCATACGCTGGGGCTCGGGCATTGCGCGAATCCGCGCTGCGTCATGCGCTTCAGCAATTCGCTCGCTGACACCGATCGCAAGACGGCGCGGTTGTGCGACGCATGTCTGCTCACCGCGAGCCGGCGCATTCGCGCGCGCTCTTGAGTCAGCGCACCTACGATACGATGGCGAGAGCGCTCCGGTAATCTTGCGCGCCGAACATCCGTCGGCGCGAAGGCGCCTCGTGATCAGGGCGCTCGCGGCGCTCGAGGGGAGGCTGGGGATGGGCGACTCAGGTGCTACAGGGGGGCAGGACGCGGCGGAATCGGCGGGCTGGCATCTCGCGCGCGAGGTTCCGGCGTTTCCGCCCGACTCGACCGCCGGGGCGGTGCGCACCGCGCTGGCGGGACGGCTGTTCGACTGCGTCGACCTGGTTCTCGTCACCGACCCGGACCGCCGGCTCCTGGGGGTGCTGCCGATCAGGCAGATCCTCGCGCTCGATGCGGGCGCAACGCTGCAGGCCGAGATGCTCCGCGAGTTCCCGGCCGCGCGCGCCGAGAGCGACCAGGAACACGTCGCTTCGCTCGCGCTGGAGCACGGCCTCACCGCGATCCCGGTCGTCGATGCAGCGGGTCGTCTCGCGGGCGTGGTGCCCGCGGAAGCGTTGCTCGACATCCTGCGCCGCGAGCACGTCGAGGACTTACACCGGCTGGCCGGTATCGCGGGCGAGAACGAGCTCGCGCGCGACGCCATCGAAGCGCCCCCGGTCCGGCGGATGCGACACCGCCTGCCGTGGCTGCTGGTCGGGCTCGCCGGCAGCATCGTCGCCACGGCGGTGATGGCGCACTTCGAAGGCGTGCTCGCAGCCAACGTGGCGGTGGCGTTCTTCGTGCCGGGGATCGTCTACCTCGCCGATGCGATCGGCACCCAGACCGAGACCATCGCGGTGCGCGGACTCTCGCTCAGCCGCGTCCGCATCGGCCATCTGCTCGCGAACGAGATCCGCACCGGCCTGCTGATCGGCGCCGTCCTCGGTGCGGCCACGTTCGCCGGAGTCTGGCTCGCGATGGGCGACCTGCGGCTCGCGGCCGCGGTGGCGCTGGCGCTGTTCGTCGCCGGCGGGCTCGCGACGGGAATCGGCCTGCTGCTCCCCTGGCTGCTCCACCGGCTGGGCCTCGATCCGGCCTACGGCAGCGGGCCGCTGGCCACCATCATCCAGGACGTGCTCAGCCTGGCGGTCTACTTCCTCACCGTGAGCCTGGTGGTGCAGCCTTGAGCGTGAGCGGGCCAGGAGCGACCATGGGCTTGCAGCGAGAGACGACGCGGGTCGTGATCCTGGGCGCGGCCGGACGGGATTTCCACAACTTCAACGTCGTCTATCGCGACGATCCGCGCTTCGAAGTCGTCGCGTTCACTGCCGCGCAGATTCCGGACATCACCGGACGGCGCTATCCGGCGGCGCTCGCCGGCGCGGGCTACCCCGAGGGGATTCCGATCGTCCAGGAAGCTGAGCTCGAGGGCGTCTGCCGGAACTTCAGCGTGGACCAGGTGGTATTCGCCTACAGCGACGTTCCGCACGCGCACGTGATGCATCTCGCCTCGCGCGCGCTCGCGTCGGGCGCCGACTTCCTGCTGCTCGGACCGCAGCGCACGATGCTGCCGGCCCGAGTGCCGGTGATCGCGGTCTCGGCGGTGCGGACCGGATGCGGCAAGTCGCAGACCGCGCGCTGGATCTCGCGGCGGTTGCGGGCCCGCGGGTTGCGCGTCGCCGTAATCCGCCATCCGATGCCTTACGGCGATCTCGAGCGGCAGGCGGTCCAGCGCTTCGCGGACCTCGGCGATCTCGTGGAAGGGCGCTGCACGCTCGAGGAGCGCGAGGAGTACGAGCCGCACATCGCGGCCGGGAACGTGGTCTATGCGGGCGTCGACTACGAGCGCGTCGTCGCCGCCGCGCAGGAAGAAGCGGACGTCATCGTATGGGACGGCGGCAACAACGATTTCCCGTTCGTGCGCCCCGGCCTGCACATCGTGCTCGTCGATCCCCTGCGCCCCGGCCACGAGACCGACCACCATCCCGGCGAGACGGTCCTGCGCATGGCCGACGTGATCGTGATCGCGAAGACCGACGCCGCCGCGGCGGCCGACGTCCAGCGCGTTGCCGAGGCGGCGCGGCGCGTCAACCCGCACGCGCCAATCGTGCGAGCGGCCTCACCGATCCGGCTCGACCCGCCCGATGCGGTGCGCGGCAAGCGCGTGATCGTCGTCGAGGACGGACCGTCCACGACGCACGGCGGCATGGCCTACGGCGCAGGTTACGTCGCCGCGGTCGTGGGGGGCGCCGCGGCGATCGTTCATCCGCAGCCGTACGCAGTGCCGGAGATCGCGCGGCTCTACGACGAGTATCCGCACCTTGGCCCGGTGCTTCCCGCCATGGGCTACTCGCCGGCGCAGCTCGACGCGTTGGCGCGCTCGATCGACGCCACGCCGGCGGACGTAATCGTTTCCGGCACGCCGATCGATCTTGCCGCGCTCGTTCGCCTGGCGAAGCCGGTGGTCCGGGCGCGCTACGAATTCGCCGAGGCGCAGACGCCGGGTCTCGGGGCCGAGATCGACGGTTACCTCGCGCGTGCCGGATTCGGCTCACAGCGGGCCTGATCGAGCGCACGAAGCCGGGCCGCGGGGCCGCCTGCTCGCGCGGACCGGCAAACCGGCACGCGTCGCCCCCTCTTTGACGGCCGTCAATGGGGCGTCGGGCAGGCCCGGTATCGTAATCCTAGGGTAGCGAGTCGAGAACGGATCCGCGTCGCGACCCGCAGCACGCTCACCGGGGCAAGCCGCTCCCTCTGCCCCGGGTGATTCGCGACGCACCGACCCGGGACCGCATGAAGCGGAGGCCTTATGACCGTCGGCCAAATCTGCAACCGCGTGGTGGTATTTGCGTTCCGAAACACCCCGCTTCCGGACGCGGCGAAGCTCATGCGCGAGAACCACATCGGTAGCCTCGTGATCGTGGACGAGTCGGACCGCGGGCGAATCCCGGTCGGCATGCTCACCGACCGCGACATCGCGATTGCCGTCGTGGCGCAGGCGCTCGATCCGCGCACGTTGACGGCGGGCGAGGTCATGAGCGGCGAGCTGGTCACCGCGAACGAGCAGGACGACATGCTCGATACGCTCCAGCGCATGCGCCGGCGCGGCGTGCGCCGGGTGCCGGTCCTTAACGCAACCGGCACGCTCGCCGGGATCGTGACGCTCGACGACCTGCTCGAGCTCGTGGCCGAGCAGCTTGGAGACGTGGTCAAAGCGATCGCGACCGAGCAGTCGCGCGAGGCACGGGCGAGAAAGTGAGGCGAAGATGACGGCGAAGCAGATTCTGTTCCACGACGAGGCGCGGGCGAAGATTCTGAAAGGCGCGAGTATCCTCGCAGACGCATTGCGGGGCACGCTTGGCCCGCGTGCGCGGACCGTCATCCTCGAGCGGGCGTACGGCGCGCCCACGGTGATCAACTCGGGCGTCGCGGTGGCCAAGGAGATCGAGCTCGCGGACCCGTTCGAGAACATGGGCGCCCAGATGGTCCGCGAGGTCGCGTCCAAGACCTCGGAAGTGGCCGGCGACGGCACGACGACTGCCACGCTCCTCGCCTACGGGATCATCCGCGAAGGCATGAAGTTCGTCGCCGCGGGGATGAACCCGATGGACCTGAAACGCGGCATCGAACGCGCGGTCGCGGGCGTCGTGGATGAACTGAAGAAGCTCGCGAAGCCGTGTACGACGCGGACCGAGATCGCCCAAGTCGCGGCGATCTCCGCCAATAACGACTCGACGATCGGCGAGCTGATCGCCAACGCCATGGAGAAGGTCGGCAAGGAAGGCGTGATTACCGTCGAGGATGGAAAGGGACTCGCGAGCGAGCTCGAGGTGGTCGAGGGCATGCAGTTCGACCGGGGCTTTCTGTCGCCTTACTTCATCACGGTGCACGAGAAGCAGCGCGCCGTGCTCGAGGACCCGCTGATCCTGGTGTGCGACCGGAAGATCGCGACGATCGCCGACCTCCTGCCGCTGCTCGAGAAGGTGGCGCAGGCCGGCAAACCGCTGCTCGTGATCGCGGAGGAGCTGGAGGGCGAGGCGCTCGCGACGCTGGTCGTCAACAGCCTGCGCGGGGTGCTCAAGGCATGCGCGGTCAAGGCGCCCGGGTTCGGCGACCGCCGGAAGGCGATGCTGCAGGACATCGGGATCCTCACCGGCGCCACCGTGATCGCCGAGGAGGCCGGGCTCACGCTCGAGAAGGCGGGCCTCAACGAGCTCGGGCGCGCGAAGCGGATCGAGGTCGACAAGGACGACACGACGATCATCGGCGGCGCCGGCGACCCGGCGCGCATCAAGGCCCGGATCGACCAGATCAAGGCCGAGATCAAGGCGGCGACCAGCGACTACGACCGCGAGAAGCTGCAGGAGCGCGCCGCCAAGCTCGCGGGCGGCGTCGCGGTGGTCAAGGTCGGCGCCGCGACCGAGACCGAGATGAAGGAGCGCAAGGTGCGGGTCGAGGACGCGCTGCACGCGACGCGCGCGGCGGGCGAGGAAGGCGTCCTGCCGGGCGGCGGGGTCGCGCTGCTGCGGGCGCGCGCCGCGCTCGGCGACCTGCACGCCGCGAACCACGACGAGGAGTGCGGCATCAAGATCGTGCTGCGCGCGGTCGAGGACCCGCTGCGGCAGATCGTCGTCAACGCCGGCATCGAGCCCTCGGTCGTGGTCGATCGCGTCGTCGCGGGCACCGGCAACTTCGGCTACAACGCGGCGAGCGGCGAGTACGGCGACATGGTCGCGATGGGCGTGCTCGATCCGTGCAAGGTGACCCGCACGGCGCTGCAGAACGCGGCCTCGATCGCCAGCCTCATCCTCACCACCGACTGCATCGTGGCGCGGCTGCCCGAGAAGGAAGCGCCCGCGGGCGCGCCGCCCGAGATGTATTGACTAGTACCGCGCGTTCCCCGGCGTGCGCGGGAACGGGATCGCGTCCCGAACGTTCGTGAGCCCGGTGACATAGGCCACCGTGCGCTCGAAGCCGAGCCCGAAGCCCGCGTGCGGGACGGTGCCGTAGCGGCGGAGATCCCGGTACCAGCCATAGCGCTCGCGGTCGAGCCCCGCCTCGGCCATGCGGGCATCGAGCACGTCGAGCCGCTCCTCGCGCTGGCTGCCGCCGATGATCTCGCCGATGCCCGGCGCGAGCACGTCCATGGCCGCGACCGTCCGGTCGTCATCGTTCAGCCGCATGTAGAACGCCTTGATGGCCTTCGGATAATTCACGACGATCACCGGCTTGCCGACGTGCCGCTCAGTGAGATAGCGCTCGTGCTCCGACTGCAGGTCGATGCCCCATTTCACCGGGAATTCGAACTTCTCCTTCGCGCGCTCGAGGACCGCGATCGCCTCGGTGTAGTCCATGCGCACGAACTCCGAATCGACGATCGACTGCAGCTTCGCGATCAGGCCCTTCTCGATGCGCTCGTCGAAGAACGCCATGTCGTCCGGGCGCGCGGCGAGCAGCGTCTCGAGGATGTGTTTGAGAAGCCGCTCGGCAAGGCGCGCGTCGTCGGCGAGGTCGGCGAAGGCGATCTCGGGCTCGATCATCCAGAACTCGGCGAGGTGCCGACTCGTGTTCGAGTTCTCGGCACGGAACGTCGGGCCGAACGTGTAGACCTTGGAGAGCGCCAAGCAATAGCTCTCGACATTCAGCTGCCCCGACACGGTCAGGTAGGTCTCGCGACCGAAGAAATCCTGTGCGAAATCGACCTTGCCCTCGGGCGTGCGCGGGAGATTCGCGAGGTCCAGCGTCGACACCCGGAAGAGCTCGCCCGCCCCCTCGGCGTCCGCCGACGTGATGATGGGCGTGTTCACCCAAAGGAAGCCGTTCTCGTGGAAGAAGCGGTGGATCGCCTGGGCGATGGTGTGCCGCACCCGGGTCACCGCGCCGATCACGTTGGTGCGGGGCCGGAGATGTGCGACCTCGCGCAGGAACTCGAACGAGTGCGGCTTCGGCTGGATCGGGTAGGCGTCCGGGTCGTCGACCCAGCCGACGACCCGGATCGAGGTGGCCTGCATCTCGAAGGGCTGTCCCTTGGCGGGCGAGGGCACGATGGTGCCCGTGGCTTCCACCGCGCAGCCGGCGGTCAGCCGCAGGACCTCGTCGTCGTAGTTCGGTAGGGTGTTCGGCGCGACCACCTGGACCGGGTGGAACCCGGAGCCGTCGGAGACGTTCACGAAGGAGATGCCCGCCTTCGAATCGCGTCGCGTGCGGACCCAGCCCTTGACGGTGACCGGGGTGTCTTGCGGTGCGCGGCCGGCGAGGACGTCGGCGCAGGAGAGGGAGATCATGCAGCGCTCTTGCCGTGGAAAAGCCGTTGGGCGAACAGGACGAATTGTGCCCGTTCCTGGCAGGAGGTGGCTGAGATGGGTTACCTTCTGGGCGAACGGGCCGTCCTTGCATGCTGACCGCAATCCGCGAATTCTTCGACGCGCAAATCGGTAAGTCGGCGTCCGAGCGCGACGCGAGGCATGCGATCGAGCTTGCCACGGCCGCGCTGCTGGTCGAGGTGGGGCGGCTGGATGCCGAGATCGACGCGGCCGAGCGCGCCGCGATGCTCCGCGCGGTGCGCGAGAAGTTCGGTCTGAGCGCGCAGGAGGCCGAGACGCTGATCGAGCTCGCCGAGGCGGAGGCGCGCGAGGCGACCGACTACTACCAGTTCACCTCGCTCATCAACCGGCACTTCTCGCAGGAGCAGCGGCAGCGGGTGATCGAGCTGATGTGGCAGGTGGCCTATGCCGACGCCGAGCTGAGCGCCCACGAGCAGCACGTGGTGCGCAAGATCGCCGGTCTCCTGTACGTGTCGCACAGCGCCTACATCGCGGCGAAGCTGCGTGCCCGCGACGCGGCGGGCGGCTGAGCCCGCCCGCCTACTAGCGGAGCTTGCCCCGCGTGGGGCTGCGCGCTCGCGCGGGAGGGCGCCCGAGCGGCCCGCGCGCGGCGCTCGGGTATCATGCGCTCCGCGACTGCGGAGGCGAAGGAACGTGAAGCGCATCATCGTCGGCATCACCGGCGCGACCGGCGCCATCTTCGGCGTGCGCCTGCTCGAGGCGCTCAACGCCGCCGAGGTCGAGACTCACCTCGTGCTTTCCAAATGGGGCCAGCAGACCGTCGAGCACGAGCTGGGTCTGACGCTCGCCGATCTGCGCGAGCGTGCATCCGTGGTCCACGCGAGCAGCAACATGGCCGCGACCGTCTCCTCGGGCTCGTTCCGCACCGAAGGGATGGTGATCGCGCCGTGCTCGATGCGGACCGCCGCCGCGATCGCGCACGGCTACGGCGAGAGCCTGGTGCACCGCGCGGCCGACGTCGTGCTGAAGGAGCGCCGCCGGCTGGTGCTGGTACCGCGCGAGACGCCGCTGTCCGAGATCCACCTCGAGAACCTGCTGAAGCTCGCGCGCATGGGGGTGACGATCATCCCGCCGATGCCCGCCTTCTACAACAAGCCCGCGACGGTCGACGACATCGTGAACCACATCGTCGCGCGCGTGCTCGACCAGTTCGACATCGACGCGGGGTTCGCGAAGCGCTGGGACGGCAAGATGGGCCGCCCGGCGCCGGTGCGCCGGCTCAAGTAGCGGTCAGTTTTCGAGCCGATCCAGGTTCTTCGTCATGCGGGCGATCACCTCCCGGAACACCGCGACCTTCTGCCGGCCGACGCCCTTCTCCGCCTCCTGAACGATCTGACGCGCGACCGGCAACAGTCGCCCCTCGAGTTGTCTGCCGCGTGGGGTGAGCCACACGTGCGCCCGGCGCGCGTCCTCGCGGCTGCGCACGCGGCGCACCAGGCCGGCTTTCTCCATGCCCTTCAGGGCGATCACCGTCGTCGGTTCCATCATGCCCACGCGCGCGCTCAGCTCGCGCTGCGTGAGGCCGTCCTCGATCCAGAGCACGCGCAGAAAGTACCAGTGGCCGCGCGTCACGCCGAACCGGGCGATGCGGCGTTCGAGGACGCGCTGGAATGCGCGATGGGCATCGCGTACGAGATAGCCGGCGCTCCGCGAAGGCGGCAGCTCGAAGGCGTGTTTCGCCCGCTCAGGAGGGTTGCGTCGTGACAAGGGACCCTCTGGAGCGGGTCGCCTACGGCGTCGCGACCGATGCCTCTTTCTTCGTCCCCAGCGTGCGCCAGTCGGTAGCCTTTGGGACGACCCCTTCGAAGGACGCGAGCTCGACGTGCGGCACGCGCGGTTCGGTCGTGCCGATGGCCGGCCCGCCGTCCCGGAACGTCTCCGCCGCGGCGACCATCATGCGGCGGAAGTGGACCACGGCGAGATCGCTCGCCCCGGCGACCTCCTCGGCTCGATCGGTGATCGGTCCCATCGACTCCCACATCGCCATGTCCTGCGCGGGGATGCCCTCGATCCCAGTCCAGTCGCCGCGCCGCATCGCCGCGCGGTCCTGGAGAAAGCGGTTCGCGAGATTGCGCTTCTTGCGCCAGTTCTCGTCGAGATCGATCCCCGGCCGCGCGCAGCAGAACGCGCGCCATGCGTCCTGCGAAATGCCCTTCCCCGGATCGGAGTGCCAGGCGACCCAGTAGAACATCGTATTCACGTCGTCGAGCGGCACCAGCATCTGGGCGAGGTTGTACCGATCGTTGGGCGGGATCAGCACGGTAAACGGCGCGACGAAGTGCGTGGTGCGGACGTACTGGTCGGTCTCGGGGTTGCGGATCGGCTTGCGGATCGCCGCGTAGCGGAACCCGTAGCTCGTCAACTGGAACTGCAGCTTGGGCGCCTTGTCGTTGGAGGGGCGCAGCCAGGCCGAGTCGGTGGCGGTCGAGCCTTCCACCTCGGCCGCCGGCATGTTCGTGGAGTGCAGGCTGGAGCTGTGCGCGGAGTCGATCGAGCCCTCGAGCACCTGCGCCCAGTTGCATGCGACGTGCATCTTGACGATCGCGATCCGCGTCTCGCGGTGCGGCCACCACGCGGGCGGGTCCCATTCGCGCAGCGCGTCGGGCGGCCCCATCCATATCCACACGAACCCGCCGCCTTCGCGCACCGGATAGGCCTTCGCCTTCTTGCCGAGCCGCGCGGCGGTGCCCGGGACTTCGGAAGGCATGTCGACGACATTGCCCGCGACGTCGAACTTCCAGCCGTGATAGAGACACCGCAGCCCGCATTCCTCGTTACGCCCGAACGCGAGCGACGCGCGCCGGTGCAGGCAGTGCTCGCCGAGCACGCCGAGGCGGCCTTCGGTGTCACGGAAGACCACCAGGTCCTCGCCGAGCAGGCGCGCGCGCACCGGCGTGCCGTCGCGTTCGGCAACTTCCTCGGACATGCACACCGGCAGCCAGTGGCGCCGCATGAGCTGCCCCATCGCCGCGGCACCTTCCACGCGGCACAACAGCTCGTTCTGCTCCTTGGTCAGCATGGCGCATCCGCATTAGACTTAGAAACCTAAGTATCGTAGCCTGCGTGTCGCGACCACACAAGCACGGCGTTCTTTATGGCGACCCCTGCGCGGCTCAAACTCGGCGTGGCCGGCCTCGGCCGCGCCTTCTCGTTGATGGCCCGGACATTCTCGGCCGACGCCCGCGTCGAGCTGGTCGCCGCCGCTGATCCGCGCGCGGAGGCGCGGCGCCGGTTCGAGCGCGAGTTCGGCGGAAAGACTTTCGACTCGGTCGAAGCGCTCTGCGCCGACCCGTCGGTCGAAGTCGTCTACGTGGCGACGCCGCACCAGCTTCATGCCGATCACGCCCGCGTTGCGGCGGCGCGCGGCAAGCACGTGCTGGTCGAAAAGCCCATGGCGCTCACGCTGGAGGACTGCCGCGCGATGGTCGCCGCCGCCCGCAGCGCGGGCGTGCGGCTCGTGGTCGGCCCCAGTCACGGTTTCGACGCCCCGATCCGGCGTGCGCGCGAGATCATCGACAGCGGCATGGTCGGGCGAGTGCGGATGATCACCGCGTTCAACTTCACCGATTACCTCTATCGCCCGCGCCGCCCCGAGGAGCTCGACACCGCCCGCGGTGGCGGCGCGGTGTTCAATCAGGCCGCTCACCAGGTCGACGTGGTGCGGCGGTTGGGCGGGGGGCGCGTCAGCCGCGTGCGTGCCCTCACCGGGCGGTGGGACGAGGCGCGGCCCACCGAAGGCGCGTATGCGGCCCTGCTCACCTTCGAGGACGGCGCGTTCGCTTCGCTCGTGTACAGCGGCTACGCGCACTTCGATTCGGACGCGTTTGTCGGTTGGGTGGGCGAGGGCGGGCAGGCGAAGGACCCCGCCCGGTACGGCGCGGCGCGGAAGCTGCTCGCCACGTCGCCTGACGAAGCGCAGCTTAAGAGCGCCCGCAACTACGGGAGCCCCGATCATGCCCCGCCATCGGATGGGAGAGTGCACGAACACTTCGGCGTGGTCATCGTCTCGTGCGAGCGCGCTGACCTGCGCCCGCTTCCGGACGGCGTGATGATCCATGGCGACACTGAGCAGCGCTTCGATCCGCTGCCGCCGCCGGCCGTCCCGCGCTCGGCCGTCATAGACGAGCTCTACGAGGCGGTGGTGAACGGCGTCCCGCCGCCCCACGGTGGAGAGTGGGGGATGGCGACCTTGGAGGTGTGCCTGGCAATCCTGTGCTCCGCGCGCGAGCAGCGGGAGGTTACGTTGGAGAACCAAGCTGGGGACTGAGCGGCCGATGGACGATCTCGCCGCGCGCATCGAGGCCTTCCTCGACGCGTATCACGTCATGACCCTCGCGACGGTCGGCGATTCCGCGGCGCACGCCGCCTCGCTCATGTACGCCCGCAAGGGCTTCGTGCTCTGCTGGACCTCGGACCCGCAATCGCGGCACTCGCTTCACCTCGTGCGCGAGGCGCGGATCACCGCGACTGTCGCACCCGATTACACGGACTTTCGCGTCATCCGCGGACTGCAGATCGCCGGCCGGGCGCGGCGGCTGGACGTCGATGCCGAGGCCGAGGAGGCAAGGGCGCTGCTCGTCGGGCGGTACGACTTTCTTGCCGCGCTCGCGTCAGGCCCACCGGCGTTGCGCGCGGCATTCGAGAAGGCCGCGTTCTACGCGCTCGTTCCGGAGCGCATTACGCTGATCGACAACGCCCGCGGTTTCGGGCACAAGGAGACGCTTACGCTCGCACCGTGACGCGCGCTTTACCCTCATGAGTGACAGGAGAGCCACATAGCCATTTCCCGGATCTTCATCAGTTATCGCCGCGAGGACAGCGCGCCGCACGCCGGTCGCCTGAACGACCGGCTATGCCTGACGTTCGGCGCCGACCGCGTGTTCATGGATATCGATGACATCCCGCTCGGCCAGGATTTCGCTGCGGCACTGCGCGAGAACGTCAGGCTCGCCGATGTGGTGCTGGTAATCATCGGCCCGAAGTGGCTCTCCGTTGCGGGCGAGGAGGGCCGGCGGCGGCTCGACGACGAGCGCGATTTCGTGCGCTTCGAAGTGGCCGAGGCGCTGCGGCAGGGCAAGCGCGTGATTCCAATCCTGGTGAACGACACGCTGCTGCCGAAAGCCGCCGACCTGCCGGACGATCTGCAACCGCTGCTGGTCTGTCAGGCGCTGCATCTCGCTGACGCCCGCTTCAATCGCGATGCGGCCGACCTGATCCAGGCATTGGGCGGAGCCGAGCCCAAGCCGTCATCGGTGCGGCGCTGGCTGGTGGCGGGTGGCATTGCGGCGGCGCTTGCTGCAATCGCCGGTTGGCAGCTGATCGTCCGCAATGCGCAGGAACCTCCTGTGCCGGCGGAGCCGAAGCAGGCCGACGCCGACGTCAACGGCACCTGGGAGGGCGAAGTGTTCTATGAATGGGATCGCCGCAAGGTGGCCGAACGCTTCAGATTCAGCTCGATCGGCGGTGCGCTGACGGGAAGCGCGAGCTTCCTCGGGGTGCCGCGCGGGATCCTGTCAGCTGAACTGAAGGGCAATACGATCGCGTTCGAGACGCGCACCCGTGGCTCGATCAACGAAAAGGAGATCGAGTACGTGCATCGCTATCGCGGAGAGGTGAGCGGCGACCAGATGCGCATGGTCATGCAGACCGTCGGCGGCTACGACACCGGGGTGCCCCGGGAGTTCGTGGCGCGGCGGATCAGTCGCGAATGACTCGCGTGTTCCGCGCCAAGGGATGGGAGATCCTGCGGCGCCAGCCCGAACGCGTCGAGCTTCGTCAGGCGTGAAGCTTCAGGCGCCGGTCTCGGAGCGTGCCGCCGAAGTGCCCGCGATGCGTCCGAACACCGCCCCGTTCGTGAGGCCGGTGCCACCCGGGTAGTTGAAATAAAAGATGCCGCCCACGAGCTCGCCCGCCGCAAACAGCCCGGGGATCGGCTCACCGTCGGTGGACATCACCTGCGCGTCGGTGTTGATGCGCAACCCGCCGAACGAGAACGTGATGCCGCATGTGACCGCGTAAGCCTCGAAGGGCGGCGTGTCGAGCGTGTTGGCCCAGTTCGACTTCGGAATCGCGAGCCCGGTGGTGCAGCGACCGTCCTTGACGTTCGGATTGAACGGGATGTCGGTGCGCACCGCGGCGTTATAGGCCTTGATCTCCTTCAGGGCGGCATCGGCATCGACGTCGTCGAGCTGCTTCACGAGCTCTTCCAGCGTGTTGGCCGTGCGCTTCGTGACCTGGCGGATCTTGTACTCGTCGCGCAGCTGCGCCTTGACCTTCGCGTCGAATACCTGCCAGGCGAACTGGCCGGGCTGCGCGAGGATCACGCCGCCGTACTTGGCATAGGTGTAGTTGCGGAAGTCGGCCCCTTCGTCCACGAACCGCTTGCCGTGCGCATTCAGATAGATGCCCCAGGGATACGAGTGCTTCTGGAACTGGTCGCCGACTGCGAGATCGCCGAACTCCGGGGCGTTGCGCTCCCAGGCCACGGCGTGGCAGCCCGACCAGTTGCCGACGGGCGCGGCGCCGATGTCGAGCGCCATGCGGATGACGTCGCCGGTGTTGAAGCGCGTGCCGCGCACCTTTGCAAGCTCCCATCCCGGACCGAGGTAGCGCGCACGCCACTCCGGGTTCGCCTGGAAACCGCCCGCGGCGAGCACGACGCTCGTCGCGTTGACGAACGTCGTTCGGCCGGCGCGGCGCACCTGGACCCCCTTCACGCCGTCGTCGTCGGCCAGCAGGCCGGTCGCACGCGCGCCATACCAGATGTCGATCCCGTTCTTGCGTGCCGCGTTGGTCAGCGATTCGACGAGGCCTGGCCCGCCGCCGACCGCCTCGACGGTGAGCCCACCCCAGAACTTGAAGCGGCCGCCGATGTTGAACGCCTGCCGGCCCCAGGCCGCGGTGAAGCGTACGCCCTTGGTTCGCATCCACGCCACCGTGTCGAGGCTGCGCTTCACCAGGATCTCGGTGAGGTCGGGGTCGCAGCGGTACTCGGTGACGCGCGCCATGTCGTCGAGGAACTGGTCCTCGGTGTAGGTGCCGAAGTCGGTGCGCGCGATCTCGTCCGCGCTGAGATCCGGCATCACCCGCTTCAGGTCCTCGACGCCGTTGTAGGCGACGCGCATCAGCCCGGCCGTGAAGCGCGAGTTGCCGCCGGCCTCGTCTTCGGGCGCACGCTCCAGCACAAGCACCGTGGCGCCCTGCTCGCGCGCGGCGAGCGCCGCGCAGAACGCGGCATTGCCGGCGCCCACTACCACCACGTCGTAGCGATCCGTCACTTTTCTGTTGCTCCGATTGTCAAGTATGTCGTTGGCCTTTTCAAATCATCCCGCCATTGGGCTGCACGACCTGCCCGTGGACCCAAGACGCCCGGTCGGAGGCGAGGAAGCTCACCACCTCGGCGACCTCCTTTGGCGTGCCGATACGACCGAACGGGCTCAGCGCCGCCGAACGCTGCTTAGCCTCCTCGGTCTTGCCGGCGCGAAAGAGGTCGGTGTCCACCGGCCCCGGTGCCACGGCATTGACGCGCACCTTGCGGGGCGCCAGTTCCTTGGCCATCGAGCGCACCATGCACTCGACCGCGGCCTTGGTCGCGCTATAGGGGCCGAAGCCGGGCACCGCGTGACGCACCATCGAGCTCGTCAGGGCGATGATCGAGCCGCCGTCCGCCACGCGCTGTGCAGCCTCGCGCAGGACGTTGAAGGCGCCGACGATGTTCACCTCCACCAGCTTGCGGAAATTCGCGGGGTCGAACTGCGCGACCGGCGCGGGCGGCACGCCGATGCCGGCGTTGACGACCACGCAGTGCGGCGTGGCGCCGAATACCAAAGCGAATTTGTTGCCGCTGTTGTCCTTCATCTCACGCCACCCACGGTTTGCCGAACAGCGGTTCCTTGTACGGCGTCGGCGGCAACTGCCACGTGCCGGTCGAAGGCGGACGCACTTCCGCGTCCACGTGCACGTCGAGCACGCAGGGGCGGCGGTTCTTGATCGCCTGCTCGAGCGCGCCGCGCAGGTCCTCGCTCTTCGTCACCGTCACGCCGTCGGCGCCGCAGGCGCGCGCCCACGCGGCGAAGTCCGGGTTGTAGGGCTTCTTGCGATCCTGGCCGCGGTAGAACGCCGTGCCGTGCTCGCGGCCCCCGAACATGCCGATCTGGATGTCGCGGATGGCCGCCCATGAAAAGTTGTTCCAGACCACCCAGATGCAGGGCAGGTCATACTCGACCGCGGTCATGACGACGTAGGGCGTCATGGTGAAGCCGCCGTCGCCGCATACCGAAATGCAGGGCCGGTCCGGCGCCGCGAGCTGCGCGCCCAGCACGCTGCACACGCCGAAGCCCATCGACGAGAAGCCCCAGCTGTTCAGCATGCTCTGCGGGCGGCGCGGCTTCCAGAACTGCATGAACCAGTTGTGGTGCACGCCGGAGTCGAGCGTGAGGATGGCGTCCTCGGGCAACACGTGCTGCAGAGCGTCCACCACGTACTCCGGCCGCAACGGCGTGGTCACGTCGGTGAAGTGCGGCCGCACGAATTTTTCCCACTCCGCGGACCACCCCGCCACTTGCGTGCGCCACTCGGCGTAGCGCTGGGCGTCGAGGCCGCGGCGCGTTGCGACCGCAGCCAGGAATTGCGCGGTGAACACCTTCGCGTCGGCGATGATGCCCAGCGTCGGCGGGTAATTGCGCCCCAGCTCCTGCGGGTCGATGTCCACGTGCAGGAGCTGGGTCTTGGGGAAGTTCCACGAATAGCCCGGGTACCAGCTGGACGACGAGCGGTCGTCGAAGCGCGTGCCGAGGGTGATGACCAGATCGGCGTGGCGCCCCGCCTGGTTGGCGGGATAGGCGCCGTTGCGCCCGATGAACCCGAGCGTGAGCGGGTCGTCGGCCGGGATGCAGCCCATGCCGTTCGGCGAGGTGATGACCGGGATGCCGAGCCGCTTCTGCAACGCGGCGATTTCCGGGCCCGCCTCGGCGAGCGTCGCGCCCTGGCCGATGAAGAGCACGGGCCGCTTCGCGCTGGCGAGCAGGTCGACCGCAGCGGCGACGTCCGCCTCCGACGCGCCGGGACGGTGCGAGCCGAGCACGTGCGACGCGGGTGGAACCTCGACGTCGTCTTCCTCTTGGTAGACGTTGTAGGGCACATCCAGATTCACGGGACCGGGCCGGCCGGTGACCATCGTGTCGAACGCCTGGCGCAGCGCGAGGGGCAGCATGTCGACGCGCGAAGGCTGGAAGGAGCGCTTCACCACCGGGCGCAGGACCGAGGGGAAATCGGCCTGGTTATGCTTGTAGATCTCCTGGAACGGCGCGCGGTTCGCCTGCGACGTGGGCACGTTGGAGGTGATGGCGAGGAAGGCCGACGAGTCCGACAGCGCGGTGACGAGCGACATCACCAGGTTGGCCGAACCGGGGCCGGTCGAAGTCAGCGTGGCCACCGGCTGGTGCTTCACGCGGAAATAGCCGTCGGCCATGTGCCCGGCGCACTGCTCGTGGCGCGGCGAGATCAGCTTCACCTTGTCGCGCACCTCGTACAGGGGATCGAGCATCCCCACGTTGCCGTGGCCGCAGAGGCCGATCACGTACGGCACCTTCTGCTTCACCAGGTACTCGGCGATGAGTTCGCCACCTTTCATCTTGGCCATGCTCACGCTCCTGCTAACTTAAGGAAAAAGTGACGATGCGTTCCTCGGTCATCTCGTGCACAGCATAACGCGGACCTTCGCGTCCGAACCCGCTGTCCTTCGAGCCGCCGTAGGGCATCAGGTCCACGCGCGAGCTCGAGGTCTCGTTGACGTGCACCCCGCCGACATCGAGGCGCCGTGCGGCCGCGAACGCGTCGTCGAGGCGATTGGTGAAGATGCCGGTCGCCAGCCCGTAGGGCGTGGCGTTGACGCGCGCGATGGCCTCGTCCAGCGACGCGAAGGGCACGATGCACACGATCGGCCCGAACACCTCGCGGCAGCTGACCTTCATCGAGTCGTCGATCGAGGCGAGCAGCACCGGGGGCACCACGGCGCCCTTGCGCGCGCCGCCGGCGAGGCGCCTGGCGCCCTTCGCCACCGCCTCCTCGACCCAGCTCTCAACGCGGATCGCTTCCTGCTCGCTGATCAGCGGGCCGACCACGGTGTCGGGGTTGCCGGGATCGCCGTACGGCAGCGCCTGCACCAGCTTCGCCAGGCGCGACTGCACGTCCTCGACGATCGACTGGTGCACGAGCAGCAGCTGCACCGAGGTGCAGACCTGTCCCGCCTTGCGGTATCCGGCATTGACGACCTTGGGCAGCGCAACATCGAGTCTTGCGTCGTCGCAGATGATCGTGCAGGCAATGGAGCCCAGCTCCATCTGCGTGCGCCGCAGTCCCGCCCGCTGCTGGATGCTGCGGCCGACTTCGGTGCTGCCGGTGAAAGCGAAGAAACGTACGCGCGGGTCCGCGATCAGCCAGTCCGCGACCGGCGCGCCGCCGGGCAGCACTGACAGGAACCCGCGCGGCACGCCGGCCTCGAGCAGCACTTCGGCCAGCTTGCAGGCGGTGAGCGGGGTGCTCGACGAGGGCTTGAGAATCACGGCGTTGCCGGCCGCGAACGCCGGCGCGATCTTGTGCGCGACCGTGTTGAGCGGCGAATTGAACGGCGTGATCGCCACCACCACGCCGAGCGGCACGCGCAGCGTGAAGCCGATGCGGCCCGACTGCTGCGGCGCCCCGGCGAGCGGCACCACCTCGCCGGCGAGGCGCCGCGCCTCCTCGGCCGAGAGCTTCAGCGTCTGGATGCAGCGGCGCACCTCGCCCGTCGCGTCGGAGGCCGTGAAACCGGCTTCCATCTGCATCGTGCGCAGGAAGTCGTCGAGCCGCGGCTCCAGGAGCGCGGCGGCGCGCTCCAGGATGGCGCCGCGCTCGAAGGGAACGGGTGCCCCGCGGCGAAACGCGGCGTGCGCGCATTCGACCGCGTGCTCAACCTGCTCCTTGTCCGCGGTGGTGACGTAGGCGCCGGGCTCCAAACGAAACTTGTCGATCACCGCAAGGGAGGCGCCCTTGCCGGGAACCCACTGACCGTCCAGCAAAAGCGGGTGCGTGGCGATGCGCTCATTCACGAGGCGTTCTCCTTTCGTCCATTTCATTCGTCACAGCCACAGGATCTGCTTCCGATAGTCCAGGTTGGTCAGCAGGGGTTCGGCAGGTCCCTGGTGAAAGACCGCGCCCCGCTCGAGCGCGAACACGCGATCGGCGAGCGCGAGCACCAGGTCCAGGTTGTGCTCCACGATCACAATCGACGCGTGGCCGCGCAGCCGGTCGAACACGGTGAACAGCTCCTGCACGATGGTGGGCGCGAGGCCCTCGAACGGTTCGTCCAGCAACAGCAGCTTCACGTTGCCCGACAGCGCGCGCGCCACGGCCACCATCTGCTGCTCGCCGCCGGACAGGTAGTCGGCGGCGATGTTCATGCGCTCCTTTAGCCGCGGGAAGTACTCGAGGATCTGCTGTTCGCTCCAGACGATGCCGTTGCGGCCGTCGGTGGCCCGCGCCAGGCGGCCCAGCGCGAGGTTGTCCGCCACCGTCATGCCCGCGAACAGGCCCCGGCCCTGCGGCACGTAGCCGATCCCGAGACGCGCGATGTCGGGCGCCGGCAGGCCGGCGATCTTGCGCCCCTCGTACTCGATGGTCCCGGAGGCCGCGGGCACCAGGCCCGCCAGGGTCTTCAGCAGCGTGGATTTGCCCGCGCCATTGCGGCCGAGCAGCGCAACGATCTCGCCCGCGCGCACGTCGAGCGTCGCGTCGTTGAGGATGTGGCTCTTGCCGTAGAAGGCGTTGACGCGCTCGAAGCGCAGCAGCTGCGTGCGCTCGCGCGCATCGCCGGCGACCCGGCCGGTGATGGGCGGCGTCCCCGTGCCCGTGTAGACCTCCTGCACGCGCCGGTCGGCCCGCACCTCGCCAGGCGTGCCGCTCATCAGCACTTCGCCCTGGTTCATCACGGTGACCCGCTGGGAGAAGCCGAGCACGCGGTCGATGTCGTGCTCCACGATAAGCACCGGGATGCTGGCGGCCACGCTCTTCACCAGGTTCGACACGCGCTCGCGCTCGGCCGCTGCGAGGCCCGCGAGCGGCTCGTCGAGCAGCAGCACCTGCGGCTTGGAAGCGAGGGCGATGCCCAGGTCCAGCAGCCGCTGCCCGCCATAGGAGAGCTCGCCGCCCTCGATCGCCTCGATGCCGTCGAGTCCGAGGAATGCGATCAGCGCCGCGGTTTCCGCGTGGATCTCGGGGTAGCTGACGATGTCGCGCCAGGCATTGAAGCGCCCCGGGTGCCGCGCCTGCAGCGACAGCCGCAGGTTCTCGTAGATCGACAGGCCCTTGAAGAGGTTAGTGATCTGGAACGAGCGCGCCAGGCCCTGGCGGCAGATGCGGTGCGGCGGCAGCCCCTGGATCTCGTCGCCGTACAGCCGCACCGTGCCGCCGTCGGGCGCGAACATCCCGGAGACGACGTTGAACAGGGTGGTCTTGCCCGCACCGTTCGGGCCGATCAGCGCGTGGATCTCCCCGGCGTTCACCGCGAGGTTTGCATTCGCCATCGCGCGGATGCCGCCGAAGTGCTTGCCCACCGCCTCGACTTCCAGTGCCGTTCCCTGACGCGTGCCGGGGCGCAGGAACTCCGGCAGCGGCAGGCCCGCGTGGATCCTGCGCGCGCTCATGGCCGCGGCTTCTTCGGGCGGCGGCCGCCAGCGCCGCTGCAACTTTGCCCAGATGCCGACCAGCCCGCCGGGCGAGTACAGCACGAAGCCGACGAACACCAGGCCGAACCACAGCAGCCAGTTGCCGCTCCACATCGAGAACAGCTCGCGGAACAGGGTGTAGAAGAGCACCCCGAGGGCCGGGCCGAGAATGTGGTGCATGCCGCCGATCACGACCATGGCCAGGAGCTCGCCGGAGAAAACGACCGAAACGGCCTCAGCCGAGACGAGGTAGTGCTGGAACCCCGTCAGCGCGCCGGCGAGTCCTGTCACCACCGCCGAGAGCACGAACACCGCCAGCTTGTACCGCTCGACGGGATAGCCCTGGAACGTGGTGCGCAGCTGGTTCTCGCGGATCGCGACGAGCACGTGCCCGAACGGCGAGCGCACCACGCGCAGCAGGACGTACAGCACGCCGAGGCCGATCAGGGCGACCAGGACGTAGTAGGCGAGCGCGTTGTCGAAGTCGACCGGCCCGATGCTGCCGCGTTGGAGGCCGCCGAGCCCGTCCTCGCCGCCGGTCACCTCGGTCCAGCGAAAGGCGATGGCGTAGGTGAGCGCAGCGAGCGCCAGCGTGAGGAGCGAGAAGTACACGCCGCGCCGGCGCAGGATGAGGATCCCCACCACGGTGGACAGCACCGCGACGAAAACGATCGAGAGCAGAATCGGGACCGCGAGCTGGCCGGCAAACCAGTGCCGCTGGGCGAGCGCGGCGGCATAGCCGCCGATGCCGAACCACATGCTGTGGCCGAAGGACGTGAGCCCGGTGTAGCCGACGAGCAGGTTGAGGCCCATCGTCGCGATGGCGAGGCAGACCACCACGGAGGCGGTGTTCACCGTCAGGCCGAGCACGGGCATGGCGAACGGCAGCGCAACGAGCGCGATCGCGCCGATCCACAGCGGCCGGTACGTCGTCTGTGTCCGGGTGAGCGTCATTCGAACTTCTCGATGCGCTCGCCGAGCAGGCCGCGCGGGCGGAACAGCAGCACCAGGAACATCAGCACGTACATCGACGCCTCGCCTGCCGCCGGGACGAAGTGGATGGTGATGCCGCGCACGACGCCCACCAGGAACGCGGCGAGCACCACCCCCCAGAAGCTGCCCAGCCCACCGATCACGACGACAACGAAGGCGACGGTGATGATCTCCGCCCCCATGGCCGGGTGCACCACCGTGATCGGCGCGAACAGCGCGCCGCCCAGCGCGGCCATGCCCACGCCCAGCATCACGATCGCGGCCATGTAGGGCTGCAGGCGGATCCCGAGCGCCGCCACCATGTCGGGGCGCTGGATGCCGGCGCGCACGACGCGGCCGAAGGACGTCCGGTGCAGCAGCAGCCAGATGCCGGCGAGCACCACGGCCACCACTGCGAGCAGCAGCAGGCGGTATCGGGAGAACATGAAATCGCCCAGCATCACCTGCCCCTTGAGGCCGGCGGGCATCGACGCAGGCAGCGGCGCGGAGCCCCACACGATCCGGATGGCCTGCTCGGCCACCATGGCGAGCGCGAAGGTGAGGAGCAGGCTCAGAATCGGATCGGCGGTGTAGAAGCGGCGCAGCAGGAACCGCTCGAACAGGATGCCGAGCAGGGCGACAGCGAGCGGCGAGAGGACAACGCTCGCGCCGAAGCCCAGATGCTTGGCGATCTCGAGCGACAGGTAGGCGCCGAGGGCATAGAACGCGCCGTGCGCGAGGTTCACCACGCCGCCGACGCTGAAAATCAGGGACAGACCGAGCGCGATCAGGAGGTAGTAGCCTCCGAGCACGAGGCCGTTCACCACCTGTTCGAGCAGGAACAGGAGTTCCATGTTCAATCCGGGGATACCGCGGGCGGCGGCAGCGCCTTGGGCGCGGCCGCCGCCCGCGGCTGCCTTACATGACGCAGGTGTTCTGCGACTTCGGCGGTGCGAGGAGCTCCAGCGGCTGGTTCGGCGCCGGAACCGCCGCGCCAAGCACGAGGAAGTCCCACTTGTCCTTCGCCTTGCCCTTGGGCTTCACCGTGAAGGGGTAGGCCTCCTGCATCAGCTGGTGGTCCCAGGAGCGGAAGTACCCCTTGCGCGCCTTCAGGATGTCGAACTGCGTTTCCTTCTCGAAATAGGCGATCAGCCGCTCGGTGTCGGTGGACTTCGTCTCGTTCATGGCCTGGGCCATCATCTTGAGCGAGACGTACTCGATCCACGCGTGGTTCTCCGGCGGCTTGCCGTGCTTCTTGGTAAAGGCGTCGGTGAACGCCTTCGAGCCGGGCGTGTTGAGGTCGTGCATCCACACCGTCGGCCAGATCCCGCTCAGGTTGCCCTCGCCCGCCGCCCAGGCATCCGCGGTGTTGAGGTTGAAGCCGACGAGCGGAAACGGCAGCCCGAACTCGGCGTATTGCTTGACCAGGTTGGTGACCTGGTTGCCCGCCAGGTTGGAGCAGACCACGTCGGGTTTCGCGCGCCGGATCTTGAGCATGTAGCCGCTGAAGTCGGTCACGTCGGTCGCGACGAGCTCGTCGCCGATGATGGTGCCCCCGTTGCCGACGATGAAGGCCTTCGCCGCCTTGAGGAGATCGTGGCCGAAGAGGTAGTCGGCCGACAGCATGAAGAAGGACTTGCCCTTCACCTTGTTGTCGCGCAGCAGGGCCTGGCCGACTGCATTGACCATGACCGTGACGGGAATGTCCACGTGGAACGTGTACCGGTTGCAGTTCTTGCCGCGCAGCACGTCGGACCGCGCGCCGATCTGCATGAACAGGCGCTTGTTGCGCGCCGCCACCTGCATGATGGTCAGCGCGGAGGCCGAGTTGATCTCGCCCATCAGCACGGTCGCGCCGTCCCGCTCGAGCATGCGCTGGGCCTTGGTCGCGGCCGTGGCGGGGTTGACCGAGTCCTCCGACATCACGTCCAGCTGGCGCCCCATGACGCCGCCGGCCTTATTGATCTCCTCCTCGGCCATCTTGATGCCCAGGACGGAGTAGCCGCCGAGCGCGCCGAGAAAGCCGGTCAGCGGCGTGAGATGCCCGATCTTGATCTTGTCCGACTGGCTGCGCACGATCGCCGGGAAGCCGAGGGCAAGTGCCCCCGCGGC
>Ga0105107_10000570_pt1 | contig 23644 bp, 22 predicted proteins | sample PPLLaktember2015_6_FD_79335 | JGI IMG/M metagenome (GOLD analysis project Ga0105107, IMG submission 79335) | Freshwater sediment microbial communities from Prairie Pothole Lake near Jamestown, North Dakota, USA - PPLs Lake P8 Core (1) Depth... | ecosystem: Environmental > Aquatic > Freshwater >... | reverse complement strand
GTCTCCCTGCAGCCGACGGGTCCCATTCACTCTACTGCGCCGTCATCGTCAAGAAAGTCGACGGTCAAACGCGGGCGAAGACGTCCATCAACGACCTCCTGCGGATGTAGCGGTGGCCGTCGCGCGGGCTGCGCAGGCCGGGACGCCCCTCGCTCTCTCAGCCGGAACTTTATTCGTTCGCTCGGGGGTCCCGGCCTGCGCGTCCGCGCGATTGCCGCCGCCATAGCCGGCGCGCGACTTGGTGGCCGGTTAACGGCGAGCAAGCGAATGTCCGTTCTTCTGAGCGCGCGAGCCGGTTGCCGGCCGCCGTAGTCGCGCGCTAGCCATGATGAAGGTATAACTGCGCCCGCATGCAGAAGTATTCCCCGACTGTCGAACTAACACGCCAACTGATCGCACGACCGTCGGTGACGCCGGACGACGCCGGTTGCCAGGACATCCTCATCGCGCGACTTGAGACCGCCGGATTCGAAGTCGAACGGATGAAGTTTGGCGATGTGGACAATTTCTGGGCGCTGCGCCGCGGCGGGCCGGGACCCGTCGTCTGCTTCGCCGGTCACACCGACGTCGTGCCGCCGGGACCGCGCGAGCGCTGGAGCGCGGATCCTTTCGAAGCCGTCATCCGGGACGGCATGCTGTACGGTCGCGGCGCCGCGGACATGAAGAGCGGCGTCGCGGCGATGGTGACGGCGGCGGAGGCATTCATAGCGGAGCGGCCGAAATACCCCGGTGCGATCTGTTTCGTCGTGACGAGCGACGAGGAAGGCCCCTCAGTCGACGGCACGCGCCGGGTCGTCGAGGCGCTCCGCGATCGCGGCCAGCGAATTGAATACTGCGTCGTCGCCGAGCCGTCGAGCCAACAGGATTTCGGCGATACGGTCCGCATCGGCCGACGCGGATCACTGTCCGGCCGCGTGACCGTGCAAGGCATCCAGGGCCATGTCGCCTATCCGGATCGCGCGCTGAATCCGATCCACGCCGTCCTGCCGGCTTTCACCGAGCTCTGCGCCCGGCACTGGGATGACGGTGACGAACACTTCCCGCCCACGCGCTTCCAGCTCAGCAACATCCAGGCGGGCACCGGCGCCACCAACGTGATCCCGGGCGAACTGACGGCGGTCTTCAACCTGCGCTGGTCGCCGAAGCAAACGCTCGATGGACTCAAGCAGGAAGTTGGCACCATCCTGGACCGGCATGATCTCCGCCACGCGATCCATTGGTCGGAAGCGTCGCTGCCCTATTACACGGCGCCAGGCAGGCTGTCCGCGCTCGTGACCGCGTCCATCGAAGAGGTCGCGGGCCGACGGCCGGAACTCTCGACAGGCGGCGGCACGTCGGACGGCCGGTTCTTCGGCGCGCTCGGCGCCGAAGTTGTCGAATTCGGCCTCATCAACCGCACGATTCACCAGGTCGACGAATGCTGCAGGGTCGACGACATCGACCGGCTGCGCCGCGTCTACGAGGGGATCTTCAGGCGGACTTTCGCAGGTTGATCCAGATCCCGCCCGCAGTCAGCGCGAGCGCGAGCGCGAGGACCCAGGCCGGCATCGAGAGTCCCAGGAAGGTCCAGTCGACCTGGGCGCACTCGCCGCCCGCCTTGAAGACCTTGAGGATCACTTCGGTGAGCGGGAAAAGGTCGAGCATGAACGCGAGGTCGGCACCGCAGGCCGGTACCGAGCCTTCAGGTTGCAGCTGTATCCAGACATGCCGGCCGGCCGTCGCAACCGTCGCGAGCCCGGCGAGCGCAATCAGCACGGCAAACGCGACGCCGCGAGCCCCAGGTCGCGAAGCGAGCGCCGCCAGCAGAAAGACGATCCCGAGTGCCGCCATGGTGAAGCGCTGGAAGATGCAGAGGTGGCAGGGCACGAATCCCATTCCGTGCTGGGAGTAGAAAGCGAAGGCGAGCGCGGCAGCGCAGGCGCCCGCCCCGAGCCAGTTGCCCGCGCGGCGCGAGATCATCAGGCGCCCTTGCGTTCGCGCGCGTAGTCGCGAATCTGGCGTTCCGCGTCGTCGAGCGACAGGTGCCGGATGTCCTTGCCGTGGACCATGTAGACCGTGTATTCGCAGATATTCTTTGCGTGATCGCCGATCCGCTCGAGCGCCCGCACCACCCACATGACTTCCAGAGCGCGCCGGATCGAGCGCGGGTCTTCCATCATGAACGTGATGTTCTGGCGCTGGATCGCCTCGTATTCATCGTCGACCTTCCGGTCACGGCGGGCGACCTCGAAGGCCTCGTCGGCGTCGAGCCGCGCAAACGCATGGAGCGCATCGTGCACCATCTCGGTCACGAGCTTTCCGAGGTGCCGGATCTCCCGGTAATTGTCGGCCGGCTTTTCCATGGATGCGAGCCGCGCCGCGATATAACCGACCTTCTCCACCTCGTCGCCGATCCGCTCGAGATCGGTGATCGTCTTGATGATGGCGACCATCACGCGGAGGTCCGAGGCCGTCGGCTGGCGCGTGGCGATGATGCGACCGCACTCCTCGTCAATCTCGACTTCCATCCGGTTGACGCGGTAGTCGTCGCGCGCAACTTCTTCGCCGAGCTGGCTGTCGCCTTCAATGAGGGCCATGACGGCACGCTGGAGCTGCTCCTCGACAAAGCCGCCCATCTGCATGACGCGCGTGCGTACACGCTCCATGTCCTCGTTGAACCTTCGGGACGTATGCTGACTCAGATCGGCGGATTCCATGGATCGCACCCCAGGCCGGCGGCGCCGGCGTCAAATCATCATATCAATGCTGGGCATTCGCAGCGGGCCGGTCGCGCGCCGTCGCGTGCCGCACGTCCGCGCCGCTCACGAGGAACACGACGTGCTCGGCCACGTTCTTCGCGTGATCCCCAATCCGTTCCAGGCCTTTGAGCGCAAACACGGTGTCGAAGACCGGCCGCAGCAGGCGCGTCCGCTCCATTGCGACGGTCATGAGCTGGCGCAAGGCCGCCTCGAACTCCTGGTCAAGTTCCCGGTCGAGACGCGCAACATCGTGTGCGACCCCGGCATCGCCGCGATCGAGCGCGTCGACCGCGACCCGCATCGCCTCGGACGCGAGTTCCGCCATGTGGCGCAATGATCTGTGCATCACGCGCGACGGACCGCCAGCCGTGTGGCCTGCGCTCGCGAGCGCGAAGCGCGCGATCTTCTTGGCCTCGTCGCCGGCGCGCTCCAGGTCGGTCACGGCCCGCGAGATCGCGAGCACCATCCTGAGGTCGCTCGCGACCGGGGCGCGCTGCGCCAGCAACCGGAAGCTTTCCGCCTCGATCTCGGTCTGGTAGGCGTTGATCTGCCGCTCGCGGACCAGGACACCCTCCGCTGCCTCGCGGTCCGAATCCAGCAGCGCCCTGACCGCAGTTTCGACCTGCTCGGCCACCAGGGATCCCATGGCATGCGCGCGGAGCCGCAGGTCCGACAGGGCCCCGTCGTAGGGCTTGAAGGTGTGCCCTTCGCTCGGCTCGTTCACGTCGCCTCCCTGCGCCCGCTCAGCCGTACCGGCCGGTGATGTAGTCTTCGGTCGCCTTCTGCGAGGGATTCGTGAAGAGCTTGCTGGTATTGTCGAATTCGACCAGTTCGCCGAGGTACATGAATGCCGTGTAATCGGAAACGCGGGCGGCCTGCTGCATGTTGTGCGTGACGATGATGACCGTCACCTGGTCGCGCAGTTCCGCGATCAGTTCCTCGATGCGGGCGGTTGCGATCGGGTCGAGGGCCGAGGTCGGCTCGTCGAACAGCAGGATCTCCGGATTGGTCGCGAGCGCGCGCGCGATGCAAAGCCGCTGCTGCTGGCCGCCCGACAGCGAGAGCCCCGAATCGTCCATGCGATCCTTGACCTCATCCCAGATCGCGGCGCGGCGCAGGGCGCGCTCGACTTCCTCCTCGATGCGGGCGCTCGAGCGCATGCCGCGTACGCGAAGGCCGTAGGCCACGTTCTCGAAGATCGTCTTCGGAAACGGGTTCGGCTTCTGGAACACCATGCCGATGCGCATCCGCACTTCGATCGGATCGACCCCCTTGTCGACCAGGTCGATTGAATCCGGAAAAAGAAGGATCCGGCCCTCGTATCGCGTGCCGGGCGTCAGGTCGTGCATGCGGTTGAAGCAGCGCAGGAAAGTCGTCTTGCCGCAACCGGACGGCCCGATCAGCGCCGTCACGCGTTTTTCGCGGATCTCGATATTGAGGTCCTTGAGCGCCCTGACTGCGCCGTAATAGAAGGAGAGTCCTTCCGCGCGGGACTTCACGACCAGGTGCTCTTCCGCTTCAGCGGGAGCCCGCGTCACTTCGACGGTCGGCCGCGGCGTCATGGGCCTGCCGTCGACTGCCTGGGTCGAACCTGCCGGCCGCGCCGGGCTGTCGGAGGCACTGGATCCGGGCTGCATGGTGCTCACCAGTTGATTCTCTTGCGGAAGCGGTAGCGGACATAGATCGCGATGCCGTTCATCAGCAGCGTCATGCCGAGCAGGATGGCGCCGGCCGCGGCCGCATTGACCTGGAATGCCGGGTCCGGGCGCGAGACCCAGTTGAACATCTGGATCGGCATTGCGGTGAATGCCTCACCGAGCCAGGCGAAAGAGAAGAACGGGAATTCGCCCTTGAACGGCGATTCCGGCAGGAAGGCGATGAACGACAGCGCCCCGATCGTGATCAGCGGTGCGGTTTCGCCGATGGCACGCGAAAGGCCGATGATCATGCCGGTCAGGATGCCGCCGGTCGAGTACGGCAGGACGTGATGTGCGGTGACTTCCCAGCGCGTCGCACCGAGAGCATAGGCGGCCTCCCGGATTGCGCGCGGAACCGCACGGAGCGCCTCGCGGGTCGCAACGATGACGATCGGGAGGATCAGGAGCGACAGGGTCAGGCCCGCGGTCGCGATGCTCTGACCAAGATTGAACTGGTACACGAAGAGCCCGAGCGCGAGCAGGCCGTAGATGATGGACGGTACGCCTGCGAGGTTCGTCACGTTGATCTCGATGATCGCCGTCAGCCAGTTCTTGGGCGCGTACTCCTCGAGATAGATCGCCGCCGCCACCCCGATCGGCATCGTCACGGCCGCAGTCGTGAGCATGATCAGCGAAGTGCCGACCCAGGCCGACAGGATGCCGGCGCGCTCGGCCTTGCGCGAAGGGAAAGACGTCAGGAAATCCCAGTTCAGCTTTGGCGCGCCAGTTTGCACGAGATCGAGGAACAGGATCACCAGCACCAGCAGCGCCGAGAACATGACCAGTAGGCCCACCATCACGAAGATCTGATCGAGGACCTTCCGCCGGCTGACGTCGGCGCGGATTTGCTGGAGCGATGCTTCCGTAGTCGTCGCGTGCATGTCAGTAGGCCTCGCGGAACCTGCGTGTCAGCGAAAAGCCCGCGATATTGAAGACCAGCGTCATCAGCATGAGCACGAGGCCGGCGGCAAAAATCGACTGGTAGCCGATGCTGTCATGTGGCAGGTCGCCGAGGCTTACCTGCACGATGAATGCGGTGATCGTGGCCGCCGGCTGGGTCGGATCCCAGGTCAGGTTCGGCTGCAGGCCCGCAGCGATCGCGACGACCATCGTTTCGCCGACGGCACGTGAGATGCCGAGGATGTAGGCTGCCGCGATGCCCGAGAGCGCACCCGGAACGACGACACGCGTTGCAGTCTGGAAGCGTGTCGCGCCCATCGCATAGCTGCCCTCGCGCATGTAGTTCGGGACCGCCCGCATTGCGTCCTCGCTGACCGAGGCGACGTAGGGGATGATCATGATGCCGATCACGAGCCCTGCCGACAGCATGTTGAATCCCGGCAGACTCGGAATCAGCTTCTGCAGGAACGGTGTCACGATCATGAGCGCGAAGTAACCGTAGACGACGGTCGGCACGGCTCCGAGCAATTCGAGTGCCGGTTTGATCGTCTCACGCAACTTGTACGGAGCGAACTCGCTGAGGTAGATCGCAATGATCGTTCCTGCCGGAATCGCGACCGCGAGGGCCACCAGCGTCGTCACCAGCGTGCCAGCGACCAGCGGCATGATTCCATAGCGCGGCTCGGCAAAAAGCGGGATCCACATCGTGTCGGTCAGGAAATCGACCAGCGACACGACGCGGAAGAACGGCAGTGATTCAACGACGAGGACGTATACGATCGCGAGGGTCGTAAACACGGCGACCAGCGCCGCGAGCAGGAGTCCTGCCTCCACCACGCGATCGCGCGCCCTGCGAAACCGGAGGCCCGCGGGCGTGCCAGTTGATGAAACGGCAGTGATCTCGCTCATGGCTTGTCGCCGCGCACGCCCCCACCCGATGCTTGCCCCGGTAAGGCGGGAGCGGGATCGAACGATCCCGCTCCCCTATTGTTCACTGAGGGCACAGGCTAGACGGGCGGCCTGTGCTTGGCAAACGACTCAAAGCTTTGTTTCGCGAGCCAGCAGATCCTCGACCTTGAGGCCGACCTCCGGCACTCCGCCGAAGACCGTGCCGAGCTTGCCCTCACGGAAATGTTTCGCCGCAAGCTCGTATGCCTTCGCGGGCAGCGGTACGTATTTCACTTCCTCGATCAGCGGCACGCCTTTGGACAGATAGTACTCGACGAACTCCTTGACCTCCGGCCGCAGCGCCGACTTCTCGCTGATATAGATGAAGATCGGCCGCGAGAGCGGTTCGTAGCTGCCGTTGACGACGTTGTCGAGCGACGGCCCGACCGCCTTGCCCGATTTCCCGACGATCGGCACGGCCTTCAGCCTTTTCGCGTTCGGCAGGTAATACGCATAGCCAAAGTAGCCAAGTGCATTCTTGTTGCTTGCGACGCCCTGGACCAGCACGTTGTCGTCCTCGCTGCCCGTGTAATCGCCACGGCTCGACTTGGACTTGCCGGTCACGGCCTCGGTGAAATAATCGAAGGTGCCGGAATCAGAGCCCGGCCCGAACAGCGCAAGCGTCTCGTTCGGCCATTTCGGATTGATCTGGTTCCAGCGCATGATCTTTCCTTGCGCAGCTGGTTCCCACATCTTCTTCAGCTCATCGAGCGTGAGCTGGCTGATCCAGTTGTTCTGCGGGTGCACGATCACGGTGAGCGCGTCATACGCAACCGGCAATTCGTAATACTTGATGCCCGCGGCGCGACACGCTTCCATCTCCGCTGCAAGGATCGGGCGCGAGGCGTCCTGAATGTCTGTCTCGCCGCGGCAGAACTTCTTGAACCCGCCGCCGGTTCCGGAAATGCCGACCGTCACGCGGATCTTGCCGCGCTTCTGGATCTGGAACTCCTCGGCGACGGCCTCGGTAATCGGAAACACCGTGCTCGAGCCGTCTATCTTGATCACCTGCGCATCGGCCTTCGGCGCGAGCGCCAGGCCGGCAAGCGCGAGGGTCGCGGCGGTCAACAGCGAAATTGCTTTCATAACGTTATATAACTCCTTGCTTTAATTACACTTAAATGTGCTTGCGCGGCGATCATTGTTCGTCATCTGCGGCCACCCTATCCCTGTCGCGTGACAGGCGCGTGACAGCTGCAAATCTCAGAACTTGAAGCTCATGTCGATCTGGTAGCGGTCGTAATCGCTCTCGGTCGCACCCGGCGCATCGATGAAACGGTTGTTCATGAAATACGTGCCGTTCAGCACCCAGTTCTTGGCCGGCGCGTAGCCGATCTTGAATACGCTGCCGTCCACGTCCGTAACGCCGCCGCCGAAATCCGAGTCGACGAACTGGCCGAACTGCGCGTCCTTCTCGATCACCGCGTAGGCGTAGCCGAATTCCCAGCTGCGAGGATTGCCAGCCTTGCCGACATTGAAGCCCGCGAGATAGCCGGTATCGAGGTCGTTTGCTTCCTGGTTCTGGATGTACTGCGCGTAGATCTGCAGCGGCTGGTTTCCCAGGTTGAATTCCGCCTGGGCGAGGGCCTCGATCATGTTGAAGTCGTTGACGAGGACCGGGCAGCCTGTCGCGTTGAGTACCGTCGTATTGCCTTGCGGTCCGCCGAAGAACGCATTGTTGGCCGTGCACGGGGTCGCGTTGGTCGTCGTGACCTGGCCTTGCACCGAACCCACGTCGAAGTAGCCGATGGCACCCGTGAGCTTGACGCCGCCCACATTGCCCGTGGCGCCGAGCTGTCCGCCGAGCAGCGTCGCGTCAGAGGCCGTGCTGCGCTCCGAGAGGTAGTAGCCGAAGGCATTCGCAAAGAACGGGCCGCCCGCATAGCGAGCGGCGATGCCTTCCGGGTTGATGTCGTTGTCGAAGAAATACCCGGCGACCTTGTACCAGGGCTGCGGCATCTTGCCGAACTGCATCGCGAAGCCGTCGACCGGCTTCCAGTCCACATAGGCGAGGTCGAGTGCGACCCCCTTGCGGGTCCAGCCTTCGCCCAACGTCTGGTTCGTCGAGCGCGGATCGTTGGAGCCGCCATTGGTTGCGATCCCGATGGTTCCGGTCAGTGTATCGTTGATCTTTGCGGTCATCGCGAGCCGGGCGCGGATACGCTGCCGCGTCTGGTCGTCAACCGCCTCCTCGGGATCGACATACTCATGGCGATAGCGCATGTCGGCCTTCCAGCTGATGCGCGAGGCCCATTCCGCGGCCTTGCTGATGCGCTCCGCTTCCGCAACCTTCGGCGCCTCCTCCGCGAGCTGCTTGCGGGTGGCGGAAGCGTTGTCGCGCAGGTACTCCGTCGTCGCCTCCATGCGGTCCGTGCTTTCACGCAGGGTGGCATTCTCGACGCGTAACTGATTATTGTCCTGCTCGAGCTTGCCGACGCGTTCGTTCAATGCCTGCAATTCCTGCAGGATCTGATCCATTGTCGGTCTCTGCTGCGCGAGCGCCGGTGCCGTAACGAGCATCCCCAGCGCGCTGGCAATCAAGAGTTTCTTCACGAGCCGTACTCCGGTTGTGGTGATTCTTGGTGCAAGTACCCTGGAACGGTACTGGCGGCCGGATTGTGGTCGTGGACTATGACACTTTTGTTACAACGGCCTCGCGCAGCATGACTCGCCGTGCCGGGAAGTGGGCGATGAACTTCGACCCCCGGCCCTCCTCGCTCGTGATCTCGAGCCGACCGCCGTGCCGCTGGAGCGCGTGCTTGACGATCGACAGGCCGAGACCCGAACCGCCCTTGACGCGCGCGCGCGCGCGATCGACCCGGTAAAAGCGCTCTGTCAGGCGAGGCAGGTCCGCCGGCGCGATCCCGATGCCGGTGTCCTCGACCGCAAGCCGCGCGCCGCCCTCACCACGACCCCACCGAATCGTGATCATGCCGCCGGCAGGCGTGTACTTGACGGCGTTGGAAATCAGGTTGGATGCGATCGAGTGCAGCTCGCTCTCGCTGCCGCGCAAGGCGCAGGCATAGTCGAGATCGAGCTCGAACCGCGCGGGTTCCGGCGTCGAGGTCCTTGCCTCCCGTACGAGGCGTTCGAGCAGCGCCGGCATGTCGACCGCAGTCATCGGCGCCTCATCTGCAGACGATTCCAGCCGTGACAGCTCGAGCAGGTCATCCACAATCTCGCGCATGCGCTTCGCCTGGCGGCGCATATCCGCAATCGGCTCGCGCCATTCCGCTCCGATGCCGTCGCCCTCCGCCAGTTCATCGACGTAACCGGAGATCACGGTCAATGGGGATCGCAGTTCGTGCGATGCGTTGGCGACGAAGTCCTTGCGCATCTGCTCGAGGCGCGCTTCCCGGGTCACGTCCCGCACGAGCATCAGGTACTGGCCGCCGGCAGGTATTACGAAGAGCGCCAGCCAGGTTTCGCCGCTCCTTAACCGGATGACGACACCGCCCGCGGCCGGGCGATCGAGATAGCTCGCGAATTCCGGGTTCCGCACGAGGTTCGCGATCGGGATCCCGAGGTCGGCCTTGCGGCGAAGACCGAGCAGCCCGGCGGCAGTGCGGTTGAACCAGAGGATTTCGCGATGTTCCGACAGCAGCACGACGCCGTCGGGGAGCGCGGCACTGAATCGGCGGAAATCGCGGAAGAGCTGCGTCACGCGGCGCTTGTGAAACTGCTTGCGACGATAGATGCGGCCGACCAGCCCCACGACGTCACCCCAGAGCCCTCCGAAATCCGGTGGCTCTTCGGACGACCGATGACGCAGCCAGTGATGCAGCCGGAACAGGTTCGCAAATTGCACGGCCAGTGCGGCACCGAAAACCGCCGTCAGCCAGTAACCCATCTGGCCGAAAACGAGCCCAAGGAGGACCGCGACTGCAATCGCGGCGAGCAGCCGGATCAACGCGAACAACCAGGCCTGCCACATGGCTCAGTCCTGCCGGGTCGAGAATCGGTATCCGGAACCTCGCACGGTCTGGATGAAGCGGTCAAAGCCGCTTGACTCGAGCGACTTGCGTAGACGCCGGATATGCACGTCGACCGTGCGCTCCTCGACGTACACGTTTCCGCCCCAGACCCGGTCCAGCAGCTGGCTTCGCGAGTAGACGCGGTCGGGGTGCGTCATCAGGAAAGCAAGCAGTCGATATTCGGTCGGTCCGAGGCTGACCGACTTGCCGGCGGCGAGAACCCGATGTCCCGCCTGATCAAGCGTCAGGCCTTCGAGTTCGACGCGCTCCGCATTGCCTGCCGGGGCGCTGCGTCGCAGCACCGCCTGGATTCGCGCGATCAGCTCGCGAGCCGAAAACGGCTTCGTGATGTAGTCGTCCGCGCCGCTTTCCAGGCCCGCCACCTTGTCGGCCTCCTCGGCACGGGCTGTCAGCATCATGATCGGGATATCGCGCGTATTGGCATCGCGGCGCAGTTGCCGGACAAGCTCCAGTCCGCTCATGTCCGGGAGCATCCAGTCGACGAGGATGAGATCCGGGCGCCGGTCGCCGACGCTTGCGAGCGCCGACTGGCTGTGTTCCGCCAGTGCGACATCGCAGCCGGCGCGGCGCAACCCGAACGCGATGAGATCGCGGATCGGTTGCTCGTCCTCAACCACCAGGATGCGTGTGTCCGCCATACGTAGGCGGTCAGCGTGCCGGTTCATTATTGAGGAATTATGACACCCCTCGCCTCAACGCCTGTGCACGACCTCGTTCCGGAGATAGACCGGCAGCGCAAGGGTCGCATCCACCGCCTTGCCCTCGGCCAGGTCACGCGCGGCGATTCGTGCAATTTCGCCTGCGCGCGGGAGTATTGCCGGGTCCACGCCGGAGAGTTCTGGCGCCAGGCGCGCGCCGAGCTCCGGATAATTGGCGAAGCCATGGCCTGCACCGAACCAGCCGGCGCCGCCCGGCGGTGTCACCTGGGCCGGATCCGAAAGAAGCTCTCCGGTAGCGGCAACCGGTTGGGGGCCACTGCAATCGAACGCGGCCCAGTACACCTGGCCCATGCGCGCGTCCATGCAGACGAGCACCCGATCGACTTGCGCGCTTCGCGCCGCGCCGGCCGCGACCGCAGCGAGATTGCTCACCGGCAGCACCGGGCGCTGTGTTCCCGCCGCGAGTCCCTGCGCAATTCCCGCGGCGACACGGAGGCCGGTGAAGCTGCCCGGACCGCGCCCGAAGGCGATGGCATCGAGATCGGCGGTGGAAAGTCCTGCTTCCTGCAACAGCTCGTCCACCATCGGCAGCAATCGCCCGGCATGGCCGCGCCCGATGACTTCGTAGCACTCGCGCACCTCGCAGTCCTGCAGGAGGGCGGCCGAGCAGGCTTCCGTCGCGGCGTCGATCGCGAGAATTTTCATGCCTCGCAGGCCGCAGGCACGGTGACGCCGGCCTGCGCAAGCCGCCGCCGGAGGAATGACGCTGCTTCGTCCACGTCGGTCGTAATAGTGGCCGGCGGCAGCGCAGCAAGAAACAACTTGCCATAGCCCCGCGTGCGCAGGCGCGGATCGCAGAGCACCACGACGCCGAAATCCTCGCGGTCCCGGATCAGGCGCCCGAAACCTTGCTTGAGTGCGAGGACGGCCTGGGGCAACTGGAACTCCTGGAAGGGATTTCCGCCCCGACGCCGGATGCCCTCGAGGCGGGCCTTGAGGAGCGGGTCTTCCGGTGCCGCAAAGGGCAGCTTGTCGATGACGACGAGCGCGAGCGCATGTCCGCGGACGTCAACGCCTTCCCAGAAGCTCGCGGTTCCGAGCAAGACGGCGTTGCCGAGTTCCCGGAATCGCCGCAGCAAGGTCTCGCGCGGCGCCTCGCCCTGCACCAGGAGCGGATAGCGCTTCGCGAAATCCGGCCGCGATGCCAGGCTGCGCGCCGCTTCGGCGAGCGCGCGATGACTGGTGAAGAGGAGAAAGCTGCGGCCGCCCGCGGCTTCGACGAGCGGTAGCGCCGCGGCGAGGACGCGATCCGTGTAGTCGCGGCATGCCGGATCCGGCATGCCCTCCGGCAAATAGATCAAGGCCTGGCGTTCGAAATCGAAGGGGCTGTCGATACGCACGGTACTGGCCGCCGGCGCACCGATGCGGCCGAGGAAATGCGAAAAGTCGTCGCCCACCGCGAGTGTCGCCGACGTGAAAATCCAGGCGCCGCCCTGGGCACGCATGAGCTCACCGAGCCGCGCGGACACTTCGAACGGCGTATATGACAGCGTGTAGCCCCGGCCTCCCGCCTCCACCCAGCGAAGGCCGGCGTCCTCGCCGGCATCGACGATCGCCTCGAGCGTTTCCGCGAGCTTGGCGGCGCGCCGCATGGCGTGACGAAGGCCCGGGTCTTCCGGATCCGCCGCCGAGAGTTCCTGCCCGAGCTGCCCAAGCGTTTCCCTCGCCCGTTCGAGCGCCCCGAGGAATGCGTCGGGCAAGGCGCCCCAGTCGATACGCTCGGAGACAGCGCCGATCGCCGCCGTGCCTTCGGCGACTGCCGTTTCGAGCGCCGTGAGCCGTTCCCGCGCCGCGGTTCCGGCAAGCCCGAGCCGGGCGAGTTCAGCCAGCGCGTCGCGCGCGAATGCGGCGGCCTGCCGCGCCGAGAATTCGCGGCCGAAGAACTGTGCCGCAATCTCGGGAACCTGGTGCGCCTCGTCGAGAATCACCGCCTCGGTGCCCGGCAGCAACTCCCCGAATCCCTCGTCCTTGAGCGCAAGGTCGGCGAGCAGCAGGTGATGATTGACGACGACGATGTCCGCCGCCTGCGCTTCGCGCCGGGCGGCGACGACGTGACAGCGCGAATACTCGGGACAGGCGGTGCCGAGGCAGTTCTCGCGCGTGGAAGTCACCGCGGCCCAGGCCGGATCGGAGTCGCGCAGGCTCTTCACCTCGAACAGGTCGCCTGTCGTCGTGTCCCGCGACCAGCGCCGGATCCGCGCGATCATGCGCTCGCTCGGCGGCCGCATGCCGGGCAGCTGTGGCATCGACTCGGCGAGATCGAGCCGGTGGCGGCAGAGATAGTTCGCGCGGCCCTTCAGCAGCGCGACTCGCGCCGGCCGGCCGAGTGCCCGGGCGACGGTCGGCAGGTCGCGATGAAAAAGCTGATCCTGCAAGGTCCGCGTTCCGGTCGAAATGATCACCTGGCGCCCGGACAGCAGGGCGGGAACAAGGTATGCAAAGGTCTTGCCGGTGCCGGTGCCCGCTTCGATCGCGAGCATGCCGCGGGCGGCAAGGGTTTCGCCGACCCAGTCCGCCATCAGCTGCTGCTCGCGGCGCGACTCGAAGTTCTCGATCACCCGCGCGAGTGGCCCTTGCGGCCCCAGCAGCCTGCCGAATTCCCCGGTCTTCGTCATTTCATGCGCGCGATGTACGCCTCGACCTGTTGCTCCAGTACAGGCAGCGTAACGCCGCCCTGCCCCAGCACGGTGTCGTGGAATGCGCGGATGTCGAACCGTTCACCGAGTTCGTTCTCCGCGCGGCGGCGGAGCGCGATGATCCGAAGCTCGCCGACCTTGTAGGCGAGCGCCTGCGCCGGCCAGGCGATGTAGCGATCGATCTCGGTCCGGATCTCGTGTTCCGAGAGCGCCGTATTCGCGGTCATGTAGTCGAGCGCGCGCTGGCGCGACCAACCCATGGCGTGCATTCCGGTATCGACGACGAGGCGGCATGCCCGCCACATTTCGTAGGTGAGGCGGCCGAATCGTTCGTGCGGCGTCTGGTAAACCCCCATTTCCGTGCCAAGGAATTCCGAATAAAGCCCCCAGCCCTCGCCGAAGGCATGCGGATAGAAATTGCGCCGGAAGGCCGGAACATTCTCGAGCTCGCGCGCGAGTGAGCCTTGCGTATGGTGCCCGGGTGCCGCCTCATGCAGGGTCAGGGCCGGCAATACGTAGAGCGGCCGGTTTTTCAGTGCAAAGGTGTTGACCCAGTATTCGCCCGCGGCGCCGAGCGGACCCGGGTTATACCGACCGCCCGTGTAATTGGGCGCGAGCGCCGCCGGCACCGGCTTGACCGTATAGGGGGCGCGGGGAATGCGACCGAAGAATTCCAGCATGCGTGCATCGATCTCGCGCGTGATCCAGGCTGCCTCCCGCAGCAATTGTTCCGGAGTGGCGGCATAGAACTGCGGATCGGTGCGCAGGAAGGCGAGGAACTCGGCAAAGCTCCCGTTGAATGCCGTCTCGCGAATGATCGCCTCCATGGCGCTCTTGATGCGGCGCACTTCGGCAAGCCCTATGGCGTGGATCTCTTCAGGCGTCGCGTCCGGCAGCGTCGTGAAGTAGCGCACGAGGTCCGCGTAATACGCGCGACCTTCCGGCAAGGCGATCGCCGCAATGCTGGCGCGTGCGCGCGGCCGGTACTCTTGCTCGAAAAACGCCTGGAACCCGGCAAAGGCCGGGATAACCGAATCCCGAATCGCGGCACGACCGGCTTCCGCCAGTCGCGCACGCGCGGACTCGGGCACGCTCCCGGGAAAATCCGCAAACGGCGCCCAGAAGGGCGTTGACTCCGGAGAGGCGAACTGGGCCGCAGCGATCACCCGGGATATCCCGGGCACGATCTCGGCCGGCAGCACAAATCCGTCCTGGAGACCCTGGTGCATGTTTGCGATGTTTTCGCGGAAGTATCGCGGCACGTCATTGAGGCGCGCGACGTAGTTCTCATAGTCGCGCACGCTGCGTGGCGACTGCGTGTTGTGCAGCTGCAGGATGTCCGCGTAGAAGCCGCTGTCGCTGTTGAGCGGCGTACGCCATTCGCGGTACTGCGCGAGAGTGGCCCGCTGCGACACCATGAAATCGAAGAGGTCGTAGCTGACCCGGTCGAAGTCCGACAGGGAAGCACGGTCGATGGCCTTCAGGCGGCGCAGGAATTCGCGGTCCGCCGCGACCCGTCGCGCCTGGTCGGCCGGCGTCACCGACGGCAGGCGATCGTCGTGATCATGGACCCCGTCGAGCGTCGCCGACAGCGGGTCTTCCTTCCACGTGAATGTTCGCTCGTCTGCGAAGAGCTTCTGGAGTTCTGCCGCCGGCGCGGAAATTTCCGTCGCCGGCACCGCGGTGGCGATTAACACGAGCATTGCCGCAGCCAGGGCGACCCTCATTCGCATCTCCCAACACATTGTTACCGGCGGAAGCCCGCAGTCTCCCGGCAATTCTTTTCGAGATCAATGAGTTTCGCGCACGCACTTACGCAATTCCGGTCAATCCGGCGGTCGCCTGCTAATATCCCGGCTGATCCCCACGAGGCTTCGATGGCAACAGCACCCGACCGCTCGGCCGTACCCGACCAGGCCCCCGACGCTTTGCAGCACTGGGTGATGCAGGTCGCCGCACGCACAAAGCCCGACCAGGTGTACTGGTGCGACGGCTCCGAGGCCGAGTACCACGAATTGATCCGGCGCATGCGGGCGAGCGGCGACCTGATGAAGCTGAATCCGGAATCATTCCCCGGCTGCCATCTGCACCGCTCCAATCCGTCGGACGTCGCACGCGTCGAGCATTTGACCTTCGTTTGCACTGAGAAGCAGGAAGACGCCGGACCCAACAACAACTGGCTGGCGCCGGCCGACGCGCGCCGCCGAATGGATGCGCTCTTCGATGGCTGCATGCGCGGCCGCACGATGTACGTGCTCCCCTATTGCATGGGACCGGTCGAGTCGCCGTACTCGCGCTGCGGGGTCGAGATCACCGACAGCGCGTATGTCGCCGCCAACATGAAGCTGATGACCCGCATGGGCGCGGACGCCCTCGCGCGCATCGCCCGCGACGGCGTGTTCGTCAAGGGACTGCACTCGATCGGCGAACTGGATCCCGACCGTCGCTTCATCATGCATTTCCCCGAATCGCTCGAGATCCAGAGTTACGGCTCGGGCTACGGCGGCAACGCGCTCCTCGGCAAGAAATGCCATGCGCTGCGGATCGCGAGCTGGCAGGCCCGCGACGAGGGCTGGCTCGCCGAGCACATGATGCTGGTCGGCGTCGAGAATCCCGCGGGCGAAATCCACTACCTTGCCTGTGCGTTCCCCTCCGCCTGCGGCAAGACGAATCTCGCGATGCTGGTTCCACCGGCGTCGATGCCGGGCTGGAAGATCTGGACCGTCGGCGACGACATCGGCTGGCTGCATCCGGGACCGGACGGCCGGCTATGGGCCATCAATCCGGAAGCCGGCTACTTCGGCGTCGTGCCAGGCACCAACGCGAAAACGAACCGGCAAGCCTTCGAGATGATCCGGCACAACACCATCTTTACGAACGTCGGCCTCACTGCAGACGACGAACCCTGGTGGGAGGGTATGGACGAAGGCACGCCGGCGCTGGACTGGCAGGGCCGCCCCTACGATCGCGCGCGTGGGCCGGCCGCGCACCCGAATTCGCGCTTCACCGTGTCGGCCCGGCAGAACCCGAGCTATTCGCCGATGGCGGACGCGCCGCAAGGCATTCCGATCACGGCTCTCGTGTTCGGCGGCCGGCGACGGACCCTCGCGCCGCTCGTTTATCAGGCTCGCGACTGGTCACACGGCGTGCTGGTCGGCGCGGGCATGGCGTCGGAGACGACCGCAGCGGCGACCGGCGATGTCGGCGTCGTGCGCCGCGACCCCATGGCGATGAAACCTTTCTGCGGTTACAACTTCGGGGACTACTGGGCGCACTGGCTGTCGATGCCCGGTCGCCTGCGGCAGTCGCCGGGCATTTTCCACGTCAACTGGTTCCGCCGCGACGCGCAGGGACGCTTCCTGTGGCCGGGCTACGGCGAGAACCTGCGGGTGCTCGCCTGGATCATCGAGCGCAGCACCGGCCGAGCGCCGGCGGTCGACACCGCGATCGGCGCGGTACCCAGTCGCGATGCGCTCGATTTCTCGGGCCTCGGGCTCGACGACGCGACGATCGATGAATTACTCGCCGTCGACAACGCCGCCTGGCGCGACGAAGCCACGGAGATCGGGCGTTACCTCGAGAGCTTCGGCACCCGCCTGCCAGCGGCATTGCGCGAGGAACTCGGGCGATTGAGGGCGCGTCTCGCGGTTTGAAGGGGACGTTCACCTTGAACGGCTCAAGGTGAACGTCCCCTCCAGATTCTAGGAGAGCTCCGGACCGTCCTCGCAGAAGAACTCCACCGTGTGATAGGACTGCGGCTCGGGCACGCGTCCGAGTCCGATCACGCCCTGCCCTTTCAGCGGAATCGCATCGCGGCGCACGAAGGCGTCGTCGCCGTTTTGAGACTGAACAAAACTGCCGTTCGTGCTCTGGTCCACGAGCATGAAGCGGTTCTTGCCGGCCTCGATCCGCGCGTGAAGCCGGGAGACGAGATTGCCCTTGATGACGAGATCGTTCTCCTGGCCGCGGCCGAGCGTCGCGTAGGGCCGATCCCGGTGATCGAGCACGAGCTCGGTCCCCAGGTACCGCAGCCGGATCCTGAATTGCTTCTGCAGTTCCGTGATGGTCTGGATCGCCGGCAGCATGCTCGTCGTTTCCCCGTGCTGCCACAGCACTTCGAAGATCGTGACCTCGTCGTGCTGGCCGCGCGGCACCGCCACGTCCACCCGGCGGGACACCGCGCGCCATTGTTCTGACACGCGCTGCTGGATGGCGTCCGTGATGATGATCTGGCCGGCCTTGGCCTGGCTCGTCATGCGGTTCGCCGTGTGCACGGCGGCACCAAACACGTCGCGCGTCTCCAGAACGACCGGACCGAAATGGCAGCCGATCCGGATCGTGATCTGCTGCCCTTCGACCTCGAGGTCCGGGTGCCCGGCGATCGCCGCCTGCATCTCGACCGCGGCGTCGATCGCTGCATCGCAGTCCACGAACGTCGCCATGATCTCATCGCCCATGGTCTTGACGACCGAGCCGCCGTGCTGCTCCGTCGCGCTGCGCATGATCTCGATGCAGATGGAAACCTTGTCCCGCGCCGCGACGTCGCCCAAAAGCTCGAACAGGCGCGTGCTGCCGACGACGTCGGCAAATAGGATCGCGAGTTCCTGTTCCTGACCCATGCGGCTGCCACAGCCCCCCGCGGATTACATAATTCGGATTATAGGCAAGAAACTGACGGGGCGCCCAAACCGGGGCGCTGACATGCTCGTCGCCTGCTCCGCAGGGAGGCGGACCATGGCCCTGAGCGTCGAAATCTCGACTGCCGCGATCCTGCGACACGTCGTCGCGCGGTCCCACGGCCGTCGACTGCTTTATCCCGACGCCGGCTCGCGCGCGAAGGCGGCCCGTCGAATCGCGGAGTGTTGTGCCCGCCATCGGCTGCAGTGCGTCGTCTGGTGCGTGACCGACCGTTTCCTGCATCTCGTCGTCCGTGGAACGCCGGGCCGAATCGCAATCGCGACGGATGAGATCGCAGGTTCACGCCTCCGTCACGGTCACTGCCTGTCGACGAAGGTGAACCCGGACATCTACCTGCTCGAGGTCGCGCGTCACGCGCTTCATGCGCCGGTGCGCGGCGGTCTCGTCCGCCGCGTCATCGACTGGCCGCAGTCCAGCGCCCGCGAGACGTTTGGCTTGAGCCTGGCCCCGTCCTGGCTCGATCCGACGCCCCTCTATGACCTGCTGGGCCCGCGCGACGGCAAGGGATCCGAGCGCTTCCGGCGCTTCATGGACAGCTGCTAGCCGCGCGCAGCGCGTCCTCGATGAGGGCCGGCGAAGGATTCGTGCGGTTCACGCCCTCGGAGAGCGCGCGCCGCCAGGCTCGCGCGCCGGCACGGCCGTTGAAAAGTCCCAGCATGTGCCGCGTGATCGAACGAAGCGGCGTGCCGGCTGCGACCTGCCGTTCTGCGTAGCGCCTCATCTGCGAGACAATGTGCTCGACGGTGGGCGTCTCGAAGCCATCGTCGTGGATTGCCCGATGCAAGGCCGGCAACAGGTATGGATTGTGATAGGCCTCGCGTCCCAGCATCACGCCATCCACGTGCGCGAGCTGTTCCGTCACTTGCGGTACGGTGCGCAGGCCGCCATTCACGATGACGGACAGCCCCGGAAATTCCTGCTTGACGCGCCAGGCACGCGGATAGTCGAGCGGCGGAACCTCCCGATTCTCCCTGGGCGAGAGCCCTTTTAGGATCGCCTTCCGCGCGTGCACGATGACGGTGCGACAGCCCGCCTCGTCGATCGCCGCGACAAAGTCGCGCAGAAAATCCCAATCGTCGTGATCGTCGATTCCGATCCGGCATTTCACGGTGACGGGCACGGTGACCGCCGCCTTCATTGCCCGCACGCAATCGGCGACGAGCCGCGGCCGAGCCATCAGGCAGGCACCGAAGGTCGCCTGCCGCACGCGGTCGCTCGGACAGCCGACATTCAGGTTGATCTCGTCGTAGCCAAACCCGGCACCGATCGTGGCAGCCTCGGCCAGCAGGCCGGGCTCTGCGCCGCCGAGCTGGAGCGCGACCGGGTGCTCTTCCGGGTCGAATTCCAGAAGATACCGGCGATCGCCGCGAACGATCGCCTGCGCGACGATCATCTCCGTGTAAAGAAGGAGCCATGGCGAGAACTGGCGCAGGAAGTACCGGCAGTGCCGGTCGGTCCAGTCCATCATGGGCGCCACGGAAAGTTGTCGCATGATGGCATTTAGTTAACCATATCCTGGCCTCGCACGACCTGATCGCAGTTTCCGCAACCGTGCCGGCATCGGGAGAATGAGAATGAATTTTTCAGTGATCGCGTTGCTCTTAATCGTCGGACTGCTGCTTGGCATGCTAATCGTTGCCGAAGTCGGGCGGCGCATCGGCGTGGCGCGACTCGAGCACGACAAGGAAGGCCTGCCGAAGGGATCGGGCGCGGCGGAGGCTGCCGTATTCGCCTTGCTGGGACTCCTGCTGGCCTTCACGTTCTCCGGCGCTGCGTCACGATTCGAAGGCCGCCGTCATCTCATCACGCAGGAGGCGAATGCGATTGGTACCGCCTGGCTGCGCATCGACTTGCTTCCAGGCGACGCGCAGCCGGAGATGAGGGATCTATTTCGCCGGTATCTCGACTCCCGACTTGAGACCTACCGGAACACGCGAGACCTGGCCGCCGTGAAGGCGGGTCTCACGCAGGATGCCGCCCTTCAGGGTGAAATCTGGACGAAGACCGTGGCGGCGTCCCAAAGACCAGGAGCGCCCACGCAGGTCACCATCCTGCTGCTGCCCGCGCTGAATCAGATGATCGATATCACGACCAGCCGCCTGATGGCGGCACGGAATCATCCGCCGCCGATCGTGTTTATATTGCTTGTCGGTCTATCGCTCATCGGTGCCCTCCTCGTCGGATACGGAACTTCCCTCAACAGGGACCGGAGCTGGCTGCATACGCTCGTATTTGCCGCCATTCTGACGGTGTGGACGTACGTGATCGTCGACCTCGAATTCCCTCGCTTCGGACTCATTCGGGTAGACGCTGCCGACGAGGTGCTCATCGAGTTGCGGGAAAGCATGAGCTGACGTCAGCTTATAGCTGGGCGTCCAGGTGCAACAAGCGCGTCAGCCAGGCCTGGAACCGGAGCCAGCCGGATGCCTTGGGGTCTGAATCGAAATTCTCGACGCCATCGCTCCAGTCCAGTTCGCCGTTCTTCAGGGTCACCTGCCAGGCGTGCTGGCCGCTTGTCTGCGCGGCGAATATCGCGTCGAGCTGGCCCGTCAGCACCGTATCCTCGACCAGCACGCCCTGCTCGCAGTTGAGCCAGGTCGAACGCGGGTCGACGTTGTAGCTCCCGACGAAAAGCGTCCGGCCGTCGGTCGACAACGCCTTGGTGTGCAGGCTGGCCCCGGACGAGCCGAAGAGACTCGAGCTGCTCGCGCCGCCAGTCGCCGGCTTCAGTTCCCAGAGCTGAACGCCGCCCTCCAGCAATCGGCGGCGGTAGCGCGAGTAACCGCCGTGTACCGCCGCAACGTCGTTCGCGACGAGCGAATTCGTCAGGACCTTCACCTGCCTGCCTGTGCCTGAGGCCCCCACCAGGGCGGTCGTCACGCCGTCCCCGGGAACGAAGTACGGCGAGATGATGTTGATCGCCTTTTCGGCCGCCTGGACTATGGGCAGCAAGGCGGAACCTACGGGCGTGCGCTTCGCATCGCGCCTCTTCATCGTCACCTTGGCCGGGTCATCCGAGATGAACTTGTATTTCGCAGTCCATTGCAGCGGCCAATCGCCCGCGATCATCCGCTTGACCACCTCGTCACCGCGCAGCGCAGCCGCATAGCGGCTATTCCCCGTGTCGCTCGTGTATTTCGTGAGGCGATCCCGCAGCTTTCCGAGTGCCTCCTCGCTGACGCCTTCGGCATCCAGCGTCTCCATCGGATAAGCGGATGCCGAGTTCCAGTACTTGTCGAACGAGGCCGAGGCGTCGCGCACGATCGGCCCGAGCATCGCGAAATCGAGATCGACGAAGTTCATTTCTTCGTCCGCGCCGAAATATTCGTCGCCGACATTGCGCCCGCCGACGATCGCGATGCGGTTATCGGCGATCCAGCTCTTGTTGTGCATGCGACGATTAATGCGCTTGAAGCTCATCGCACCCTCGCCCGCCTTGCGCAGGCTGCCGCTGCGCGTGACCCACGGGTTGAACATCCTCACTTCGATGTTGGAATGCGCGGCCAGCGCCGCATAGCCGTCGTTCTTCGCGCGTGCGTCGAGGTCGTCGACGAGGAGCCTTACCCGCACGCCGCGATCCGCGGACTCGAGGAGCTGTTGCGCGAGATAGATTCCAGTGAGGTCCGAGTGCCAGATGTACGTCTGCACGTCGAGGCTCCGCGACGCGAGTTGCGCGCTCTGCATGAGGACGACAAAGGCTTCTGTGCCCCGGGTGACGAGACGGAACGCGGACTCGCCGGGGTGCCGGGCCTCGGCGCCCGCGACGAGTTCGTCCAGGGCTCCGCCTTCGGCAGGCGCGATCGCCACCGCGTCCGGCAAGGCCGGACGGGGCGGCAACTGCGCGCAGCCGCCGAGGGCGGCCAGGACCAGCAAGCTGAGAATTTGTCGGTTCGTATACCCGCCTTCGCGAACGCGTCCGACCTGGCCGGATCGCTACTCCCGCTCGATGCCAATCGAAAGATTGGTCAGCGACATGCTGACGAGCGTCACTTCAAACTTGGGTGTCTTGCCGGTTTTTCCGACAATGACGTCTTCTCCGTCATCGGTTTCGACGTGGTAACCCTCGCCGAGGGAAACCCTGAGCGAGTCGCGAACCGCCTTGGCCACCGTGTTGGGTCCGGTCTTCGCCGGAATCTTGGTTTCGACGTCGACCGGCGTTCCGCCCTCCGGGTTTATGCGCAGCACAATCGTGCCGTCGTTACCCGTGTAACCGTTGAACCCCACGCGCCATTTGCCGGCCGGGTCGGCCTGCGCAAGCGTGGTGATCATTCCGATGCCTATCGCGGCAACCACCGCCATCGCAGGCCTGAGTCGGGGACTATTCATTGCCAGCCTCCAATAACGATTGCCCAAGTAGAGGGTACTGTAGCAGGCTGCGGTTTCATGGATTTCCGCCAATCCCGGCTGGCCGTTTTCGTGCTCGTGTTCGCCTTTTGCATCCCGGTCCGCGCAATGGGCCAGGAGATCGAGCCGCGCGCGTACTCGCCGAACCCGACCGGCGTGACGTTTGTTGTCGCGGCACTCGGCCTTTCCACCGGCGGTGTTCTCACAGATCCATCAGTGCCCGTCCAGGACGTCGAGGCCGAGTTGCATGCCGCGGCGATCGGCGTGGGCCGCACGTTCGGGCTCTTCGGCCGCTCAGCCAATGCATCGATCGCGCTGCCGTACTTCCAGGGTGATTTCACGGGCTCGGTGGACGATGTCGACCGCGCGGTATCGCGCTCAGGCATTGGTGATGTGCGATTGCGAATCGCAACCAACCTGATCGGCGGCCCGGCACTCACGCCTGCCGAATTCGTGCGGCGAAAGCCCCAGACGAGCCTCGGTGCGAGCCTCGCTGTGTCCATGCCGACGGGCGAATATCACTCCGACAAGCTCATCAACGTCGGAAACAACCGCTGGGCCATCAAGCCGGAACTCGGTCTCGCGCATCCGATCGGCAACTGGTATCTCGAAACGTATGCGGGTGTCTGGCTGTTTGGGGACAACGACAACTTTCTGGGTGGCCAGCGAAAGGAGCAGGATCCGCTCACGAGCCTGCAGGCTCATGCGAGCTACACCTTCCGGCCGCAGTTGTGGCTGGCCTTCGACGCGACTTTCTACGGCGGCGGGCGCACCAGCATCAACGGCGTCGATTCGGCGGACCGGCAGTCAAACTTGCGCCTGGGCCTGACCTTTTCCCTGCCTCTCGCTACGGGCCAGTCCCTGAAATTGAACTGGAGCGAGGGCGCGTCGACCCGCATCGGGAGCGACTTCACGTCCTACGGCATAACCTGGCAGTTTACCCACTTCGATTGAATTCAAATGCCAGTC
>Ga0105107_10000568_pt1 | contig 23658 bp, 18 predicted proteins | sample PPLLaktember2015_6_FD_79335 | JGI IMG/M metagenome (GOLD analysis project Ga0105107, IMG submission 79335) | Freshwater sediment microbial communities from Prairie Pothole Lake near Jamestown, North Dakota, USA - PPLs Lake P8 Core (1) Depth... | ecosystem: Environmental > Aquatic > Freshwater >... | reverse complement strand
CGCACGTCGTGGCAGAAGTACTTGCCGCCGAACTGGGCGCCGATGCCCATGCGCTGGGTGAGACCGTGCACCTTCTCCTCGAGGGCGAGGTCCCGGAAAGCGCGGCCCGCGGCGTTCCCCGCGGTGGGCAGGCCGTCGAGGTATCGGCAGCTCGCGAGCTTCACCGTCTTGAGGGTGAACTCCGCGGAGGGGCCGCCGATCACGATCGCGAGGTGGTAGGGCGGGCAGGCGGCGGTGCCGAGCGTGCGGATCTTGGCGTCGAGGAACTTCAGCAGCGACTCGGGATTCAGCAGCGCGCGCGTCTCCTGGAACAGGAAGGTCTTGTTCGCGGAGCCGCCGCCCTTGGTCACGAACATCAGCTCGTACTCGTCGCCGGGCTCGGCATAGATCTCGATCTGCGCGGGCAGGTTCGTGCCGGTGTTCTTCTCGTCGAACATCGTGAGAGGGGCCATCTGCGAGTAGCGCAGGCTGGTGCCGGTGTAGGTCTCGTAGATGCCGCGCGAGAGCGCCTCCGCGTCGTCGCCCGAGGTGAAGACCCGCTGCCCCTTGTGGCCGACCACGATCGCCGTCCCGGTGTCCTGGCAGGACGGCAGCACCATGCCCGCCGAGACGTTGGCGTTCTTCAGCATCTCGAGCGCCACGAAACGGTCGTTGTCCGAGGCCTCGGGGTCGTCGAGGATCTTGCGGAGCTGCGCCAGATGGCCGGGGCGGAACAGGTGCGAGACGTCGCGCACCGCGGCCGCGGCGAGGCGCACCAGCGCCTCGGCGTCGACCTTCAGGATGCGCTGGCCCTCGAAGCTCGCCGTGGAGACGAAGTCGCCCGCGAGCTTGCGCCAGGGCGTCTCCGACGGGGTGAGCTCGAAGATCGGCTGGTACGAGAACGGCATGGCGCGAGAACTTAGCAGTGCAGCCGCTCGATGCTGGCCTCGATCTCGGCGAGCGCCGGCCGCGCCGCGCCGGTCGCGAAGCGCGCGCGCTCGAGCTGCGCGAGCAGCCGCCCCGCGTCGTGCGCCGGGCCCTGCGCGGGGAGTCGCGCGGCGATCTCCTCGGCGGAGAGCCCCGGCGCGGCGCGCAGCGCGGCGCGTAGCGCGCGACCCGCGGCCGCGCAGGCGGCCTCCGCATCCGCGCGGCGCTCGGCGGCGCGCGCGGCCGCCAGCCAGCGCTCGGCCTCGGCTCGCGGCGAAGGCGTCGCGGCGCGGCGGCGGCTTCGCCGCCACGCCAGCGCGAGGGCGACTGCGCCGGCAAGAGCTGCGGCCGCCGCGGCGGCGAGCCACCCCGGCGCCCGGCGCCGCGCGGCGGGCGCCGTCCGCGCCGGACGGGCCGCCGCGCCGGCCGGCGCCTCCCGGGCTTCGACCACCTCGACCGGCGCGAGCTGCGCGCGCGCCTCGGCGTAGCGCCGCGCGACGGGATCGAAGTAGGGGACGCGCAGCTCGGGCAGGCGCAGCAGGCCCGCGCGCCGCGGCACGAGATCGAAGGCGAAGTAGCGGCGCAGCACCAGCGCGCGTCCCGCGTCCCGGGCCAGCTCCGCCGGATGCTCGAACACCTCCACCCCGGCCGCCTCGAGGGCCGCGCGCGGCGAGGGCGCATCCCAGACGTTCGTGTCGCCCTGGACGAGCACGGCGACGCGCAGCGTCTCGCCGAGGGCGACGCGCGTCGGTGTCGCGCGCGCGGTGACGTCGACCGGGCCCAGCAGCCCGCCGAAGCCCTCGGGCTTGCCCTCGGCGGGAAGCGAGTCGACGAGGACCTCGAGCGCGGGGATCGGAACGATCTCCTCGCCGTCGGGCGAGGCGCAGCGCAGCGCGGCGCCAGGCACCGCGAGGCGGCCGGCGTGGGCGGGGAACAGCGCACGCCGCTCGGCGAAGACCAGCCAGGTCTCGCCCTCCCGCTCCACCCGCGCGTCGCCGGCGATGCCCGGGAGCCACTCGCTGCGGAAGGTGGGGAAGGAGAGCGGCGTCGCCCACTCGAGGGAGCCGACGTCGCGCCGCCGCAGGATGCGCAGACGATACTGGAGCTGCTGGCCGACGAAGCCGCGCGCGGGCTGCACCTCGGCGCTCACCTCGCAGCGCGGCGGCGCGGCGGCGGCCGGCGCCGTCACGCCGAAGCCGAGCAGCGCCGCCGCGAGGCCGGCCCGGCGCTTCACCAGAGGGGCGCCCTGCTGCGCGGGCCTGCGCGCTCGCGCTGGCCCTCCCGGGCGGCTGCCCGGAGCGCGCGCGCCGGGTCGTCGCCCACCGACTCGAGCCAGCGCGCGGCGGCTTCGGCGTCGAGCCGAACGGGGTTCTCGCGCGGGGCGTCGCCGGTGGGATCGGGCGCGCTCTGCGGATTCGGGGCGCTGGCGGAAGCCTCGCCGGGGTCGCTGCCTTCGGGCGGCTCCGGCGGCGGCGGGCGCTCGGCGCTCGGGTCGGGCTCGCCCTCGCCCTGCTTTCCGCCGTTCTCCGGCGGTTTCGGCTCGCCTCCTTCGGCGGGCGGCTGCGAGGCGAGCGCGCGGAGCGTCCACTCGAGGTTGAACTGCGCGGTGCGATCGGCGGGCGCCAGAGCGATGGCGTCGAAGAAGGCGTCGCGCGCGGCCTCGAGGTCGCCCCGCTCCAGGGCGGCGACGCCGAGGTCGAAGTAGGCGTCCGCGGCCACGCCCGGCTCGCGCGCGCGCACGGCGGCGGCGAAGAAGGCCCGCTCGGCGTCGGGGAGGGCGCCTGCCTCGGCGCGGGCGATGCCGAGCCGCACCAGCGCGCGCGCGTCCTCGGGCGCGCGCTTCACCTCCGCCTCGAGGGCGAGCGCATCCGGGCGGGGCTCCGCTTCGCCGGCGCCGAGCTGGAGCAGCGCCAGCGCGGCCAGCGCCGCGGCGGCGGCGCGCGGCGGCACGCTCTCCCGGGGCGCGGCGCCCGGCGGCGCGGCGCGGCGCGGCGCCTCGGGTGCGAGCAGCGCGGCGGGATCCGGCGCGGGCCGGCGAGCGAGCCAGGCCTCGACCAGCAGCGCGAGCAACGCCAGGCCCGCGAGCGCGCCCGCGCCGCTTCGGGGCACGCGCCGCGTCACGAACCCCTCGCCGCTCCGCGCCGCGTCGCGGCGCAACGCCCCCAGCACCGCGCGCGCGTCGACGGACCCAAAGCGGTCGGCGGTGAAGAGCGCACCGCCGCTCGGCTCGGCGAGGGCCCGCAGGCGCGCGGGATCCGCGCGGCTCACCACCGGGCGCCCGCCGGCGTCCGCGAGGGCGCCGCTGCGCAGCGGGATCGTCGCTCCCGCCTCGCTGCCGAAGGCCACGGCGACGACGCGCGTCCCCGACGGCGCCACGGCCTCGAGGCCGAGCTCCTCGCGCTGCTCCGGGTCCTCGCCGTCCGAGAGCAGCAGGATCACCCGGGGCCGCGGGCTCTCGGCGCGGAAGGCGGCGAGGGCCGCGCGCAGGCCCTCGTCGAAGCGCGAGCCGCCTTCGCTGAGCAGCGTCTCGTCGAGGGCCGGGATCAGCGCGCGCAGCGCGGCGTCGTCCGGCGTGAGCGGCGTCAGCAGCACGCCGCGCCCGGCGAAGGCCGCGAGGGCCGCGCGGTCGCCCGGGGCGAGCCCCGCGAGCACCGCGGCGCCGAGGGCGCGGGCGCGCTCCAGGCGGCTCGGCGGCACGTCGCGCGCGCGCATGCTCTGGGAGACGTCGAAGAGCAGCACCACGTCGACGCCCGTCCCCGGAACGCGCACGCTGTGCTCGCCGAAGCGCGGGCCGAGCAGCGCCAGCGCGAGGAGCGCGAGCGCGGCGAGCAGCAGCGCGTCCGCGGCGCCGCCGCCGATCCGCGCCGCCGCGGGCCCGAGCAGGCGGCGGGCGCGCCGGCGGGCGAGCGCGCGGCCTGCGAGCACGGCGAGCAGCGCCGCGAGCCCGAGCGCGAGCAGCTCCGGGAGCAGCGCGCCCCGCGCGAAGTCGAGGCCGCTCACGGGAGCCTCCGCAGGACCGCGCGCCCGAGCAGGAGCTCGCCGAGCAGCAGCAGTCCCGCGCCCGCGACGAACGGCTCGGGTCGCGCGTCGCCGGTCGACTGGGGTGGCGCTTCGCGCGCGACGCGCTCCAGGGAGTCGATCTCCGCGTAGACGGCGGCGAGCTCGGCGGAGGAGTGAACCTCGAAGCTGCGCCCGCCCGAGGTGGCGGCGATGCTGCGCAGGGTCTCGACGTCGAGGTCGTGGCGCTCGAAGCGCAGCGCGCGGCCGCCGCCGCTGCGGCTCGCCATCGCGACCTCGCCGCGGCTCCCGATCCCGACGGTATGCACGCGCGTGCCGGTGGCGCGCGCCAGCGCCGAGGCGACGTCGACCGGCACGGCGCCGGCGTTCGAGCGCCCGTCGGTGAGGAGCACCACCAGGCGTCCCTCGAGGGGCGCGGTGAGGCTCTCGTCCGGCGCCTCGCCCGCTTCCTCCGAGCCGCCGGCGGCGCGCTTGACGGCCAGCGCGAGGGCGTCGCCGAGCGCCGTCGACTCCCCGGCGATCCCGGCTTCGACGCGCTCGAGGGAGGCGGCCACCAGCGCGCCGTCGTGGGTGAGCGGGCAGAGCGTGAAGGCGCTGTCGCCGAACACCACCACGCCGACGCGATCGCCCGCGCTCGCGCGCTGCGCGGCGAAGCGCGCCACCACCTCGCGCGCGAGGTCGAGCCGCCGGCGCCACTCGCCGGCGACCTCGGCGTCGAGGGCCCGCATGCTGCCCGACGCGTCGACCGCGAGCACGACGTCGAGGCCGGGCCGCGTCTCCGGCGCGTGCTCGCCGCGTCGCAGCGGGCCGGCCAGCACCAGCGCGAGCAGGGCGACCGCGCCGGCGCGCAGGGCGAGGAGCAGCGCCGGCAGCAGGTCGAAGCGCTGGGCGCCGGCCTCGCGCGCCTCCGCGAGGGCCGGCCAGGCGTAGGCCGGCGGCGGCGCGCGCCTCGTCCAGAGCAGCCAGAGGAGCGCGGCGGCGAGCGCGGCGGCGCCGAGCCAGGGCCGCGCGAAGACGAAGCCACCCGCGAAGAGCTCGCCGAGCAGCGTGCTCACGGCGGCGGTCCGCCCGGCTCGGCGTCTTCGACCAGCGCCCGCGCGGCGCGCAGCTCGGCGCGCAGCGCCTCGCGCTCCGCCGCGCCGGCGAGGGCGCCCGGGCGGAAGCGCCCGGCGTCGAGCGCGCGGAGCAGGCGCAGCAGCTCGGGCCAGCGCCGCGCGAGCAGGAAGGGCGGGGGGAGCGCCGCGATCTCTTCGGTGGTGGAGACGTCCGTCGGCGCGCGGGTGCGCAGCGCCACGTAGCGCCGCAGCGCCGACGACGCGGCGTCCGCTGCGGCGACGGGATCGTCGTCGACGCGCGCGCCCGCCGCCGCGAGCGCGGCCTCCGCCTCGGCGCCGGGGCTGCTCTCGGCGCCCGGCTCCGGGGCGCGCTCGACCTCGCGCCGCGCGCTGCGCGCGCGCCGCACCAGCCCCGCCAGCGCGAAGGCCGCCAGCGCGAGGGTGGCGCCGAGGGCCGCAGGCAGCAGGAAGCCGAAGGACCGGCCCGGCTCGCGCGGCTCGCGGAAGCCGAAGGGCTCGCTGCGTCCCGGGAACTCGCGGGATACCTCGATCACGCGCAGCGGCCGCTCGGCCAGGGGCAGCTCCACGCGTTCGCCGCGCGGCGTCTCCACGAAGACCGTCTGGGCGGGCCACACCAGCTCGCCGGTGGCGCGCGCCCGCACCAGGAACCGCGCGCGGTGCACCCAGCGGCCCGCCTCGCGCGCGGGCGGCGCCTGCTCGGCGGCGAGGATCCAGAGCCCCTCGACGTTCTCGGGCGTGCCCGGCGGCTCGAGGCGGTGATCGGGCGGCGTCACCACGGCGATCTCGACCGTCGCGGTCTCGCCGATCGCCAGCTCCGGCGGCTCGACCACGACGCCGCCGCGGATCGAGAGCGGAGCGGCCGGGCGCGGGATCGCCTCGTCGGCGCTGCCGCAGCCTCCGGCGAGGAGGGCGGAGAGCGCAGCCGCGCCGGCCAGCAGGCGCGTCATGCGGCGGGCCGGCGCACCCGCCCCGGGCGGCGCTCGAAGAAGCGCGCCAGGGCGCGCAGCGGATCGCGGTCGGTGCGCAGCCAGAGCACGTCGGCTCCGGCGCCGCGCAGCGCGCGCTCGAGCCGGCGCCTTCGCGCGGCGGCCGCGGTGCGGTAGCGCTCGCGCGTCGCGGGGTCGGTGCGCAGCCGGAAGAAGCGGCCGCCGCGCTCGGCGTCGGCCACCCGCAGCGAGCCGGCCGCGGGCAGCTCGAGCTCGCGCGGGTCCTCCACCACCGCCGCCACCACGTCGTGTCGGCGCGCCAGGCGCAGCAGCTCGAGCCGCGCGCGGCCGGGCGCCGGGTCCTCGAAGAGGCCTTCGTCCCGGAAGTCCGACAGCACCACCACCACGGCGTGTCGCCCGAGCAGGGCCCCGGCGCCCGCCAGGGCGGCGGCCAGGTCGCCGACACCGTCGGGTGACGAGGCCGCGCGCGCCAACCGGGACAGCAGCGGGAACAGCCGGCGCTCGCCGCGCTCGGGCGCGAGCTCCTCGCGGAGCGTCCCGGCGAAGCTCGCCAGGCCGACGCGGTCCCCCGCTCGCATCGCCGCGCCGGCGAGCAGCGCGGCGGCGTGGGCGGCCAGCGCGGCCTTGCTGCGCCCGGCGCTGCCGAAGGCCATCGAGCGCGAGACGTCGAGGGCCAGCAGCACGGTCTGATCGCGCTCCTCGCGGAAGCGCTTCACGTAGGGCGAGCCGGTGCGCGCCAGCGCATTCCAGTCGAGGTGACGCACGTCGTCCCCCGGCACGTACGGGCGCGACTCCTCGAACTCGACGCCGCCTCCGCGGAAGGCGCTGCGGTAGCCCCCGGCGAAGGCGCTCGAGACCTCGCGCCGGCTGCGCACCGCCAGGATGCGGGCGGCCCGCTCGAGCTCCTCCGCCGTCGGGAGGCCGGCGCCCACCGCGCCGCGCGGGCTCACGGCGTCTCGACGGCGCCGAGCAGGCCGTCGACCAGACCGTCGGCGGTCGCGCCGTCCGCCTCGGCCTCGTAGGAGAGGATCAGCCGGTGTCGCAGCACGTCGTGGGCCACGCGCTTCACGTCGTGGGGGGTGGCGTAGGAGCGCCCGTCGAGGAGCGCGCGCGCGCGGGCCGCGCGCACCAGGAAGAGCGAGGCGCGCGGCGAGGCGCCGACGGCCAGGGCGCCCCCCGGCTCGCGCGTGGCGCGCACCAGCCGCACCGCGTAGTCCGCGAGCGCCGGGGCCACGTGCACCTCGCCGGCGGCGCGGCGCAGCGCGCGCACCTGCTCGGCGTCGGTCACGGCGCGGAGCAGCGGCCGCGCGCCGGCGTCGCGCGCCACGATCTCGCGCTCCTCTTCGTAGCCCGGGTAGGAGACCACCACCTTCAGCAGGAAGCGGTCCACCTGCGCCTCGGGCAGCGGGTAGGTGCCCTCGAGGTCGAGCGGGTTCTGGGTGGCCATCACCAGGAACGGGTCGGGGAGCCGCAGCGTCTCCTCGCCGATCGTCACCTGGCGCTCCTCCATCGCCTCGAGCAGCGCGGACTGCACCTTGGCCGGAGCGCGGTTGATTTCGTCCGCCAGCAGGATCGGCGCGAAGATCGGGCCGCGGCGCACCTCGAAGCGGTGCTCCGCCGGCACGTACACGGGCGTTCCGATCAGGTCCCCCGGCAGCAGGTCCGGCGTGAACTGGATGCGCCGGAAGCCGAGCCCCAGCACTTCGGCGAGGCTGCGCACCGCGGTGGTCTTCGCGAGGCCCGGCACGCCTTCGACCAGGACGTGACCGCCGGAGAGCAGGCCGATCAGCAGGCCGTCGACGAGCGCCTGCTGGCCCACCACGGCGCGGCCGAGCTCGTCGCGAAGCTGCTTCAGGATCGGCGCGGGCTCGAACGCGCTCATCGCCTGCGCCCTCCGGCCAGCGAGCGGCGCGCCCGCACCGCGGCCACGATCTCCGAGCTGCGCACCCCCGGCACCTGGCGCAGGCGCCGGATCTCGCCCTCGAAGTCGGCGGGGGCGTCGTTGGCGCGCAGGGTCGCCAGCGGCCAGTCGCCGCCCTTCGCGTAGACGTCGGGCCGCAGCGCCGCGAGCGACTCGCGCGGCGTCGGCTCCGCGAAACAGAAGACCCAGTCGACGCAGGCGAGCCCCGCGAGCAGCTCCGCGCGCTGGCGCACGGGCAGCACCGGCCGGCCGGCCCCCTTCAGGCGCTTCACGGTCCCGTCGGCGTTCACGCCCACCACCAGGCGATCGCCGAGCCGGCGCGCTTCCTCGAGGCTGCGCACGTGCCCGACGTGCAGCAGGTCGAAGCAGCCGCTCGTGAACACCACGCGCTCGCCGCGCCGGCGGGCCGCGCGCACGCGGCGCGCGGCCTCGCTGCGCGACAGCACCTTGGAGCGGGCGGCGGGCGGGCTCACGAGTCCTCCTTGGGCGGGGGCGGCGGGGTGGCGGTCGGCAGCATCGCCTGGACGCGGCCCAGGCTGTCGCGCACGAAGGTGGGGAGACCCTCGAACACGAAGGATACGGGGCCCTTCATGAGCGTCTTGGTGGGGATCACGCTCGCCTGCATGCCAGCCCAGGGTCCGGTGATGGCGACGTAGGCGCCGATCAGGTTCTGATCCTTGCCGAGGAAGATGCGGTTCAGGATGGGGAGGCGCCCGATCACGTCGTCGAGGGTGCGGAAGAAGAACAGCCCCATGACCATCTCGACGGGGTGGGCGCCGGTCGTCCCGATGCTGCCGTGGGCGGCGGCGCGCAGCGCCGGCCCCTCGACCTGGAGGATGTCGAACACGTAGCTCCCGTCCGTCAGGTGCAGCTCGGCGTCCATGGCGTCGTAGCGTATGGTGCCGCGCTCGCGAAACGGGTTCAGCGTCTCGCTGACCATCGCCACCGCGAGGAACAGGCGGAAGGGCTGGCGGATCACCCCGTTGCGGGCGTGGAGCGAGACCGACCCCTTCGCGTCGCCGAGGGCCGCGTAGCCCGGTCGCAGGCCGCCGCGGAGGCGCGCGGTGCCCACCAGGCTGCCGGTCGCCTGCTCGGTCCAGCCGCCGGCGGCGTAGACGTCCTGGAGCGTTCCTTCGCGGATCTCCGCCCGCACCTCGAACGGCACCCGCTCCGGCTGGTCGAGATCGAGGTCGACGGAGCCGTGTAGCTCGGGCCCGGGATCGAGGCGCAGGGTGACCTCGTCGAGCAGCAGCCGGCTGCCGCGCGCCAGGAAGCCGCCGGCCACATCGCGGGTCTTCCAGCGGCCGAGGGAGGTGGTCTCGAACCGGAAGCTCCCGCGCGCCCAGCCGCTGCGCCGCAGCTCGGGCTGGCTCGGCTCGAAAGGGGGCCCGATCTCGAGGCGCAGGCTGAGGCGTTCCTCGGGCTGAGCCCGGTAGTGCGCGCTTCCCGATATGGGTGCGCCCGCCCACACCGCGCGGTCGAGGGTGACCTCCACCCCGTGACCCGCACGGTCGGGCACCATCTCGCCGCGCAGCCGCTCGACGGCGCAGAGCAGCGCCGGGTGCTCGAGCCAGGCGACGTCCAGGCGCAGCCGCCGCCAGGAGGGCTCGGCGTCCGGCTTGCGCTCCCCCTGAACCCACTTCACGAGCGGGATGCGGCCGGGCAGCGCGCTGGCGGGCGCCGGCTCGACGCAGCGCAGCTCCGAGGTGTCGCGGATGTTGGCGAGGCCGGCGAGGCGGAGGTCGAGCTGGGGGAGCGGGTCCCCCTCGAGCTGCGCGCGCACTTCGCTGAGCTCGAGCGCGTCGCCGTCGTAGCGGCCGCCGAAGGAGACCGCGGAGAGCCGGCTCGCCCGGCCGACGTCGAGGCTCGCATCGACAATCCGCCAGCTCGCGCTCAGCCGCGGGTCGGCGCCGCGCGGGCCGGGCTCGCGCGTCAGGTCGAGCTGCTCCAGCCGCCCGCCGTGCAGCTTCGCCAGCAGCGCCCGCGCGCGGCCCCGATCGGGCTCGGCGAGGGTGTCCGCCAGCGGAGTCAGAGCCGCGAGGTCGACGCCCGTCAGCCTCAGCTGCTCGAGCCCGTCCGCTCCGAGGCGCGCTTCGAAGGGCAGCTGCAGCGCCCCGAGCCCGAGCTGTCCCGAGGCGGTCCAGCCCGGGGCCTGGCCCTCGGCGCGCGCCTCGACCTCGACGTCGGCGAGCGAGAGCGCACGGCGCACGCCAGCGAGCTCGGGCCGCATCTGGAGCCTCGCGGAGCGGAGCTGCACGCGCAGCTCCGCGGGTCCCGCCCGGTCCGTCTCGAGCTGCAGCGCGCCGCTCACGCGCCCGCGCAGGCCGAGCGACCGGAGCGCCCCGACGCGGGAGCCGAGGAGCGGCGCGACGGAGCCCAGCGCCAGCTCGCGCAGCTCGAGGCTCCAGGCGGAACGCTCGCCGGCATCGGCTTCGATCCGAAAGCGACCGGCCGCCTCGCCGTCGGCTGCGAGGGCGCCCTCCGCCTGGAGCGCGATCCCCCCGCGCAGCCAGCGGCGCAGCAGCGAGCCCGCGAGCCCCTCGATCGCGAGGTCGCGACCGCGGCCGGCGCCGTCCACCACGACCACGCGACCGCCCTCCAGCGTGACGCGCGGCACCGCCGCCGCGAGCGTCTCGTACCAGGGCCGGGAGGCGCCGGGGGAGGCGGGCTCCATCTTCGCGTCGCCGCGCGGAGCGTCGAGCTCGAAGCCCCGCTCGCTGCGGCGGAGCCGCAGGGAGGGGCCGTGCAGCTCGAGCCCGCGCACCCGCACGTCCCCGGCCAGCGCCGCCCAGAGATCGATCTGGATGTCGACCCCGTCGGCGACGAGGGCGTCGCCGCCCTCGCCGGAGGGGTAGGCCCGCAGGGCCGACGCGGCGAGCTCGAGACCGTCGCGATCGAGGGTCAGGTGCACCGGGCCGAGCTGGACCTGCGTGCCGAGGGCCGCGGCGAGCCGCGACTCGAGCCGCTGACGCAGCACCTCGGGGCCGGCGCTCGCGAGGAAGTACCAGCCGACCGCAACGGCGGCTCCGAGCACCAGGAGGCCGACAGCGGCCAGGGCGAGGACGCGGCGCAACTCCGCCTCCAGTCGGCTGAATCTAGCAGTCCGCGGCGGGGGTCCGCTGCGCGCGCGCGGACCCAAAGTGAGGGTCCACGAACCTTCGGGCGCACGCGTGCGATGCGCGCATCCCCCCGGGAGGAGAAGGCTTCCCGGAGCCGCACCTCGGCTGTCGCCGGAGTGGGCCATCCCTTCACAATTCCTAAAGAAATTCCGGGTTCGTCCGAACAGGTTCCCGAGTCCAGCCGCCGGTCGCACGCCGGCCGCCGAGGAGAGGGCTTTGGACGAGACTGAGAAGCCTGGAAGCCATCCGAACCGTGTGCGCGAGCTGCGCGAAGACCGCCTCATGACGCAGGCCCAGCTTGCGCGGAAGGCGAGGGTCGCGCTGCGCACGATCCACAGCGTCGAAAAGGGCATGAACTGCCGGATGGACACGAAGCGCAAGATCCTGCTCGCCCTCGGCATGCGGTTCGAGGACAAGGATCAGGTGTTTCCGCCGGGCCGCCGCTCCTACGCGCACGCGGCCGGCCTCGAGCGCGCCGAGGCGTTCTCCGCCGGCGCCCTCTCCGGGAGCGAGGACAACCTCTCCTAGCCTCCGGCCCTCGATCCCGCCGCCATCGGGTACCATCGGCCCATGGATCGGCCCACCGATCGGGTCACGCTGCTGGCCGACGTGGCGGGGATCGTCTCGCGGTCCCACGACCTCGACGAGACCCTCGGCAACGTCGTCGACCTCGTCGCCAAACGGCTCGACGCCGACGTCTGCTCGGTCTACCTGACCGACACCGATCTCCGGCATCTCACGCTGCGCGCCACGCGGGGCCTGGCGCGCGAGGCGATCGGCCGGGTGCGGATGGCCTTCGGGGAAGGGCTGGTGGGCCTCGCGGCGAAGACCGCGGCGCCGGTGGCCACCGAGGACGCGCCGGCCCATCCCGCCTACCGCTACTTCCCGGAGACCGGCGAGGAGCGCTTCAAGTCGCTGCTGGCGGCGCCGCTGATCGTGAGCGGCGTCTCGATCGGCGTGATCGTGGTGCAGACCGTGACGACGCGCCGCTTCGACCCCGCGGACGTCGACCTGCTGCAGACCTGCGCCCAGCTGATCGCGCCGGTGGTGATGAACGCGCAGCTCCTGGCGCTGGTCGCCTCCACGCAGGAGGATCAGAGCCGCATCGCGGCGGAGCTGGCCAGCTCGGGCGTGCGGAGCGCCGCCGCCGCCCGGCTCGCGGCGCGCCCCAACCTCGCGGTGAAGGGCATCGCCACCTCGCGCGGGGTGGCGATCGGGCCGATCTACTTCCTCGAGGATCCCCTCGACCTCGAGCGCGTCGAGTACGAGCCGAGCCCCGAACCCGACCAGGAGCACCGCGACCTGCTCGGCGCCGTCGAGGGCGCGCGGCGCGAGCTCCACGAAGTCCGCGACCAGCTCGGCGAGCGCTTCGGCCCCGAGTTCTCCGCCGTCTTCAACACTCACATCCAGATCCTCGAGGACAAGGGCTTCGTCTCGAAGCTCGAGGTGGCGGTGCGGCAGACGGGCGACGGGCTGCGCGCCCTGCGCGAGGTGGCCGCGGCCTACCGGCGCATGTTCGAGGGCATCGAGGACCCGTTCTTCCGGGACCGCGGCATCGACGTCGAGGACGTGACCCGCCGCGTGATGGCGCAGCTCCTCGGCGTGCGGCACCGGAACATCCCGCTCTCCGAAGGCGCGATCCTCGTCACCTCGCACCTGATGCCGGCCCACTTCGCCCTGCTCGAGACCGAGAAGATCGCCGCGATCGTGGCGGAGCACGGCGGGCCGACCTCCCACGGCGCGATCTTCGCGCGCGCGCTCGAGATCCCGGCGGTCACGGGCGCCAAGGGCATCCTGGCCGCCAGCCATCCCGGCCAGGCGGCGATCGTCGACGGCGGCAGCGGCGTGGTCTACCTCGACCCCGACGAGCCGCTGCGCAGCGAGTACCAGCGCGCGCAGCACCGCTACGAGCTGGCCGTCGAGCACCTCGACGCGCTGGCCGGCCGGCCGGCGGAGACGCGCGACGGCCGCCGCGTGGCGCTCACCGCCAACGTGGGCCTGATCGCGGACCTCCGCCTCTGCGAGCGCCACGGCGCCGAGGGCATCGGCCTGTTCCGCACCGAGCTGCTGGCCCTGGCCCAGCGCGGCATGCCGCCGGAGGACGAGCAGGAGCAGCTCTACGAGCGCATCGCCACCGCGATGGCGCCCCAGCGCGTGACGATCCGCACCCTCGACCTCGGCGGCGACAAGGCGATTCCGACCCTCGGCCTCGAGAAGGAGGACAACCCGCAGCTCGGGCTGCGCTCGATCCGCCTCTCGCTGGCCCACGAGGGCGTGTTCCGCGCCCAGCTCCGCGCCATCCTGCGCGCCAGCGCCGCGCGCAACGTGCGGGTGCTGCTGCCGATGATCTCGTCCCTCGCCGAGCTGCGGCGCTCCCACGAGGTGGTGGCCGAGGCCAAGCAGGAGCTCGCGCGGCGCGGCCACGACTTCGACCCGGACATCCCGGTCGGCGTGATGATCGAGGTGCCCGGCGCCGCGCTGATTGCCGACGCGTTGGCGCGCGAATGCGACTTCTTCAGCATCGGGACCAACGACCTGACCCAGTACACGCTGGCGGTGGACCGCGGCAACGAGCGGGTGGCGCACCTCTACGACCCGCTGCACCCCGGCGTGCTGCGCCTCATCGACCGCACCGTGCGCGCGGCGCGGCGCGCGCGGCGCGCGGTGTCCGTGTGCGGCGAGATGGCCAGCAACCCGCTGGCGGTGCCGATCCTGGTGGGGCTCGGCATCGAGGAGCTCTCGGGGACCGCCAGCGCGGTGCCGGTGGTGAAGGAGATCGTGCGCGCCCTCGATGCCCAGGAGGCCGAGAAGGACGCGCGCGAGGCGCTGGAGGCCGGCAGCGCCGCGGAGGTGCACGCGATCGCCACCCGGCGGCTCCGGGAGAGCGGCCTGCTCGAGCACCCCGACATCGGGGGCTGGCTCGCGGGGGTGATGAACGGCGCGGACGGCGCGGCGGCCCGCTGACGCCGTGCGGGCGACGCGCTCGGTCCTGATCTGCACCACGCCGCGCTCCGGCAGCACGCTGCTGTGCCGTTACCTGGCCGCCACCGGCCGCGCGGGCGCGCCCCAGGAGTACCTGCTGGAGGCCGCGCTGCCGGTGCTCTACGAGCGCCAGGGTGCCGTCGACTTCCCGGCGTACTTCGAGGCGCTGCTCACCCGCGAGGTGACGCCGAACGGTGTCTTCGCGGCGAAGCTGATGGGCGCGCCCGACGCCTTCGCCGGCTACCTCGCGCGCCTGCGCGAGCTCCCGGGCCTCGCCGGCCCGGAGCGCCCCGCCCACGAGCTGCTCGCCGCGGCCTTTCCGGGCGTGCGCTACGTGTGGCTGACGCGCCGCGACCGCGTGCGACAGGCGATCTCGCTGCAGCGCGCCCAGGGGTCGGGGGTGTGGCAGTCGACGCAGGCCGCCGGAGCGCGACCCGAGGAGCCCGCGCCGCTCGACCTCGGCGCCCTCGACGACCGCCTCGGCGACCTCGTGGCCTGGGACGCCCACTGGGAGGACTTCTTCGCCGCCGCGGGCGTGCGACCGGCCACGATCGTCTACGAGGACCTGGTGCGCGACCCCGGCGCCGGCGTGCGCGAGCTGCTCGCCGCCCTCGAGATCGAGCTGCCCGCCGACTGGAAGCCCGGCCCGCCCGAGCGCGCGCGCCTCGCCGACGACACCTCCGAGCGCTGGCTCGCGGACTACCGCCGCGACGCGAAGCGCGCGCGCGCCGGCGCGCGCCGCCGCTCCGCCGCCGTCGAGACGCGCGAGTACGTGCGCCTCGACGCCGCCCCCGCGAGCGAGCTCGCCGCGCGCGTCCCGCTCGGCCGGCTGCTGAAGGCGCTGGTCGTCAAGCTGGGCCGCGGCCGACGCTAGGGGCGGCGGCGTTCGCGCCTGGTCCGAGTTCCATGACGGGATCCGGTCCCTGCTACCGGGTCCGCCCCGGCGTGGCCAGCATGCGCTCTACGCGGTCGCGGATCCCACCCGGGCTCCGGCCGTCCCCATCGAGGTCGGGACCCGCGTCGGCGAATCGCTCTCGCACCTGCCGCAATGCCTGCTCGCCTCGCGGCTGCGGCCCGTGCTTTGCCTGCACGCGATCGATCACGTTGACGGCGAGATTCGTGACTTCCACGTCCTCCGGAAACCGTGCCATCAACGAAATCGCGTCATCGATCGCCGGCAATTCTCGCGTGAACCCGACTGCTTGAAGCGCCGTATGCATTCGCAATCGTGCATCCTCGTCACGTTCGGCCTTTGAAGCGGCATCGAGCATCCGTTTGCGCAGATAGTCGTACGCGATCGGACTTTGACTACGGCCCAGAAGCAAGACGTAGGTATCCTTATTGGGGAAGCCACCTCGATCATTGGCCTCGATGTGCGGTATCAGGTAGCGAGCCAGCCGATCGCCTCCGGAGGCCAGGGTGTCGATCGCCTTCTGACAGACGACTACTGTGTATTCGTCTCGGCAAGGCACTAGCTGGTAGTAGCGCTGGATCAGCTCTTTCATCTCGGAATCGGAGTCGTCGAGCGGCTGGAGGGAGACGCCCTGGCCTTCGGGCTGCACACCAACCAAATCCATGCCGACCGCATCGGCAGCCTGCTCCAGCACCACCCGGTTGCGCGCGTCATCCGGTTCGAACAGATCCGGCGCGGGCCCCACCTCCCCCGCCCCGGCGGCGGTAGCGAGAGTGAAGGCCAGTACGAAGATCGATCGAATCATCTGGACACTCCCCTATTGCACGGGTTCGCGAGCGAGTACACCGGAGCACCGGCTGGCATTCGAGGTGCTGTCCTCCCAGGCGGCTGCGAGGTCGAATCCGCGCGGACACTCGGATCTCGACACGCCGACTGCAGGGGTGAAACACACGTCAGGAATGTCGCCGCCCGGATCGTGGACGTAGCCAGTCAAGGCGTGCACCAACTCATGCGAAAGCAAATTGGGGGTCGGCTCAGCGTCGCGTCCTGCGTCGGGCCCCCACCAATAGGTTGCCCCGATCGGGTCGGTGCCACTGAGATACCAATGCCAGATCGATGGAGTGCCAACGTGTTGCGGGTAGCATCCTCTCTCGCCCGCCGCGATTGGTGCGTTCTTGAATTCGACCCGCGCCGACTCGCTGGGGTTGTCGCTCAGAATCACGAGGTTGGTCGTATCACCGTAAATGTTGGGGGGATTCGTGATGCCCCTCATCTCACTGGGGTCTACCTTCTCGCCGCCGACGATGAATCCGCCGACGAGGTGCACGTTGATACGGTTGGTCCCAGCGCCGACTTGCCACTTCACGCAGTCGTCGGGGATGGTCCTCGGCAGGAGTTCGCTGGTATGCGGATCCTCTTTGCAGAAGTCGCGATGCTCAGCCTTTGAGTTGAAAGCCAACCGCTTGTTGAGGTGTTCGACATCGTGCGAATCGTAGTCGAGAGAGATCCAATACAACCGACCCGAGGGCAACGTGATTCGCCCCCAGCCCGCTTCAGCCGCGCCACGAACGTACGCAGAGCCCGCGTTCCAAGCCGGAGAGCAGATCGAAGACCACTCATCGCTTGTGTCTTCGACCTGACTCTTCCACTTCATCCAGAAATTGTCGTCCCAGGTATCGGGCCACCAATCGTCGACATCGGCGGTGGGGCCCGGGTTGTTGCCAAAGAGCAAGCTCGCAAAGATGGCTCTGATTGTGGGATCCCAGCCGTCGATCAACTTGCAATCGCCCCCGCAAAGGCCGTTGTTGCAGTAGCCGCTCGGTAGCCAGCGAATGAATGAAAGTTGGATGTCCTGTCCGACTGGGCGCGTCGTCTCATTCGGATTGAGATAGACACGATCGGAATAGCGGTCCGCTTTGTTGTTGTTGCCCAGCACCAGAAAGTATGGCTTGCGTGTGGTGAGGCCAGAAGGCTTGGGCACGCTCGCCGTCACTCGATTGGGCGCAAAGCTGTTCACGGTGAGTGTTTGCTGTGCGTTGGTGATGGGATCGATCAGCTTTGGAACAAGACCGCTGTTGAGCGCGATGCCGTTGATGATGACTTCTCCAGGCACCACGATCTCGGGAGGCGTAATGCTCAGGATCTTGGGTCCCGTGACGCCCGCAGTCTTGAAGTCGTAGATCGTATCTCCGTTGGTTTGTTTCTCGGTGTCCGTGTGGTAGGGAAAGAGGTTGTAGGGGGTGGCCGGCTTGCGGTTCTCGATCAGGACCACCCCATTGGTCGCCTTGTAGCTACGGGCCTGCTGATCGCCGCCGGTGATGATCAGCCACTGCTGGCATTTTCCGTCAGGCTTCCCGTCGTCTCGGCACTGGTTGTCGAAGACAGCGGTGATGGTGGTCGAGTCGTACTCGGCGATCCGGAAGTTGGGCGCGTTGGGGGGCGCATTGTTCGGGTCACAGGTAGCAGCGACGAGCACGACGCTCACCACGCCTAGGGTAGCGAAGAGGCTCCTCCGCATGCGGTTCAGCACCTCCTGAGAGAGAGCTGGGTTCGCTTGGTCCATCCCCGAGGTGATTTTGCACGCGAATGTGGGATCAAGTTCCGAACTTTTTAGGAACGCGTGCCGTTCTCGCGAAAGAGTCCGCGGCGCAGAGGGTAGGTGCCCCCACGGGCAGCCAGGTCGGTGCCGGGCGAGGAAGGCCGCCGACGGTCACGCTCGGGGGATCCACAGAGGCCGCAGGCCGGCACGTCGCCGGGCCAGAGGGCGTCGTCTACGGCGCGACCTATGAAGAGGGCGGGTGGCGCGGTTCGGCTATCCCCCCTGGCCGAGGCCACGTCGTGCGTGCGCGGCCGTGCTGGGTGGGAATCCCCGCTTTTCGGCGATCGCTAGTCGCCTCGGGATCCCACGCACGAGTTGTCGAAGAGCCGCTGATCCGCCAGCGCCTGTTCGTACCCAGCCCAGACAACTAGAACTCGAAGTCCACCACCACCGCGCTGTGGTCGCTGCCGAGCACGGCGACCACGCGCAGGTCGAGCACAAGGCCGCCGCTCGCGAACACGTGGTCGATGCGCAGCAGGCGCGGGGCGCCGTGCCAGGGGCCCCAGGTGCGCTGGGGGCGGCCGCCGGCCGCGGCGGCGTGCTCGTGAGCGACGTCGCGCAGGCGCTCGGCGAGGCGGCGGTAGGCGGGCCAGGCGGGCGTGGCGTTGAGGTCGCCGCACACGACGCGCGCGCCGTGGGGGTTGGCGTCGAGCCAGCGCGCGAGGCCGCGCACCTGGCCGAAGCGCGTCGCGAAGGTGCGCCAGGGCGGCGGCGCGTGGGGCGCGATCACGTGGAGGTTCACGATCTCGAGCGGCGCGGAGAGGCCGGGCCAGCTCCCCGGCGCGAGTCGCGCGATCCGCGCGTCGCGGTGGGGGAGCGAAAGGTTGTCGACGAGGCCGGGACGGCGCAGCGCGATGCCCATCCCGTCGTAGTCCTGGCGCGGCTCGAGCCGGCCGTAGGGGAGCACCGAGGCGATCGACTCCGCCTGCTCGGGACCGAGCTCCTGCACCGCCAGGACGTCCGGCGCGACGTCCTGCAGCAGCTCCGCGAGGGCGTCCGGGTCCGTCCGGCGGTGCCAGAGGTTCGCGGTCATCAGGCGGAGCTTCACGCGTGAGGGTCTCCGAAGGCGGTCGCGGCTTGGACCCCGAGCGCGCGCTCGGCGATCCCGGTCTCGCGGTCGAGGGCCGCCTCCAGGGCCCGGCAGTGGGCCTCGAGGTCGTCGCTCTTCTTCGGCACGCGCAGCGGGGCGCCGTAGCGGCAGTGGACGCGGGCGAAGGGCAGCGGAAGCAGCGCCCGGTCCCAGCTCCCGAAGCGGAAGGCGGGGCGGGCGGCGATGCCGACCGGGATCAGCTCCGCCCCCGTGGCGGCCGTCAGCGCGACGACCCCGGGCTTCGCCTGGCGCGCCGGCCCGCGCGGGCCGTCGGGGAGCACCGCCACCACCGTGCCCTGCCGGGTGAGGCGGATCAGCGAGCGCAGCAGCGCGCTGCCGCCGCGCGAGCTCGAGCCTCGGGGGCTCGGCGCAAAGCCGAGGCGCCGCAGCACCGAGTCGATCAGCTCGCCGTCCCGGCTCTGGGACACCGGGACCGCCACGCCCCGCCCGCGGAAGCGGTAGGCCGCCACCAGCAACCCCTGGTGCCAGACGGCGCCGACGACCGTTCCCCGCTCGGTGAAGGGGTCGGCCCCTTCGCTGGTGATCCGCCAGGTGCTGCCCAGCGCGCGGATGAAGAGCGCGCCGGCGAAGCCGACGAAGGCGATCCAGGCGCGGTAGCGGCGGGAGTCCCGAGGCAGTCTCACGGTCGGAGGAAGCTACGGAAAGAGCGCGATCAGGGCGACGCCCAGCACGGTGGCCAGGGCGCCGATCACGCGCGGGCGCCCGGGCTGCTCGCGCAGCGCGAAGGCGCCGATCGCCACCGCGAACAGCACGCTCACCTGGCGCACCGCGACCACGTAGCTCGCGGGCGCGCGCTGGAAGGCCTCGAGAATGAGGGTGTAGCTCGCCAGGCTGATCAGCACCGCGCCCGCCGCGCGCGGCCACTCGGCGCGCGCCACCTCGCGGAACAGCGGGCCGCTCACCCGGCGCAGCGCCAGCGGCACGAAGAGCGCCGCATTCGCGGCGGTGATCAGCCAGAAGTAGACGATCGAGCGCGGCAGCGGCCCCGTCCAGGGGGCGGCGGAGAAACGCGCCATCGCCGCCTTGTCCGTCAGCGAGTAGACCACCGTCGCGAGCAGGGTCAGGTAGGCGAAGCCGAGGCCCGGCCGGAGCAGCGCGGAGAGGCGCAGGTCGCCCTGGGTGTGCACCAGCCACATGCCGGCGACCACGATCGCGATGCCGAGCGCCCCGGCCGGCGACACCGACTCCCCCAGGAAGCCGACCGCGATGAACGGCAGCAAGGCGGGGGTGGAGCGCACGATCGGGTAGACGAGGGAGAGGTCGGCGCCCTCGAAGGAGCGGCTCATCCAGTAGAAGTAGAGGCCGTGGGCCACGCCCGTCACGGCCACCAGGCGCCACACTTCGAGCGGCACCTCCGACCAGCGGAAGCCGAGCAGCGAGACGGCGAAGCCGACGCCGAAGAAGCACTTCTGGAGCAGGTTGAAGGAGAGCGGGTCGCGGCTGTCCTTGATCGCGGCGCTCCAGATCGCGTGGAGCAGCGCCGAGCCCAGCACCAGGGTCAGGTCGAGGGGGCTCAGGGCAAGCCGCGCCGCGGACGCGGCGCGCAGCGAGCGCGGAGCGCCAGCGCAGTCACCCGGAGCGCTCGAAGTCGTAGGCGCGCACGACCTCGGCGACCTCCAGGGAGAACCAGGTGTACCAGCGCTCGCGGCCGAGGCGCTGGGCCAGGCGATGGCGCTCGTCGCTGCGCCAGGCGGCCATCGTCGCGGCGTCCCGCCAGCGCACGACGGCCAGCCGCTCGCCGTCCGGGGCCGCGTAGTGGGTGAAGTCGACGAAGCCGGGCATGGCGCCCGCCCGCGCCAGCATCTCCTCGGCCATCGCGTCGTAGTCCGCTCCGGCTTCGGGCGCGAGGCGCGAGCGGAACAGCACCACCAGCACGGCTAGATCACCACGTTCACGAGGCGCCCGGGGACGACCACCACCTTGCGGGGCTCGCGGCCCTCGAGGAGCGCCTGCACGCGCTCGGAGGCCAGCGCGGCGGCGCGCTGGGCGGCCTCGTCGGCGCCCGCGGGCACCTCGACGTCGTCGCGCTTCCTGCCGTTCACCTGCACCACGATGCGGAGGGTCTCCACGGAGAGCAGCGCCGGGTCCGCCACCGGCCACGGCGCCAGCGAGACCGGGCTCGCGCAGCCGATGCGCATCCAGAGCTCCTCGGCGAGGTGCGGCGCGAAGGGGGCCAGCAGCTTGAGGAAGGCCTCCGCGCCGGCGCGCGGCACCGGGTGGTCCTTGCCGATGTCGCGCGCCCAGACCATCAGCTTCGAGATCGCGGTGTTGAGCCCGAGCTGCTCGAGGTCCTCGCTCACGCCGGCCACCGTGCGCGCGGTGAGCCGAGCCTGCTCGCGGGTGCCGTCGCCTTCGGCCAGGACCACCGGCGGCTCGCCGGGGCGTCCTCGTCCACGAACAGGCGCCAGATGCGCTGCAGGAAGCGGAAGCAGCCCGGGATGCCCTCGGTCGACCACGGCGCGCCCTTCTCGAGCGGGCCCATGAAGAGCTCGTAGAGGCGCAGCGCGTCGGCCCCGTACTGCGCCACCACGTCGTCCGGGTTCACCACGTTGCCCCGGCTCTTCGACATCTTCTCGAAGACCTCTTCGAGCACCAGATCGGGGTCGTCGGGGTGGACCGCGACGCCGTCCTCGCCGCGCCGCACGCGCTCCGCCGGGAGCCAGCGCTCCTTCAGCTCGGCGCCGGTCGCGGCCGCGAGCGCGCGCTCGCCTTCGAGACGCACCGCGGAGCTCGGGTAGCGCCGCGGGGTCCGGGCCGGGTCGTCGGTCAGGTTGTCGTCGTAGTAGCGGTAGCTGACGCCCAGGATCATCCCCGGGTTCAGCAGCTTCTGGAACGGCTCCTTCGTATGCACCAGGCCGAGGTCGTAGAGCACCTTGTGCCAGAAGCGCGAGTAGAGCAGGTGGAGCACGGCGTGCTCCGCGCCGCCGACGTAGAGGTCGACGGGCATCCAGTAGCGCTCGGCTTCGGGCGACCAGGCGGCGTCGGCATTGCGCGGGTCGCAGAAGCGCAGGTAGTACCAGCAGCTCCCGGCCCACTGGGGCATGGTGTTCGGGTCGCGGCGCGCCGGGCGCCCGGTCGCCGGGTCGCGCGTCTCGATCCAATCGCGCGCGCGGGAGAGCGGCGTGCTGAAATCGCTGGCGGGGCGGAAGTCGTCGAGCTCGGGCAGCAGCACCGGCAGCTCGGCCTCGGGCACCAGCTTCACGCCGTCCTCGCCGTGGATCACCGGGAAGGGCTCTCCCCAGTAGCGCTGGCGACTGAACAGCCAGTCGCGGAGCTTGTAGCTGACCGTGCGCTCGCCCCGGCCCTCGCGCTCCAGCCACTCGATCATGGCCGCCTTCGCGCGCGGCGTCGGCAGGCCGTCGAGGAAGCCGGAGTTCACGGCTTCGCCGTCGCCGACGTGCGCCTCGCGCGTCACGTCGCCGCCGCGCACGACCTCGACGATCGGGAGGTCGAAGGCCCGGGCGAAGGCGTGGTCGCGCTCGTCGTGGCCCGGCACCGCCATGATCGCGCCCGTGCCGTAGCCGGCGAGCACGTAGTCGGCGATCCAGATGGGGATGCGCGCGCCGTTCGCCGGATTCAGCGCGTGGGCGCCGGTGAAGGCGCCGGTCTTGCGGTCGACGTCCGCCGCGCGCGTGCGCTCGCTCTTGCGCGCCGACTCCAGGGCGTAGCGCTGCACGGCGTCTCGCCGGTCGGGGGTGGCGATGCGCTCGACGAGCGGGTGCTCGGGCGCCAGCACCATGTAGGTGGCGCCGAACAGGGTGTCCGGGCGCGTGGTGAAGACCTCGATCGCGTCGTCCGGGTGGCCCTCCACCGGGAAGCGCACGCGCGCGCCCTCGGAGCGGCCGATCCAGTCGCGCTGCATCTTCTTGATGTGCTCGGGCCAGTCGACCTCCTCGAGGTCCTCGATCAGCCGGTCCGCGTACGCGGTGATGCGCAGCATCCACTGGCGCATCGGCACGCGCGTCACGGGGTGGCCGCCGCGCTCGCTCTTGCCGTCGATCACTTCCTCGTTGGCGAGCACCGTGCCGAGGGCCGGGCACCAGTTGACCGGCACCTCGGCCTCGTAGGCGAGGCCGCGCTCGAACAGCTTCTCGAAGATCCACTGGGTCCAGCGCACGTAGCCGGGGTCGGTGGTGTCGATCTCGCGGCTCCAGTCGTAGGAGAGGCCCAGGGACTGGAGCTGGCGCCGGTAGACGTCGATGTTGCGGCGCGTGGTCTCGCGCGGGTGGGTGCCGGTCTCGATCGCGTGCTGCTCGGCGGGGAGGCCGAAGGCGTCCCAGCCCATCGGGTGCAGCACGTTCACGCCGCGCATGCGCTTGTAGCGCGCGATGGCGTCGGTGTTGATGTAGCCCTTCGGGTGCCCGACGTGGAGGCCCGCGCCGGAGGGGTAGGGGAACATGTCGAGCACGTAGAACTTCGGGCGGGACGGGTCGAGCTCGGCGCGGAAGGTGGCCTGCTCCGCCCAGTAGCGCCGCCAGCGCGGCTCGATCGAAGCGGGCTCGTACGGCATGGGACCCGACTGTGCCCACGCCGGCCCCGGTCGTCAACGCCGCGCGTCGCGGGTAGCCTCCCGCCATGGGGAACGCCGAGGCGCGGGAGACGCGCCCCGAGATCTTCGTCGTCTCCGACGGCACCGGCGAGACGGCGGTGGCCGCGGTGCGCGCGGCGATGAGCCAGTTCTCGACGCGCTGGCGGCTGCGCACCTTCGCCGACACCCGCTCGCCGGCGCAGCTCGAGCGCGTCCTCGACCTCGCCATCGAGTCGGGCGCGCTGGTGGTCTTCACCCTGGTGGCCGAGGACCTGGCGCGCGCGCTGCGCGAGGCCGGCGAGCGGCGCGGCGTCCCCACCGTGGACCTGCTCGGCCCGCTGATCTGGGCGGTGGCGGGTCACAGCGGCCTCGAGCCGCAGCTGCGGGCCGGCGTGCTGCACGGGTTCGGCGCCGAGGCGCTGCGCCGCGTGGAGGCGGTCGAGTTCGCCGTGCGCCACGACGACGGCGCCAACCTCCACACGCTCTTCCAGGCCGACCTGGTGCTGCTCGGCGTCTCGCGCACCTCGAAGACGCCCCT
>Ga0105107_10000567_pt1 | contig 23668 bp, 22 predicted proteins | sample PPLLaktember2015_6_FD_79335 | JGI IMG/M metagenome (GOLD analysis project Ga0105107, IMG submission 79335) | Freshwater sediment microbial communities from Prairie Pothole Lake near Jamestown, North Dakota, USA - PPLs Lake P8 Core (1) Depth... | ecosystem: Environmental > Aquatic > Freshwater >... | reverse complement strand
CGGTCGAGGATCGCATCGGCCACGGTGGGCTCGCCGAGGTAGTCGTGCCACTGCTCGCGCGGGAGCTGACTGGTGATGATGGTCGAGCGGGTCCCGTCGCGGTCTTCGAGCACTTCGAGCAGGTCCTGGCGCTGGGCCTCGGTGAGCGGGGTGAGCCCCCAGTCGTCGAGCACGAGCACGTCGATCCGGGCGAAGCGCGCCAGGACGTGCGGGTAGCTGCCGTCGGCGTGCGCGAGCCCGAGTTCGTCAAAGAGGCGCGGCACGCGGCGATAGAGGACGCGATACCCCTGGCGGCAGGCCTGCTGCCCGAGCGCGCAGGCGAGAAACGTCTTGCCGACGCCCGTCGCGCCGGTGATGAGCACGTGATGATGCTCGGCGATCCAGCGGCCGGTGGCGAGCTGCCGGACGAGCGCGCGCTCGAGCCCGCGCCGGGGACTCGGGTCGAGGTCTTCGAGGCAGGCCTGCGGCACGCGCAGCTTGGCCTCCTTCAAGCGGCGCGACAGCGCGCGGTTGTGGCGAAACAGGTGCTCGGCATCGACGAGCATGCTGAAGCGCTCGTCGAAGCCGAGCGCGGTGGTGGGCGCGTCCTGGTGCTGGGTCAGATAGGCGTCGGCCATCGCACCCGGGTGCGGAGCCGCTCGAGCGTGGCGGTCATCATGTGGGATCTCCTTCCTGGTAGTAGGCCGGTCCGCGCAGATGGGCGTGTACCCGCGGGGACCGGGACGCGGGGAGCGGGAGCTGGACGGCCTGGCGATCGAGGCCGTGTTTGAGGATGGCGTCGACGTGGCGATAGGAGCGGGCGCCGGCGGCCAGGGCGCGGGCACAGGCCGCATTGACGCGCGCCGCCCCGTAGCGCTTGGTGAGGCGCAGCAGGCCGAGACACGAGCGGTAGCCCTGCTCGGGATGGGGCCGACTCTCGAGGATGGCGTCGACAAGGGCGGCCGTCGCCGGCCCGACGGTGGCGCCCCAGCGACGGAGCCGCGAGGGACTCCACTCTTGGTGCGCCCGATGCGCATGGGGCAAATGCGCCGCCACCGTGGTGTGACGACCGGGCACGTAGCTCCGCGTGTGCACGACCAGCCGAGCGCCGCGATGAAAGATCTCGACGGTGGTGGCCGTGAGGCGCACCTCGACGAGCGCGTGGACGAGCGGGTGCGGCACCGAGTAGAAGTGCCGCTGCACGTCGATGTGGTAGTCAATGTTGACGCGCGCGGTGAGCCAGTCGCCGTGGAGGAAGCGCTCGGCGGGCAGCGGCCGCAGCGCGGGGCGGTCGTACTGCGCGAAGAGGGCCTGCCGCGACTGCCCGCCGTAGCCCTTCATGGGCCGCGCGCTGAGATCCCCGAGCAGCTCGCGGATGCGCGCGTTCAGCGCGGCCAGCGACGTGAAGACCTCGTGCCGCAGCCGCGCGAGGATCCAGCGCTCGGCGACCTGCACGGCCACTTCCACCTTCGCTTTGTCGCGCGGCTTGGCGGGCCGCGCCGGGACGATGACGGTCCCGTAGTGCGCGGCCCAGTCGGCGTAGGTCCGTTGCACACCGGGCTCGTACCGACAGGCCACGGTCACGCCGGTCTTGAGCTGATCGGGGACGACCACGGCGGGCACGCCGCCCCAGGCCTCCACCGCGCGGGTGTGGCTGGCAATCCAGTCGGCGCTCTGCTGCGTCGCCGTCGCCTCGGCATAGGTGGGGTTGGAGGCGCCGAGCACGGCGACGAAGAGCTCGACGGGCGTGACCTCGCCGGTGAGCGGGTCGACGATCGTCGGCCGCTGCCCGGCATAGTCGACAAACGCCTTCTCGCCGGCCCGGTGCACCTGCCGCATCGACGGGCGCTGCCGGGCCCGCCAGGCCCGATACCGGGCGCAAAAGGCCGAGTAGCGGTACCCCGTCGGATGCTGGGCCAGATACTCGACATGGAGCAGCTCGAGCGTGACGCCGGGCCGCCGGAGCTCCCGGTGCATCCACGCCAGGTCTGGCTCGGGCCGGTCGTCGGCCACGGTCCCGGGCGCGGGCCCATAGAGCCGGGCCTCCAAGGCGTCGTCCGCCAGCCCCTCGACGTCCGTCCAGGTCAGGCCCGTGAGACGGGCCCGGCTGACGACGGAGGCCACGGCGCCGGGGCTCACCCCAAGGCTCCGGGCGACCTCTCGATGGCTGCGGTGGGCGGCCCATTTGAGCCGCAGAATCTCTCGAAGTTTTCGCATGGGCAGTCGGTCCGTCGCCATCGCTCCCTTTCCCAAAGGAGCGGATGGTAAAGCCGATGCCCCAGGCCGTCAGGCGCCCCGATCCCCCCGCCGACCGGGGTGATCACGACCCGTGGAACGGGTGATCACGATGCGTGGAATGAGCGATCACGATGCGTGGAATCGGTGATCACGATGCCGTGGAACGGGTGATCACGATGGCGTGGCGCACGCAGCCAGGACGGTCGCCACGATTCAGCCCGGTCAGCACTTGTCAGCGACACGGGAAGGGCTTCTCTCCGGCCGGGGGCGTCGGGCCCAGCGTGGCAGCGGTCACGATAAGATGAACTTGTGCCCAAGGTTCGCGACGCGATCAAGCTGATCGAGGCCGATGGTGCCATCCGACGACCTGGCACCAGGCACGTACAACAGCATCTTGAAGCAGGCGGGGCTCAAGGAGTAGTCATGCATCGATTCCTGATCGTCATCGAGAGTGCCGGGAACAACTTCTCGGCGTACTCGCCGGATTTGCCAGGGTGCGTCGCGACCGGGTCGACGCGTGAGGAAACCGAACGGCGGATGTACGAGGCCATCCAACTCCACATCGAGGGCCTCGTCGAAGATAAACAGCCCGTTCCGGCGTCCACGTCATTTGCCGAGTACATCGTCGTTCCTGCGTAGGTCCACGCCCACAATCGCTAGACCCTTGGCGACGTTCGACGATTATTTCGCCGCGCGACCGACGCTACTGATTCGCCGGCGGATGCCGTTTCAGGCGACAAGGTCATGGCCCCTGTAGTCATCGACAGGAGCAAGGGCGCCTCTTTGGCAGTCCGCCTCAGACGGCGCTATCCTGATGGCGGGAGCCTCACCATGGCCGAACGACCTGCCCTTGCGATTCACAGCGATCCGGAGATCATGGGCGGCACGCCGGTGTTCGTCGGGACACGCGTGCCCTTCCAGACGTTGCTGGATTACCTCGAGGGAGGGGAGCCGTTGAGCGAGTTTCTCGAGGACTTTCCGACGGTGACGCAGGAACAGGCGATCGCCGCGCTCGAACAGGCCAAGGAAGCCCTTCTCGCCCGTGCGCATTCTGTCTGACGAGTGCCTCCCCAGTCGCCTCAAACGCGATCTGTCGGGCCATGATGCTCGAACGGTCCCAGAGATGGGCTGGGCGAGCAAACGAAACGGCGAGCTGCTGACGCTGGCCGAAGGGCGGTTCGACGTGTTCATCACCGCCGACCGGAACCTCTCGTTTCAGAACGAGCTCCACCGCTTCGCGCTAACCGTAGTTGTCCTCCAGGCGAAGACGAACAAGCTGACCGATCTGCGGTCGCTGGTGCCTGAGCTTCTGTCAGTGCTGGGCACAGTGGCTCCGGGCAAAGTCTTTCGCGTGGGCGACCCGGGACAACCCCGGCCGCCCGCAACCCGCGCGTGACGACGTAGAGATTGGCCCCCTCGGGATCGATGGGCAGGTAGCCGCCGGGTGCCGCACGCCCGCGACGCTTGGGCGCCGGCGCTTGCCGCGCTGCACCTGCGGGCGCGCTGACCGGCCAGCGCGAACTCCAATTCGGCGCAGTCCGCCGCGCCGGCGGCAGACGAATCGGCGGCCGCGACCGCCGTCCCGCTGCCGAGCGCCCCGACGATGAGGCCGCCCGTGGAGCCCCTTCGTGAGCTCGGGACAGCGTCGTGAGCTGCCGTTGACCACGGCGGCCCTCTGAGGTGCACGTGTTCGGAGTGGCACCACCGGCCGGTGGCTGATGAGGGCTTTCACCACGACGGAGCAGTGCTACCGCACGCCACGCCGCAGCCCACGCATCATCGTCCACGGAGCCGCTCCACGAGGAGCGACCACGCTGTTCGCAAGGTGTGAACACGAGCGTCACCGGTAGCCGCTGATGGGCGCGCGGACTCTGCCCGGAGTGAGTCCTTATCCGAGACCGACTGATCCGTGTCGAAGCCCAGGCGGGTGCGGATGCCGTCCGTGCGCATGACTTTGAGGTCGCGGTGGACGAGGCCGCGCGCGTGCGCGCTGCTCATGCCGTCGGCGATCTGGCTGGCGATCCGGGCAGTTGCCGGGACGTCGATGGGACCGCGCGCGATGAGGTCGGCGAGCGACGGGCCTTCCACCAACTCCATCACGATCGCGGTCGACCCGCCGAGACCCTCGACGCCGTAGATGGTCGCGATGTTGGGATGGTTGATCGACGCGAGCAGCCGAGCCTCGCGCTCGAAGCGGGCAACGCCGTCGGCGCCTGCCTGCCTTGCCTGCGGCAGCACCTTGACGGCCCCGTCACGGCCCAGCCGGGGATCGATGGCGCGATAGACCTCGCCCATGCCGCCGGTACCGAGCAGCGCGACGACCTCGTACGGACCGATGCGAGTGCCCCGTGCCAGGGTCATGGGAGTGTCAGTGTATTCCACGACTCGAAAGCAGATGACGCAGGCCCTTGAGGGCGGCCGTGAAGAGAACCGACACACGAGCGATCGCACTCCACACGGCCTGTTCGAGCGGGGCGCAGGCACGCGAGTGGCCCCAGTGCTTGTGAAGCCGAAAGCGAGTGTGACCGGCCGACCGAGCGGGATTGCGGGAGGACTCCCCGTGCTGGACCCCTGGATCTGGTATACTTTCTATACCTGATGGACTTCGAGTTCGATCCGGCGAAGTCGGCAGCCAACCTGGCGAAGCACGGCATCGACTTCGTCGGCGCGCAGGCGTTGTGGAGTGACCCTGACCGTCTCGAGATTCCGGCCAGGTCCGCCGACGAGCCGCGTACTCAAGTGATTGGGCGGATCGGCGACCTGGTGTGGTCCGCGTTCGTCACCTACCGTGGCGACCGGATTCGCATCATCTCCGTCAGGAGAGCACGCGATGAAGAACAGGCAGCGTACCTCGAAGACTAGAGCGCTCTCGGCCAGCGAGCTCGATGCGATGCACGACGCCGGCGTCGATCTCTCGGCGCAGATGGATCTCGGCAAAGCGGTCCGCCCTGGCCGGGCCGTTCAACGTGTCAACGTGGACTTCCCGGTCGACCTGCTGCGCGAGATCGATCAGGAGGCCCGCCGGCTTGGTGTAACCAGACAGGCGTTCATCAAGGTTCGACTGGCCGACTCGCTCGTCAGGAGCCGTTGACCGCGGGGCACGGCGCACGGGCCCTGCCGCGACCGATCGCAATTTCTGCCTCTTGCGCGCGCGCGGACGATGGCACCGTCGTCGATGAGGTCGGGCGGGAGGTGCGGTATGGGTATCGGAACAGCTTCTCCGGCATTGCCTGCGACCTGTCCTGACACAGCCGAGGGCTATCCTTTCGGCATCGACATGAACGACACCGCCCCGCGTCTTTCCTGGCGCTTCGTCGAGGCCCTGAAGCTGAGTGCCGACCTGCACGCCCACCAGAAGCGCAAGGGCACGGACATCCCCTACATCTCGCACCTGCTCGGCGTGGCCTCCATCGCACTGGACCACGGCGCCGACGAGGAGCAGGCCATTGCGGCGCTGCTGCACGACTCCATCGAGGATGCGCCGACGACGCTGGGGCCGGACTGGGTGCGCCGCACGATCCAGCACCGCTTCGGTCCGCGCGTCATGAAGATCGTCCACCTCGCGAGCCAGGATGGCGACGTGTTGCTGGTGTCAGCCTCGGACAAGCTGCACAACGCGACGGCCATCCTGAAGGACCATCGCGAGATCGGCGACGACCTCTGGGCGCGCTTCAACACGGAAGCCGGCAAGGCAGGCACCATCGGCTACTACCGCAGCCTGGTGAACGCCTACCGGGCCACCGGGCATCACCCGCGCCTGGTGGCGGAACTGGACGCCGTGGTGTCGCGGATTGAGCACGAGGCGGGGCACGGCGCCGGAGGCGATTCGGCGGTAGGCGGCGTGTGGGTGAGCGACGTCCGGAGACCGTTGAGGGGATCATGTTACCGAGACTGACGCGTCGCACGTTGAGCGCCGGGTGGTGTGTCGCCACGATGGCCACGATCGCCGTGATGGAGACATCCCCGGCGTTTGCTGATGTCTACATCTACTGGCGGGATTTCGGGCTGACGTGGCAGGTCGGCGTCGTTCCGACGACCGCCGGTGTGGTGCATACCGAGTCCGGCTCCGCCGAGGTCACGTCTGAGGGCGCTGGTCGCGAGTCGCACATGACCATCGTGTGCGAGGTCGGACGCTGCGGCATCGTCGGGGACTGTAAGACATGCCACACGTCGCCGCAGCCGGTGACGCGGTTCTCCGGGCGCGTGGCCCAGGAACACCAGCGCACGCATTTCCAACGGGCGACGATCACCGTGGGGAGCTCACCGGTTCCGTTCGGGACTGGCTCACTGCAGATGATGTCTGGCCGGATGGTGATGCTCGACAAGGACCGTACGCCCACGTTTCGGTTGCCTGCGGACGCTCGTCTTCTCAGGGACACCCGCACGGGCCAACCGTTGTTCATCGTGTATGCGGGGAGATCCGCGCCGGAGCCGTTTCGGTGAGGACGCGCGGGTGACAGGAACACTCCGTGGCCCGCAGGCTGCCCATCGGAGAGCGGGCGCACCTGTCGAGGGAGCGTGCGGAGCGTCGGCAGGTCCCCTTCCGCCGGCTGGCCTTTACGAACAGACAACCGGCACTCCTGACCCGGACGGCGCCTCGCTCCGGCATCTCGATGAGCGCGAGGCGGGGCGCCGTGCGGTGGTGCGGCGACGGGTTACGCGCCGAGGACCTTCATCACGTGCTCGTCGTCGTTCACCGGCGTGATGTCGAACTCCAGGTAGTCGGTCCAGTCCTGCATCCACTTGCCGAGCGCCACCGAGTCCGCGGTCTCGGCCAGCACGTAGCCGCCGTGGCCGCCGACGGCATGCCAGCGTCCCAGCATCCGGACGCCTTCCCCGGGGCCTCCTCCCGTCTTCTTGAACCGATCCTGAACGGTGTCCCTGGCGTCGGGGGCGAACGCGTACGTGATCATGAACAGCATCGTGGGTGTCCTTTGGTCGTGCGTCCACCAGCGGGCGCAGGGCAGGATCCTACCTCGTCTGGACGATCCACGACCCGGAGGGCGGCGTCGCCGCACGAGATGGTTGATAAACATCATCAAGTGCGTATATGTTGATACCGACATCCGGAGCGGCGGCCCGAGCCTCTCGGCCGCCCGGCAACCTGGGAGGGACCACCCAAGGTGCCTTCTCACCGGCCCGCGCCACGCGGGACCGGGGGAGATGTGGCGGCGGTCGATCGGACCGCCGCAATCGAAGCGTCCCGCGGGTGTCTTTTCAGCCGGCGCGGCCGGCAGGGAGAAGACACGATGGCTATCGGTGGAAGTCCGAGGTCCCGGCGTATCACCGCCTGGCACCACACCTGCTGCAACACCATTCGCTGGTCGGCGCAGCGCGTCTGCGACCTGTGCGGCACGCGGGCCGACTTCTGGTATGACGGCGTTCCGATCTACGTCCTGATGGAGCGCCTCCACGCCGAGGACAAACAGGAGCGCGTCGACGTTCCGCCGCAGCGCCCGCCCGACGCGGCGCAAGCCCAGGCCGCCGCTCCCTCGTCTGCGCCCGCGGCCTCGTCCGCGCCTACGCCCGCGCCCACACCCGCGCGCGGGCCCACACCCTCGTCCGCGCCCGTCAGCATCCCCGCGCCCGCCGCGATCCCGGCGCCGGCGGCGAGGCCCTCGCCGCCGGATCGGTGGAACGCGTTACACACGATGTGGCTTGCGGGTGCCATCGCGCTGGTGTCGGCGCTGGGCGCTGCCGTGTCGATGGACCGCGGCCAGGACCCCATCATGCCCCTTCTGATCGCCGTGGCGGCCATCCTGGTCGTGGTCTTCGTGCCGGTCGCGATGGCCGGCGAGCCCGGGGAGGCCACGCGATGAAGCAGGGGCCCAAGGACGAGGCGGCGTACATGCGGGCGCTGGCTGAGTTCGATCGCGCGTTGCTCGCCGGGGAGCTCGACGGCCCGCCGGCGGATGACCTGCCGGAGCTCCCGCCGCTGGGCGAAGGGAAGACGCTGGCAGTGTTCGTGCATAGGCCAAAGTGACCAACGGGCGGGCACGACGCTCGTCCAGATGAAAGGACACCGCGTTGATTATTCGTATGGCATCCAGTGTCTTGCTCGCACTCATCCTCACCGCGGTCGCCTCGCCGGCCGCGGCACAGCGCCTCACCCTGGCGGGACAGGTGGGCGCGACCTTCCAGACGGAGACCGCGCCGGTGTTCGCCGGCGAGATCGGCATAGGGCTCGTGCCGGCCGTCAGCATCTACGGTACGTTCGGCCGCATGCAGGACGTGACGCCGAGCGAGGTGGCGGGCTTCTTCGAGGGCCTCGAGCCAGTGGTGGACGTCTCGATGCCCGCGACCTACGGCATGGCCGGCGTGCGCGTCGCGCTGCCCGCGGGGCCCATTCGTCCGTACGGCGTGGGCGGCGTCGGCTTCGCGCGCTTCTCCGCCGACCTCGAGGTCTTCGGCTTCGACATCACCAACCTGGTGGAAGACCAGATCGGCTTCGAGCTGAGCACCAACCAGTTCGCCTATGAGCTGGGCGGCGGCGTGATGTTCTCGCTGGGCTCGAACGCGTTCCTGGATGCGGGGTACCGCTACATGCGCGTCAGCGTCGCGGACTTCGACGTCTCGCGTGTGTACGGCGGCGTGGGCGTCCGCTTCTAGCCTTGCCGTCCGTGGGGGATGGGGACTGGCCGTCCCCATCACCCTCGGCTCGGGCCGGTTTCCCAGCCTCCTGTAAATCCAAGCCCTCCAACCCCGGTTCGATCCTCGAGGCGCTGGCGTTGACATCAACGCACCCCCCGTGTCCGCGCGGCTCCCCTGAGCCGTGTGGCGGAAGTAATGCGCCATGACACTCAGAGCCGACGCGTTGAAGAGCCTGCCCGTCGCCGGGGCGCTGTTGTCGCTCGCCGCGCTCGCCGCCCTCGGACTTGCCTACTGGGGCAGCGTGGTGGACCGGCAGCACTACCTGCAGAGCCGGAACTTCCGGCTGCTGGCCGTCCTGGCCAGCCAGACCGAAAACCTCATCGACAATCGCGCGCGCATCTTCCGGGACGCGATGGCGGCCGCGGCGGCGCCATCGGAAGACTCGACGCTGAAGGACTGGCTCGCCGGCGCCGTCAGCAGCCTGCGCGAAGCGAACTTGCTCGACCCGGCTATCGAGTCCCCTGCGGCCGCGCCCAGTGAAGTGCAGGCCGCGCTGCCAGGATATCGACCCTCCGTCACGGGCGACGGCGCCGCGCTGCGCATCGCCTTCCGCCCGCCCGACCCGAAGACGCTGCCGGCGGTGAGCATGCGCGTGCCGGCCGCCGCCGTCCTCGACGGGATCTTCACGCCGAAGCTGCGGCAGGGGGCGTTCGACACGCTGGTGCTGGCAACGCCCAGCGGCCGCGTGGTGTACGCCGCCGGCCGCCGGGCCAACGAGATGCACGCGATGACGCTGGCCGCCCTCGTGCCGGCCCTCTCCACAGCGGCCGGCCCCGGCTTCGCGCCGGTGGCCCGCTCCATCGCGGAACACCGCGTCACGATGGCCGGCGTGGAGTACCGCATGTTCGTGCAGCCCTGCTGCCGCAACGACGAGTCGGCCGCCGCGAGCGCCGACTCGGCCGGCGACGGACTGGTCGTCGTCGGCCTCACCGAGGTAGAGGCGATGCGCTCGGCGTCGCTCGCGATCTCGCCGGTGCTGGTGCTGGCGGGCGTGGCCTTCGTGCTGGCCGCCCTGGTGAGCTGGGCGTTCCTGAAGGTGGCGCTCATCAACGCCGAGCAGCGGGTGACCTCCATGGACGTCCTGCAGCTGGGCGCCTCCACGGTGTTCGGGCTGGCGCTGGCGACCATCCTGCTGCTGACGGCCGGCGCCTACGCACGGTTCAGCGCCGACGTGGACGGACAGCTGCGCCGGCTGGCCGATCGGCTGCACGAACGATTGTCCACGGAGATGGACGGCGCGTACCGGCAAGCCACCGCGATGACGGCCCACCTGCGCGCCGCCCCGTGCCTGCCGGCGGCGACAGCGGCGGCCCGTCTGGAACCGGATCGCGACCGCCCGAACCCCTGCGAATCCGAGGCCACGCGGATGGCCGGCCAGTTCTCGGCCGACGGCCAACCGTACCGCACCTTCACGACGTTTGCGTTAATCGACGTCACGGGCTTTCAGCTGGTGAAGGTCGTCAACGATCCGGCGACGGCGCGCCGCATCAAGGTGGCCGACCGCGACTACTTCCAGGCCGCGAAGGCGGAGGGCGCGTCGTGGGCACTGCCGCAGTGCCCGCGCGGCTGCGTGCTCGAATCGCTCTGGTCGTGGACGACCGGCGCGCCGCAGGTGGTGCTGTCCACCCCCACGGGTCTGGACGCCCTGCCCGTCGCGGCGCTGGCCATCCCCATCCGGCCCCTCATCGATCCGATCCTGCCGCCGGGATTCGAGTTCGCCGTCGTGGACGGCACAGGCAGGGTGCACTTCCACTCGGACACCCAGCGGAACGTGCACGAGAACCTGCTGCTCGAGACCGACCAGAACCCGCGCCTGCGCTCGATGATGGGTACCCAGAGCGCGGGCACGGTGAATACGTCGTACTGGGGCCGCCCCTACAGGGCCTATGTCAGGCCCACCGCCGTGCCCGGCTGGTCGATCGTCTCGCTGTTCGACAAGCAGCACTCCCGCGCGCTGGTGCTCGAATGGTCCGCCCTCAGCCTGCTACTGCAGAGTGCGTTCATGGTGCTGTGGGTGAGCGTGATGCTGGTCGCGTTGGCGCGCGGCGCGTCGTGGCTGTGGCCCGACCCGCTTCGGCGCCCGCGATACAGGGGGCTGGCGGCGCTCTATGCCGGCGCCTTGGTCCTGTGGCTCGCCGTGGCCCGCTTCGCGGAGGTCGGCACCGCGCTCTATGCCGGTGTGGCCATGCCCGTCGCGCTGTGGGTGGTCACCTACGTCGTGCTCGCGAGGCGGCCGCCGGGCGTGGAGCGCGTCGAGGGCTGGTCCGAGCTCCATCGCGACTACCGCGTCACCGGTGCGCTGTTCCTGGCACTCACGGCCGCGGTGCCGGGCGCCGCGTTCTTCGCCTACTCCTACGACGTGCACATCGAGGGCTATCTGAAACATCGCCAGATTGCGCTCGCGCGAGCGGTGGACGCGCGTGCCCGGTGCGCGTCCGCGTCTCCGGCAGACGTCGCGATTGCGACTATCCGGTACGACGATGTGTTCTATGGCAGCCATGTGCGGTGTGTGCCGGCGTCGCTGGCCCTGTCGTCGTCGGGCGGGGCGCCGTCGTCGGCAGCGGCCCACGTGGTGCACGCCGCGGTCGAGGACTACCTGCCGTACTACACCTCAGCGTCCGTCGACCTGCGCGAGTTGCGCCACGCGCGATCCGAGGATGGCACGTGGTCCAGTCGGCGCGAGGAGGCCGGCCAGCTGGCCGTGGACGTGGCGGCGCGGACCCCTGGCTATCGCCTCGAGGCGCTCACGCCCATCCCGCCCCTGGTCGCGGTGCGGGCGTTGGCCGACGACGCGCGACTGGTGTGGATGGCGCTGGTGGCCGTATTGCTGCTCGGCGGCGTAGGCGTCTGCGCCTATTGGGTTGTCGGATACCTGCTGCGTCGCGTGCTGCTGTCGGACGTGGTGGAGCCCGTGTGGGCGAAGGGGCGGTTGGTGGCGACGGTGGGGCAGCATCTGCTGATGACGTGCGAGGATCCCGACGGGATGGCCGACCAGCTGACGGGCGCGTTCATCCTGAGGGTGACGCCCATCGTGACCTCGGCAAGCCCGGCGGTTGAGTGGCGCAAGGCACGCGTGGCCATCGGCGAGGCTGGCCCGGGGCGGGCCATTGTCATTCCCGACGTGGACGAGGCCCGCGACCAGGTGGAGGTGATGCACGCCAAGATGTGCCTCATCGAAGAGCTCGCGGCCGACCCGGTGCAGACGGTCGTGCTGCTGTCCAGGTTCTCGCCCCAGGTGCTGGCAGCCAGCGTGTGGGGCGCGTCCGAGAACCAGACCAACGCCGAGCGCTGGCAGGAGCTCTTCAGCCGCTTCGTGCCGGTCGATCGGCGCGAGAGCCCCGAGACGGTTCGCGGCGCGTATGTCGTCACGGTGGATCCGGCGCCGTCCGGGTGGCGGCACCGGCTCACGCACATGATCTCCCGTTGGGTGGGGGTGGAGCGCCCCACCGGGTGGAGGCACGCGCTGCTGGTCGAGGAGGGACGGCCCAACCGGGCCCTCCGGCGAATCTGCGCGGACCTGTACGAGTCGGAGGCATTTCAATCCGGCTCGCTGACCTACGAGCAGATCCTCGACGAGCTGGAGGAGCGTGCCGCTCCAATCTACCGGCGCGAGTGGCAGAACTGCACCAGCGAAGAGCGCGTGGTGCTGGAGCACATCGCGCAGCACGGCCTGGCCAACGCCGCCTGCCGGCGCGTGGTGCGCCGGCTGCTGCTGAAGGGCCTGCTCCGCAAGGACCCCGACCTGCGCCTGATGAACCAGACGTTCCAGCGCTTCGTGCTGGGCCCCGATCGGCGGAGGGAAGTGATGCGCCTGGAGGGCGCGGCCGAGCCGAGCCTCTGGGATCGGCTTCGTGTGCCCCTGGGCCTGGGCGCGACGGGGGCGCTGGTGTTCCTGGTGATGACGCAGCGCGAAGCCTTCGACGCCACGGTGACCGTGGCCGCCGGCGTGACCACGGCCGTGCCGACGCTGCTGCGGCTGACGTCGATGCTGGCCCAACTCGGCCAAAAGGGGCCGGCCGAGCCGAAGGTCAACGGCTGACGCGCCGGGCCGGTGACGAGGACGGCAAAGAAGGCTGGCACGAGCGGGTCGACGTTGACGCAGTCTCCGCGTCTGGCCCCGTCGGCTGAGTCGGGCGATGACTGCCTCAGGGCTCCGGCGCGGTGCTCCTCCACGATGGCCTTCGTCTAGACGCGCATCTCCTGCACGTGCGCGTCCAGGCGCTCCATCAGGAGGCCCATCTTGTCCTCGAGGGACTCGGCGGTGACGTCCAGCTTCGAGTTCAGGGCGTCCAGCCGATCCTCGAGGCGGTCCATCCGCAGCTCGAGGCGGTCCATCCGCCGTCCGAGATCCGAAAAGCCGTTGGCGACCGTGACCTAGAGCCTTGCCAGCCGTTCGTCCACCGCCATCACGTCGTCGGCCTTTCTACCATCGTCCTCCTGCGCGTGAGCTGCTACGCTTTCCCCGATGCGCTTCGTCTCCGACTCGCTGCTCCTGGCTCCGACCGACCTCGCCACCTTCGTCGGCTGCCGCCACAAGACCGGGCTCGACCTGGCCGTGGCGCGGCACGTGCTGACCCGGCCGCGATACGAAGACCCCTTCGCGGCCATCCTGCAGCGGCGCGGCGAAGAGCACGAGCAACGCTACGTGGAGTCGCTCCGCGCGCAGAAGCTGGGCGTGGTGACCGTCGCGCGCGAGGACGGCCCGGCGACGGCCGCCTCGCTGGCGCGCCAGACCGCCGACACGCTGGCCGCCATGCGCGACGGCGCCGACGTCATCGTCCAGGCGCGGCTGGCGGACGACCACATGGCCGGCTACGCCGACGTCCTGATTCGCGTGGAGCAGCCGAGCGGCCTGGGCGGCTGGTCCTACGAGGCGCACGACACCAAGCTTGCCCGCGAGACGAAGGGCGGCGCCATCCTGCAGCTCTGCGCCTACTCGGACATGCTCACGCACATGCAGGGGCGCGCGCCTGAGCGCTTCCATGTGGTGACGCCCGACCCCGTGCAGCCGATCCACACCTATCGCGTGAACGACTACCTGGCGTACTACCGCATGGTCCGCACGGCGCTCGTCGACACGCTGGCTCAGGGGCACGACGCGCTGCTCGACGCGCACTATCCCGAGCCCGTCGAGCACTGCGGCGTCTGCGCGTGGGAGGCGCGATGCATGGCGCGGCGTCGCAAGGACGATCACCTGTCGTTCATCGCAGGCGCGGGCCGCGTGCATCGCCAGGAGCTGACCGCGCAGGGACATCCCACGCTCACTTCGGCGGCGAGGATGGCGGTGCCCGTGACGTTCAGGCCGTCACGAGGCGCGCGGGAGACGTACGACCGACTGGGCGATCAGGCCCGCGTGCAGCATCAGCAGCGCACCGAGAAGCACCCGGTGTTCGAGCAGCTGCCCGTGATGGCGGGCGAGGGTCTTACCCGGCTGCCCGCGCCGTCGCCGGGCGACCTCTTCCTGGATCTCGAAGGCGCCCGCTTCGCGCGCGAGGGCGGTCGCGAGTTCCTGTTCGGCGTGTACGAGCACGGCGGCTATCGATCGTGGTGGGCGATGAACGACGCCGAGGAGAAGGCCGCGTTCGAGGCGGTGATGAACCTCATCCTCGCCGCGTGGCAGGCCGACCCCGGCATGCACGTCTATCACTTCAACCACTACGAGCCCACCGCGTTCAAGAAACTGGTGGGCCGGCACGTCACGCGCGGTGAGACCCTCGACCAACTGCTGCGTGCCGATCGCTTCGTGGACCTCTATCCCATCGTCCGGCAGGCGGCGCGGTGCGGCGTGGAGAGCTACTCCATCAAGCAGCTGGAGCAGTACTCCGGGTATCAGCGGCGCGTGGCCCTGGCCAACGCGTCGCAGCCGCTGATGGCCGTGGAGCTGTCGCTCGAGGCGGGCGCGCCCGGGGACATCACCGACGAGATTCGCGATGCGGTGCAGGGCTACAACGAAGACGACTGTCGATCCACGGAGGCGCTGCGCGACTGGCTGGAGATGTTGCGCGCGCAGGCGCTGCGCGAGGGCGCGGATATCCCGCGGCCCACGCCCGCGAGTGGTGAACCGTCCGCGGCAGTCTCGGCGTTGCAGCAGGACGTGGAGAGGTTGCGCGCACAGTTGCACGAGGGGCTGCCGCCAGAGGCGGCTGAGCCTGCGCACGCCGAGCATGCGCGATGGCTGCTGGCCTATCTCATCGACTGGCACAAGCGCGAGGAGAACGCGGATTGGTGGGAGTACTTCCGCTTGAAGGACATGCCAGCCGAAGATCTGCTCGACGAGCGTGACGCGATCGCCGGCCTCACGTTCGTCGAGCGCGTTGGCTTCGTGCCGGGGAAGAACGGGAAGCCGACGAGGTCCGTGGTGGACCGCTACACCTATCCGCCGCAGGAGGTGGAGATTGGCGGCAAGGGCAAGCTGAACGCCCGCGACGGAAAGGCGTTCGGCAGGGTCGTCGCGCACGATCGCCTCGCGCGCGTCATCGACATCCAGAAGGGACCGGCGCGCGCCGAGTCCCATCCGTCGGAGGTGTTTGCCTTCGACGTCTACTCCACGAGGGGCCAGCAGGAGTCGGTGATGCGTTTCGCCACGCGCGTGCTGCAGGGCGACGCGGACGAGTGCGGGCTGGCGCTGCTGCGCCGCGAGCCACCCCGATTGAAGGCGGGGACGTTTGCACCTCGACCTGGCGAGAGCGCCAGCGACTTCGCCGTGCGCATCGCTCCGGCACTCCGTCGCACCACGCTCGCCATCCAGGGGCCGCCCGGCGCCGGGAAGACCCACGTGGGCGCGACGATGATCCGCGAGCTGGTGAAGGCCGGGCGCCGCGTGGGCGTGACGGCCACGAGCCACAAGGTGATCCGCAACCTGCTGCACGAGGTGGCCTCACAGGCCGCGAACGCCGGCGAGCGCGTGCGCGTGGCCGCGAAGGTGAGTGAGGCCGAGGAGCACGGCGACGGCGCGGGCGTGCGCGAGTTCGGGGAGAACGAGGAAGCGCTGGCCGCGATTGGCCGGGAAGTGGACGTGCTGGGCGGTACCGCGTGGCTCTGGTCGTGCGAGGATGCGGCCGGTACTGTGGACGTGCTGTTCGTAGACGAGGCGGGGCAGATGTCGCTCGCCAACGTGCTGGCGGTGTCGCAGGCGGCGGTCAGCCTGGTGCTGCTGGGCGATCCGCGTCAGCTGGATCAACCGCAGAAGGCCAGCCACCCGGACGGCGTGGGCATCTCGGCGCTGGAGCACGTGCTGAACGGAGCCGAGACGATGCCGGAGGCGCTGGGGATCTTCCTGCCGACGACGTGGCGGATGTCGCCGGCGATCACGCGGTTCACCTCCGAGCTGTTCTACGAGGGCAAGCTCGAGGCGAGGGCGGGCCTCGAGGCGCAGGCCCTGCGGGGGACGGGCCGCTACGACGGCTCGGGGCTATGGTTGATTCCGGTGGTGCACGACGGGAACCAGAACGCGTCGGCGGAAGAGGTGAACGCCGTTGCTGATCTGGTGCAGGAGCTGCTCGCGCCCGGCGCGGACTGGGTGGACGAGCGCGGCGGCGTGCACGGGCTCGCGGGGGCAGACATCAAGGTCGTGGCGCCCTTCAACGCCCAGGTGAACCGGCTGACGGAACGCCTGGCGCCGCTCGGCGTTCCCGTGGGCACAGTGGACAAGTTTCAGGGCCAGACGGCGGCGGTCATCGTTTACTCGATGACCACGTCGAGGCCCGAGGACGCGCCGCGGGGGATGGAGTTCCTCTACAGCTTGAACCGGCTGAACGTGGCCACCTCGCGGGCGCGCTGCGCGGTGTTCGTGGTGTGCTCGCCGCGGCTGCTGGAGCCGGAGTGCCGGACGCCGCGGCAGATGCACCTGGCGAACGCGCTGTGCAGATATCGCGAGCTCTGCCGGTGATCGGAGTCTGGCACTCCCAGGCCGGAATTTGACGCAGTTACTGCGATCCGACAAAGGCAGCGGCCCCTCCAGCCCTCAGGACGCGGCGGGCTAACCGGCGTGGTATCATAGGGATCCCGCCAATCGTGTTACCTGAAGTGTGAGGATCTCAGTGAGTCAGTTTCGAATCGGTTCGTACGTCACCCACGCCAACAAGCCCGAATGGGGCATGGGCAAGGTCTTCTGTTCGAGTGCCCCGTATGTCCTGGTGGCGTTCGAGCACCTGCCGCCCCCCGATCAATTCAAGCGGCTCGTGGCCCTGCCGGGCATGCTGATGCCGGCCGTTGCCAAGTCGAACCCCGTGCTGGATGGCTGGAAGCTCGAGAGCACGCACGACTGCCGCGTGGCGGGCGTGACGGAGAAGCCGAAGCGCAAGAAGAAGGGCGAGTAGCGCCTATCCTCACCGCAGCGGCAGCCGCTGCTGCGGCACATACGCCATCGGCATCTCCAACGCCAGGCGCGGGGCGTACGCGTCCCGCGCGTCCTCGATTTGCTCCAATATCTCCGTCGCCAGGATGGACGGCAATACCACGCGGGCGTGCGGGCCGAAGCTGAGGATCCAGCTGCGGAGCGCCCAGTCTCGACACACCTTCAACACCAGGCGCACGCTGCCATCCGACTGCTCCCGCAGCTGCTGCGACACGTGCCAGTCGCGTTCGCGGATGTAGCGCGCCACGCGTGGCGCGAACTCGATCTCGACGCGCTCGGGCCGCCCGTCGTTCACCCCCAATGAGGCCCCGAACGGGCTGTCCGCCACTACTCCCTGCGGCTCGAAGGCCTTCGCGGTCGGCGTGAACGTGCGAATGCGCTCCACGGCGAAATTCCGAATCTGGCGGTACTCGGGCACGTACGCCGTGAGATACAGACCGCCGTCGAAATAGGCGACGTGATAGGGATGCACCACGTAGTCCTTCTCGCGGTTGCTGGACGCGGAGAAGTAGCGCATTTCGGCCACGCGATGCCCGGACGAGGCCTCGATGAGCCGCGCGACGATCTCGCTGTAGTTCTTCTGGTGCGTCTTCAACGCCCCCGGCTTCACCTTGATCACTCCCGGCAACTGGTCCAGGAACGCGCGCACGCGCGGAGCCAGCGCTTTTTCGATCTTCTTCATCAACCCCGCGAGGCCGTCGGCAAACGCCGCGCCCGGCATGGCCGACAGCAGCGCGCGGCTCATGTAGAGCGAACACACCTCGGTCGCCGAGAGGCCAGGGTCGTTCAACGCCTTCAGGGGCATGCTGGTGAGGAACCAGGCGGTCCGGCCGTCGGCGCGCTTCTCGCTGCGGAGCGGGAAGCCGGCCTCCTGCAGCGCCACCATGTCGCGCCAGATGGTGCGCTTGCCGACGCCGGCGTCGCGGGCGAGGTCGTCCACCGACACCCCCAGGCGGCTCTTGTCGAGGGCGAGGAGGATGTGCCACTGGCGGATGACTTCGGCGTTGCGCGGCATGGGGGTAGAGGATACATGAGCCGGTCACATGACCCTCGGCCCCGACAAGCTCTTGGGCGAACTCGCCTGCATCTCCCGGCTCAGAACAGCGCCGAGTCCCTGCCTCGGGCCATGTGTCGGTGGCTTGAATCGGCTGGTCTCTACGGTCTGCCGGCGGACGACCCGCGTCTCAGCAACCTGAAACGCGGCTCCCGGTTCCCGTCGCGATCCCGACGCGATCGACCTTCCCGACACCTACCGATCGCGATACCCCGGCCCGCGGAGCGCGTGCCCGGGTCGCGCCGTCGTCAGCTGGCCGCCGTCCACGACCAGTTGCCCGTTCACCGCCACGTAGCGCACGCCTTCGGCGTACTGCCGCGGGTTCTCGAACGTCGCTCGGTCGCGGATGGTGGCCGGAGCGAACACCACGAGATCCGCAAGCGCACCGGGCCGGACGATGCCACGGTCCCAGAGGCGCATGCGTTGGGCGGGGAGGGAGGTCATCTTGCGGATGGCCTCCTCGAGCGAGAGCAGGCGTTCCTCGCGGACGTACTTGCCCAGGATGCGCGCGGCGGAGCCCCACGCGCGCGGGTGCACGCCGGCCGTCGGTGGACCGCTGTCGATGGCCATGCCGCCCGAGTCGGTGCCCAGCATCACCAGCGGATGCTTCAGCGCGGCGCGCAGATCGTCTTCGTTCATGAAGAACATGATGCCGCTGCCGCTGGTGTCGTCCTGCGCAATCAGATCCATCAGCACGTCGAGCGGATCCTTCTGCTCGGCCTTCGCGATGTCGTCCAGCGTGCGGCCCTGGTATTTCTTCAGCGCCGCGCGCCCGACGGACGAGACGAGGATGCCCGCGGCACCACCCGAGCCGAGGTACTGGTTCTCCCACGCGGTGGAGGGCTGCAGGACCTCGGCCTTGATCTTCGCGCGCGTGGCGGGATCCTGCAGGCGCTTCACCATCGCGTCGCGGCCGCCCTCGCGCGCCCATACCGGCAGGCTCGCGTCCAGCGGGTTGCTGCCGGCGATGTAGGGATACTGATCCGCGGCGATGTCCAGGCCCTCGGCGCGCGCGCGTTCGATGCGTTGCAGCACGGCGGGCATGCGTCCCCAGTTCTGCTTGTAGGCCGTCTTCAGGTGATGAATCGCGGCAGGTACGCCGGCCTCGCGCGCGATGCGGAACACCTCGTCCAGGCTTTCGTCGATGGCATCAGCCTCGGAGCGCTGGTGCGTGATGTAGCTGCCGCCGAAGCGGCCCGCCACCCTCGCGAGCGCGATCAACTCCTCGGTTCGGGCGAATCGATCCGGCACGTACTGCAGCGACGTGGACACGCCGAAGGCGCCGGCTTCCATCGCCTCCGCCACCTGCGCTTCCATCTCGTTCAGCTCGGCCGCCGTGGCCGCGCGGTCCTCGCGGCCGATTACGGCATCGCGGACGCCGCCCGCGCTGATGAACGTGCCCAGGTTGATGGTGGCGGGCTGTCGGTCCAGCACGCGCAAGTAGCCGGCCAGGTTGTCCCAGCCGGGCACCTCTTCCTTGTCGAACATCGCTGAGAAGGGATGCAGCCGGCGCGCGCCCGGGTGGCCGACGCTGGTGAAGCTGGCCTCGCCGGTGAGCTCGGTGGTGATGCCCTGCATCACCTTGCTGGCCACGCGGCTGTCGCGGAGCACCCAGTACTCCGACTGGCCCAGCATGTCGATGAAGCCCGGGGCGATGACGAGGCCGGTGGCGTCGATGCGGCGGCGCGCGGACGGCGCATCGCGCGTGTCACCAGGGGCGCGAAGGGCGGTGACGCGGTCGCCGGTGACGCAGACGTCCGCGGCGAACCACGCGGCGCCGGTGCCGTCGACGACCCGGCCGCCGGTGAGGAGGAGGTCGCAGGCGGGTGCTGGCTGCACCGCCGGCAGGGGAAGGGTGGCCGCGAGGGCTAGGGCCGTTGTGAGGACGAGTCGAGAGAGCACGGCGGCATGGTAGCGCGGCGGGGGGCCATTGAGCGATTGGTGATTGCAGATTGAGCGATTGATTGAGGATTGGTGGATTGCGGGATTGGTGATTGATTGGGCGATTGAGTGATTGAATGATTGAGTGATCCGGTGTCGCGGGCGTGGTGCGTCACGGCTCACGAGCGCCCGCCGCGCGTGCCAGCGCGCGGTCCAGCGTCACGAGTTCGGCGTCCCGGGTCCTGGCGAGCCAGAGGTACGCGGCGTCGTAGGCCGTGAGGCCGGTCCCGCGCGCCACCCGCAACAGGTCCACTGTTGGAATCGGGACGCGGTCGATGGCCACGTGCGCCGCCGCGTCGAGGGCCGCCTGGATGACCGGGGCCATCTCCGGGTGTGCACGGGCCTTCTTCCACGCGATGTTCGCCAGCTCATAGTCGAACAGCGTGGGCGTGAGGAGCGTCTCGCCGGCCAGGTGCGCCGCCAGGGTCGGCCCTTCCGGCTCGCCGAACGCGATGGCGGCAATCGCCGAGGCGTCAACGACGACGGCCATCGCGATCGTCCCGGGTGAACCGGGCGGCCTCGGAGGGGGTCCGCAGCCCCACGCGCGCGGCGAACGCCGCCAGATCCTCGATGGTCAGCTGCCGGCTCGCCTCGTCCAGGATGGTCATCAGCTCGCCTTGCAGTGAGCGATGGTTGCGCGCGGCGCGGACCTTGAGCCTCCGGGCCACGTCGGCCGGGACGTTCTTCACCGACAGGGTCACCGTGGCCATGGTTCCATTATAGATCCGTAATGGAACCATGGCGCTTGCATGGTGATCACGGCACGACGACCACCACCTCGTTCGACGCGACGCTCGCGCCCAGGGCATTCACCGCGTGCACCCGCACGTAGTACCGGCCCGGCGGGACGTTGTTGAACACGGCGGTCGTCGCGGTGGTACCGGTGTTGGCCTGCGCCAGGTTCGAGAGTCCCTGGGCGGAGCCGGCGCGCACGACATAACTCGTGGGCATGCCCCGCCACGCGAACGGCGGCCGCCACCTGAGCGTGACCGTGGAGCCCGACACATCGAACGCCAGGTTCCAGGGCGCCGCCGGAGGCGCCGGCACGTTACCGGAGTTCACCATTACCTCTGCAGACGGTGGACTGGTCCCCGCGGGATTCACTGTGCGCACGCGGACGAAGTAGAAGCCGGCCGGCACGGGAACGTAGGTGAGCGCGGCCTGGTCCAGCGTGATCGAGGCGATCTCGGAGAGCCCGCTCGCGGAGCCCGCTTCCACGACGTAGCTGGCTCCGTCGCTCGGTGGACGCCACGTCAGCGTCAATCGGGCGCCGCTCATCCAGCCGACAACTTCGCGTGGGGCCTCTGGCGATGTCGCACCCGTGCCGTTCGACGCCACGACGACGACGACCTCTTCGGATGGCGGGCTGACGCCTGACGCGTTCACGGCCCGCACACGCACATAGTAGCGGCCGGACCCAACCCGTGCAGCCAGGTAGGAGTTGGCCGGCGTCGCCAGGCTGACGAAGGTCGCGCCAGGCGTCAGTCCGGCTTCGATGAGATAGCTCGACGGAGAGCCACCCTCACCAGGGGACCACGCCAACCACACGGCATAGTTGTCGACGATGGCGTAGGGGCGCGTTGGAGCGCCGGGGGCAACCTCGGTCCGCAAGGCGAAGTCGATGCTCGACGTTTCGCCGCCCGCCGTCACCGCAATGGGGGTGCCGAGAGTGGCGAGGAGCGACTCCGAGCACTGTCCGCCCGGGCAGGGGATGTTGTTGTAGATCGCGTCCGGGTAGGGGGACTCCGTGAACGCGTAGTAGGTGCCCGGAGGGAGTTCGTCAATCTCGAACTGTCCCGATGCGTCTGTCCAATCGCTGTCCACCAACTCGACGCCCGCCGGGGTGCGGACGGCAAGCCACACCTCCACCCATTCCAGAGGCTGGGTCGACGCGTCGACCACGCGACCGCTGATCGTCCCGCCGGGGCCGAGCGTGAAATCACGACCGGCTGTGGTCACGCCCAGCGTCACCGGGATGGGCGTCGCGCTCGCCATCAGGGTCACGCACAGGAACCCCTGGCATGGGATGTTGTCGTAGAGCTCTGGGACGTAGTTCGTACTGTCCGGAGGAATGGCCCAGGCCACCAGGTTTCCGCCCGGTAGGCCGTCCACGTCGTAAATGCCCGCAGTGTCCGTGCACGCCGAGCCGACGCCGAAGATCAATCCACCGACGGCCTGCGTGATGATGACGCACGCGTCGTTCAGGGGCGCCATCGTCGCGGCATCGGAAATCGTTCCGCTGATGTGCCCGCCGAGGTCCAGCGCGAAGTCGCGGCTCCCAGTCGTCACGCCTGGCGCGACTTCGATGGGCACGCCGACCGCGCCGAGATACATGCAGGTGCCCCCGGGACAGGGGACGTTGTCGAAGAGCTCGTCGACGTACCCGAGGTTGTTGTGGGTGGACGCCCAGTACCGACCCGCCGGAAGGCCCCTGATGGTGAACACGCCGTCCCCATCCGTCTCGGCGGCGATGTTGGCGTCGTAGTAGAACGCCGGGTCCATGTCGATGAGCTCGAGCCTCACCATTACGCCAGCCAGCGGCGTCAAGGCCGCATCGGTGATCCTGCCGGAGATCACACCGCCGCGATCGAGGCTGAAGTTCGCCGTGAACACAGCGCCTGCCTCGACAGCGATGGGCGCGCCCCTGTCCGGTTGACACGAGGCCTGCCAGCAGAGGACGTCGTTGTAGACCTCGTTGGTGAATCCGAGATCGTTCCGCGTGTACAGATGGTACTGCCCGGGCGGAAGGCCAGTGAAGGCGTACGCGCCCCCGCTGGTCGTCTGTGGCGGGGCAGCCTCGTATCCGGCCGCGTTGGTGAGGACGACGGTAACGTCGGTGAGGGGAACGAGACCCGAATCGAGGAGGCCAAAGACGGCGCCCCTGATGGTAGCGGTCTGAGCCAACGCCACGGCCGGCCACAGGATCACGACCGCGAGGCAGAGGCATCGCACGAGGGAGAACGACGGGCGGGGACCGGACGAGAACGGAAGCGCCATGACGGCCTCCCCGTCTCCTGGGCCCCGGTGCCAGGAGCCACGTCAGTCTTTCGCGGATCCGCTGCCGGGGTGGGCGCGGCGGAGGAGGCTGTGACCGGAAGCGTGTCAAGCGGGGACGGCCGGGCCGTCATGCTTCAGGACGGCACGGCCTGTCGGGCGTGGCGCGAGCCGGGGGCCGGGGCACTCCGGATCCATCGCTACAGATGCAAATCGCGTCCCACGGTCGCGGCCCGGATTCAGGCCGAATGCACGAGCACTCGTGGCGCCTCGCGAAGACCTGCCGGGAGGAGTTGGCGGAATCCCGCCAGCTCGCCGGGACAAGCGCTCCACCTCGGGCCCGCAGTCGGGCTCGCCTCAGACGTCAATCCCAGCCGCTACTCGACCCGTCGAGGGTCGTTGAACAGCACCGTCAGCTTGATGCTGCCGTGACCGAACTGCGGAAACCCTGGCGT
>Ga0105107_10000566_pt1 | contig 23668 bp, 23 predicted proteins | sample PPLLaktember2015_6_FD_79335 | JGI IMG/M metagenome (GOLD analysis project Ga0105107, IMG submission 79335) | Freshwater sediment microbial communities from Prairie Pothole Lake near Jamestown, North Dakota, USA - PPLs Lake P8 Core (1) Depth... | ecosystem: Environmental > Aquatic > Freshwater >... | reverse complement strand
GCGGCGCTCTTGCGCGAGATCTCCCAGCGCGTGTCCTCGGGGAGCGCGCGCCAGAACTCGGTGCGCTGGATCGGGAAGCCGCCGAGGGACACCGAGCGCGTGAAGGCGTCGCGGTCGAAGGGCGCGTTCCAGTCGAGGTCGCGCAGCGCGATCCACTGGCGCTCGAGGGCGTTGGCGTAGAGCGTGCGGAGCGTGTCGATCTCGCTCTCGTAGTTCCAGTTGTAGAGCGCCTCCATCGCGGCGTGGACGCCCTCGATCTGGGCGGGGTGCTGGGCGGGGAGGGCGCGGATCTCGCTGGCCATGGGGCTCCTCGGGGAGTGGGGCACCCGGCATGCTTACCGCGCGGTAAGGGGGGTGGTCAAGCGGGGCCCCGGGGGGACGGTGGGCGCCGGTTAGAATCCCGAGCATGCGAGAGATCGTGGTGGCGATCTTCCTGGGTGCGGCGTCTCTGCCGTCGGCCGCCCGGGCGGGGACTCCCATGACGCTGCTGCAGCTCGAGTGCGACCCGAGCTTCGGATCCTGGGCCACCGCCTCGTACGAGGACAGCCGAGGACCCCGATACTCCTGGGTCGCCGACTCGTTCCCGGACTGCCTGAGCGAAGAGTTCTGGAACGGGGGAGCAGGCCACCACGAGGATGGTCCCTTCACGTACCGGGAACGCGAAGAGATCACCTCGGATGGCACGTCGGTGACCGTGCTCGTCGAGCTCGAGCTCGGCGTTCCGGAGGACGCCTGGGCGATGCTGGCGGTGGACGCGGGGGCCGACGGCCTCTTCCACGCGCCTCCCCCGGGCGGGCCCGGAACGGGGCTCGCCCCCGCGACGCTCGTGTTCGAGATCGAGCGGAGCGGCGTGCTGACCGAGGGGAGTCTGTTCGGGAGGGTCACGGGACCCGGCGTCGACCTGCGGGCATACCTCGACGCGCTCCCCGACGGCGTTCACGAGCTCGCCGCCCTGCTCGAGCCAGGAGCGACCTACGACGTCGATGTGCACGCATCGGGCATGCTCGACACGACGGGCAGCGGATCGCAAAGGGTCACCTTCTATGTGCTCGCGCCCGAGCCGGGCGCCCCGCTCCTGCTGCTCGCCGGCGCGGCCGCACTCGGCCTGCGCTCAGTCCTCGACGCGCACCGGGTGCGGGCGCGGCGCGGAGGCGTCGGGCGCGACGCCTGACGCGCGCGCGCCTCCGCCCGGGCGGAGCTCGCCGAGCGAGGCGAGCAGTCCTTCGAGGGCGCGCCCGCTCGCGAGGCCCTCGGCCACGGCGCGCGCCATCGGCTCGGCGCTCGCCGACGCGAGGCCCCGGTCGACGACCGCGATCGCCCGCCCTTCGAAGAGCGCGGCGAAGAGCAGCGCGCCGGCCTGCCCCGGCGCGCGCCCGAGGCCCGCGTGGGCGAAGGCGCCCTCGGCGGCGCGCGCCGCCGTCTCCGCGAGAGCGGACTCCGCGACGAAGAAGCGCCGCACGCGCGGCGCCCGCGCCAGGGCGCGGCCCGCGAGCGCGCCCCCCGCCGCCGCGCCCAGCGCGGCCGGCGGCGGCGCGGCCAGCGCGAAGGCGCCGCAGAGCGCGAGCGCGGCCAGCCAGGCGCTGGCGCGCCAGGCTGCGCCCTCGTGCGCCCCGGCGCGCGCCACGAGCGTCACGGCCAGCTCCGCGCCGCTCTTGCGCTCGGCGTCGCAGAGCGCGCTCTCGAGGCGCAGGCGATCCGCGGCGTCGAGCAGCCGGCTCGGCGCCCACGCCGCGCAGCGAGCGGGCAGGCGCGCCGAGCCCTGCGCCCCGCCGAACGCGGTGCGGTCGTAGCCGGTGCCGTAGCTCGGGCGGCGGAACGCGCCCCGCGCGCCGCCCGGAAGCCCCAGCGCCGCTGCCGCCGCCGCGCCGCCGGCGAGCCCGGCGTGCGCGAGCGACGGCGACCCGCCGGAGAGCGCCGTCTCGAGGATCGCGAGCGCCGCGCCCGCCGCCGCACCGAGCGCCGCTCCGAGGACCCGGCGCCCCCGCCGGGCGACCAGCGCGCCGAGCGGCCCCGCCAGAAGCCCGAGCCCGATCGCCAGCGCCTCCGGATTCGCCCCCTGCATCGCGGGCGGAGGGTACCGGATGCCCGCCCCTCAAGACCCCCGCGCAGGGGGCCGATCCGGAAGGGGCATGCGAGCCCCGGACATCGAGTGCCCGATCTGCAACGCCGACGTCCCGCTCTCGGGCGACGAGAAGAAGGGCGACGAGGTCTACTGCACCTACTGCGGCGCCCCCCTGAAGCTCGCGGGCAAAGGCGACGAGTTCGACGAGGCCGAACTCGAGGAAGACTTCTAGGCCGCCGGCGCGGGAAGCCGCGGCTCGGCGCGCGCGCTCGGGCGCTCGGAGAAGCGGGCGTACCACGCGTGCAGGCGCGCGCACGCCGGGTCGATCTCGACGCCCCCGAACTCGGCGAAGCGGAACGCGGCGAAGAGCGTGCAGTCGGCGATCGTCGGGCGCTCGCCCGCGAGGAACGGCGCGCCGCCGATGCGCTGGTCCAGCGCGGCCAGCACCTGGGGGAGCCGCGCGCGCTCCAGCTCGGCGACCGCCGGGACCGGCGGCAGTCCGAGGGGCGAGCGCGTCGCGTGGACGATGCGCGCGACGCGCATCAGCACGTCGAGGTCCGCGACGCGCTCGATCTCGCGCACGCGCGCGCGCTCGAGGGGGGTGCGCCCGATCAGCGACGGCTCGGGATGCAGCTCCTCGAAGTACTCGATGATGGCCAGCGACTCGGTCAGCAGCGAGCCGTCGTCGAGCTCGAGCACCGGGAGTCGCGCCAGCGGGTTCCTCGCCCGGTGCGCGGGGCTGCGCTGCTCGCCCTCGCGCAGGTTCACGAGGACCTGCTCGACCTCGATGCCCTTCTCCGCCAGGTACACGCGCAGCTTGACGGGGTTCGGGGCGACCACGAACGTGTAGAGCTTCAAGACGCGCCTCCGGGCCGCGCAAGGCTAGCTTCCCGGCGTGGCGAAGGAGAGTGCCGGCCTGCTGCCGTTCCGCCGGGGAGCCAGCGGCCTCGAGGTGCTGCTCGTGCATCCGGGCGGCCCGCTGTGGGCGAAGAAGGACCTCGGAGCCTGGTCGATCCCGAAGGGCGAGCTCGAGCCGGGCGAGGACCCGCTCGACGCCGCGCGGCGCGAAGTCCGCGAGGAGACCGGCGTCGTCGCCGCGGGCCCGTTCCTGCCGCTCGGCGAGCTGCGCCAGAAGGGCGGCAAGCGGGTGGTGGCCTGGGGCGTGGAGCTGGACTTCGATCCGGCGTCCCTGCGGAGCGGCCACTTCGAGCTCGAGTGGCCGCCGCGCTCGGGCCGCCGGCAGGCGTTCCCCGAGGTGGACCGCGCCGCCTGGTTCGAGCTCGCGGAGGCGCGCCGCCGCATCCTCGCGAGCCAGCTTCCCTTCCTCGACGCGATCGAACGCGCGGCGTGCCCGCCGGGTTAGACGGCGATCGTCATGCCGCCGTCGACGAGCAGCACCTGGCCGGTGACGAGGTCCGTCTCCAGCAGCGCGAGGATCGCGTCGCGCACGTCTTCGGGCTCGCAGACCCGCTGGAGCGGCGTGCGCGCCTCGAGGCCCTTCTTCAGCGCCTCGTAGACCCCGTCGCCGAGGCCGCCCTTCAGCCAGCGGCCGGTGATGAAGCCCGGCGCCACCGCGTTCACGCGGATCTTCGGGCCGAGCACGCGGGCGAGCATCAGGGTCAGCAGGTTCAGGCCGGCCTTCGAGGCGCAGTAGGGGATCGAGCTGCCGGTGCCCACCACGCCCGCCACGCTCGACACGTTCACCACCACGCCGCCCTCCCGCTCGAGGGCCTGGCGCGCGGCGCGCACGCACTGGAAGGGGCCCTTGAGGTTCACCGACAGGATCCGGTCCCAGTCGGCGTCGGTGACCTTCTCGAGGTCGCCGTGGGGAATGAAGCTGGTGGTGCCGGCGTTGTTCACCAGCACGTCGAGGCGGCCGAACTCGCCCTGGGCGCGGGCGACCATGCGCCGGCAGGCGGCGTCGTCGGCTACGTCGGCCTGGATCGCGACGCCGCGCACGCCGCGGCCGCGGATCTCGCCCGCGGTTTGCTCCGCCTCGGCGGCGGAGCGGCTGTAGTTGATCAACACGTCGCAGCCGCGCTCGGCGAGCGCCAGCGCCGTCGCGCGCCCCACGCCCGTGCCCCCGCCGGTGACGATCGCCGCCTTGCCCCGCACGTTCATCGGAACGCCTCCTGGAGCCGCGCCGCGAGCTCCGCCAGCGGGCGCGCCGCCTGGTCGCGCGCCGAGAGCACGGGCTCCGCGACGGGCCAGCGGATGCCGATCGCCGGATCGTTCCACTGGATCGCGATCTCGTCGCCCGGGTCGTAGAGGGTGCTGCACTTGTACTCGACGTCGGCTTCCTCGGAGAGCACGCAGAAGCCGTGGCCGAAGCCGGGCGGCACCCAGAGCTGGTGGGCGTTCTCCTCCGAGAGCGACGAGCCGACCCAGCGGCCGAAGCTCGGCGAGCCCGGGCGGATGTCGACGGCCACGTCCCAGATCTCGCCCCGCACGGCGCGCACCAGCTTGCCCTGCGGGCTGCGCAGCTGGGCGTGCAGGCCGCGCAGGGTGCCGCGCCGCGAGCGGCTCTGGTTGTCCTGGACGAAGCTCGCCTCGATGCCGCCCTCGCGGTACTTGCGGGCGTGGTACGTCTCGAGAAAGAAGCCGCGCGCGTCGCGGTGCACGTCGGGCACCACCAGGATCACGTCGGGCAGCGCGAGGCGCCGGAACTCCACGCTCAGGCGCCTTCGCCCGCGATGCGCGTCAGGTAGCGGCCGTAGGCGTTCTTCTCCATGGTGCGCCCGAGCCGGAGCAGGCTCTCGCGGTCGATGTAGCCCATGCGGAAGGCGATCTCCTCGAGGCACGCGACCATCAAGCCCTGCCGCTCCTGCACGGCCTGGATGAAGTTCTGCGCCTGGAGCAGCGCCTCGTGGGTGCCGGTGTCGAGCCAGGCGTAGCCGCGCCCGAGGCGCTCGACGCGCAGCGCGTCGTCGCGCAGGTAGGCGAGGTTCAGGTCGGTGATCTCGAGCTCGCCGCGCGCCGAGGGGCGCAGGGCCTCGGCGCGCTCGACCACGCGCCGGTCGTAGAAGTAGAGCCCGGTCACCGCCCAGTTCGACTTCGGCTGGCGCGGCTTCTCCTCGATGCTGCGCGCGCGGCCCTCGCCGTCGAAGTCCACCACCCCGTAGCGCTCGGGGTCGCTCACCCAGTAGCCGAACACGGTGGCGCCCTGCTGCGACGCGGCCGCGCGCCGCAGCATCTCGGGGAGTCCGTGTCCGTAGAAGATGTTGTCGCCCAGCGCGAGGGCCACGCCGTCGCCCCCGATGAAGTCCTTGGCGATCAGGAACGCCTGGGCGATGCCCTCCGGCTTCGGCTGCACCGCGTAGCGGATCGAGAGGCCGAGCTGCGAGCCGTCCCGCAGCAGCCGCTCGAAGGCCGGCGTGTCCTCGGGGGTCGAGATCACGAGCAGCTCGCGGATGCCCGCCAGCATCAGCGTCGAGAGCGGGTAGTACACCATCGGCTTGTCGTAGACGGGCAGGAGCTGCTTCGAGACCCCGAGCGTGGCGGGGTAGAGGCGCGTTCCCGAGCCGCCGGCCAGCACGATCCCCTTCACGGCAGGAACTTCTCCGGGTGGGCGAGCTTGCGAGGCAGGTACTCCTCGATCACGTAGTTGAGGCCCCACTTGGCCAGCGCCTGCTGCTCGGCGCGCACGCCCATCCGCACCAGGTCCTCGAGCGCGCCGCGCCACTCCTTGTGGCTCTTGAAGAACGGGTCGTTCTTCAGCGCGTCCTTCGCGCGCTTCACGTCGACGTCGAGCAGCGGGTGGGTCGGGAGCTGGTACTCGCGGATATCGGCGGGCGTCACGCCCAGGTAGCGCGCCTTCGGCACGCAGAAGAACTGGTTCAGGTGGGCGGCGTTCCCCGAGCCGACCTTCAGCGTGCGGTAGATGTTGGAGATGCCGTAGGGGTCGCAGTCGACGAAGGCGTAGACCGGCAGCTTGCACTCGTCCGAGAGCTTGCGGACGAAGCGGCGCGTGGCGCGCGTCGGCACCCCCGCCATGCTCACCAGGATGCAGTCCGAGGTCTGCCAGAACTTGTGGCTCTGGAGCCGCTGGAACACGCCGCCGGTCTCGATCGCGAGGATGAACTTCGCGTCGGTCTCGAACGAGAGCTGCTCGACGGACGACGGGATCGAGTAGGCCCCCGACCCGAAGCGCGTGCAGTCGATCCGCTCGACCACGCCCGTCTCGCGGTCCGGGTCGAGCACGACGAGGCGCCCGGCCACCGCCCCGCCGTGCTCGTCGGGGATGAAGCGGAGCTGCTCGCGGTTCACGCCGCGCACCGAGAACAGCGCCTCGATGTCGTCCATCACGGCGTCGGACTCGGTCTGCTCGTCGAAGCGCGCCTCCTCCCAGTTCTTGCTCTGGTAGTAGGCGTCCCGCTTGGTGGCGAAGTCGTTGCCCTCGACCAGGTCCTTGGAGAGACCCATCATGCGCAGCGTCTGCGCGAAGCTCTTCACCGTGTTGACCGTGAGCGTGCGCGTCTTCTTCTGGCGCCCGATCTCGAAGTAGCCGCGTTCGAGCGAGTACTTGACGTTGCCGAGCGAGCGGACCGGGAACGCCAGGTCCGGCTTCCGGTGCTTGCCGATCTCCTGGTGCACCTCGGACGCGGTCGTCTTGATGCAGTCGACCGTCAGCCGGTCGAGCTCCTCGGCCTTCCGCTTGACCGACGTGTCGGTGACCTTCGCCGGCTTGGGCGCCGCCGCCGGCTTGCCCGCCTTGTCCTTCTTGCGCGCTGCCATGACTAGGCCTTCCTGCTGCGTTCGAGGATGTCCTTGAGGTCGGTGATGGTGCGGTCGCGCTGCACGTCCGAGAGGCCGAGGATGTGCTGGAGCCCGATCGCCACCTGCGGAATGTACTTCTCGATGTAGGCGCGCTTCTTGGCCTCGTCGGCGTCGCGGCGGCGCTTGCGGATGTGGAGGCCGACCTGTCGGCCGACCTCCTGGAGGCCGAGCCGCATCTCCTTCACGATGTCGGGGTAGTGGGCGATCGCCTCCTTGCTCTCGGAGGTGAAGGGCACCCACACGCTCGCGATGTGGACCATCAGCACCATCGGCCCGATCGGGAGCGCGCCGCGCGGCTGCTGGAGCTGGTAGCTGCGCCAATCGGTGCCGGTGACGGCCTTGGTGATGGCGCAGCCGCCCTGCTGGTACTGGAGCGGCACCCGGTTCGCGAAGCGATAGACCTGGATCGGCTCGTCGGCGGGCAGCTCGCCGCCGTAGGCGAGGGCCGTCTCGATCAGGAACGGATTGCCGCGGTAGACCGCCGGGCGCCGCGTGATCGAGGCGTAGAACTCGGCCTTCACCTCGGCGCGCAGCGCCTTCTCGAGCAGCTCCTGGCCGATCGGCGCGATGCAGTCCGTCGGCGGCGCCATGATCTTGGTGGCCTGGATCGCCTTGTGGACCTTCTCGGCCTCCTCGCGGGTCATCTCCTGGGGCCGGCGCGAGGACGCGACGCCCGCCTTCTTGCAGATCTCCTCGGCGATGCGAGGCGAGACGCGCGAGAAGTCGCCGGTGAGGCAGCCCTTCAGGTTGCGGGCCTGGGTGTCGCGCAGCATCTGCATCAGCACGCCGAGCTCGACGCCGTAGGGGTGCGGCATGATCTCGGCGGTCGCGGGCGGGAGCTCCTCCGCCACGCGAGGCAGCTCGATCAGCTCGGCGGTCCCTTCCGCCTTCGGCGGCACGTAGACGATCCGCGCGTGCGGGTTCGCCAGCGAGATCTGCCGCACGTAGGCGTCGACCGAGTGCTGGCCGCCGCGCCAGGCGCCCTCCAGCTCGATCTCGACGCGGGTGCCGTGGTCCTTCTCCCACTTCACCTCCTCGTCGACCTTCACCTTCGGCTGGTTGGTCTTGGTGTCGATCACCAGCTCGAAGTGGTGCGCCGGGCTCTTCGGGCCGGTGCGCGTGGTGATCACCACGGGCTTGCCCGTGGTGAGCAGCCCGTACATGCCGGCGGCGCTGATGCCGATGCCCTGCTGGCCGCGGCTCTGGCGCAGCCGGTGGAACTTCGAGCCGTAGAGCAGGCGGCCGAACACCTTCGGCACCTGGGCGCGCACGATGCCGGGGCCGTTGTCCTCGATGGCGACACGGAAACGCGTCTCGTCGAGCTGACGGATCTCGACGCGCACGTCGGGCAGGATGCCGGCCTCCTCGCAGGCGTCGAGGGCGTTGTCGACGCCCTCCTTCACGGTCGTCAGCAGCGCCTTCGAAGGGTTGTCGAAGCCCAGCAGGTGCCGGTTCTTGGCGAAGAACTCCGAGACGGAGATGTCGCGCTGCTGGCGCGCCAGGTCCGCGGCCGTCGAGCGCGCGGCCGCCGCCTTCGGGCGCCTCGGCGCCTTTCCTCCCGGCTGCGCCGCGGCGCGCGTCCGGCTGCGCGGCGCCCGCGGCTCCGCCGCGGCGCTCGCCACCGTCTCCTCGGCTGCGCGCTTCTTCGCAGCGAAGGCGAAGGTCTCCTGCTGCTCGGCCATTTCCCACCACCCCCCGGGACGAATCCGGGCGGATGTTCCCCCCCGCTCGGGAGGGGGTCAAGCCGAGCCCGGGGCGGGGCTAGAAGCGGTGGCCCCGGAAGTTGCCGGCGAGGCGGACGCGGCCGCTGCGCAGCAGGTGGAGCACCGTCGCGACGACCTCGCGATCGTCGGCGGTCTGCTCCGTGACCGCGCGCACGAGGTCCAGGAGGGTCGACTCGACGGGCTCGCCGTCCCCGATGGCCCGCGGCAGCGGCCGCGGGAGCGCGCTGGCTCGTTGCAAGGCCCCACCTCCTACGGGCTCGTGAGAAGCAGGAAGCATGCCTGCCGAATGCGAGCGGCCGGAGATGCGCAAGTTGCTGTTTCGGCATGACTTTTCGAGGACCGGCCGGGAGCCCTGGCGGCCGGAAGTGACGGAATTCGGTCGCCGCGTCCGAATTCGGACACCCCTCAGGGCTCGGGGCGGCCGAGACCCCCGCTCGCCTCCGCGCCCCGATACCCGAGCGCCTCGGCGAGCGCGTCCTGCTCGACGCGCGGCTCCTCCGCGAGGTCGGCAATGCTGCGCGCGACGCGCAGCACGCGGTGGACCGCGCGCGCCGAGAGCCCGAAGCGGTCGACCGCGCGCGACAGGAGCGCCAACGCCTCGGGCGTCGCCGCGACCATCCCCTCGACCGCCGCCGCCGGGATCTCTCCGTTCAGGGGCGCGCTGATTCCGCGCACCCCCGAGAGCCGCTCCGCCTGGCGCGCCCTGGCGCGCGCCACCCGGACCCGCAGCGCCGCGCTCGACGCGCCGTCCGCGGGCCGCGCGAAATCCCGCCAGCGGACCGCCGGCACGTTCACGTGCAGGTCGATGCGGTCGAGCAGCGGGCCCGAGAGCCGCGCTTCGTAGCGGGCGACGGCGCCGTCGTCGCAGCGGCAGTCGCGCACGACCGATCCGTGCCAGCCGCACGGGCAGGGATTGGCTGCAGCGACGAGCTGGAAATCCGCGGGGAAGGCGCAGCTCCCGTGGGCGCGCGCCACCACGATGCGCCGCTCTTCGAGCACCTGGCGCAGCGACTCCAGGGAGCGGCGCTCGAACTCCGGCAGCTCGTCGAGCAGGAGCACGCCGCGGTGGGCGAGCGAGACCTCGCCCGGGCGCGGCGGGCTGCCGCCGCCCAGCAGGCCCGCGCGGCTGGCCGAGTGGTGCGGCGCCCGGAACGGCCGGCCGCGCGAGAGGCGCACGCGCCCGTCCTCCTCGCGCAGCAGCCCGACGGCGCCGTGGATGCGCGTTACCTCGAGCGCCTCTTCGAAGGAGAGCGCCGGCAGCAGGCCCGCGAGCCTCCGCGCGAGCATCGTCTTGCCCGCGCCCGGCGGGCCGCGCAGAAGCAGCGCGTGACTGCCGGCGGCGGCGATCTCGAGGGCGCGCTTCGCGGCCTCCTGGCCGCGCACGTCGGCGAGGTCGAGCGCGTCCGTCTCCGGCGCGTCGGGCGGCAGCTCGCCGACCACGCGCGTCAGCCCGTCGCCGCCGCGCAAGGCGCAGAGCAGCGAGCCGAGGTCCGCGAGTTCGTAGACGTCGAGGCCGGGTGCCAGCGCCGCTTCGGGCGCGCTGGCGCTCGGCAGCGCGAGGCGCGTGCAGCCGGCGCCTTGGACGGCGAGCGCCAGGGCGAGGGCGCCGCGCACCGGGCGCAGCCGTCCGTCGAGGGCGAGCTCGCCGACAAGGCCGAGGCGCTCGAGGGCGCCGGCCTCGATCCGCCCGGCGGCCGCGAGGATGCCCACCGCGATCGGCAGGTCCAGCCCGGGCCCGCTCTTGCGCACGCCCGCCGGCGCCAGGTTCACGGTGACGCGCCGGTCGGGAAAGCTCTCTCCCGCCGCGGCGAGGGCCGCGCGGACGCGGGCGGCGGACTCGCGCACCGCCGCCTCGGGCAGCCCCACCACGTCGACGCGCGGGAGCTGGGAGCTGATCCGGACCTCGACCTCGACGGCGACGCCGTCGACGCCCAGCAGCGTGGCGCTGGTGACGCGGGACAACCGGGGCGCTCCCCGGGACCAGCGGGGTGGGCGACACGAACCGGCAACGGAGTTGAAGGCAGGGCCCGCAGCGGCGAGCCCTGCCTTCCACTTTTGAGCAGCCCCGCCAGGGTCTCGGGGGGCGTCCAGCCAATAAGTGGTCGGCCGGGCGAAAAAGTGTCGTGCGAACTTGCGTCCCCCCGCAGCCGGGAAGAGAGCCGCGCGCTCCCGCCCGGGGCTATCGTCTCCCGGATGCTGCGCCCTTCGCTCCTGCTGGCCGCCGCCCTCTGGGCCGTCGCCGCGCCGACCGCGGCGGTCGAGGCCGATCCGGACGCGGCGCCGGCGCCCCAGGCGCGGGTGGCGGTGCGCGTCGACTCGCCGGCGCCGGGCGCCCTCCTGGAGGGCCAGCTCCACCAGGCGGAGGTGCTCGGCAGCGCGAGCGCCGACGCCGACCAGCCGGACCGCTGGGACATCCTGCTGGTGCTCGACGTCTCCGAGTCGACGCGCGCGGCGAGCGGCGCCGACCTCGACGGCGACGGCGTGGTCGGTCTCGACCCGCGCTTCGAGCTGTCCGCCGCGGGCACCTATCCGCCGGAGGTGGTCTCGACGGATCCGCAGGACACGGTCCTCCACGCCGAAGTCCAGGCGGCGCGCGCCCTGCTGCGCAGCCTCGATCCGCGCCGCGTGCGCGTGGGCGTGCTCTCCTTCGCGGGCGAGGTCGATCCCACCACCTTGAAGCGGCGCCGCATGGATCAGCAGGACGCCTGGCTCGAGGTGCCCCTCACCGACGACTACGCGCGCGTGAACCGCGCGCTCACCGCGATCCTCGCGCGCGGCGCGCGCGGCGCCACCAACTTCGCCGCCGCCGTGCGCCTCGCGATCGCCGAGCTGTCGGGCGTGGAAGGGGCCCAGAGCCTGCCCCGTCCCGACGCCCGGCGCGTCGCGCTGTTCCTGACCGACGGCATGCCGACCTTGCCGTTCGGCACCGGCAACCAGACCGATCCCGGCGACGTCGAGGCGGCGGTGCGCGCCGCGGAGGTCGCCCACAGGGCCGGCATCGTGATCAACACCTACGCGATGGGGACGGACGCGCTGCGCTACCCGAAGGCCGCCACCGAGATCGCGCGGGTCACCCTCGGCACCTACACGCCGGTACAGAAGCCGGCCGACATCGGCGCGATCCTCCAGGGCACGACCTTCGCGAACGTCGAGGACGTGGTGCTCACCAACCTCACCACCGGCGAGCTCTCGACCGACGTGCGCCTCGCGCCCGACGGGGGCTTCGCGGGCTTCGTGCCGGTGCAGGAAGGCAAGAACCGCGTGCGCGTCAGCGCGCTCGCGAGCGACGGCGCGGAGGGATCGGTCGAGTTCGACCTCGTGTTCCGCAAGGGCGGCCTCACCGAGCGCGAGAAGGAGATCCAGCTGCGCCGCATGCAGGAGATGAGCCGCGAGCTGCTGCTGCGGCGCGAAGCGGGGCAGGTGGAGAGCTTCCGCGATCGGCAGCGGAAGGAGCTCGAGCTGCGGCGGGAGAGGGAGGGGGCCGAGTCCGGTCCCTAGGCCGCTGGGCCTTACGGAGCGGAGGGCGGCGGGCCCGCGGCTCCATGGCTCGCCGGCACGCGCAACGTGCTCCTCGCGCGCATCGTGCGCCGGCTCCGCTTTACTTCCGCCGCGGGCCCGCCGCCCTCCGCTCCGCGATACCGTGTGCCGGCGCGCGGAAGCCGATCCCCGGAGCAAAAAAAGAAAAATCGGTCGAGGGACGTTCGGTCCGCTTCCAGCACCAAGAGGTCCCGTGCATCGGGGCTTTGGCTCCGCCGCAACCATGCGGGAACGCCAGGATGCCAGGTCCCGCCAGCCGTCGGGGGCTGCGGCAGCGGCGCGGGGCTCGGCAATGCGTGCTCGCCCTCGGCGCGATTTCCGGAGCCGTATCGAGGGCGAGCACGCAATGCCGAGCTGCGGTTCGACTGCGCAGACACCGACGGCTTCGCGGTTCGATCGGGCTGGCGGTAGCTGTTGGTTGCGGCGCAGCCGGCGCTCCAAAGGTCCACCGGACCCAGGGATCTCGGGCTCGGCGAGGACGACCGGGAACCCTTGCATCGCGCACCGGAGGGAGGGAACTCGCCCTTTCACTCGAATGCGTGAGGCCCCCTCTGCGAGCATGTACGGCGGATCGCGTCGCGGTGGGCGGTGGGCCCGCGACCGAAGTAAAGCGGAGCCGGCGCAGGATGCGCGCACGGAGCAGGGCGTGCGCGCCGGCGAGCCATGAGGGCGCGGGCCCACCGCCCGCCGCGACGTCCCGGCCTCGCTCCTGCAACTCCGGAACCTTGGCGACGCCGCTACAGCGGCACCAGCTCCGGGTCGAGGATCTGGCGTTCTTTCAGCTTGCCGTTCTCGTAGAGGGAGAGGACGTCGACGACGCCGTCGCCGTTCTTGTCCTCTTCGCGCTTCTCGAGCACCGTCTTGCCGGCGACCTGGGCGTAGGTCTCGAAGGTGTCGGGCTTGCCGCGCTTCTGGGTGTCCTTCTCGACGCGCGACACCACCTCCTGGTCGCCCGCGCTCTGGAAGTAGGTCCAGGTGTCGAGGGCGCCATCGCGGTCGAGGTCCTCTTCGGCGCGCACCAGCCGGCGGTCCTGGTAGTAGACGGCGCGCTCGAGCTTGCCGTCCTTCCCGCTGTGGCGCTCGCTCAGCAGCACGCCGCTCGAGTACTCGTAGACGGCGTCCCGCGCGCCGTCGGCGTCGCGGTCGACCTCGCGGCGGGTCATGCGGCCGTCGGCGCCGTAGCTCTGCCACTCGTCGAGCTTGCCGTCGCCGTCCGTGTCGCGCTGGATCTCCGACACGAGGCCGCTCTCGTAGCGCGTCCAGGAGTCCATGCGGCCGTCGTAGTCGCGGTCCTCCTCCTTGTAGAGCAGCGCGCCGGTCTTCGGGTCGACGAAGCGGATCAGCTCCGGGCTGCCGTCGCGATCGGCGTCCAGCACGAGACGCTTCGCGGTGATCTCCTTCGGGTTGCCCCAGGTGCCCTTCGGCACCTTGCGCTGGTCGGCCTCGAAGATGGCGATCGGCAGGTCGCGCTCCGAGGGCGCCTGCGGCGCGCTGCGCGGATCGGCGCGGGCCACGAGCTCGCCCTGGCTCGGTGCGGGCGCGCTGGCCTCGGCGTCGAGGGCGCTGCCGGTCGCTTCCTCGCGCTCGATCTGCTTCAGCAGATCCTCCTGGCGGCGCAGCTCCGCCTCGATCTCGTCCTCGAGGGCGTCGCCTTTCGCCACCTGCTGCTCGAGCTGGCCCTCGAGCTCCGCCTCGCGCTGCGCTTCGGCGGCCGGCACGCCGGCGCTCGGGTAGCCGCCTCCTCCGGGATACGGATAGCCGCTCGACGGATAGGGGTAGCCGCCCGCCGGGTAGGTCGCGCCGTATCCGCCGCCTCCGCCGAGCACCGGCGTTCCGCGCACGGCTCCGTAGACGGCGAAGCCCGTGGCGCCGACGGCGGCGCCGATCGGACCGAACATGGACCCGAGCACTGCACCCATCACGAGGCCGGAGAGCGCGGCGTCGGTGCGTTGGCCGGCGGTGGGACCCGCCGCAGGAGCCGACACGGCAGGTGTCGACGTAGGTGCGACCGGGGGCGCCTGGCTGCCGCGGCTCGAGCACGCCGCGACCGCGAGCGCGACGAACAGAGCGAGACGCGCCATCACAGCAAACCTCCGCGCCTCGCGTCTGCATAGCACAACCGCGGGCGCCTCCCCTCGTACGCACGGCGCGAGGCCCGGGAGCGGCCGGTCGCGACGCGCCGCGCAATTTCCGGGTGCGGCGCCGCCAGAATGCGAGCCCCGCGCTCCGATCGGGCAAAACCCCCAGTTTTGATAGGGGGTTCGACGCCCACGCAACTTTTCTTCCCCAGCGACGAACTCACTGTGGAGTTTTCCGGGCGGGTACACGATGATTGGTCCTGACGCGGTGCAGCGGAGCGTGCCCCCGGTGACGCCCGAAGCGCTCGCGCCACGTGGGGAGGCAAGGCCGATTTGGGCCTGACCCTGATCCGCAAGAGCCAGGGGGTGCGCCGCAAGCGCAGCCCCAAAGTCGCGCTGGTCCTGGCCGGCGGGGCGGTTTCCGGCGGTGCGTTCAAAGTAGGGGGGCTGAAGGCCCTCGACGACTTCCTCGTCGGTCGCAAGATGACCGACCTCGACTGCTACGTGGGCCTCTCGGCGGGCTCGCTGCTGGCGGTCTCCCTCGCCGGCGGCATCACGCCCGACGAGATGCTGAAGGTTCTCGAGGGCACGAGCGGGCGCTTCAAGCAGCTCGGGCCGCTCCACTTCTACAGCCCCAACGTCCGCGAGTTCGTCACGCGGCCCGCGAAGTTCCTCTACGACCTGTGGAGCTACGCGCCGGGCGTCGCGATCGACTTCCTGAGGAGCATTCCCCAGCTCCCCGAGGCCCTCGGCCCCTCGCTGCGCGATTTCGTGCGCGAGCCCAGCTACACGCGCGCCGAAACGGTGGCGATGGCGCTGATGGACCACGTCTCGCCCTCGCGCGAAGTCCCGAACCTGATGTCCCACGTGCCGACCGGCTTCTTCGAGAACGGCGGCCTCGAGCGCTGGCTGCGCGAGAACCTCGAGCGCATCCGCATGCCCAACGACTTCCGCGCCTTCGAGCGCAAGCGCGAGCGGCGGCTCTACATGACGGCCTGCGACCTGGACACCGCGGAGCGGGTGGTGTTCGGCGCGGACGAGACCAACGACGTGACCATCTCCCAGGCGGTGCAGGCGTCGACGGCGCTGCCGCTCTTCTACCGGCCGGCGCGCATCAACGGCGTCGACTACGTCGACGGCGGCGTGCGCCACACCGCCAACATCGACATCGCGATCGAGAAGGGGGCGGATCTCATCATCTGTTACAACCCCTTCCGCCCGTTCCTGAACCGCGTGGACGACGAAGAGGGGGGCAGCCGCTACTTCTCCGGGGGCCGCTACCTCGCGGACCGGGGCATGGGGATCGTGCTGAACCAGGTGTTCCGCACCCTGCTGCACTCCCGGCTGAAGCTCGGCCTGCAACGCTATCTGGCCGACGACCGCTTCCAGGGCGACATCGTGCTGCTCGAGCCGCGCGAGCACGACGCGGACTTCTTCGGCATGAACCCGCTCGCGTTCTGGCGCCGGGCGGAGGCGATCCGCCACGGCTTCGAGTCGGTGCGCACCACCCTCGAGCAGAACTACGACCAGCTGAGCGCCGTCTTCTCGCGCTACGGCCTGCAGCTCGACCGCGAGGCCGCCCGGCGCAAGGCGGAGAAGCTGCGCAGCGCCCGCGGCTGGAAGGTGACCGAGCCGGCCGCCGCGGAGCTCCCCGGCGAGGACGCGCGTCCCAACCTGCGTCTCGTCCAGGCGTAGACGGCCCGCCTCGGCGGGGCCGATTCCGGCCCCTTTGCTCCCCCCGGGAAGGCGTGCTATTTTCCGGCGACTTCTCCGCGAAGGCGCACGCGCCGGAGCCCTCCCCTCCCGATGTGCACGCTGATCGCTCTCCACCGGCCATACCCGCGCGTGCCCCTTCTCGTGGCCGCGAACCGGGACGAGTACCTCGACCGGCCCGCGGCCGGCCCGGCCCTTGGAGAGCACGGTGCGCGCCGGGTGCTGGCGCCGCGAGACCTTCGCGCGGGGGGCACCTGGCTGGGCCTGAACGACTGTGGGGTATTCGCCGCGCTGACCAACCGACCGAATCCGAAGCCGGACCCCGCCCGGCGCTCCCGGGGCCTGCTGGTGCTCGACGCCCTCGCCCAGCCGACCGCCGGCCGCGCCGCCGAGGCGCTCGCCGCGCTGCCGGCCCGGGCCTACAACCCCTTCAACCTCTTCGTCTCCGACGGGGAGGAGGCCTTCGTCGCCGTCTACCAGGACGGCCCCCGCGTCACCGAACTGGCGCCGGGGGTACACGTCATAGGGAACGCCGATCCCGACGACCGCTCCGCCCCGAAGATCGCCCGGCTGCTGGATGCCGCCGAGCGAGTCGCGGCGGGACCGCGGGAGTGGTGGCTCGAAGGTCTCGCTGCAGTGTGCCGCGGTCACGACGGGGAGGGCCCGCTCGGGGCCGCCTGCGTCCACCACGGCGGCTACGGGACCCGGAGCTCCACCCTGCTGCGGATCGACGGCGATCCGGCGCGCTCGGAGCTGCGGTTCAGCGACGGTCCGCCCTGCCGGACGGACCTTCGAGATCTCACGCCCCTTCTCCACGAGCTGCCCCATCCCGGGGTGGCGGCGGACGGCGGGGCGCAGGTGGGGAGTCTTCGTTGAGGCGAATCGGGAGCAACATCCGCAAGCAGAATGCCGACGTGAAGAGCAATCGCGTCGTGCGCAACATCATCCGCTACACGGACGAGGAGGAGCCGCGCAACGAGTACCCCAAGCGGATCGTTTCGCCGCCCGCCGCGTCGCCCTGCTGCACGGACGAGAACCGCACGATGGTCGGGAACGTCCGCGAGATCGACGGCTTCAAATTCTGTTACAAGATCTGCGCCACCTGCGGTCACGCGGTGAAGTACTACTTCCCGGCGGTGGAGGGGACGAGCGACGCCGTCAAGTCCTACCGCAAGTGGAAGAAGTACATGGTCCAGTAGCGAGCGGCGCGCTTGCCCGACCGGGCGCAGGCCTGGCTCGAAGGCCTGATCGACCACGAGCGGCCCGCGGATCGGGCGCGGGCCCGCTTCTCGCTGGCTCCGGTGCGCGCGCTGCTGGCGCGCGTCGGGAGCCCCGAGCGCGCGCTGCGGCCGCTGCACGTCGCGGGCTCCAAGGGCAAGGGCTCGACGGCGCTGCTCGCCGAGGCTCTGCTGCGCGGCGGCGGCCTGCGCACCGGCGTCTTCACCTCGCCCCACCTCCAGCGCTGGACCGAGCGCTTCCGCATCGACGGCGCGGAGATCGCCGCCGCGGCGCTCGCCGCCGCGGTCGATCGGCTGCGGCCGGAGGTGGAGGCGCTGCGCGCCGAGGGGCCCGAGGTCGCGCCCACCTTCTTCGACGTCACCACCGCCGCCGCGCTGCTGCTCTTCGCGGACGCGAAGCTCGACGCCGTGGTGCTGGAGGTCGGCCTCGGCGGCCGGCTCGACTCCACCAACGTGGTGGAGCCGGCGGTCGCCTGCGTGACGAGCATCGAGCTCGAGCACACCGAGATCCTCGGCGACACCCTCGCGGCGATCGCCGCCGAGAAGGCCGGCATCCTGAAGCCCGGGGCGCCGGCGGTGCTCGGCCGGCTGCCGGAGGAGGCCCGCGCGGTGGTGCGCGCCCGGGCCGCGGAGCTCGGCTGCGACCTGGCGGAGCTCGGCCGCGACTTCGACGTCGCCCTGCTGGAGGCCGAGCCGTTCCGCCAGCGGCTCCGCCTCTCGGACGGCGCCTTCCAGGCGGAGGCCTGGCTGCCGCTCCTCGGCGCCCCCGCCCGGGACAACGCCGCCCTGGCCGCGGCCTGCGTGCTGCGCGGCGGATGGCTCGGCGCCGAAGCGCTTTCCGCGTCGGCGCCCGCCGGCCTCGCCGCCGCGGCGCTGCCGGGCCGCATCGAGGTGCTCGGCCGCGCGCCGCTCCGCATCGCCGACGGCGCCCACACGCCGGCGTCGGTACGCGCCCTCGCCGACGCCCTCGATCGCGTGCCGCGCCGGCGCACGCACCTCGTGCTCTCGTTCTCCGCGGGCAAGGATGCTCCGGCGCTGCTCGCGCTGCTCGCGCCGCGTGCGGACGCGATCACCCTGACGCGCGCCGACCCGCACAAGTCCCTGGACCCGGCGGCGCTGGCTCCGGGGCTCCGGCAGCTCGCGCCCGAGCTCGACGTGCGCGTCGTCCCGAACCCGCATCTCGCGCTGCGCGCCGCGCGCGAGGCGGCCGCGCCGGAGGACCTGGTCTGTGCGACGGGCTCGGTCTACCTGGCGGGGATCGCCCGCGCGGTGTGGGCCGGCGAGGCCGGGACGGTCGTCGTCTCGAAGCGCGACGGCTGAGCCGGCCGAGCGCGGGAGCGAAAGCGAAGCGCCCGGGCTGGCTCCTCGCACACAGTGCGAGGGGAGGGGTAGCCGGCCCGGGCGCCAAAAACTCTCGCTGGACCGTAGAAGTAGCAATCGGCGTGCCATCGACGGGGGCTTTTCCCCTCCTGCCCAGGCTGGGGGAGGGTTTCCGGGGGAGTCCGGCGGGCGCCTGCCGGCTGCTGAACGAGGGCGCGGGCCGCGCCGGATGGGGTGAAGTGACGCAATTTGCGTCGGAACCCCGCCGAGGCCTGCGGACCTTCAGCGCCCGGCAATTGCCGCGAGGGCACGCACGTGGGCGGGGCGCGTGCCGCAGCAGCCGCCGACGAACGCGGCGCCCGCCGCGAGCCAGGCGCGCGCGCGGGCCGCGAACTCCGCCGGCGAGCAGTCGGCGCTCGGCGCGAAGCCGCGCTCCGGATCGGGCGCGCCGAGGTTCGGGTAGACGCCGAAGGGCAGCCCGCTCGCGGCGAGGATCGGGAGGCACGCCTCGGCTTCGGCGGGGGGAAGGCAGTTCACCGCGACCGCGAGCGGCGCGGCCGCGGCCACCGCGGCGAGGCCGGCCTCGAGCCCCTCGCCCGAGAGCAGCCGGGCGTCCGCGCCGCACACGAAGCTCACCAGCAAAGGAAGGCCGGTCGCCGCGGCGGCGCGGGCGGCGGCAGCGGCTTCGCGCACGCAGTTCATCGTCTCGACCAGGATGGCGTCGGCGCCCGCTGCGGCGAGCAGCTCGGCGTGCTCGGCGTGCTCTCGCGCGAGCGCCGCGTCGTCGGGGACCCGATCCGGGCGATAGCAGTCCTCGAGGGGCGCGGCGGAGCCGAGCGCCCAGGCCCGCTGCGGCGCCGCCGCCGCGGCCTCGCGGCAGAGCGACACGGCCAGCCGCGTGAGCTCCGCCGCGCGCTCGCCGGCGCCGCCGCGCAGCAGGGTGCGGCGCTGGGTGCGGAAGGTGTCGGCGGTCAGCAGCTCGGCGCCCGCGCGCGCGTAGTCCGCGTGGATCTCCGCCACGAGGGCCGGCCGCTCGACGAGCGCGCGCGCCGACCAGAGGGGGAGGGGCGTGGCGAAGCCGCGGGCCTCGAGCTCGGTGCCGAGGGCGCCGTCGAGCAGCGCCGCCGGCGCGCGGCCCTCGTGGGCCGCGCGGATCCGCGCCCGGAGCCCGCCCGCGTCCATTACCTATACTCCGCGCCCATGTCCGGCGGTCGCGTCGTCGCCCAACACGAGGCCGCCGGCCGCCTCGAGGCCGTGCGCCTCGGCGTCCGCTACGCCGAGGGCGAGCGGCCCGAGCGTAGCGACGACGGCGCCGTGGCGTCGCTCGTCTTCGCCGAGGGCCGCCTGCGGGCCGGGGCCGAGCGCCTCGGCGCCTTCGAGCTGCGCCTCGCCGTCGACGCGGAGGGCGAAGCGGCGAGCTTCGACCTGCGCGTGCGGAACGCCGGCGAGCGCCCGGCCTGGCTCGAGTCGGTGGTGCTCGGCTTCCGCTGGCTCGCGCCGCCGGCCGGCGCGCTGCGCTTCCTGCGCCACGGCTGGCAGTCCTGGTCCTTCACGGGCTCGCGCGACCTCGACGCGGCCGGCGAGCCGCCGTTCCCGTCGGGCGCGTGGCTGCGCGGGATGCATCACGGCGTCGGCGCGCCGGCGCCGGACCGCAGCGGCTGGCACGAGTCCGACGGCGTCTCCGTCGCGGGGCCCGCGCAGGGCGGCGCCGCGTGCCTCGCCGGGGTGATGGAGGCGGGCCGCGGGACGGGTCTCGTCTACCTGAAGCGCGAGGCGGATGCGGTGCGCATCGAGGTGGAGGTGCGCTTGGAGGTGCCGGTGGCGCCCGGCGCCGAGATCGAGGTGGAGCGCGTGCGCGTGGCCCTCGGCGGCGACGCGGCGCGGCTGCTCGAGGCCTTCGCCGACGAGCACGGCCGGCGCGCGGGCGCGCGCACCGGCGCGCGCTTCCAGGCGGGCTGGTGCTCCTGGTACCACTTCTTCCACGAGGTGAGCGAGGACGCGCTGCTGCGCAACCTCGACGCCCTGGCGGCGGCGCGCAGCGAGATCCCGATCGACCTGGTCCAGCTCGACGACGGCTACCAGCGCGCCGTCGGGGACTGGCTCGAGACGAACGAGAAGTTCCCGCGCGGCCTCGGGCCGGTGGCGCAGGCGATCCGCGCCGCGGGCTTCCGGGCGGGGCTCTGGACGGCGCCCTTCTGCGTCGTCCCGGAGAGCCGGCTCTACGAGGCGCACCGCCACTGGCTGCTGCGGCGCGGCGACGGGCTCCAGCGCGGCCTGCTCCACCCGCAGTGGGCGCGCGACGGCCAGGTGTACGTGCTCGACACCTCGCGCGAGGACGTGCTCTCCCACTTGCGCGAGACCCACGCGGCGATCGGCGCGCTCGGCTTCTCCTACCAGAAGCTCGACTTCCTCTACGCCGCGGCGATGCAGGCGGACGCCGCCGACCCCGGTCGCACGCGCGCCGAGCGCCTGCGCCGGGGCCTCGAGGCCATCCGCGCCGGCGCCGGCGACGAGGCCTTCCTGCTCGGCTGCGGCTGCCCGCTCGGCCCGGCGATCGGTGTCGTCGACGGCATGCGCATCGGCCCCGACGTCGCCCCCTGGTGGTTCCCGCTGCTCGAGCCGCGCATCCCCGGCATCGAGGAGACCGTGCCCTCGACGCGCAGCGCGATCCGCAGCATCTACGCGCGCGCGTACATGCACCGCCGCTACTGGCTGAACGACCCCGACTGCCTGATGGCGCGCAGCCGCGACACGAAGCTCACGCCCGACGAGGTCGGCAGCCTCGCCGCGGCGATCGGCGCGACCGGCGGCATGCTGCTGTTCTCCGACGACTTCGGCGCGCTCGCGCCCGGCGACCGCGCGCGCGTGCGCGACACGATCGCGCTGGCGCGCGAGGTCGACGACGCCGGCTCGCGCGGCACCGCGCGGCCCCTCGGCCTGCTGGCGAGCGAGATCCCGGACGGCGCGCGGGCCGACACCGCGACGGGCGAAGTGGTGGTGCTGCTGAACGCCGGCGAGGCGCCGCGGCGCGTGAGCGTGCCCGCCGCCGCGCTCGGCGCCTTCGACGGCGCGCTGCCGGCGCCGGACCTCACCGGTCGCAAGGCGCAGCTCGAAGGCGGGGCGCTGGTCGCCGAGCTGGCGCCCCACGCGAGCGCCCTCGCGCGCCTGCGCAGCGTGCCGGCGCTCGCGGTGTTCTGCGACTTCGACGGCACCTTCGCGCAGCAGGACGTCGGCTCGACGCTGGCGCGCACCCACCTGCCCGAGCGGCGCGCCGAGCTCTGGAAGCGCTACGAGAAGGGCGAGATCCGCGCCTGGCAGTACAACGAGCTGCTGCTCGGCGGCTTCCGGCTGCCCGAGGAGACCCTCGAGGCCTTCCTGCGCAGCGTCGAGCTCGACCCCGGCGCCGCGGAGCTGGTGGCGTGGTGCGAGTCGCGCGGCGTGCCGTTCCGCGTGCTCTCCGACGGCTTCGACCGCAACCTCGACCGCATCCAGGAGCTGCGCGGCCTGCGCTTCGCCTACGACGCGAACCGCCTCTGGTACGAGGGCGGCGCCTGGCGCATCGCGCCCGGCCACCCCGACCCGAGCTGCCCCTGCGGCACGGGCACCTGCAAGCGCGGTCGCATCCAGGCGTTTCGCGCGGCGCACCCCGGGGCGCTGCTGGTGCACGTCGGCGACGGGCGCGTCTCCGACCTGTGCGGCGCGCTGGCGGCGGACCGCGTGTTCGCGAAGCACACCCTGGCCGAGGAGCTCGCCGCGCGGGGCGTGGGCTTCGAGCCGTTCCGCGACCTGCGCGACGTGCTGGCCGGCCTCGAGCGGCTGCTGGACGACCTGGTCGAGGGCCGCTGAGCGCTACCAGTCCTCGGGCTCGCGCTTGTCGTCCTCCGGCATCACCACCCAGAGCACGATGTAGAGCAGCAGGCCGGTGCCGAAGGAGAACAGCGTCAGCAGCACGAAGCCGAGCCGCACCACCGCGGGGGGCACGCCGAACTCCTCGGCGAGGCCGCCGCATACCCCGGAGATCATCCGGTCGCTCGAGCTTCGGTACCAGTCGCGGGAGGCGCCGAGGCGCGAGCCGCAGTAGCGGCACTTGATCGCCTCGGCGCGGATCTCCTCGCCGCAGAACGGACACTTCTTGGCGTCGATCACGTGGGGACCTCCGCGGCGCCGCCGAGGCGGCGCGCCAGGCGCTGGTGGGCGAAGAGCGGCAGGGCGCCGAAGAAGAGCGCCAGCCAGCCGAGGGCGCCGAAGACGTAGAGGCCCGGCAGCAGCACCGCGAGGTCGCTCGCCCAGACGGGGAGCCAGCGCGAGAGCGCGAGCCAGCCCGCGTATGCGACGGCCGCGTTCGCCGCGACCACGAGGGGCAGCGCCGCCGCCGCCGGCGCCGCCAGCTGCAGAAGCTCGCGCCAGAAGGCGCGGCGCGAGCCCGCGCGCAGCTCGGCGCGCGCGGCGTGCAGGGTGTGCGCGACGAGCGCGCGGGGCGGCTCGGGGCCCGGCTCGGCGAGGGCCGCCAGCAGCGCCGCGAGCTCCGCGTCCGGCTCCGTCACGCGCCCTCCTCGGCGCCGCGCAGCGCGCGCAGCGCCGCGTGCAGCCGGCTCTTCACCGTGCCGGGCGGGATGCCGAGCACGTCGGCGATCTCGCGCTCGCCGAGGTCGCGGTAGTAGCGCAGCACCAGCACCTCGCGCAGGCGATCGGGCAGCCCGGCGAGCCGGCGCGCGAGGTCGAGGCGCAGGCCCGGGTCGGGCTCCGGGTCGCCCGGCGGGAGCTGCGCGAGCGCTTCGCGCCCGCGCGCCGCTGCGGCGCCGCGCCGGAAGCGGTCGCGACACAGGTTGTTGGCGATCTGGAACAGCCAGGTCGAGAAGCGCAGGCGCGGGTCGAAGCGCCGCCGCGCGCGCACGACGCGCAGCCAGGTCTCCTGGAACAGATCGTCGGCGTCGCTCGCGCCGGCGCGGCGCTGGAGGAAGCCGAACAGGCGCAGCCGCCAGCGGTCCACCAGCATCTCGAGGGCGCTCTCGTCTCCGGCCTGCACCTGCACCATCAGCTCTTCGTCCGTGGGCGCCACCTGGGAACGGTACTCCGGGGGGCCGCCCGTGCCGGCCGGTACTACGCGGCGGGCGGGGCCGGGGTTCGCCGGCCCCGGGCGGGCGGGTTGCTAGGTTCCCCCGCCGGGATGGACGCCCCCCACGCCATCGTGATCGGCGGAGGCCTCGCCGGCCTCGCTGC